>Ga0255347_1000019_pt1 | contig 364320 bp, 353 predicted proteins | sample wastewater_treat_2_FD_192479 | JGI IMG/M metagenome (GOLD analysis project Ga0255347, IMG submission 192479) | Wastewater microbial communities from Lulu Island WWTP, Vancouver, Canada - plant24 | ecosystem: Engineered > WWTP > Wastewater > Unclassified | place: Canada: Vancouver, British...
ACCCCGCCCGCGCCAAGGCCGGGTACGAGACCGCGTTCCGCGCCGGCTCCGTTCGCGACTACGAGCTCGGCATCCGCCACCGCGACGGCACGGTCCGGCCCGTCGTGTACAACGCGACGGTCTACCGTGACGAGGAGGGCGAGGTGGCCGGCGTCTTCGCCGCTGCTCGCGACATCACCGAGCTCAGAAAGGCCGAAGAGGGACGGATGCAGCTCGCCGCGATCGTCGACAACTCGGACGATGCGATCATCGGCAAGACGCTCGACGGGATCATCATGAGCTGGAACCCCGGGGCGGAGCGGCTCTATGGCTATACGGCCGCCGAAGTGGTCGGCAGAAACGTCTCGTTGCTCGAACCGCCCGACCAGGCCGGCGAGATCGACCGGCTTCTCGACCTGGTGCGACGCGGCCGCTCGGTCCATCACTTCGAGACGATCCGCGTCCGCAACGACAAAACGACCACACAGGTCTCGCTCTCGCTCTCGCCGATCCGCGATCGGGAAGGACGGATCACAGGCACATCGATCATCGCGCGGGACATCACCGAGCAGAAACTGGCCGAGGTGGCCGTCCAGCGTGCCTACCACTACAACCGGGGTCTGATCGAGGCGAGCCTCGATCCGTTCGTGACCATCAGCCCAGACGGCGCCATCACCGATGTGAACGAGGCGACGATCCAGGTAACCGGTGTCCCGCGCCACGAGCTGGTCGGGACCGATTTCTCGACCTACTTCACCGACCCCGCCCGCGCCAAGGCCGGGTACGAGACCGCGTTCCGCGCCGGCTCCGTTCGCGACTACGAGCTCGGCATCCGCCACCGCGACGGCACGGTCCGGCCCGTCGTGTACAACGCGACGGTCTACCGCGACGAGGAGGGCGAGGTGGCCGGCGTCTTCGCCGCTGCTCGCGACGTCACCGAGCTCAAGAAGGCCGAGGAGGCCGCGCGGCGCGCCAACCGTTACAACCGGGGTCTGATCGAGGCAAGCCTGGACCCATTCGTGACGATCAGTCCCGACGGCGCGGTTCTTGATGTGAACGACGCGACCGTGCGGGCGACCGGCATCTCCCGCGACGAGCTCGTCGGCACCCAGTTCTCCGACTACTTCACCGATCCCGGGCGGGCGCGAGCGGGGTTCGAGACGGTCTTCCGGGACGGAACGGTCACCGATTATGCGCTCGAGCTCCGCCACCGCGACGGTCGCATCACCCCAGTGCGGTACAACGCGTCCCTCTACCGGGACGAGGAGGGCGCCATCGCCGGTATCTTCGCGGTTGCCCGGGACGTCACCGAGCTGGAGCGCGCGCGGGAGGCACTCCAGGACGCATACGACGACCTCGACGACCGGGTCCGGGAGCGTACGGCCGACCTCGTCGAGGCCAACCTGAGCCTGGAACGGGAGATCGCCGGGCACCGCGCGACCTCCGCCGAATTGGAGCGACGGAGCCGCGAGCTCGCTCGGTCGAACGAGGAGCTGCAGCAGTTCGCGTATATCGCGAGCCACGACCTGCAGGAGCCCCTCAGGGCGATCTCGGGCTTCACCGAGCTCCTGGCCCGGCGGTACCGGAACTCGCTCGACGAGAGGGCCGACCGGTACATCAAGTTCATCGTCGACGGCACGAACCAGATGCAGCAGATGATCCAGGACCTGCTCGCGTACTCCCGCGTCCAGACTAAGGCCCACGAATTCGGCCCCATCGATTCTAACCTTGCCGTCGAGCAGGCCCTGCGCAACCTGCGGGCCCTGATACAGGAACGGGGTGCCGTAGTCACGGTCGACGGTCCCCTGCCCGAGATCTATGCCGACGGAATCCAGATCACCCAGGTCTTCCAGAACCTGGTCGGCAACGCCCTCAAGTTCCAGCAGCCCGGAGTCACGCCCGAGGTCCGGATCTCGGCCGAGCGCGATGATGGCGACTGGCGTTTCTCGATCGCCGACAATGGGATCGGCATCGACGGCCGCCACCTGGACCGTATCTTCCAGCTCTTCGCGCGGCTTCATGCGAAGGGAGAGTACGAGGGGACCGGGATCGGCCTTGCCGTCTGCAAGCGCATTGTCGAACGGCATGGCGGTTCGATCGCCGCCACGTCGACCCCTGGCGAAGGGTCGACATTCACCTTTACCATCCCGGTCCGTGCAGGAGCATCCCAATGAACGAACCAGCCCGCTACACCACATACCCACGCATGGTCGAGATCCTCCTGGTCGAGGATAGCCCGGCCGATGTCGAGCTGACGCGCGAGGCCCTGCTCGAGAGCAAGCTCAGGAACAACCTCCACGTGGTCTCCGACGGCGAGGCGGCAATGGCCTTTCTCCGCCGCGAAGGGCCGTACGGCGCCGTTCCGCGTCCCGACCTGGTCCTCCTGGACCTGAACCTCCCTAAGAAGAACGGGCGCGAGGTCCTCGCGGAGCTCAAGTCCGACCCGGAACTGAACACGATCCCGGTCGTGATCATGACCGTCTCCCACGACGAACAGGACATCCTCGAGTCGTATCGGCTCCACGCCAACTGCTATATCCGCAAGCCGGTCCGATTCCTTGAGTTCATCGAGATTGTCAAATCGATCGAGACCTTCTGGTTCTCGATCGTCACCCTGCCACCCAAGAACCCATGAACTCCGGCACGAGGATCCTCCTGGTCGAGGACAATCATGCCGACAGGGAGCTCGTCCTGGAGTTGCTCGCCGAGTACCAGCAGCACCGGATCGCCATTCGGCATGCGAGCACCCTTGCCGAGGCGAAGGCGGCCCTCGCGGACGACGGCGCCGACTGCATCCTCCTCGACCTCGGGCTCCCCGACAGCTACGGCATGGAGACGGTCCGCGAGGTCCGCGCGGCCGCTCAGGACGTCCCGATCGTGGTCCTGACCGGGCTCGACGACGAGGAGGTGGGGGTGGCGGCCCTCCAGGAGGGTGCCCAGGACTTCCTCGCGAAGGGCTGGATGAGCGGCCCGGCCCTGGTACGCTCCATCCGCTACGCGGAGGAGCGGAACCGGGTCAAGGCCGAGCTGATCCGCACGAATGCGGAGCTCGAGGCTGGCAGGGAACGGCTCAAGCGAGCCCAGGAGATTGCGCACCTCGGCAGCTGGGAGCTCGCCGATGGACAGCTCACCTGGTCCGACGAGGTCTATCGCATCTACGGCGTCTATCCTCAGGAGTTCGAGCCGACATACGATGCCTACCTGGCCGCGGTCCACCCTGATGACCGGGGGCGAGTCGATGCGGCGTACCGGGACTCGGTCCACGAAGGAAGGGACGCGTACGAGCTGGAATACCGTATCCTCCGCTGGCCCTACGGGGCCGTCCGCACCCTGCACGAACGATGCACCCACCGCCGGAGCCCCGACGGGTCGATCGCCCGTTCGGAGGGGATCGTGCAGGACGTCACCGCGTGGAAGGAGGCGGAGGAGACGCTGAAGCGGTACGCCGCCGAGCTCGAGCGGTCGAACGCCGACCTCCAGCGGTTCGCCTACGTCGCCAGCCACGACCTGCAGGCGCCGCTCCGTAACATCATCAGCTTCTCCCAGCTCCTCGAACGGCGGTACAGAGGGCAACTCGACACCGACGCCGACGAGTTCATCGGCTTCATCGTCGAGGGGTGCATGCGGATGCAGAGCCTGATCCAGGATCTTCTCCTGCTCTCGCGCGTGACGACCCAGGCCCGGCCGCTCGCGCCGACGGACGCGGGCGTGGTGGTCGCGGACGCGCTCCGGATGCTCGAGTCCGTCGTCCACGGGGCCGGCGCTTCCGTCACGGTGGGCGAGCTACCGGCGGTGATGGCCGATGAGGTCCAGCTCGGGCAGATCTTTTCGAACCTGGTCGGCAACGCGATCAAGTACCGACGCGAGGGCGTGCGGCCCGAGGTCCGGATCACGGCACGGCGACTGGACCGGATGGTCGAGTTCTCGGTCGCCGACAACGGGATCGGGATCGAGCCCGAGCATCTCGTGGCGATCTTCGAGATGTTCCGCCGCCTCCACACCCACGACGAGTACGAGGGCACGGGCATCGGGCTCGCCCTCGTCAAGAAGATCGCCGAGCGGCACGGGGGTGAGGCATGGGCGGAGTCCGTGCCGGGCGAAGGCTCAACGTTCTCCTTCACCCTGCCCATCGCTTAGGGGCTGCGGTCCTCCCCTTTCACGGTCCGAGCGCCGTGATCGCGCTCCTCCCTTCGAGCGCCCGGCCGTCCGGCAGGTACACGGTCACGTACGTCAGCCCGAACCGCTCGCCCGGAGGCGTCTCCATCTCCTCGAACGGGACGCGAACCGTATCCTGCCAGGCGTCGATGGTCCCCTCTCCCCGGTAGACCAGCCGGTCCTTCTCCTCCGTGAGGTTCGGGCCGGGCCGGGTCGTCCAGATCTCGATCGCGACGCGGAGCGCCGGTCCGCTCCAGGCGATGGTCCGTTCCTCGTCGTCCTGGAGCCAGGGGCTGACCGCCACGCCGTCGTAGGCCGCGTCCCCGTCCCAGGAGTCCTCCGGTGTCCAGACGAAGACCTCCGTGGCGTTCGCGAGCCCGGCAACGTTGATCGGCGTCGACGGCGCGAACTCTGTCACGATCGTGACGGGAACGGGCGTCGCAGTCGGCAGCGGTGTCCCTGAAGTGGTCGGAGGTTCCCGGACGGGACTCGCGCACCCCGCGACGAGGAGCGCGAGGACCACGCCGAGAGCCAGTGCCCGTGTGGAGGTCGTGAGGCGGCCCATCCGTCTCGACGTCGGGCGACCGGCGATAAAAGGGTGTCGCTCCGGGATGCCCCCCGGGCGTTTCTTACAAATACCATGAAGGAATATAAAAGGATGAGAAAAATTACCAGCATACCCACCACGATAGAGAGGGAATTACCGAATCCTACCGGGACTTCTCCATGCACCCCAGTCCTCCACATCCCGTCACAGGTATCGGGCAGCCTGCCTTTCTTTACACCTCCGACACCAGGATCCTGGAAGCGAACGGGCCGGCCGAGGCCCTGGCCGGCCAGCCGCTGGCCGGCCTCTGCCTCGCCGAACTCGCTGCACTCTTCGCGCCGCGCGCCCTCGATGGTACGCGCCTCTCGATAACCAGGCTGCCCGCCTGCCGCGCGCTCGGCGGCGAAGATGTGATCGAAACCCCCATCGCCATCAGGGCCACGGATGGCCGGATCATGTCATTCCTGGTGACTGCAACGCCGCTCTCGGATGGTGCGAATGTCGGTGGTGCCCTCGAGATATGGCAGCCGGACGATGGGCGTTGTCAACTATCAGTCCCGGAACCGGCCCTGGCGGATGCGCCCAGGCCACCGGGCATGATCGTCCTCCTCGATGCCAACGGGACCATTCTCGACCTCGACGATGCATTTGCCGGGATCCTCGGGAGGCCCGCCCGGGAACTCGTCGGTGCGAACGCCTGGCGAGTGTTCCCGATCGTACCAGGTGCCCGTATTCGTGAGCGATTTCTCCGCGCATTCACCTCCTGGCGCCCCCTCCAGTTCGAAGAGGTCTTCGACGGTCTCTTGTTCGAGGGCCTCGTCCTGCCCGTCCGCTCCGCGGCGGGCACGGTCGACCAGGCCGTCATCGTCCTGCGTGACGTCACCGGGCGCAGGCGCTCCGAGGAGGCCCTCCGCGAGAGCGAGGCACGGTATCGCCGATTCGTCGACGCGGACATCTCGGCCCACGTTGTCACCACGTCCGACGGCCGTATTCTTGACTCCAACCCGGCCTTCGCCCGGATCTTTGGGTTCGCCTCCCCGGGCGAGGCACGATCGGTCGGAATCATCGAGACCTACTGCACCCCTGCAGAACGGGACGTTCTCCTCGACCGTCTCCGCGCGGAGGGCAGGATCGAGAACGTCGAGGGGTACCGGCGGCGCCGCGACGGCAATCGCATTCACGTGGTGGCGAATCTCGTCGGCGACTTCGACGAGGAGGGCACGCTCACCGGGATCATCGAGTACATCACCGAAGACACGCAGCGGTATCGGGCCGAGGCAGCCCTGCGCCGGAGCGAGGCACAGCTCCGCCTCGCCCAGGAGAGCGCCGGCATCGGGCTCTGGGACCGGGACACGGCCACCGATCGGGTGACCGTCTCTCCCGAATTTCTCCGCCTGTACGGGCTCGAAGAGCTCTCGAGCGCGCCGTATCTGGACTTCGAGCGCCTGATCCACCCCGCGGACCGCCACATCGTCAGGGCCGGGCGGCTGACGGCATTCGGAACGGGCGAGCCGCTTGAGCTCGAGATCCGCATCGTGCTGCCTGGCGGCGAACAGCGGTGGATCCTGTTCAGGGGCCGGGAGGTCCGCGACCGCCCGTGCGACCCGGCGGAGGTGATCGGTCTGCTGATCGACGTGACCGATCGCAAGTCGGCCGAGCTAGCGCTCGCCGAGAGCGAGGCCGACGCACGATCGTTCTTCCTGAACATGATCGACCCCTGCGCGATCTGCGAACCCTTGGTCGACGACCGCGGCGAGCCGGTCGACATCCGACTCGTCGACGTCAACCCGGCCCTGGGGCGCGAGCTCTCGCTGCCCCCCGAGGCGATCGTCGGCCGGACTGCCTACTCGATCCTTCCGGAGATGCCGAAGAAGTGGCTGGACGTCTTCCTCGAGGCGTCGTTCAACCGGGCCTTCGTCAACATCGAGGAGCCGTTCCCGGCGCTCGGCCGCTGGTATCACATCACCGGGTTTCCTGTGCGGCGAGGCAGGATGGCCGTGGTCTTCCGTGACATCACCGAGCGGCGGCTGGCCGAGGAGTCCCTCCGCTCGAGCGAGGAGCGGCTGCGGCTCGGTCAGGAGAGCGCCGAGGTCGCGACATGGGACTGGATCCCCGCGACGGGGGCGATCACCTTCACCCCCGAGTTCCTCCAGTCCTACGGCGTACGAGCCGGGGCCATCCGCGACTACCCGACCTGGCGGCGGCTGGTCCATCCGGACGACATCGAGCGTGTCGAGGCCGAGCGCGACGCGGCGATCGCCCGGGACGAGCCGTTCGAGCTCGAGTTCCGCGTTGTTACGCCGTCGGGCGCGGTTCGATGGGTCTCCGTGGTTGGTCGTGGGATCACGGATGTGCGCGGCCGGCTCCTCCGCGTCATCGGTATGAACCTGGACGTCACCGACCGCAGGGAGAACGAGGTCGAACGCGAGCGGTTCACCCAGGAGCTGCAACGCTCGAACGAGGAGCTGCAACGGTTCGCGTACGTCGCCTCCCACGACCTGCAGGAGCCGCTGCGGTCCATCGTCAGCTTCAGCCAGCTCCTCGAACGGCGGTACCGAGGGCGGCTCGACGCGGACGCCGACGACTACATCGCTTTCATTGTCGATGGTGGGATGCGGATGCAGCAGCTGATCCAGGACCTGCTCCAGCTCTCGAGGGTCGAGACCACGGCGGCGCCGCTCGCGCCGACGGATGCGAGCACGGTGGTCGCGGACGCGCTCCGGATGCTCGATACCCCGATCCACGAGGCCGGCGCGATGGTCGAGGTCGGCGCGTTGCCGATGGTCATGGCCGACGCGGCCCAGCTCGGGCAGGTCTTCTCGAACCTGGTCGGCAACGCGATCAAGTACCGACGCGAGGGCGTGCCGTCGAAGATCCGGATCTCGGCCCGGCGGCTGGACCGGATGGTCGAGTTCTCGGTCGCAGACACCGGGATCGGGATCGCGCCCAGGGACTTCGACCGTATCTTCGTGATCTTCCAGCGGCTCCACACCACCGACGAGTACCCGGGCACGGGCATCGGCCTCGCCGTTGCGAAGAAGATCGTCGAGCGGCACGGCGGCCGGATCCGGGTCGAGTCGACGCCCGGCGAGGGTTCGACCTTCTTCTTCACCCTGCCGACTGCCTGACCCCGGGAGGCGTCAGGCTCATGAATGATGAGCGTGTATCACTCATCGGCAGTCGTCTCTCCCGGGAATGGCCCCCGCGGCGGGGCGCTGCACTATCTCCTCTCCCTCCTCTTCCGGGGGAGGCGCGCCGGGGCCCCGGCCCCGGCGGCGTCCTCCGCACGTTCGGGCCGCCGCGGGCGCCAACCTTTATCTGCCGTCCCGCGATTATGGTGGTCCATGTCGAGATCGACCACGTTCGGCACGCTCGTCACCCTGATCGCCGTCGCTGCGCTCTGCGCGGGCTGCACCGCGCCCGGCCCGGCCCAGCCGACGCCGACACAAACGCCCAGCCCGGCCGCCACCGTCACGGCGAACGGCACCGCCCCGGCGGGAAACGCCACCGTCACGTTCGCGCTGATGGCGCGTGACATAGCCTTCGACAAGAGCACGCTCTCGGCACCCGCCGGATCCATGATCGAGCTCTCTTTCGTCAACGCGGACGCGGGTGTCCCGCACAACGTCGCGTTCTACACGGACTCGACGGCGACGACCCCGATCTTCGTCGGCGAAATCATCACCGGGGTGAGCACGACGACCTATACCTTCACCGCGCCGTCGACCCCGGGCTCCTACTTCTTCCGCTGCGACCCCCACCCGGCAACCATGACCGGAACGTTCATCGTGACCTGACCCTCCCTCTTTTTTCCGGCCGGCGGAAACGAACCATCTGGATTTAAACGCACGGTCGTCCTTGAGATGTGTGCCGCCACGCAGCAGCGAGGCGACGGACCATGACCGACGGCCTGTCCCCCCTGGAGATCCTGATCGCCCTGCTTGCGCCCCTGATCGTGCTCGCCAACATCGCCTTTATCATCGTCGTGATCTTCTTCGAGCGGAAGGACCCGAGCGCGACCCTTGCCTGGGTGATGGCTCTCACCTTCGTCCCCATCGTCGGCTTCGTCCTCTACCTCTTTCTCGGCCAGAACTACCGCAGGGAGCGAATGTTTCGCGCCAAGCAGGAGGACGACCAGCGGCTCCGGTCGATCATCGATCTGCAGCAGAAGGCGCTCCGTGACCCCGGCGCCTCCGCAGATAGCGGGATCCCCATGTCCCTGCGACACCTTGTCCTGCTCCACCTCCGGAACGATGGCGCGGTCCTCACCCTGAACAACCGGGTCACGGTCTTCACCGATGGTACGGAGAAGTTTGCGTCCCTGCTCGACGACGTCCGGAACGCGGTCGACTTCGTCCACCTGGAGTACTACATCTGGAAGGACGACGGGATCGGCAACGAACTGCGCGAGGCGCTCACGGAGCGGGCCCGGGCCGGGGTCGAGGTCCGGGTGCTCATCGACGGGCTCGGGGGAGCGGGCCTGCCCCCGCGTTTCTTCGATGGGCTCCGGGAGGCGGGCGGCGAGGTGGTGTTCTTCTTTCCCTCGTTCCTGCGGTACCTCCAGCTCCGGTACAATTACCGGAACCACCGGAAGATCGCGATCATCGACGGGAAGATCGGCTACATCGGCAGTTTCAATGTCGGCGACGACTACCTGGGCCTGGCCCGGAGTGGGGGTACTGGCGGGACACGGCCGTCCGGTTCGAGGGAAACGCCGTGCCCACGGCGCATATCCGGTTCCTCCTCGACTGGAATTACGCCGCTCCCGACCAGGCGCTGGCATACAGCGAGCGGTACTTCCCGGTCGGGCCGTCCGGGCCGGGGACGCCGATCCAGGTCGTCTCGGGTGGCCCGGACACCGCATTCAACCCGGTCAAGGAGTCGTACCTCAAGTTGATCGGGACCGCGACGGGGTCGGTATTCCTCCAGACGCCGTACTTCGTGCCCGACGAGAGCGTCCTCGACTCGCTCCGGATCGCGGCACTCTCCGGGGTCGATGTCCGGATCATGATGCCCGATCGGCCGGATCACCCGTTCGTGTACTGGGCGGGGATCTCGTATATCCGCCAGCTCCTCGACTTGGGGGTGAAGGCCTACACCTACGACAACGGCTTCATCCACGCCAAGACTATCGTCGTGGACGAGGTAGTCGCATCGGTGGGGAGCGCCAACTGGGACGTGCGGTCCTTCAGCCTCAACTTCGAGACGAACGCGGTGATGTACGACTCGGCGATCGCGGCGGACCTCAGGGCACGGTTCGTCCGCGACCTCGAGTTCTGCAGTCCGATCACGCTCGAGCGGCTCGATGCGCTCCCCTGGAGCCAGAAGTTCAAGCAGTCGATCGGTCGTCTCTTCTCGCCGATGCTCTGAGCCGCCGTCAGTGCCGCCGGCGGGACCGCCCCCCGGCGCCCCGGATCCGGACGCGGAGGGCAGTCGCCGCGTACGGGACGTAGTGGCAGGCGATCACGCCGGCAGCCATCCCGCGTGCGAGGGGCCCGGCGGATGACCCGACGACGACACCGTCTCCGCGCCGGACTCCGTCCAGGAGCTCATCGAGGCTGTCGGCACGCACGCCCGTCACGACGCTGCCGATCGACCGCAGGACATGCGCGTCGGACCCACCGGTCGCGGGAACCTCGTGCGTCTCCGCGTAGGTGGCTGCCATGCGGTTGACCCTTTCGCTCATCGCACCGCAGATCGCCTCGACCCCGGTAAGTCGTGCCGCTATCCCGGGCAGCAGCCCCCGGGCATCACACCGCAGGACTCCACGGTCGAGGCCGAAGTAGCCGAACGGGTGGGCCGCCACCACCAGGCAGGCATAGCCCTCGGCCGCGGCGAGGATTCCAGCGGCAGAGGGACAGGAGGTCATGTACTGCCTTCCCACGCGACGGGGCCGGACATGGCGGTCGAAAAAGTCGACAAGGTCGTGGAGGGAGTAGAAGTAGAGCAGGAGGTGGGGACCCTCGGCGCAGTCGAGCTCGATCCCCGGCACCACGGTGACGCCGGGCGGTCGCTCGAAGGCCTCGACGACGCCCCGAACCTCGTTGTGGTCGGTGATCGCGACCCCGATCCCGCGCCACCGCGCCTGCGCCAGGACCTGACGAGCGGTCGGGGCGGCGTCCGAGCTGCGCGTGTGCACGTGCATGTCCACGGGCAGGAATCCGTCCCGGCGCAGCCCGCCGATGTCGGGAGCGCCGAAGACGATGCGACCGCCGCTCTCGTCCGCCATCCCCGGACCGCGTGCGTCACGGGGCGCGGTGCCCGGTCCGCCTGTCAACGGAGAACTTCGGGTCCCGGGGGGGATAAGGGTTCGGGATGGCCGGACCGTGACAACTCGCCAACAGTATCTCTATTGGAATCCTCTGAATTAAATGAAAAACCGTATATAATTGAAATGTACAGGAGGACACGCCGAAGAGGTGGGAAGCATGGCAGAATTTGGACCTATATCGCCGGTGGCGATCGGGTTCCCCGACCCGACGAAGCTCAAGGGCGCGATCCTCGAGGAGCTGTTCAGCCTGAGCGACGCCGGGATCGTCCGGCTGGTCGGGTTGCTGGGGATCGTGAAGGACGAGAACGGGAAAGTAGGATCCGTGCAGCTGACGCAGCTCCCCGACGCGGACCGGGTGAAGCTGGCCGCAGGGGTCGGCGCGCTCATCGGTTATGGCATGGGCGGCGAGAACGGTGCGTACGCTGGGGGCCAGGCGGGCGCGGAGTTCGCGGGCAGCATGGAGTTCGGGCTCACCCAGGAGCAGATCCGGGGGATCGCCGATGGCATCCCGCGGGGCATGGCCGCCGGGTTCGCGCTGATCGAGCACCTCTATGCCAGGCGGCTCAAGGAGCTCGCACTGCAGCAGGATGGCGTGATGCTCGCCAACAACTTCATCAACCCGGGGGCGCTCGTCGACCTCGGGGCCGTCATCGCCGAGGGCGCGCGGACAGCGGAGCAGCTGCCGCGGGCCTGAACGGGACCGTCGGCACGACGCGCAGAACCGGTATCGGGCGGTGGGAACGGCGGGGCCTGGACGCGTTTGCGTGCGACGGTTCCGTGTCCGTGCACCCGCCCCGCCTCCTCCTTCAGATGACGGCCCGGGTCACACCGGGAGATGGGGGCAAGCACAGCCCGGTGACTCGGCCGATCGCCAGGTAGACGGGGCAGAGCACGCGGTTCCAGGAGAGCAGCCGCCCGACGACGGGTATCGCGGAGAGGACGACGAGCCCCAGGACTTCGTGACAGGGTGGATCTCTCACACACTGCACTATTCTTCTTCGTGGAGCGTGTCACCTGCACCGCCAGCACGGCCCCGAGCTCCACGCGAGATCGTGACCATGAGCACCCGCCAGGGATCCGGGGAGGACGGGTCCGACGAGGGAACTTCGGCGTGGTGGGGGAGACGCGGATTTCCGAAATGCAATCGGACTCCCCGACAGAATATTCCGGTGACGGGTTGTGTTGCAGGCCTGAGATGGAGGGATCAGCAGCTCTCGGTGAATGAGGCGCCGGTCATCGGGACGGATTCCAAGACCTCTGCCACCACTTATATATAGGTCGGGATTTCAAGTGATTCTATCGGCGATTCTAATCGCCCGGATGAGTCTCTGCAGCCTCATTCAGAACCCGGCACGCGTCCGGGAGTGGATCACTATGACATCGGCCTCTGAGAATCAACATTGGTTTTGCCCGAAGTGCGGTGCAGCCAGGACCGCGAAACAGAAGCACTGCCGATCGTGCGGATCCTTCCTTCCAAAAATCCCTGCCTGTCCTCACTGCGGTGCGGAAGTGCGAAGCGGAAAACCGTTCTGCGGCTCCTGCGGCGGCGCCCTGGCGCCCTCCGCAGTTCCGGCACCCCGGGAACCGGAAACCGCGACGCCCCCTCCACGACCGGAGGTCTCTACCCCGGAGCCCCCGTCTCATGTACCCGCCGCCCGCCCGAGCCCGAAACGATCGGTCTTCGGCTTGCTCGTGATCGGTGCCGTGGGGCTGGTGGCGATACTGGGAGTCGGTCTTGTCGGCCTGGCACTGCTCGACGAGCTCCTGACCTCGACACCCCCGGAACCTGACGACTACGTGCGGACGACTGCCGCGACGAGACCGGTGGCGACGCCGTACCAGGTTTCGGGTGCGGAGGTCGACGGTGCGAAACAGGTCCTCGCCGGTGCTGCCGGCGCTCTCTCGAGCGGAGATACCGCGACGTTTCTCCAGCACGTCTCATCGTCGCTGCCTCGGTCCGGTACCATCCCCCCCGAGAAGGCGACCGCCCTCGCGGGTGCCTTCAAGGGTGCCCGCATGGTCCGGGCGGAGGGTCGGGGCGTCATCTCGTGGGAGATGACCCTGGACGGAGAGACGGTCCCGTTCCAGACGATCATGGAGGAGGGCTCATGGAAGATCTACTGAGGACGCGCATTCTCTGTGCGATCCTCTCCCTCTGCCTGCTCCTGGTCCCGGTCACGGTCTCCGCGTACGACGACGTGGGCGGCATGAAGGCGCACACCGCCATCAACACCAACGCCGTCACCCTCTTCCAGTCCCAGCTGATGCCGGCGGACCCGTATCTCAAGGCCCCGCTCGCCACCCTGGATGGCATGCCCTGCTGGGGATATGCCTGGGAGCGCGAGGAGGAGGGTGGGCCTGGAGACATGGTCATGGCTCCAGCTACCCGGCCCGACATTAAAAAACAGAAGAAAATCACGGACTGGATCATCGGAGGCGGCTACTCGGCGGACGAGCCCGAGGGCCCGAGTGCCCTGGTCCACTTCTACGACCCGATGGCTCCCGAGGGGAAACGCTACCTGACCGACCAGCAGCTCGTGACGGAGATCCTTCATTATGGTTCGAGCACCCTCAATGCCAACCCGATGACAGACGCCAGGGACTGGGGGCTCAGAGACCTGAGCCGCAACATGGAGCGTTACGGCATTAACTTCGTCCAGGAGTATTCCTACGACGATGCGAAGGAGAACATGAAGAAGGCCCTTGCATCTCACGAGAACGGCAACGAGTACTACGGGAGGGCATGGCGGGGGGTCGGAGAGACCATGCACATGATCTCGGACATGACCGTTCCCGCGCACGTGCGAAACGATGGGCATTGTTCATCAATATGGGATTCAGACGAGTACGAGAGTACGACGAACTGGGAGCACGTGAACAAGTATGCTGGCAATGATCCGGCGCCGCTCGAATATCGGAAGAACCTCAACGGGCTGATGCACGACGTCGCCCTTTATACCAATAACAATTTCTTTTCGCGGGACACGATCCCGGGCCAGAAGATGTCTGCGACGAACTATTCCCTGCCGGATATCACGAAGATGGAAGTGATCGAAGCGGGTTCTCTCAAGGGGTACCTCAGGGACTCAGAGGGAAGGCTTGCGGTTGCGCCAAATGCGTGGTTTGATTGGACCTTTCACGGACATACGTATGCAATTGACCCGAAAGTGGTCGATGCACAGCGGGAGATCCTGATCCCAACAGCCGTACGCTCCAGCGCTGCTGTACTCGACCGGTTCCTCCCCAGGTTCGAGGTGACGATGAGCTACGCGCCGGAAGATCCCAACGATCCCGACTCCGGAAGATACACGATGCACGGAGAGATCAGGGTCGCGGAGGATGCGCGGAACCAGCTGGAATGGCCGACGCGCCTCGAGGTGAACAACGGCGCGACGATCGTCCTGACGAAGAAGGACGGGAAGTCGAGGTACGTCAAAGTGGACCCGAAGATCGTGACGAAGATGAACGAGTTCTCGTACGATTTCAGGGCGGAGCCCGATGAAACGGTGGACCTGATGTACGACCTGGGAGGGTACTGCGTCTACGCCAAGAAGGACGAGGGAACGGGGCTGAAGCCCGGGGTCTGGAAGTTCACGTCGAATGCCGGGTGGCCGAACGAGATCGCCATCGTCAGGAATGCGCAGGGCGTCCTCGGGGCGGAGTACCGCAATCATGCCGGCTTGAGCATGGTCTATACCTTTGAAGAGAAGACCGTCCCCGTGAACACGAAGAGCATGGATGCGGACGAGCGGGAATTTTGGGAAGAGGGCATGCGGGAGGGATTCTTCACGGCAGACCAGAAGACGGTCACCACCTTCACCGCGCGGATGAAGAACCCGGACCCGACGGAATGCGGCGAGTGGGACGCTGTCATCGACGGAATGGTTTCGCATGACGGACGGACGTTCGGCGGGTCATACATGTATGCATATGTCTGCGGGAAGACACGGAATCATATCCTCCCCGAACCGGTGCAGGGGAAGTGGCTTCGTGACTACACCGGGGGAGCGGTTGACGGGAGTTGGCCCAAATCAACGGCCACTTCGACCCCAGAACGCGGCAGTGTGCCTGTAGGAGGCTCCGGCCCCTTCATCCCGGCAGGTTATTGAAAACCCAGCCCCAACCGCTTTTACACCATTCCTGGCCTTCTCTCGCATCATCTCGGAGCAGCACGCCGCGGGCGTTCTTCGACGAGGAGGGCCTCCTGCCACGACTGGGTTCCGGTCGGGTTTTCCAGGACATCACCGCTGTGGATGCGTCTCTCCTTTTTTTACGGTTTGACGTGCCCGGCCCTGCCGGGACGGGTGTGCGATACCATGGCCCCTGGAGGGAACGAGAGATCTACGCACCACCATCTCGGGGTCGTTCCGGTTCGGGGACGCCGCTCGGGAGACGATGTCGCAACCTTATTCACCTCCGTCCGTTCACCTACTCTCGATGCGGCCAGCAATCCTTCTCGTCGGCGTCCTCCTGATCGGCTGTGGGTGCATCTCGCTCTCGGAGAGTGCGGACGACTGGAACAACCGCGGCGAGACCCATCACACCATGGGCCGGTACGAGGAGGCGGTGACTGCCTTCGACCGGGCGATCGCCATCGACTTGATGCATGAGGCTGTCTGGAAGAACCGGGGCCTCTCGCTCGCCATGCTGAACAGGACGTCCGAGTCGGAGGAGTCCTTCGTTCGCGCCATCGCCATCGATCCGAACGACGCGGAGGTCTTCTACTACCAGGCCCTTGCCAGGAACGCGACGGGAGACCGTGCCGGCGCCCTCGATAGCATCGAGCGGGCTGTCGCGATCGCCCCGACGTCCCGTGACGAAGCGATCACCCTCTTTTCGTCCCTGCAGTTCCAGGGGGATCTCCTCTCGCTCGAAGGGCGCCACGAGGAGGCGAACCGGTCGTACGCCCTGGCCCACGAGGTGATGCAGCGCACGATCTGATACCCGGGACGGCGCTGCCATGACCATCTGCCCCGGACGGAAGCCCCGGGGGGAGACGCCGTTCTCCTTCGACGATCGGAGCCTTTTATAATGGCTAAGGCGTACTGGATCATTGGATAACCCTCATGCCCTTCTGCACCGAGTGCGGTTCGGAGCTCCCCGAAGAAGGAGGGCCCTGCCCATCCTGCCACGCTCCCCCGGAAGCCGGGACGCTGGACACCGACGGCGAGCCCCTGGTCTGGTCGGCCAGGATGCCGGTCGTCACGAGCCCCGTCGTCGTCAAGCAACTGGTCATTGCCCTCGGGGCAGGGTTCCTCTTCGTCGCGGTGCTGATGGTGATCATGGGCGCCTACGAAGCCCTGCCGTGGATCGGTGGCATCTTTCTCTTCCTGCTCGTCCTCTGCCTGATCGTCGCGGCGGCGATCCATTTCTTCACGAAGGGGGGACCCATGGGCGAGTTCGCCATCGGGAGCGAAGGCGTCGGGTATCGCGCGGGAAAGGAGTCGAAGGCGCTCAACCGGGCGACGCTGGCCGGGTCCGTCGTCGGCGGGTCTCTCTCGGGCGCGGGGGGCAGCCTGATCAATATCAGCCGTGAGACGGAGTCCATGAGCTGGGACGAGATGCGGTCGGTCACGGTCGACCGGAGGGACCGGTCGCTCGTCTTCTACCGGCACTCCCTGGTCTACCCGATCGCCCTCTACTGCACGGAGGAGACCTTCGAGCCTGCCATCGAATTGGTCCGGAGATACGCTCCTGACACGACCCTGAAGATCAGGGGGTGACGCCCGATCTCGATCCTCTTATTGGCTGTCTTCGTGAGGGAAGACATGGCGATCTCTCCGAGCTGGACGTGCCCCCTACGACACCCCCCCGGTCTCCCGGCGGGAGAAGGGGGCATATATCCACGAAAAATGTGACCGGGCTCGACCCTTTTTGAGCGGAACGGATCGCATGGCTGTGCAATCACCGGTGGATGAGGAGAGACATGCAGTTCTGCGAGGGATGCTGGGCCGAGGTCGGAGACGACTGGGAGTTCTGTGATCTTCTCCAGGTATATTCTAACGCGGGTTCGACCAGGTCATACTCGCTCGGCTTGGGAAGGCTGAGGACACTTTCGCAGCCAGCTGTGTCTCAGGTCCGACGATCCCTTCGCCCTGAAACACCGCGCTCTCGCCCTGCACCAGCTGAGCGGGACCAGGCAGCGAAGGGGCTGATGCAAAAAACCCTGCAGTTTCCAGCCGGGTCTTCTCGACGATCCTTGAGACGGACGTCTTCGTGACGGGGCAGCAGTGGGCGATATCTCGAGAATCAACAGGGCCAAGTTCCCCCCGGTTCACCGTCGGCCCCGGAGTGATTGCCTTCGGAATGCCCTGCGTCTCATCGTTCAGGACACCTTCATAGGCGACCAGCTCTCCTCCGGTTTACGGGCCCAGTACCGCTCCTGGCGTGTTCCTGTCGTGTGTATTCCGCCAATCGGAAATTGGAATTATTTTTAGAACTTCCTGAACGTCTCCCTCTGAGGGTACCCGGGTTTCGGGGGGGCGTGCTGCGGATCCGGTCCGGACCGTCATCGATCTCTTTCGATCGCCAATTGTATTCGAAATGCTTATCTGAACATGCAGTGAGGGTTATATCAGTGACGGAATCCCGATCGAGGGATCCTCCAGATCAATCACAGGACGTGATACCGTGGTAGACCAACAACCGCCGGGTACTCGGTGCCCGGAATGTGGAGCCCTATCATCGCCCTCCGATCTATTCTGCCAGGAGTGCGGAGGGCGGTTGCCCTCGGGGACTGTCTGCACGGACTGCGGCGAACCCATCTCTTCGGGGGAGGGTTTCTGCGGCTCCTGCGGGGCGCCTGTCTCCCCACCGACCGAGCCGTTCGCGGAGAAGACGGTCTCTCGGCCCGCTCCCCCTCCACCGGCTGAGGTCATGCCGGTCGCCGACCCTGACGGCTTGAAGAGCGCACACGGCACAGGGTCTGGACGAGTCCTGGTCCCGGCCGTACTCGCGGTCGTCGTCATCGGGCTGATTGGGGCCGTCGCGGTCTTCGGACTCCCCGGTGCAGGGAATACCGTTGGAAATGCTTCCCAGGCTTCGCCCACCGATACCCCGTTCCCATCGGAGACCTTGGCTGGCACCGGTACTCAGCCGGGGAGCGTCGCCGCCACGACGGTGATGGATACCCCCGAGACGTCTGCGACGACCGCACCGGTTACGGCCGTCAAGGCTGATTTCAGCGTCGATAAGACTACAGGGCCATTGCCTCTCACGGTATCGTTCAGAGACGCCTCCACGGGATCGCCTGATACCTGGTACTGGGACTTCGGCGACGGGACCCATTTGTCCGAGACGAACCCGGTGCATGTGTTCAAGTCCGAGGGGAGATTCACGGTAGCCCTGAGCGTCGAAAAGAACGGTCAGGCCTCGTCGAAGACTCAGGTGATCTCGACGTCGCCCCGGCCCCCCGTGGCGAACTTCGAGGCCGACATTACGTCAGGGACAGCACCGCTCACCGTGCGGTTCACCGACACCTCCACGGGATCGCCTACGATCTGGTTCTGGGAGTTCGGAAACGGGCGGATCTCCTACGACCAGCACCCTGAGATCACGTATCATGATCCAGGCTCCTACCAGGTCCAGCTGACCGTTGATCGGGGAGGCGTCAAGGATAAGAAGTCCATGACTGTCACCGTTAATTCTGTGTCCTCGTTTGCACCCGTCGCCACGACCCCCGCAACACCCATGACGACATCTGCCAGCACCGCTGCGATCATGACGACGAATGCACCGGTCACGACCGTCGCAACCCTGCCGGCAGTGACATCCGCAACGACCGCCGCGCCAGTGACAAAGGCGACCGCCCGGGCCACGACAGCCGTCCCTGTCACGACGACCACAAAGGCCGCGACGACGACCGTGGTATCTGCAGGGATGTCGTTCGAGGGCGACTGGCGGGATAGCTCGGGACTCTATTTCTGGTTCCTAGAGCCTGAGGGTTCCCGGATCAGGGGGGGATGGGAGTTTGGTGAGATCGCAGGAGAGGACTCCGGTTCCTTCACCGGGACGCTCTCCAAGGGGGGAACCGTCGTCTCGGGGTCGTTCGAGACGATGTACCAGGGCGGTCTCTTCCAATTTACCATGATCAACAAGGACCATTTCTCGGGGTACATGGACTCTCCATCGGGGAAGATCACCGTTTCATGTACACGGATGGGAGGATGAAGGGAAACCACCCTCTCCTTCTCTGCCTCGTTCTTCGCTCTTCAACCATCAAACCTGTCGTTCGCCCGTCACCATACCTGTCCCGTTGGGCGTACCAACGGATTCGAAATCGGCGCCCCTTGTGCGATCGAAGTTATCTCGCCGGACAGCACTGTTTGTCAGAAAACCGGCTTACGGGCCAAATGCATGGTCATTGCTAAATATATTATACATTTAAATAATATTTAGAAGAGGTTTCTAAGGAACCGGAGCCGAGTTGGCATGGTCGAGATAAACACGAGGAGGTGATCGCGACCAGACCTGCTGCATCGGGCATCCTCCTGTGGGGGAAGATCGATGTACGGCTGAGATCTGGACTTTCAGAACTGCCAGATCCGGTACTTCAACAAGGCAGCTAGGCGACCTGCGATATAAAAACCCGCACCGAACAGGAGCACGTAGGTGATATCGCCGTTCGAGATGATGGCGCCCAGCACCGCTCCTGCCAGAGCACCCGTGTATATCACGAGATAGATCAGCGCGCGGTAGTCGATCTCGAACCTGAAGCCCGCCAGGAACCTTCGCAGCCAGGGGTGCATCACATCATCCCGTCCGGGGGGATGCGCCTCGAGGGACATTCCCACCCGGTCACGAACTCCTAGGTCTCGTTTCGTCGCCGCTTCCTTGACGGCCTCAGGCAGGAGCAGCACCATGACTGAGAAGAGTGCTCTCGTCCCAACATCCCTCGTTTCCACTCTTGCGGTTACAAAGAAATAGTTATGGGACTCTTCTCGGGGACGACACGCTCGTACCGTCACTGAATGCGCGATCGTCAGCGCGTGTACATGGCGGGTGATCGGCTGCGCCGGCTAAAGGACCGGCTGCGCAGCGAAACGGTGCCCGCCGCCGCCCGCGTCCTATCGGTAGTGACGCCGGCTGGCCTGGTGCGGCAGTCAATATCAGGCCTGCTGGAGGAGACCCGGAGGCTGCTGCATGGTCGGGCCGGGGTGGAGCACCATCATGCGCGGCAGCTCGATGCCGAGAACCTCGCGCAGCACCTCATCCACCGACTCGACCGTGGTGAACGCCAGTTCGGCACGGACGTCCTCGGGGACGTCCTGGAGGTCCCGCTCGTTCTCCCGCGGCAGGATCACGCGTTTACAGCCGGCGCGGTGGGCTGCGAGCACCTTCTCCTTGATCCCGCCGACGGGCAGGACCCCGCCCGAGAGGGTGATCTCGCCAGTCATGGCGAGCTCCGGGTCGACCGAACGGCCCGTGATCAGGGACGCGAGCGCCGTGAAGAGCGTCACGCCTGCCGACGGCCCGTCCTTGGGCGTGGCCCCCGACGGGACGTGGATGTGCGTGTCGCAGTTCTTGAAGTTGAACCCGCTCTGCGGGTCCGCGAGGCGCGAGCGGATCAGGGAGAGCGAGATCGTCGCCGACTCCTTCATGACGTCACCCAGCGAGCCGGTCAGGGTCAGCTTGCCCGACCCCGGCATGACCGAGGCCTCGATGAAGAGGATCTCGCCGCCCACCGGGGTCCAGGCCAGCCCCGTCGCGACACCGGGGACGGGATCCTTCCTCGCCACCTCCACCCGCACCGGTTCCTTGCCCAGGATCTCGGGGAGGGCCTCCGCTGTCACCGTGAACGGCAGCACTGGCGCGCTCGAGACGATCTTCTCCGAGACGTGACGAGCGGCCTTCGCGAGCTGCTTCTTGAGCTGCCTGACGCCCGCCTCGCGGGTGTACCGGTCCACGATCACGCGGATCGCCTCGTCCTCGAAGACCAGCCGCTCCGCGTCGAGGCCATGCTCGCCAAGGACCTCGGGGACGAGATGGTCCCTCGCGATGGCGAACTTCTCGTTCTTGGTGTACCCCGATATCTCGATCAGCTCCATACGGTCCAGCAGCGGTGCCGGAATCGTCTGGAGCGAGTTCGCCGTCGCGATGAAGAGCACATCCGAGAGGTCGTACGGGACCTCGAGGTAGTGGTCCGAGAAGGTCGCATTCTGCTCGGGGTCGAGGACCTCGAGGAGCGCGGCCGCCGGATCGCCCTGGTAGGAGACGGCCAGCTTGTCGACCTCGTCCAGGACGAAGACCGGGTTCCGCGTCCCGGCACGCCGGATTCCCTGGATGATCCGGCCGGGCAGCGCCCCGACGTAGGTCCGTCGATGGCCCCTGATCTCGGCTTCGTCGCGGACCCCGCCGAGGCTGACACGGACGTACTTGCGGCCGAGAGCCTCGGCGATGGACCGGCCCAGGCTGGTCTTGCCCGTCCCCGGGGGGCCCGAGAGGAGGAGGATCGAGCCCTGCTTCTCGCCCTTCAGCTTCATCACGGCGAGGTGCTGGACGATCCGCTCCTTGACCTTCTCGAGGCCGTTGTGGTGGCTCTCGAGGACGCGCCGTGCCTCGGCGATGTCGATCTCCTTTCCGGCCTCGGTCACCCACGGCAGGTCGAGGAGGAGGTCGAGGTAATTCCGGAGCATGGCCGCCTCGTGGTTGTGCTGGCCGCCCGTCTCGAGCTTCCGTGCGTCCGCGAGGGCCTTCTTCTTGACCTCGTCGGGCATCGACGAGGCCTCGATCCGGTCGCGGTAGCTCTCCTCGCCGCCGTCGCCCTCGCCGAGTTCCTCCTGAATCACCTTGAGCTGCTCGCGGAGCATGGCCTCGCGGTTCATCTTGCCCACCCTCTCGGAGACCCTCTGCGCCATCTCGATCCGAAGGCCGATCTGCTCGTTCGCAGTGACGACGAGCTGGAGAAAGGCCTCGTACCGGTCCCGGACGGACGCGCATTCGAGCAGCGCCTGCTTGGCCCCGAGATCGATCGGCATGAACGGCATCACGTAGCCCATGACGGCGTCGACCGAGTCCATCCGGTCGATCGGCCGGATGAACTGCTCGCCTCCGTTGAACCGCTCGCTGAGCCCGTGGATCGCGCCGCGCACCTCCTCGAGTATTCGTGTCTTCTCCTCGTCGTCGAGGTCCTCCACGTCGGGGACGGGTACACAGGCCGCGGAGAATCGGCCGCCCTCGCCGGCGATCGAGACCGCGTGCATGCGCGAACCTGTCTCGACGGCGACGACGAACCCGTCCTCTGCCGGCTGGATATGGTGGATCGTGAGGAGTGTGCCCGTGTCGTAGAATGCCTCGGGAGCGAGGTCAGCGAACGTGGTGCCGTCCTTCACGGCCAGCCCGACGGCCCGGAGCTCCCCCCCGCCGCACATGGCCGAGACCAGGCTCTCGCCGGTGGTCCGGTCGACCTGGAACTTGGCGCGGCTACCGGGGTAGACGACGAGATCGAAGAGCGGTACGACGATCTTTCTCTGCGTGTTCTCGGATAGTTCTGGTTGCATGATACTCTTGATGGTGTTACGTACTGCGATTCCGCTGATCCGGGCCGATCGGCCCCTCTACCGGACCTTCGCCAGGAGCTCGACGAGGCGGTCGGTCTCCTGGTCGTCCAGCGAGGCCACCATGCGTTCGATCATCCGGACGAGTGCGATCCGCTCCGCCCTCGCAATGGTCCTGCCTTTCTCGGTGAGGCGGATGAACTGGGTCCGTCCGTCGTCGGGAGAGCGCTCCCGGTAGACGCAGGCCATGCTGGTGCACCGGTTGATCATCTCGGTGACCGTGGGCTTCGTGGTGCCCGTGACCTCGGCCAGCCTGCTGAAGGTGATCTCGCCATGTTCGTCGATCAGCCTCAGGTACGAGACCTGCTTCACGGTCAGCTCGGAGAGGCCGCACTCCGAGTGGACGGCGCTGGAGCACTCGTTCCGGATACGGAGCAGGTTCTCCATGGCCGCGAGGAGGGCCGCCGTCTTCTCGTTCATGCGTCGATCCTGGTTAGTTAGGGTTTACCTAATTATAAGTGCGACGATCGGGGACCTATCCGACCAATCAGGCCGTTCCAGGAGACCTTCCAGAACGCCTGGCCCCACCCGCTCCACGCGGACCACAACGCACGGAGCGGTGCAAGGCACACTTCCACACGACCATCTCTTTCCCTTCGAGAATATATCCTGCTCGATTTACCTCGCCGGGCGACCGTCGATCGAGCCAAGTGACCGATGACGGGTCTTCGGCCCCGGTAGGTATAAATACCCTGCACGATCTGAGGGGCAATCATGACGGAACCTGAGACCGCATGGACGACAGGCTGCGATAACCCCGGGCGGCGGACATGACCGACCAGGCGGGTGACGGTGCGGCAGTACCGCCTGAGATGCCACCACCCGACCCGCGCCTGCGGCTCCTCGACCCGTACGTGGGTTCGTGGACGCTCGAGGGGCGCGAGTCGACGGAGTACGGCGAGATCCACGGCACCCTCAGCTTCGAGTGGATGGAAGGGGGCTACTTCCTCCTTCAGCGTATCGATATCGACCATGCAGGCCAGCCAGTCAGGGGGATCGAGGTGATCGGGTACGGCCGCGACTGGGACGGGTCGGTACCCGAGCACTGTACCTCGCACTTCTTCGACAACTCGGGCAACCACTTCGTGTACATCTACGAGATCGGCGAGGACGGCGCCATTACCATCTGGGGCGGAGAGGTCGGTTCGCCGGCCGCGTTCAGGGGCCGGTTCAGCGAGGACAGGCGGACCATCACCGGCCGCTGGGACTGGCCCGGCGGCGGGTACGACGCGATCATCACCAGGACGGACTGACCGCGAACGCGATGCCGTGTCGGGCCAGTCGCGGCCCGACCGGAGTACGTCCAGACCGCATCATACCGATCCGTGGTTTCCGCGCGAGCGGGAGAGCGGTCGCCTGCGTGCGAACCCCCAGTCCGGAAAACGGACCCTTCTAGGACATGGTGTGCGGCCAGGATCTTCACCGAAGACCGAGCGATGTGGGGAACCGCACACGCCTTCGCCGCACATCGGCAGCAGTCCCCGTGAAGGCCGTGGGAGGAGGCAACAGGAAAGCCCGTCCCTCGCAGACCCGGCTCCGCAGCTGAGGTGGTCCCATCGTGGTACGTCAGGCGAACTCCGCCGCCGTGTACCCCGTGAAGCCGCCCGCCGCGTTGTGGACGCGCGAGAACCCGGCCCGCTTCAAAATACTGCAGGCCAGGCTCGAGCGCTGCCCCGTCCGGCACATCATCACGAGCGGCCTGTCGGTCGGGAGCTCGGGATGTCGCGTCCGGAGATCCAGCGCCGGGATGTTGACCGCACCCTCGACGTGCTGCTCCTCGAACTCGTCGGGGAACCGTACGTCGACGAGGAGGGCGCCGTCCTCGAGCATGACCCGCACCTCGTACGGCGAGAGTTGGGGAACGCGGTCGGTTGCGTACCCGGCTATCGCCCAGGCATGGGTCCCGCCGACGAGGTAGCCCACGACCCGGTCGAGACCGACGCGGCGGAGCTGGAGCTGGGCCTCGCGGGCCTGCGCCGGGGTGAGGGCGACCAGCAGGACATCCCGGTCGGGCGGCAGCACCCAGCCCGCATAGGTCGAGAAGTTCATGGCGAGGTCGACGTGGAGGCTCCCCGGGACGTGGATTCCACCGAAGGTCGCGTAGTCACGGACCGAGAGGACGACCGTGTCGTCTCGCTCGACCCGCTCGCGGAACTCCGCAGGCCGGAGTGGACGGAGCTCGGGGAGCGTCCCGATCAGCGCCGGGCCGCGGCGGTTGATCTCGCTGCAGCGAGAGAAATGGTCCGGCGCGGGGGGCATCTCCTCGGTCAGGGACGCGACGAACTCCTCGCGGCTCGCGTGCTGGAGGGCCGCGTTGAACCGGCGTTCGTATCCGATCGTCGAGAACCGCATGGCGCCCATGGCTCGACCGCAGAGCGAGCCCGCTCCGTGGGAGGGGAGGACGAGGCACTCGTCGGGCAGGGCGAGAAGTCTCCCATGCAGGCTATCGTACAGCTTCGAAGCAAGTTCCGCGGCTCGGCCGGGGAAGAGATCCGGCCGTCCCACATCGCCGACGAAGAGCACGTCGCCCGTGAACGCCGCGACCGGCGAGTCTCCGCGCGTTGTGTCCGTGACCACGTACGTCACGCCCTCGGGCGTGTGCCCCGGGGTATCGAGGACGTCGATACGGAGCTCCTCGAGCCTGATCGTGGACCCGTCGCCCACCGCCTCGTGCTCGAACTCGCAGTGCCCCGAGGCCGGCGAACAGATTGTCGCGCCCGCTATCTCGCGGAGCTCCATGTGTCCCGAGACGAAGTCCGCGTGGAGGTGGGTCTCGAGGACGTGGGTGATCGCCATCTCACGTTCTCCAGCCGCGTCCAGGTACCGCTCCACGTCGCGCGCCGGGTCGACGATGGCGCAGGCAGACTCCGTACCAAGGAGGTAGGAGGAGTGGGCGATACCCGGGATGAAGAACTGCTGGAGAAACACAGCGGACACCTCAAGTATGACCCGGTTCGCCGGAAAGATGATAAAACGATCAGGGACTCGGGCGAAGGTGTCGACAGCGGAGGCGCGCCCCCCTCCATTTTTTCCTCGAAGGTCCCTCTGTGATGATTGGTAGTCGTCGACAGTGGCGGACATCGCTTCCGCATGGCGGTATCGCATTGCGTTTTACATATATATTTCGTGGCATCATTGAGATCCCCGGGTGACGGACTGATGAACGCCAGAGGGGCGCTGACTGTCACGCCAGATGACCATACCACCACCATGCCATCGACCGATCCGACAGTATACCGGGTATCGAGCGAGAGCCCGTCCTCCCCGTCGCGGTTCCGGCCCCTCACGCCCCTCCAGCAGACGGGCATCCTCGCTTTTCTCGTCATCTCGGCGTTCGATGTCGTCATCTCATCGCATCTCTTCTTCTGCGCGAGCGGCGCCTACATCGAGGCGAATCCCCTGCTCGCGTGGTCGAGTGGGAGTCTCGTCCTCTTCCTGGCGATCATCCTGAGCGCCAAGTCCATCGGGGCGACCCTTATCGCCGTCATGGCCTCGTTTGCGAACCACTACCGGAGTGTCGCCGGCGATGCAACCGTCTTCTCGGCAGTCGGCACGACCACGGCGCTCTTTCTCCACATGCTCGGCGACATCGGGGCCTGACCGGTCGAGCCCGCCTCTGTGGATCGGCCGGGGCTCACCAGTGGTCGAAGAGCCCGACCCCGACGGCGAACCCGAGCCGTTCGTAGCCCGGGCACGAGGCCCCCTCGCCGAGTCGGCAGTGGCCGGCAACCGAACCCTGCGGGGTCGTTTACCGCACCCGGACGCCGGCCGACTCGGGGCGCGGTGTCTGGTCCCAGACCGATTCGACTTTGAGGACGACCGCGACCATCTTCTTCGTGCGGACCTCGAACTCGTCGCCGTGCCCGGCCCAGACGCTCCTGTCGAGCGCTTCCGAGACCTCGTCGTGCTCGTGGATCTCGGTCCGGCCGTTCACCCGGTAGGCCGTGAATGGCGGGGACGTCCGCCAGACCGCGATCGATGCGGCCGGACGATGCAGGAGGTTCTCGTAGGTCTGCATGAAGTAGAGCTCCCCCCAGACGATGGTCTCAGGGTCTCTGATAGTGATCGACCTGGCAGCCACGTTCGGGGTGCCGTCGGGCCCGGTGGTCGCGACGGGGACGGAATGCCATTCCTCGAGCAGTGCGATCAGGTCGTCGGGCATCGCAGTCATGGTCAACACCTCCTGCAGTCTCTCTGCCCGTTTCCCTCGAGAATCATCGGGTGGCGGCCTCGGAACGGGGGGTGCCTACCCGTTCCTCAACGCCACGATGTCTCGCACGCCGGCCAACCGCCAGACCATCGACCGGCCGTCGCCGATGATCGCCTCCGGGCCATCGGCCGGGTCGAGGCCGAAAGCCGAGAGGACCCTCGGCGAGAGTCCGCGGTCGCGGACGAGCGTCACGAATCGTTCGCGCACCGTGTCGGCATCACGGGGGGCCGCCACCTCCTCGAGCCGGCCCTGCAGGCTCACGAACGAGAATGCCGAGAGGTCAGGGGCGTACTCCTCGATCTCGACCGAGACCCTGGGGTCCTGCCGGAAGTACTCCATCTTTCGGCCGTACCGCGACGAGAGGAAGTAGAGGTGCCGGCCGTCAAAGACGTAGACGAACGGGGCAACGTACGGCTGGTCGCACGCGCCAAAGGCGATCCGGGCCACGTACTGCCTCGCGATCAGGGCGTCGTACTCGGCCCTCGGCAGCTTCGGGATCTTCACCGGGTCCATGTATTCAATCGGGCGCGCCAGGGCAATGAATCCATCGGGCCCCGAGGTCGCCAGTGAATCCCCCGGGCTCCCGTCCTCCTTCATCTCCTCCTGGCCTCCATCATCGGCCACGACACGGACGCCCTGGCCTCGCTCCGTCCGCGCTCTCCGGTTTCCCGGTCTGCGCCTGCCGGATCATAGGCGTTCGGAAGATACCGGCAGTTGTCTGCCATGAGAGCTCTCATCCATGAGGTGACGGTGCACGACGTGAAGAACGAGATTCCTCTCGAGGTCGTCATCGAGTGGAGCCGCCGGCCCTGGCACATTGGAGCGTCCGCGCTGGACCACCTGCCTGTCCTCCGCTCCGTGTTCCTGTTCGACACCCCGAGACCCTCCCGTGCCTGGCGCGCATCGATACCCTGTCCCGGGCTGAGGCAGCGTAAGGTACGGGTGTTCGCCCGGAGTGGCAGGCGAATCCGGTTCCCCGGGGGACCATGACGATGCTGCCCGCCCGACTCGAACGGCACGGAACGGCGGTGACAATTCCAAAAGGTTATATCACTTTCACTACCACGCACCTGTAGAGAGCCTCTGCCGTTCGCATCGGAGATGATGATGCGGAGACCCGCCACGTCGGGACGGATCGGCAGGAGGCGACGGAGTGGCCGCGCACACAACGGGATCGGATCGCAGCCTTCAGCGGCATGACGGGAACTGCACCGGATCTCCGGCGGGCTCCATGGAAGCCGCACCGGACGGAACGACCGTAAAAGAGGGACCCGCGGTCGAGATATCTGCCAGCTTCCCGTCGAGATATACAGCACGGCGGATGGCTGGAGCGCGAGGTTCCGCCGAGGGCGGGACCGTCCTGTAGCGGCACGATGATAGCATCCAGATTGCCGAAGGAGCGGGTCTGCCGACGGGCGCGACCGCTCGTTCGCCCGAACCCCGACACCGAACTCGAACTCCGTCCCCCCCATATCAGCCGGAAAGGCCAGGCGTTCGCCGGTTCTCCGGGAGAACGTCCATCGCCGTTCGACCGCACACATTCCAATTGCGGGAGGCGATGGCCGTGACGCCGGTCATCCGGGCCGTGATCCCGGCGGCGGGCCTGGGCACGCGGTTCCTGCCGATGACCCGCTCGATGCCGAAGGAGATGCTTCCGGTGGGCCGGAAGCCGGTGATCCAGTACGTGATCGAGCAGGCCGTCGCGGCGGGGGTCACCGAGTTGCTGATCGTCACGGGCCGCGGCAAGCGGGCGCTCGAGGACTACTTCGACCGGACCGACCCGGCGCTCGCGAACGTCGAGAGCGCGCAACTCGACCTTATGCTCGACACGATCAACCTCTTCTTCGTCCGGCAGAAAGAGCCCCGGGGGCTCGGGGACGCGATCCGGTATGCCGAGCCCTTCGCCTCGGGCGAACCGTTCCTGGTCCTCCTCGGCGACACCTTCACCCGTCCCTCCTGCCTGCCGACCCTGCTCCAGTCCCACGAGCGCCACGGCCGATCGGTGGTCGCCGTCCAGCACGTCCCCCGCCATCTCGTCTCGCGCTACGGCGTGGTCGGCGGCAGGCCGTACGGCCGCGGGTGCCTCCAGGTGGAGACGCTCGTCGAGAAGCCCCTGCCCGCGGAGGCCCCGTCGAACCTCGCCATCCTCGGCGCGTACCTGCTGACGCCCGCGATCTTCCCCGCTATCGAGCAGACAGCTCCCGGCCGGAACAACGAGATCCAGCTGACCGATGCCCTCCGCCTGGTGGCCGAGCAGGAGGGCCTGGTCGCCTGCGTCACGGGCTCGCGGCGGTTCGATGTCGGGGACCCGACCAGCTGGCTCCTCGCCAACATCGAACTCGGGCTCGAGGATCCCGTGACTGGGCAACGGATCCGCGCGCTCCTCGATGGCGAGGACCGTGATGACGATCCGAGCGGCGACCGGGGGCGGTGAACGTCGGGTCACCGGGCGACGACAAGAGGGAGGGCCGGGCGGGTATCCGGTCGAGGGTCGACTACCTCCGGTATCTCGAGGCGGACCGCCGGGCGATGGGAAGAGCCACGACACGCCCCCGGCTTGTCGGCGACGAGACCTGGCGGTTCCTCCGCCTGCTCCGGGCCGTCGAGTACGTCGAGTCCTGCCACCGGGCCTGGTACCACCGGCCGTTCCGCAGCCTGCTGTCCCTGTGGTTCCTCCGTGCATCCATCCGGTTGGGCGTAACCATCCCGCCATATGTCTGCGGCCCGGGCCTCGTACTCCCGCAAAAGGGGACGCTCGTCGTGAACTCCTGCGCTCGTATAGGGGCACACTGCCGGATCCATGCCTGCGTCAACATCGGGACGAGCGCGGGGAAGACTACGGACGCCCCCACCATCGGGGACAACGTCACCATCGGGACCGGCGCCGTGATCTATGGCGATATCACCATCGCCGACGATATCACGATACTGCCGAAGGCGGTGGTGAACCGCTCCTTCCTCGAGCCCGGCATCACCATCGCTGGAAGACCCGCGAGGCGAGTTTATCACGAGGACAAGCCGACGCTACATCAGGCCGGAGAACCTTCGGTTCGGTCAGGTTCGGGCGACCACGCACGATAGGTCGGCAGCCTTCCCAGAATACCCGTCCCGGCGTGCCCCCCGGAGGGCTGTCGGCGCGCCAGGATCCCGGCACGACCCTCCCGAACCGATTCGCTGTGATTGCTCGAACGGCGGATACAGGGCTCGTGAGTGGGTTCAGTCGGCCCCCAGCAATATGACTGGGATCGCCACCCCGCTCTGACCGGAGTACTCCTCGACGCGTTCGAAGACCCGCCGGATCATTCCCCCGGTGGTCAGGATCAGGGCGTCCTCGCCGAGCAGCGCCCGGAGGATGCACTTGTCCACAACCCCGTACGTGAAGTGGAGGGAGATGCCCTCTTCGGCCGCCCGATGCTTGGCGCGGGTGCCCATCGCGCCGATCGGGGCCCCGGAACGCGGGGCGCGCCACCGGGCCAGAGCCTCGCCACCCGGGGCATCAGCGTCGAAGACGGCGATCGTCCCGGGGCGGGCGCGGTGGGGGTCCTGCTCGAAGGCATAATCGATCGCATGGAGCATGTCGAGCACCGAGAGCGGTCGCCGGTGGGGGAGCGGAAAGCCCCGTGCCTCGAGTTCGTGGCAGAGGTCGAGCAGGATCGGCGTCGAGAGGCGGGCCTGCCGGACCAGCGCTGGGTCGCCGAACGCGACCTCGGGAACGTCCTCCTGCAGGATGCGGCCGTTCACCAGCAGGATCGCCCGGTCCGCCCACGGGTAGGCGAGCTCGATATCGTGCGTCGAGACGATTATCGTCGTCCCCCGGTCGTTCAGCTCGTCGAGCAGGTCCATGATCTCGGCCGATGCCGCCGGGTCCAGGCTGTTCGTCGGCTCGTCGAAGACCAGCACCTCGGGCCCCATCGCGAGCACGCCGGCGATCGCCACCTTCTTCTTCTCGCCGCCCGAGAGCCGGTGGGTCGGCCGGCGCTCGAACCCCTCGAGCCCGACGGCCCGGAGCGCCCTGGCGACCACGCGCTCGACCTCGTCCGCGGGGAGCCCGAGGTTCGCCGGGCCGAACCCGACGTCCTGGTAGACGGTCGGGGCCACGATCTGCTGGTCGGGATTCTGGAGGACGAAGCCGACGCTCTTGCGGAGCTGCCGCAGGGAACGCGCGTCGGTGGGAACCGGCCGACCGTCGTACAGCATGGTGCCGGAGTCCGGCCGGAGCATGCCGTTGAACATCATCAGGAGCGTCGACTTGCCGGCGCCGTTGGGGCCGACGATCGCGATCTTCTCCCCCCGGCGGATGTGGAAACTGATCCCCCGGATCACCTCGCCTCCGCGGGGATACCGGTACCAGAGGTCCCGTGCCTCGAGTATGATGCTGGTCATGGTCCTTCTCACACCACCGTGATGGTACCGGTCAGGGCGGCGAGCGACGCGGCAGCGACCAGGAAACCGACCACAACGAGCGCGGGACGGAACTCGACGGGCCGGACGTCGCCAAGGACCACGAGCGCCCCCTCGTAACAGCGTAGCTCGCGCGCCCGTACCAGGTCCTCGCCGGCGTTCCAGCTCGCGATAAACCCGGTGCCGCAGAGGGTGGCGAACGACGTGACCGACTCCCGCCGTGTCGAGTACCCCAAGCGCATCACCTGGGCGTGGTATACCTGGACGAGTTGATCCAGAAGAACGAAGATGGTCCGGTAGACGATCATGCTGAGCTCGACCACGCTTGCCGGCACCCGGCACCGCCGCATGACCGCGAAGAGGTCGGTCATGGGCGTGGTGAGCGCGATGAAGAGCAGCGCGGACGTGCCGCCGAGCGTCCTGCAGAGGACATAGAACCCCTGGTTGATACTCTCGACGGCGACCGAGAGCGAGAGCCACGGCAGGGGCTGCCAGCTCCAGAGTTCCTCGCTCCCGCCCGAGATAAGAACGATCGCGGCAACGCTCAGCAGGGCGAACGAGAGAGGGGCGGCGTAGATCGACGCGTAGGTGAACGGATCGATCCGCGCGAGGAGGAGGACTGCGACGCTCATCGCGACTGCGATGAAGAGGGGGGCGACATACCCGGTCGAGACGAGGGCGAGAAGGATCCCGCCCAGGCCCGCCGCGAGCTTCAGGGAGGTGTTCACCTCCCTGAGAGCGTTCTCCTGGGCGATCTCCTCCAGGACCTCCTCAAACATGCATGTCGCGAGAGCTGTCGGAAGCGGGCACGGGACCGCACTTCCGCTGAGCATGCCACAGGCCGAAGACGTAGCCGACCACGAGTCCGCCGAACGCGGCAAGGAGCGCGAAGAGGGCTGACTCGACCTCGCCGCTCGGCGGCTCCCACTGGGGGACCAGTGGCTCGAACTCCTCCTCGGGGATGCCGGTGATCGCCGAGATCTGCCCGGAGCCCACGGTGTCCGATCCGGCGTACTCAGCGTCCGGCATCATCGCGCTCGTCGCGAGGAAGATGCCGACGAAGGCGAGCACACAGACGACGGCCAGGATCTCGAGCCAGTATCTACGCAGCATGGGCGAACCCCCTCTCGGTCGCGATGATCTTCTCCTCCGGGAAGATCCGCAGCCGCACCAGGATCTCCGGCTTCATCTGGACGATGTACTTGAAGACCAGGGCCAGGACAACACCCTCGACGATCGCGAGCGGGACCTGGGTGACGGCGAAGATCCCCAGAAAGACCGCGAGGGAACTTGCGACCCCGCCGACAGCAGCCGGGTACGCCAGCGCGAGCTGCAGTGAGGTTGTCGCGTAGGTGAGGAGGTCCGCGAAGGCCGACGCGAGGAAGACGGTGAAGAACATGTTGACCTGCGTGTCCCTGAGCGCCCGGTAGATCGCCCATCCCGCGAGGGGGCCGACGATACCCATGGAGACGACATTGGCCCCGAGGACCGAGAGCCCTCCGTGGGCGAGAAAGAGGCTCTGGAAGAGGAGCACGACCGCGCAGACGACCCCGGTGATCCACGGCCCGAAGCAGATGGCCGAGAGCCCCGTCCCCGTGGGATGGGAGCAGCTGCCCGTCACGGAGGGGAGTTTCAGGGACGAGAGAATGAAGATGAACCCGCCGGTGACGCCGAGCAGGGCGAGCGCATCGCGGTCCGAGGCCAGCACTCTCCTCAACCGATGTATCCCGTAAACCAGGCAGGGCAGGGCGATCAACCACCAGACGAGGCACCAGGTCGCCGGGAGAAACCCCTCCATGATATGCATGAAGACAACTATTCTTGTCTTAACTAAAATAAATTTGCTTTTCCGTCCCCCAACCGGCTGACATCATTATCGAACGCGACGACGGCACGATACTGGTTGCTCGATACGATCCCCCCGGTGATAGTCGACAGGCATTGTTCACAGGTCGTCTCCTCGGCAGGGCTCGAGCGTCCCTTGATCGCCCTCAAAACGGCTCAATGCCCTCCGTTGAGCTTCCAAGGAACCTCTGAAGGTAATTGTCACGGCTGGCGATAGTTAATAAGTCTTGAACGAAAATGGCTGCCCGTGCCACCAGGCACGGGAAGTTGTATCATGGCAGACGAGCAGAAAGGCGGCCTCGGCGGCCTGATGGGTGGCATCAGCCAGGCCATCGGCGGCGCCGGTGACAAGGCAAAGGAAGAGATGGCAATCAACATGATCATGCAGGCCCTCCGGAGCCTGAACTACCCGCTCACCAAGGCGGACCTCGCGGCGGAGGCCCAGAAGCGGAATGCCCCGTCCCAGATCATGGACGTCCTCAACAAGATGCCGGAGCGGCAGTACGCGTCGGCCGACGACGTCGCCGCCGAGGCTCGCAAGGCCTGGAAGGGCGAGTAACCCGCGGGACTGCGTTCCCGGGACTGATTCGAGCGGCATTGACACTACTCTCTTTCTCGTGACGCTTCCAGGTGCTGGGGACGCTCCGATAAGGGACATGGTGAACGGACATTGACTGACGAACTGCCCGGCGTAAAGACCGACTTCGACCTCTTCGTGATCGGTACCGGCCAGGCCGGCCAGGCGATGGCCCGCCGGGCGCGGCGCGAGGGCTGGCGGGTCGGGATCACGGATGAACGTGCCTACGGTGGCACCTGCGGATTGCGCGGATGCGTGCCCAAGAAGGTGCTTCACACCGCGGCCGAAACGGTTGTCCGCGCCCGGCACCTCGAGGGCTCCGGGATCGCCTGCGGCTGCCGGATCCACTGGGACGAGCTGGCCCGTTTCACGGACGAGTTCACGGACCCCGTCACGGCGCGCCGGGAAGCGACACTCGAGCGGGCGGGCGTCATCCTCCTCCACGGCCAGGCGCGGTTCGACGGACCGAACGTGCTCGTCGTTGGAGATCGACGTGTCACGGCCCGGTTTATCGGGGTTGCGACGGGATCGATGCCCCGGCCCCTCGGGGTACCGGGTGGGGACCTGGTCTCGACGAGCGACGACTTCCTTGCGATGGATTCCCTGCCCCGGAGGATCCTCTTCATCGGCGGCGGCTATGTCTCCTTCGAGCTCGGGTTCGTCGCGGCAGCGGCCGGCGCGGAGGTGACGATCCTCCAGCGGGGCCCGCGGGTCCTCGACAGGTTCGACCAGTTCCTGGTCGGCCTCCTGGTCGAATCCTGCCAGGCTCTCGGGATGCGGATCGAGACCGGTGTTCCTGTCACCGAGGTGGCGGCGATGGAGCGCGGACTCCGCGTCGCGGCCGGCGGACGGTCGTTCGAGGCCGACATGGTGGTCCACGGAGCCGGGCGGGTGCCGAAGATCGCGGACCTCGCGCTCGATGAGGGAAACGTGGCGACCGATCGTGGGGGGATCGTGGTCAACGAGTTCCTCCAGAGCGTCACGAACCCGTCCGTCTACGTCGCCGGTGACGTGAACTCACGGGGGCGGCAGCTCTCGCCGGTCGCCCACCGCGACGGCCGCTCCGTCGCCGAGAACATGATCCGCGGGAACACCATCGCTCCCGACTACTCGGCCGTTCCGTCGGCGATCTTCGCCTACCCGGTGCTGGCCTCGGTCGGCCTCGGCGTCGAGGCGGCCGAGCGGGAGGGGCGGGCCGTCACCGTCCGCCGGGCCGACACGCGGGACTGGTTCACCAGCCGCCGTCTCGGGATCCCGCGCTCGGGATACGTGGTGCTGACCGACGGCCAGGACGGGCCGATCCTGGGCGCCCACCTCCTCGGGCATAACGCCGACGAGGCGATCAACGTCTTCGAGCTGGCCATCCGGCGCGGGCTCTCGCTGGCAGACCTGCAGGCCATGGACTGGGTCTTTCCGTCCTCGATCCACGACATCAACCGGATCCGGTAGCGGGGTCGACGCAACCGGGTGCGCGGCGACGCGCGAGAGTTCATCTGCTTTGGCGCCGCACCTCCGGAGCGAATACCATGAAGTACGGCTGGAAGGTCGCGCTTGCCATCGTCGGCGTGGGGCTCCTGCTCGGTGCCGCGACGGTCGTGGCATGGGGGCTGACCCCGCTCGGGCCCGACGACGAGGCTCTCGCTGCGCTGCTCTCGGACGGGAACGTCACGGTCCGCGACGACGGCTCCGTGATCGTCTTCGTGCCGGCCGCGGCCGACCCCGTCACCGGGTTCATCCTGTACCCCGGCGGCCACGTGGACCACCGCTCGTACGCCCCTGTCGCCCGGGAGATCGCCCGCCAGGGATACCTGGTGGCCGTCGTCGCGATGCCGCTCTCGCTGGCCGTTCTCGGTGTCGACAGGGCGGACAATGTGATCGCGGCTCATCCGTCGGTCCGGACCTGGGCGATCGGCGGGCACTCCCTCGGGGGCTCGATGGCAGCGTCCTACGCGCGGACCCGTCCTGGCCGGGTCCATGGCCTGGCGCTCTGGGCGGCGTACCCTGCCCCCGGCGACGACCTCTCGGCCAGCGGACTCGAGGGCCTCTCGACGTACGGCTCGAACGACGGGGTCCTCGACCTGGAGCGGTTCAACGGGTCCGTCCCCCTGCTCCCCGACGGGACCGTCGTGGAGGTGATCGAGGGAGGCAACCACGCACAGTTCGGCACCTACGGCCCCCAGCCCGGCGACGGGATTGCCGGGATCCCGGCTGCCGAGCAGCAGGCGCGGGCCGCGAACCTGACCGTCGCCCTCCTCCGGGCGGCGGAGCCGGCAGAGGGACGCGCGAGCGAATCGAAGGAATGAAATAGCACTATTCCTCTAATTTGAACTGACCTTTCCAGCAATGAACGGTCGAACGACCAGGATGGTTCGGATATGAAGAAGGGATTCGTTGCCAACATCGAGGCGATGACGCTCAAGAACGGCTCGTACCGGAAGGTCCTCTACACCGGGAAGTACAGCCAGCTCGTACTGATGAGCCTCAAGCCCGGCGATGAGATCGGCGAGGAGGTCCACGATGACATCGACCAGTTCTTCCGCTTCGAACAGGGAAACGGCGCGGTGATCATCGACGGAGTCAAGCACCGCGTCCGCGACGGAAGCGGCGTGGTCGTCCCGAGCGGGGCGCGCCACAACGTGGTCAACACCTCGAAGACCGAGACCCTCAAGCTCTACACGATCTACTCGCCGCCCGAGCACAAGGACGGAATCGTGAAGCGGACGAAGAAGGTGGCAGAGGAGAGCGAGGAGCACTTCGACGGCAAGACCACCGAGTAGGTGGAAGGAGGCCTCCTGCCCCGCTCCGTGCGAGTGGGTTTCGCGAGCTGACCCGCCGCACCGGTACCGCGACACCACCTTGATATCCGTTCGGCACCACTCCATCTGAAGGGATGCATACCATGAACGATCACAGTGTCAGCGGCTCCGATGCCGGGCGAAGGCGGGACGGTTCGATCGGCCCCCGGGGGTTCGGGTGATGGCAAAGGTGCGAGAGGAGCTTGGCGGCAGGGTGATCCACCTCTCCGACCTCGTCGAGTACCAGCCAGGCACGGTCGCGAGCCGGATGATCGTGAACAATTCGGCGGGATCGATCACGATCTTCGCATTCGACGAGGGCGAGGGCCTCTCCGAGCACACGGCCCCCTTCGACTCGGTGGTCACGATCCTGGACGGGGAGGCGGAGGTGTGGTCCGCGGGCGAGACCCACCGGATGACCGCCGGGGAGACGATCATCTTCTTCGCAAACGTTCCTCGCGCCTTCACAGCCACGACGCCGTTCAAGATGTCGCTCGTGATGATACGGGGATGAGTGCGATGGGAAAACAGGACGAGGGGGACTACTGCACCATCTGCGGCGGGATGGTCTCGCAGGCTCCGGGCGTACGGAAGATCCTGATCGACGGGATCGAGACCGGAATGACGGGCATCGACGAGTGCATCGCGGCCGTGAAGGCCCTCGGACTCCCGGACGATGCGGCGATCCGCGAGGAGCTGCTCACGCGGCTGGCGAAGGGTAACTACATCCCGACCAGGAAGCGGGACGCGTACGGCGCCGCCCTCCTCGACGAGTACCGCCGGTCCCCGTAACCCTTTTCGGGCGGTGTGGCCGGTCGCCCGGCAGCCCGCCCCTCACGCCTTGATGATCGACCCGACCTTTTTACCCTTCACGGCCGCGGTGACGTTCCCGGGGACGGTGCAGTTCACGATCCGGATCTCACGGACGTGGACGGCCTCGCGGAGCAGCTCGAGGGCCATGCGCTCGAGCACGAGGTCCTCGAGGTCCATCGCGATCAAGTCGTCGGCCGTAATCTCAGGGATCACCGTGGCGTCGGGGTCGGTCTTCGGGTCGGCGGTGCAGAGCCCGTCAACGTTCTTGCCGAGGATACAGGTCTTCGCGCCCATCACCTCGGCCATCAGGAACGCGCCCGTGTCCGTCCGGTGCGGCGGGATTCCGCCGGTCCGCGCCGGGTGTTCGTACAGCCCGTAGGGGGGCGTGCCGTGGATGACGGGGAGCTGCTTGAGCCGCAGCAGCGTCGGGAGCTCGAGCAGGTCCTCCTGGTGGATCCGCGTCCCGCCCCAGGGGGAGAGGAGGAGCGAGACCATGATCGCGTTCTGCTCCGAGATCTTGGCCGAGAGCTCGGCGAGGACCCCGGTCGGCATGCCCAGGTCGAGCCCCACGTCCATGATGTGCCGGACGCGGGCGCCGCCACCCGTGACGACGAGGAGCTGGTTCTCCCGCGAGAGCTCGCCGATCTCACGGCAGAGGGGGTGCATCACGGAGCCGCCGTAGTCGATCGCGCCGTGGCCCCCGAGCTTGATCACGTTCAGCTCCGGGGTGACCCGGAGCCGGTCGACGACGCCTGTGCGGGCCATCAGCCCCTTCCTGACGAGGCTCTCCCCGCGCAGGGTCGACTCCATCTCGATCCGGTCTCGCATCCGCTTCATGCCAGAGGGTATTTCTTTACGGAGAAATAGATTGGTGCCGTCGGCCCGACAACGGGCGACGTGATGACTATGAAGATCTACGCCCGCGAGAGAATCAAGATCGGGGAGGGCGTCCGCCAGCCCCGGTTCATCGTCCTGGCCGTCCAGGGCGGGGACCTGAAAGTCTACGCGCACCACTTCCGCAAGACCGAGCTCGAGCAGATGGCGAAGGACTCTGGCGCCGAGCTGGTCTTCCTCGAGCCGATGCCCGAGGAGGAGCGCGGCTCGAAGAATCCAGACCGGGAGATCTGAGACCCTCATGCCCTCGCCCTCGATCGAGTCGGTGATTGACGTCATCCTCTCCCTTCTCATCGAGGAGGACCGGAGTCTGGGGCTGGTCTTCACGCCCGGGGGCGTGCTGCTCCGCCTCCCGACCACGCGGAGGATCGCCGAACGGCTCGGCATGCCCCACTACTACGTCCTGCCGCTGATCGGGGTCCTCGAAGCGGAGGGCCTCCTCACCCGCGCAGAACGCGTCGGGATCCAGACCACGCCAGCGGGGACGAGCCGGCTCTTCGCCCGGATCGAGGAACGGCACCACGCCGGCGCCGAGGCCCTCCTCGGACCCGACCTGTACGCGCTCCTGCTCGCGCGGCTCGGGTGATTCCGTGCCGGCGCGCTAGGGGGCACCGCCAGTGCCACCGGGTCCCTGACCTCCTCCTCGCCGATCGCGGTCACCCGGCAGGGACTCGCCGGCGAGGCGGGAGGCGCGATTGGAGATGCGGCACCGGCCCCCCGCTCCTCCTCCACGTGCTACTCGCGAGCGGGATCGAGCCCGATCCATACGGGCACGGGGAGTGCTCTCCCGATGGTGGATTCGACCGGTAGTTCGACGGCTCGCCCTGGATCGGAGAATGCGGTCACGACCCGTTTGCGTGCGACCCCGTCGGAAGTATGTTGACCGGAAGTCCGGCAGAAGCGGTTCGGCGCAGTGCTGGTATCCATTCGTGTTGTTTTCCCTGGAGTGATGGCAGCAGGCCGTTCAACGAGAGCGCCCGTCGAACGGCGTCGGCGCGACGAAGCCGGCCGACGGGTCAGACCGGCAGGTGCCGGACGGCATTCGCGGGGAACCGCGCAGTCGCCCGGGCGCCCGGGGTGAGGGGACCTGTCCCGGCCGGTGCGAACCCGGTGAGGCGGACCTGGCCCGACGGCCGGTCGACGAGCAGGCGGACGCGGGAGAGCGGGCCCAGCTCCGCGATCGTCTCGACGGTCCCCGTGCACGCGAGGATTCCGGGCGGAATAGCGATGCCGGGCGGACCGACGAATACGTCGGCCGGCGGCACGAAGCACCAGGCCTCGGGGGTGCCCCCGGCGAGGTCGGCGGGAAAGAGGTTCTCGAGCCCGAGCGCCCGGGCGGCACCGAGATCCGGCGGGTGCGCCGCGAGCGTTCCGTACGGCCCGTCAGCCACGACCCGACCCCGATCGAGCACCACGACCCGGTCGGCATGAGCGCCGGCCTCCTCGAGCGCGTGGGTTACCTCGAGAACGGTGAGCCCGAGGCTCTTCCTGAGCAGCGCGAGTTCGGTGCGGCAGATGGCGCGCGTGGCCGGATCGAGTGCCGCGAACGGTTCGTCGAGGAGCAGGAGGTCAGCGCCCGTCGCGAGCGCGCGGGCGATGGCGACGCGCTGCTGCTCGCCACCGGAGAGCGTCGCGGGCCGGCGCCCGGCGAGCCCGGCGCACCCGAGCCGGTCGAGCTCGGCCGTTGCGCGTTCCCGCGCGTCGCGCCGGTGCGAGCCGCGCATGCGGAGGCCGAACGCGACGTTCTCCAGGACCGTGAGATGGGGAAAGAGGCTGTAGTGCTGGAAGACGAGCCCGATCCGCCGCGCCTCGGGGGGGAGGCCCGCGGCGTCCGTTCCGCGGAGGAGGATCGTCCCGCTCTCGGGCAGGACCAGGCCCGCCACTGCCCGGAGCAGGAGGGATTTCCCTGCTCCCGAAGGTCCCACGATAAGGCAGTGTTCGCCGGGATCGACATGGAGCCGGTCGACCCGGAGGGCGAACGTGCCGGCGCGGACAAGGCACCCCTCACACCGTAGCATCGGGCCTCCAGAGTCGCGAAGCCACCCGCCGGAGGAGGACGAGGACCGCCATGCAGGTCACGAGGAGCACGACGGCGACCGCGACGGTCTCGGCGAGGCCGTACTGGGTGAAGCGTGTGTAGATCAGGGTCGAGATGACGAGTGGGAAGTACGCGATCATGATCACCGCCGCGAACTCGCCCACGGCGCGCCCCCATGCGGTCACCGCACCCGAGAGGCACTCGCGGGCCGCGAGCGGGAGGGCCACCTCGGCAAAGGCTGCCCAGCGGCCGGCGCCCAGCGTCCGGGCGACCTCCTCGAGCTCGACCGGGACCTTGGCGAACCCGTCGCGAGCCGCGTCGACGTAGTACGGGATCCCGACGAAGAGCATGGCTGCCACGACGCCGGGGAAGGCGTCCTCGAACGAGAGCCCGACCGCTCCGAGCGGTGCGCCCAGGGGACCGTATCGCATGAATACGAGGTAGACGAGCAGGCCTGCGATGGTGTGCGGCAGCACGAGCGGAAGGTCCACCAAGGCCTCGACGGCGGGAAGCGCGCGGCTTCGTGACCGGGCCATGAGGTAGGCGAGCGGCGTGCCGAGGAGGGCGAGGACGAGCACGGCGAGCGTGGCGGCGGCGAAGGTGGTCGCGATCGCGGACCAGACGGCGGTGTCGGACGCGGCGGAGATCAACGCCCGGGGGTCGACCACGGCCCGCGCCGCAAGCGTCGCGAGCGCGAGGACCACGAGGCCGACCAGCAGGACGGCCGCGACGGGCAGGAGCACCGTATCCCGGAGCGTCCGGTTCCGTGCGATGGCTGCCATCGCAATCAGGTTCTCCCTCGCAGATGTTATTCAAACAGGTTAAATTTACTTGATTGACCCAATCGATAAACCGGAACTGTTTAATGGCAGGGGAGGCACACGCCTGTGCATGAGGTGCAGGCCAGGAATCACGGCGATCGTCGCGCTTGCCGTCCTGCTGGCGCTGGCCCTGCCGGCGGCGGGGGCACAGACGACCACGCTCGAGGTCGTCAGGTACAGCTGGGACAACACGACCGTTGCGGAGTCGGTGACCGTGAACGTCTCGTGGATGGAAGCCCACCTGCCCGTGATGGGCACCGGGACGACCGCGTACTATTTCCAGGGCCCGACCTTCGACGAGGCGAACCTCTGGGATCCCGGCGAGACCGTGAACACGGCGAAGATCACCGAGACCGTGAAGGGGACCGCGATCCACGACCTCGTGGAACTCGTGGGCGGCATGCACCCGGGCGACGAGGTCCAGGTACGGGCCGCCGACGGTTTCAAAAAGCGGCTGGGGTACGGGAACGTCTACGATCCACCAGCCCGGCAGGGTCCCCCCGTCCTCGCCTGGTGGAACGCGCGGAACGGGTACGCATGGCCCGAATCGATGCGCCTCTTCTTCCTCGCGGACGATTCGTCGAACCCGGGCCACCTCCACGTCTTCGGCAACGAGGACATGCGGCATTGCTTCGCGCCGGCCTACTGGCACTACTTCACCTCCGACGGCGTCAGCTACCCCTCCGCCGCCGGGCTCTCCGTCTCCACCATCGCGTACCTCGAGGTCTTCCCCGCGCCGAGGGCGCTCGCGCTGCCCGGCGAGGCCCGGTCACCGACCGATACCGATCGCGACGGGCTGTACGAGGACATGAACGGCAACGGCCGCAGGGACTTCGCGGATATCGTCCTCTACTTCAACCAGATGACCTGGATCGCCGCGAACGAGCCGATCCAGCTCTTCGACTGCAACGGCAACGGCCGGATCGACTTCGCCGACGTCGTCTGGCTCTTCAACGCGCTCTGAGAGTGTCAAGTTGATTAATTTAATTTGATTAACTCAGCATGGAAACCAAATCTATTTACCTCTATCCATCGGACTGATCTTCCGTTCCGATACCATGGCAGCGGCCGTTATCGTTCGACCGCGCCTGCAAGGAGACTGTCGATGAGAACGAGCAACGTGCTTCTCTGCCTGACCCTCGTCCTGCTCCTGGTCGTTCCGGCCGCGGCGCAGACGACCCAGGTGCAGATCATCCGCTATGCGAACGACGGCACGACCGTCGCGTCCCAGGTGACCCACGATGTCGCCTGGATGGAGAGCAACCTCCCCGTCTTCGGGGACGGCGTCACCCCCTACCTCTTCCAGGGCCCCATCGTTGAGGCCGCGGCCTCCGACCCCGCCAAGTGGAACCCGGCCGAGGACTCTAACCTCGACAAGGTGAACGAGACCATCAAGGGGACCTATCTCAAGGACCTCTGCGACCTCGTCGGAGGCATGCAGCCCGGTGGCGAGGTGAAGATCTCCGCGAGCGACGGTTTCTCGATCCGGCTCGCCTACGACAACGTCGTCACCCCCCTGCCGCGGCAGGGTCCGCCCGTCCTCGCCTGGTGGACGGCCCGCGAGGGCTACGGCTACCAGAACGGCATGCGTCTCTTCTTCGGGGCGGACACCTCGACCAACCCGTACGGGCTCCACGTCTTCGGCCACGAGGACATGCGCCAGTCCATGGACGCGAAGTACTGGGGCTGGTACGGCGGCAAGGACAACCTGCCGTCGGCCGCCCAGCTCTCGAACCGGAACGTCGCGAAGGTCGAGATCTTCCCGGCCCCGTCGACCGACTGGACCGTGCTGCTGAACGGGTCCATCAAGCGCGACATCACCAAGTCCTACTTCGAGCAGGGCCTCGGGTGGTCCGGCCACCGCGCCAGCTACACGGACGCGAACGGCGCCTGGGAAGGGATGCCGCTCTGGCGTCTCGTCGGATACGTGGACGACGGCAACGAGCACGGCGATGTCGCCTTCAACCGGACGCTCCTGGACCCGGGCTATACCATCACCGTGATCGCGGCCGACGGGTACAGCAAGACCTTCTCGAGCGCCGAGGTCGCGTTCAACACGAACTACATCGTCGCGAACACCCTCGACGGCGCCCCGCTCCCGGCCCAGATCAACGGGAAGAACGTCTGGCCGCTCCGGCTGGTCGGCATGAACGCGACCGGCGGAAAGTCGGTCGGCAACATCACGGAGATCCGGCTCGATGGCGTGCCCCTCACGACCACGACGCCCACGCCCACGGCGACAATGACCACCCCGACCACGACGCCGACGACCGGTATCCAGCCGTGGACCCTGAAGATGTCCGGGTACACGGACTTCGCGGTCACGAGCGACTACTTCTACGAGGGGATGTCCTGCGGCGGGCACACCAAGTCCTACACCGACCCGAACGGCGTCGAGTGGATGGGCATGCCGCTCTGGCGCCTCATCGGCCTGGTCGACGACCAGAAGGGACACGAGGTGCTGATCGGCGCGTACAACGAGACCCTGGCCGACCTCGGCTACAACGTCACGGTGGTCGCCGGCGACGGGTACAGCCGGACCTTCACGAGCCAGGAGGTCCGGCGGCCCACCCAGAACGAGGAGATCCCCGAACCCGCCTTCCTGGTCGCGTGCCGCATGAACGGCTCCGCCCTGCCCGAGCAGGTCAACGGCAAGTACTACTGGCCGCTCAAGCTCGTCGGGACCGGCGCGACCGGTGGCAAGTCGATCGGGAACATCACCGAGATCCGGCTCACGGACCTCCCGATCACGCCGCCGGCGGGCGACAGGCCCTGGGAGCTGAAACTCACGGGATATACGAACATGACCGTGACGAGCGACTACTTCGCCCAGGGGATCGCCTGTGGCCACTCCGGGAGTTACACCGACGCGAACGACGTCCAGTGGGCGGGGATGCCCCTGTGGCGGCTCGTCGGCTTCGTGGATGACCAGGTCGGCCACGAGAACCTCTCCGACGCGTACAACGACACGCTGGCCGACCAGGGCTACAGCGTCACGGTGCTCGCCGGCGACGGGTACAGCCGGACCTTCACGAGCCAGGAGATCAAGCGGTCCGCCAACTACCTGGTCGCCTCGACGATGAACGGCAGCGCCCTCCCCGAGGAGGTCAACGGCAAGAAGATCTGGCCGCTCAAGCTGGTCGGCGCGAACGCGACCGGCGGAAAGTCGGTCGGGAACATCGCCGAGATCCGGCTGACGGACCTCCCGATTTCGCCCGCCCCGACGACGACCACCCCAACCACGGGCCCGGTCGTCCTCTTCGACGGCGACCTCGATCTCAAGGACGGGACCTTCGCGTGCACGGCCTATAACTCCGGCGCCACTCACCAGGTCCAGAACCTGACCCCGAACGGCGCGCTCGAGCTCGCCGCGAAGGCAGGGAACTTCGCCTACAACGTGACCGACAAGAAGATGGGCACCATGGGCACCATGCTGCTCGACGGCGCCGGCGGCTTCGACCTCGACTCGGCGAACAACCGGGCCTGGGCGTACCGCGTCAACAGCGTCACGAAGAACGACTTCTCCTCGACCGAGGGGATCAGCGTCTACCGGATCGCCGACGGCGACCTGGTCGAGTTCTGGTACGGCACGAAGGGCGGCGCCTACGAGGACGCCCTTGCCGTGATCCGGGCACGGGTCCACGTGCGGGATCAGGCAACGGTCTATGACGGGTCGGTGACCCTCGTGGACGGGGCCTTCAACGCGTACGCCTACAACTCGGGCGCGACCCATTCGGTCGCGAACCTGACCGTCCACGGCGCCCTCGAGGCGGCATCCCGGGCGGGCGGCTTCACCTACAGGGCGACCGACAAGAAATGGGCCGACCTCGGCACGCTCCTGCTCGACGGGGTCGGGAGCTTCGACGCCAACAAGACCGAGAACACGGCCTGGGCCTACACCCTCAACGGCGCCGCGATGAACGACTTCTCCGCGACCGAGGGGATCAGCGTTCAACCGGTGAAGAACGGTGACCAGCTCGTCTTCTACTTCGGCGTCAAGGGCGCGGGCCTCGACGCGGCAAAGGCCGTGGTCCGGGTCCGGGTCTTCGTCGCCTCCAGCGCCGACTTCACGCTCGCGCTCGCCGGCGCCCGGGACGCGACGTTCTCCAGGGCAGACTTCGACGCCTCGGCCGATCGCGTCGAGTTCACGGACGTCTCGGGCACCTGGTCGGGCGTCCCCCTCTGGACACTCATCGGCAGAGTCGACGACGCTGATCCCGCCATGTTCAACGACGGCCTCGCGGCCCTGAACTACACGGTGAAGGTCTCCGCGGCCGACGGCTACAACAAGAGCCTCGGCGCGGTCCAGGTGGCCCGGAGCGGGGACTACATCCTCGCCGACCGCCTCAACGGGGCGCCTCTCCCCGAGACGATGTGGCCGCTCCGGCTCGTCGGCGCCGCCGTGCCGCCGCACCTCTCGGTCGCGAAGGTCGCGGAGGTCCGGCTCCTCGACCTGCCGGCACCGACGGTCACCCCGACGGTGACGACCACTCCTGAGACGGAGGGGCCGTTCAACGGTCCGCACGCACCCTTCGCCCGGATCGAGGCCGAGGACTTCGACACCGGCGGCGAGGGCGTCGCCTACCACGACCTCGAGCCCGAGAACCGGGGCGGCAGCAGCTACCGCGCCGGCGAGGGCGTCGATATCGAGACCGCCAACGGCCTGACCAACGTCGCCTACATCCGCGAGGGCGAGTACCTCGAGTACTCGATCGACACCACGGCCGCCGGCGAGTTCACGCTCGTGCTGCGCGCGGCAAACCCCGACGCGACGGCAAAGGCGGTCAGGGTCTACCTCGACGGCGCCCCGGCCACCCAGGTGCTGATCGGGAAGACCGGTGCGTTCACCACCTACGGCGACTTCCCGGCCTCGGAGAAGCTGACCATCCCTGCCGGCCGGCACGTCGTGACCCTGGCCTTCGAGGAGATCAACCGGGTCAACCTCGACTGGCTCAGCCTCACGGCCCGCCCGTCCCCCACCGAGACCACCACGCCCGCTGGCGGAACGGTGCCGTTCGGACCCGGGAATACCATCCCCGGCAGGGTCCAGGCAGAGAACTTCGACGCCAGCGGGTCCGCTCCGGCCTACATGGACACGACCTCGGCGAACGAGGGCGGCGCGTACCGGCCGTCCGAGCCGGTCGACATCGAGTACGACGCCGGCATCAGGTCCCACGACGTCGGCTGGATCCGCTCGGGCGAGTACCTGGTCTACACCGTCCAGGTAGGCGGGGACGGGACGTACGCGGCGCGGTTCAACGCCGCGAACCCCGACGCCGCGAACAAGCCGATCGACGTCTACGTCGACGGCGTCAAAACCGGCACGGCCCAGATCGGCACGACCGGCTCGTTCTGGACCTACAAGCAGTTCACGCTCGCCGTCGCGCTCACGGCCGGCACCCACCAGCTCAAACTCGTCTTCCCGTCCGATCGGTTAAACCTCGATTACGTCGAGTTCGCCACGGGCGGCGCGGTTGTCACGACGCCGACGACGCCGGCATCGGGCGGCGCGTCCATCTCGGCCGCGCCGAACCCGGTCGCGAAGTCCTCCATGATCCGGTTCACCCTGAAGCCGGCCGCGGGCAAGACCATCAGGTCGGCCTGGTGGACCTTCGACAAGGTCGGCCACTACGGCACGTGGAACTCGCGCGCGTTCAACCCGGCGTTCTACTACCCGAAGGCCGGCACCTTCACGCCGCTCGTCAAGGTCACCTACACGGACGGCACCACCGAGACCGTCGAGCGGACGAACTTCGTCACGGTCCGGTAGCGAGGAGGCGATGAGGCCGCCTACCTCACGCTCCTCTTCTCTCGTCCGGTGCTGCGGCCTGCTCCTGGCCTTCGCCCTCCTCGTCGGCGCGGCCCACGCCGCCTCGACCGGTGTCCGCGTGGTCAAGCTCGCGGCGGACGGGAAGACCGTGATCGAGGAGAGATCCGTCGATTTCCGCTGGCTCGAGGCGAACCTGCCCGTGCGGGGAGACGGGTCGACGCACTACTATCACCAGGGCCCGACCTTCGACGACGCCGATCTCTGGGACCCCTCGGAGTCGAAGAACGTCGAGGACAAGGACATGGGCGCCGTCAAAGGGACCGCGATGCGGGACCTGTGCGGACTCGTCGGCGGCATGCAGTCCGGCGACACACTCGTCGTCAGGGCCTCGGACGGCTTCTCCAAGCGGTTCTCCTACAGGACCGTCTACTCGCCCTCCGCCCGGCAGGGGCAGATGGTGCTGGCTTGGTACCGCGCCGACGAGGGATACGTCCCGTCGTTCTCGACAGGGATGCGGGTCGTCTTCCTCGCGGACACCTCGGTCAACCCGTGGGGCTGGCACGTCTTCGGCAATGCCGACATGAAGGCCTCGATGCCGTCGAGCGAGTGGCACTACTTCAACGGCGTCTACCCGACCACGACCGGGCTCTCGGTCCAGTCGGTCAACGAGGTCCGGGTCCTCTCGACCCAGTCCGCGACCACCGTGGCGACGACCACCGCGACGACTCTCCCGACGACGGCCCCGCGGACCACCGCGGCCGTGACCACCCCGGCCCAGACGGCGAAGCCGACGGTCACCGCGACCGCGCCGGTCACAACAGCACCCGTCCCGACCGTCTCGGTTCCCGCATCGGCAACCGTCACGGTCGCACCGGCCCAGCCCACCGCGACGGTGGTCCCCACGGGGGCGACGCAGACGGTTCCGCCGACTGGTGGGGAGAGCACGTCCGTCGCTACCACGGTGACCACCACCCTCCTGGCGGGAGGAGACGGGATCGTCGTCACGTCGCCCGTCACGACAGCGCCCCCTTCCGACAGCACCGACCCCGGACCGGTCGACACCACCGCGGTGGTGACGACCGTCGGGGCAACGGCGACGGTCTCGGCACTGCCGTCCGCGACGGGCGCGGTGACGGCGGTCCCGTCGCCTGCCCCGAACGAGACGGCGAACGTCACCCCGATCCCGACCGGGGTCCCCGTGACCACGGTAACGGGGTACGACCGGACCCGCGACTACTCGATCTCGACCGGGTTCGACTACGAGGTCGAGCCCGATATCGCCGGGACAGTCACCACCCCGACACCGACGGAGTCGCCGACCGCGACACCCTCGCCCGAGGTCTCGCCCGGGGCAACGGCGGTCGTCACGACCGATCCGTCGCCGCCCGCGGCAGCCCCGTCTCCCACCGTGACGGCCGAACCCGCCGCTCAGGGCGCGACCCGCTCCCTGAAGTTCACGCTCTCATTCCAGGTGCGCGAGAGCGGGAACGGTCCAGTCGCCAGTATCTCCGGCCCGAAGGTGACGGGAGTCATATCGCCGCTCTCGCCCCTCGGGACGCTCTGGGCCTTTCTCAAGGCTATCGCGCGCCTGATCGACCCGTTCTTCATCTGAGGTGATTTTCCTGACACGACACCGCTCCACCCACTCCGCGGCACTCGTCCTGGCCGCGCTCCTCGCACTGCTCGTCCTCGCCGCGCCCGCGCTCGCGGACCCGACCACCACGCTCACCGTGAGCGAGATCGGGCCCAACGGCGTGACCGTGCTGAACACGACCACCGTCGACTACCGCTGGCTCGAGGCGAACCTCCCCGTCCTCGGCGACGGGGTGACCCACTACTACCACCAGGGCCCCGTCTTCGAGGGCGACAAATGGGACCCGAACGAGACGGTCAACCTCAAGGACAGGGGGGCGTTGAAGGGGACCGACGTGAAGGAGATCTGCACGATCGTCGGCGGTCTCCGCCCGGGAGACGATGCCATGGTCGCGGCCGCCGACGGCTACAACGTCGTCTACGGATACGACACCCTGGTCGACCCTCCGGCGCGGCAGGGCCCGCTCGTGGTCGCGTGGTTCAACGGCGACGACGTGAAGGAGGGGGAGACCCAGGGGACCGGGTACCCGCCGGACTTCTACACGGGCATGCGGTCCGCGTTCTTCGCCGACACCTCGACGAACCCCGGCGGGCTCCACGTCTTCGGCAACGAGGATATGCGCGTCACGCTCCCCGAGAACGCGCAGTACTTCTTTAGCGACCTCCTGCCGTCCACGTCCGGTGTCTCGGTGAAGTGGGTCTCGGAGGTCCGGGTCTACCGCGGCGGGTTCCACGGGGACCGGCACGCCCCCGTCAAGTCGCTCCGGGATGCCAACACGACCGCGCCCCCGTCACCGTCGCCCACGACGGCTGCCGGCCTCGTTCCGGCCGTTCTTGCCGGGCTCGGCGTGGCACTCCTCCTGCGGAGGCGGTGAGGTGCGCCGTGGGATCACGGCCCTCGTGGTGGTCCTCGTCACCGTGCTGGCGGCCGGCTGCACCGGCTCGCCACCGGCTGCGGCGCCCGCGCCCACCGCGACGCTGTCCCTGAACGGGAGCACGAACGTCACGCTCGGATACGCGGAGGTGCTCGCGCTCCCATCGGTGACCGGCGTCGGTGGGGCCGTCTCCACGACCGGGATCAGGTACGGCCCGTTCCAGATACGGGGCGTCGCTCTCTCCACGCTCGCCGACCTGGCCGGCGGAATGGAGCAGGGCCAGACCATGCGCGTCCACGCCCCCGACGGGTACATGTGGGTCCTCGACCGCGAGCGCGTCGACGGCAAGGGCTTCGTCGTCTTCTCGCCGGAGCTGAAAGAGATCGCCGACCCCCCGACGCTCGTCCCGGTCCTGATGTACGAGCAGAACGGGACGGCGCTCTCGAAGGAGCAGGGCGGGCCGTTCCGGATCGCGGTGCTGGACCCCGCGGGCTCGCCCGTGATCACCGAGGGCTCGGGGTGGGTCAAGTGGGTCGACCGGATCGAGATCCGGTGACGAGGGTCGCCGCCATCGCCGTGCTGGCGTTCCTGGTGATCGCCGCCGGCTGTTCGAATGCTCCGGCGGCGAGGACCCCGGTCACGGTCATGGTCGCGGGCTCGCTCGTCGACCCGCTCGCCGGGTTCGAGGCCGAGTACGAGGCCGCTCACCCCGGCATCGACCTCCAGGTGGAGGGGCACGGCTCGATCCAGGCGATCCGGCAGGTGACCGACCTGGACAGGCCGGTCGATCTCGTCGCGGTCGCCGATGCCTCGCTGATCCCGGACCTGATGGCGGGCCGCACCCCGTCGTACACGGCCTTCGGGACGACCGAGATGGTGGTCGCGTTCACGAACGCGAGCCGGTACGCCGACGAGATGGACGGCGAGAACTGGGGAGAGGTGCTCTCGCGACAGGACGTCCGGGTCGGGATGGCGAACCCGATGCTCGACGCGGCCGGGTACCGGGGCATGCTCGTCCTCATGCTCGCCGGGCTCGATCGCGGCGAGGACCTCTTCGGCCCCGTGCTCGGCGACCACCTCGCGCCCGCGCTCGCGCCGGCCGAAGCGGGCACCGGGCTCGAGGTCCGCCTCCCGGAACTGGTAAGGCCCGCGCCGGGAGGAAAGGTCGCGCTCCGCGACGGGTCGGTCTTCCTCCTCTCGCTCCTCGAGGCGGGCGGGATCGACTACGCCTTCGAGTACCGCTTCGTGGCCGAGGGGCGCGGGCTCCGGTACGTGACCCTGCCGCCGTCGATCAACCTGGGATCGGAGGCGCACGCCGACGACTACGGGGACGCGACGGTCCATCTCGGGTTCCAGCGCTTCACCGCGATCGGGACCGAGCGTACCGGCCGGGTGATCGAGTACGCCGTGGCCGTTCCGGACTCGGCCCCGCACCCGGACGAGGCGCGCGCCGTCGCGGAGGCGCTGGTGCGGGCCGCCGGCGAGGGGCGGACAGGCTGGCCGGCGCCGGTCGAACCGGTGACCGTCGCGCTGGGCCCCGGTCCCTGAGCGTTGGCCGTCACGAATATCGCACCCTTTCTTGTCCTTATAAAGATGTTAGTGTTCTCCTCGGAACCCGTATATACTGGAAATGTGGATGATGGTCCATGCGTCATCCAGTCCTGATCCTCATCCTCCTCTGCATCGCAGCCGTCCCAACCGGCGCCATCGAGATCGACCCCTTCGTCGCCCGTTACATCACCGGCGACGTGCTCGGCAATTTCGCAGAACCCGGCAGCGGGTTCGTCGTGGCGAACGTCACCGTCGTCGAGAACGTCGGCGTCCTGTACAGCGCGTACGCGGTCGAGCGGAACGGGACCCGCTGGGAGATCCCGCTGTATTACAACCACCGCGACGAGTTCACCGAGTCCTCGATCGCCGCGGCCGATCTCCGCCGGATCGACCACGTGGACCCGATACTCGTCGTCATCACGGACCCGACGGTCACCGGCGGTGACATTCAGTACACCGGGCTCTCGCTCGCCGAGGCGCTCGCCGGCGTGATCTACCCGGTCGAGCCCGCGCCCGGCGAGCCCGGCAGCGGGTTCCCGCTCTACGTCGCCGGCGACATCCTGAACACCACGTCCGTGTCGGGTGGCGGGACGCTGATCGGGGCCACCTTCACGAGCGACGGCCAGCTCTTCTACCGGACCTACGCCGTCGTCCGGGAGGGCGACCGCTGGGTGATCGAGTCCTTCGACTACAACGGGTTCGGCCTGCCCGAGGAGGTGCTGATCAGCACGGGCATGCGCCGCATCGCCCACGCGGACCCCCACACGATCCAGATCAACGATACGATCAGCAATACGGGCGACACCACGTGGTATCACCTCTCGTTCGCCGAGTATCTCGCGGGGGAGGGCTACGGCCCCGATCTCTGGGACACCCCGCCCTCGACCTCGGACCTGCCGCGGTACCTGCCCGGCGACATCCTCGGGCTCGACGCACCGGGATCCCCGGAGTACGTCGTCGCCCGCGTGCAGTGGACCGAGGGCACCTACCCGGTCTACACGCTCTACGGCGTGACCGAGACCTCGGGCCGCTGGGAGATCCCCGACTACGTCAACGGCGACACCGAAATCGACGCCCTCAACGTGGTGAACCAGCGCCTGCGCCGGCTCGACCACGTCGATCCCCACTTCGTGATCGTGACGGACCGGGACGCCGATACCACCGAGACCTACCACTACGGCCTCTCGCTCGGCGAGATCCTGGGGGGAACCCCCGGGTACCCGTTCGAGGGCGTCTTGCAGCCGTATAAGCCGCTGACCATCCCCGGCCGGGTCGAGGCCGAGGACTACGCCCTCGGGGGCGAGGGCGTCGCGTACCACGACACCACGCCGGGCAACCTGGGCGGCGCGTACCGGCAGGACGACGTGGACATCGAGGTCACCGCGGGCGAGGGCACGCCGAACGTCGGCTGGATACGCGACGGCGAGTTCCTCGCCTACACGGTCAACGTCACCCGGGACGGGACCTACACCCTGACCGCCCGCGTGGCGAGCCCGAACGCGGGCCGGCAGATGGTCCTCCTGGGCAACGGCGTGACCGAGACGATCACGGTTCCGAACACCGGGTCCTTCGCGAAGTTCGCGACGGTGACGGTCCCGGTCACGCTCGTGGCAGGAGAGCAGGACCTGGTGCTCTCGTTCCGCGGCGACGGCCAGAACCTCGACTGGTTCGCGTTCGCGCCGCGCACCGACACGCCCGAGCCGTTCAAGCCCCACACCATCCCCGGCACGATCGAGGCCGAGGACTACGACCTCGGCGGCGAGGGGATCGCGTACCACGACACCACGCCGGGCAACCTGGGCGGTGCCTACCGCCAGGACGATGTCGACATCGAGAAGCTCGCCGGCCTCGCAACGCCGAACGTCGGCTGGATCCGGAACGGCGAGTACCTGACCTGGACCGCGGAGATTGGCACGGCCGGTTCGTACACCATGACGGCCCGCGTGGCGAGCCCGAACAGCGGCCGAACGGCCGCGCTCCAGGTCGACGGTACGCAGGCAGCGACGATCAGCGTGCCGAACACCGGGTCGTTTGCGACCTTCAGGACGGTCTCGGTCCCGGTGACCCTGCCGGCCGGGACGCACACCCTGAAGCTCGTCTTCTCCGGCGACGGCCAGAACATCGACTCGATCGCGTTCACGACAGGCAGCGTCACGACGCCGACCCCGACGCCCACGCCCACGCCGGGCGCGGGAGGGGCGAGCTTCGTTGCCGTCCCGACGACGGGCCCCCACGGGAGCCCGTTCAAATTCACGGTGACCCCGGCGGCCGGGAAGAGCATCGGCGCGGCCTGGTGGTCGTTCGACGCCCCGGCCCACCTGAACACCTGGAACTCGCGGAACGTCAACCCGACGTTCTTCTACTTCGTGCCGGGCACATACAGCCCGCTCGTGCGGCTCACCTACACGGACGGCACGACCGAGGAGGTCCACCGGGTCAACTACATCCGGTCGACCTGAGCCCGGCCCTCCCCCGGCCCTCTTTTCCGGGCGCATCCCCCCGCGCGGCCCGGCGCGTGGTTTATCTCTCCCTCGGCCGTATCCACCACGACGGCCATGTTCGCGATCCGGTTCTACCGCGTCTACGACACGGGCCTCGAGATCGACCTCGAGGCCGCCCCCACCGCGGCCGGCGCCACGGCCCGGGCCTCGTTCACGCGGGTCAGCCCGAAGTCGATCTGGATCGAGCATCCGCCCCTGCTGGTCCGGCTGCCGCCCGTCGCCGTGACCGTCGGCGGGGCCCCGTACGTGCTCTCGGCCGTCGCCCGGGTCTACGAGATCGGCGCGATCAGCCTCTGCTTCGTCCTGGAGGACCCGGTCGCGCCGCCGTCGGCCCTCCTCCCGGTCGCGCTCTCGTTCGCGGGTCAGCGGGGGCTCGACCGGGCCTACCTCGACTCGCTCGGTGTGCTCCGCGACGTCCTCGGCCCGGAGCTCTGCGCGCGGCCGCTCGACCCCGGGTTCTACGAGGACTACACGGTCTACGTCGTCGACCGCGACGACCCGGGCCTCGATCCCGTCCAGCTCCTCGCGGGCGAGGTGGCCGCGTTCTCGGCTGCGACCCGCGAGGACCTGCTCCGCAACACCCTCTCGTACGCCATCGACGACCGGGCCGTGCTGGCCTGGGACGCGGCCCTGCTTGTCGCGCCCGAACCCCCGGCGGACCTGGTCGAGCTGATCGAGTACGCGGTCGTCCAGGTCCTTGAGCTCCGGTACTACGACCGGGTCCTGACCCTGCAGATGCAGCGAATGTACGACGACATCGAGGCCGCCGACCGGTTCGGCCGCTTCCGCCGGCGGCGGGAGTACCGCCGCCTCCTGAACCGGCTCATGGAGACCTTCGCCGAGGTCTCGGAGGTGACCGAGGGGATCGAGAACCTGATCCGGGTCACCGAGGACGTCTACTACGCCCGGGTCTACGCGACCGCACTCCGGGTGCTCCGGGCCGACCAGTGGCGGGCCTCGGTCGACCGGAAGATCGACGTGGTCCGCGCGAACTACCAGATGCTCTCGGACGAGGTGAACCGCGAGCACGGCAACTTCCTGGAGTGGGTGATCATCGTGCTGATCGCGCTCGAGTTCGGGTTCGCGATCTGGGAGGCCTTCCGGGTATGAACGGCCTGGGCCGCCCCCTGCTCCCCCTGCTCCTCGCGGCCGCGCTCCTCCTCGCCGGGTGCCTCGGCCCGCCCGGGGAGGGCGACCCGTCGCTCCGGCACGACTACGCCTGCGAGGTCTCGGTCGCCGTCGACCACCCGGTCGACGACCTCGTGCTCCGGGTCCCGCTGCCGTCGGTGAACGGCTCCTCGGCGCTCGGCGGGGCCATCGCGAACGGGAGCGGCTACGGGGTCCGGCCGGGCTGGAACGTCGCAGTCGTCGAGGCGAACGGGACGTCTCTGCTCGAGCTCCGGGCCGACCGGTTCGTGCCCGAGTACCGCGGCACGCCGATCGCGATCGTCCCCGGCGGAGAGGTGCCGTCCGTCACCCCGGCGCCGCCGGCGACCTGCCGTTCGGCGTCTAACCCGGTGCTGATGCCGTACGCGCTCGGCGCCTCGATCACCGTGGACCGCTCCATAGAGACCCGCGACCCGGCCGGGCGCGAGCCCCTGCTCGGCGGGGGCGCCGGACTGGTGCCGACGGCCTGCAACCGACCCGGGCAGGGGACCGGGGTCCGCTGCTTCCGCCACCCGGTGGACGCCTTCGTCGACTACCGGTCCGACGCTCAGGCCAACGTCTCGGTCGGGGTCCGTCTGACCGGGTCCAACCAGTGGTGGCGCGGTGGCTGGACCTTCAACCACTACACGGACGACGCGCTCGTCGAGTTCCCGGACGGAGCGCGGGGCTGGACCCGTGCCGACGCGCTCCTGACGGCCGGCGAGGGGACGTATCCCTGATCTCCGAAGACGGGGAGATCCAGACGGGATGGGGCGACGCCGACCCGGCGTTGCCGGGTCGCCGGCGGCATCGATCTCGCCTTGGGGGACGACCGGGCTCTGCCGCCGGATCGCCCGTCCCTGGGGAGAGCGACGCAGCCCGACGGGGGCATTCGCTACGAACATTTTCGGAGTTAAATTAACGAATAAATATGATAGAAACATATAGGAACCTGCCCCACAAAGGGGCGATAGACATGACCAGACTGCCGAAGCTCCTGTTCATCGTCGGGCTCGTAACCGCGTCGCTCCTCGTCGCCGGCTGCACATCCGACGGCGACCAGGATCCCCCCGTGACCGGAACGGCCTCGACGCCGCTCCTCCTGAACGAGAGCATGAACGGCACCACAATCGCAGTACCCCTCAACACCACCCTCACCCTCGAACTCGCCGAGAACCCGTCGACGGGCTACTCGTGGAACCTCACCCTGACGGAGGGGCTCAGGGTCGCCTCGGACGAGTACGTCCCGGGTGTCACGAACGCCACCGTCGTCGGGGCCGGCGGGCACCACCGCTGGGAGATCGTCACCGTCGCCACGGGTCTCCAGGATATTTCGGGCGTGTACGCCCGGCCATGGGAGAACGCGACCGTGGAGGCCGCGGACCGCTTCATGGCCGAGATCTCCGTCACACCGTAGCCCCGGCCGCTCCCGGTGGAACGACGCACCTCCCGGGCCGCCCTTCGCGGCCCGGACACCCCTCTCTTCTCGATCAGTGCCGGTGCCGGTGATGGATGTCCGGCGTGTGCTCGTGGGTGTGGGCCAGCGGCTCGTGGGTATGGACGTGGGCGTGCACCTCGGCGTCCGGGATCTCGCTCTCGCCGTGCGCGTGCTGGTGATGGAGATCGTGCTGGTGCCGGTGGGCGTGCGTCACGGGCTCGTGCCGGTGCTCGTGCGCGTGGTCCTCCCGTGCGATCAGGAGCGCTCCGAGTGCCATCAGGGGGAGGGCTGCGAGGAACTGCCACCCGGGCGGCACCGGCGCGATCACGAGCGCGATGCCCGCCCCGATGAACGGCGCGAGGCCGAAGACGCCGGCCGTCCGCGCCGCCCCGAGCGAGCGGAGCGCGAGGATGAAGCAGACCATGCTCACGCCGTAGCAGGCGGCGCCGAGGAGGACTGCCGGGAGCGCCACCTCGAGGGGCGGCAGCCGCTCGCCGATCGCGAGGGCGAGGAGGAGCGAGAGGAGCCCCGCGGCGAGCCCCTTGGCCGTCCCGATCGAGAGCGGGTCCTTGGACGAGATCTGGCGCGAGCAGTTGTTGTCGAGCCCCCAGAGGAAGCAGGACGCGACCACCCCGAGCGCACCGATCGAGAGCCCGATGTGGCCGGACGGGTCGAAGGAGAGGATCATCCCCGCGGCCGTGATCAGCCCGATCGCGGCCCAGACGCGCCGGCCGATCCCCTCGGCGAAGAGGGCGGCCGCGAGCAGGGCCGTCGCGACGGCCTCCGTGTTGAGCAGGAGGGTCGCCGTGGCGGCGGGCGTGGAGGCGAGGCTGATCATCAGGATGACGGGCGCGAGGAATCCTCCCGCGAGCACGGTCCCGGCGAGCCAGGGAAGGTCGCGCCGGACGAGCGGCGACTCGCCCGGCTCGCGTCCGCGGGCGATCCGGGCCAGTACCACGGTCGTGCCGGCGCCGATGTAGAGGAGCGCCGCGAGCATCACCGGGCTGATCCCACCGAGCAGGAGCTGGGCCAGGGGAACGCTCGCTCCGAACATGGTGGCGGCCGTGAGCGCGAGCAGGATCGGGGTGCGGGTTCCGGTGGCCATCGGTTCCTGACAGGTGGGGCCCGGTGGCCGATAGCCCTTGTGCCGGCAGAACCCGAAATGCCTATGGGCAATGACGATTATCGCATGGTTTATGCAGGACCGGTCGGCGGCGAACCGCGAGAAGCAGCGGGTCGCCCGGCTCTCCGTGGCATCGAACACCCTGCTCGTGCTCCTGAAGCTCGCGGTGGGCTTCGCCATCGGCTCGGTCGCGATCATCGCCGAGGCGATCCACTCGGGGATCGACCTGGTCGCGGCCGTGATCGCGTTCTTCGCGGTACGGGCCTCGGCCCAGCCCCCGGACGACGAGCACGAGTTCGGCCACGGCAGCTTCGAGGACCTCTCGGGACTCGTCGAGGGAGTCCTGATCCTGGTCGCGGCCGCCCTGATCATATACGAGGGTATCGAGAAACTCCTGACCGGCGGCGAGCCCTTCGACACGCCGCACCTCCTCGCGGGCGTGGCCGTGATGGCCGTCTCGGCCGGTGTCAACTGGTACGTCTCGGGCCGGCTGATGCGGGTCGCGCGGGCGACCGAGTCGATCGCGCTCGAGTCGGACGCCTGGCACCTCCGGACGGATGTCTACACATCGCTCGGCGTCTTCGCGGGCCTGGTAGCGCTCCTGCTGACCGGGATCGTCGCGCTCGACGCTCTGATCGCCATCGCGGTCGCGGTCGTGATCCTGCGGGCAGGCTGGGACCTGGTGCGCCGGGCCTCGGGGAACCTCGTGGACCAGCGCCTGCCCGAGAACGAGGAGGCGATCATCCGAGGGATCATCGACGCCCACGGCGACAACATCGCCGAGTTCCACGACCTCCGGACCCGCCGCTCCGGGCCGGACCGGTTCGTGGACCTCCACCTCTGCGTCGCCCACCGCCTGACCGTCGAGGAGTCGCACGCACTCGCGGACCGGCTCGAGAGCGAGATCGAGGCGGCGCTCCCGCGCTGCTCGGCGACGATCCACGTCGAGCCCTGCGACGGGTCCTGCGACGCCTGCGGGACGTTCTGCACGGTGCGGGACGGGCCGCCCGGGGAGTGACCGGGCTGCCCCGGCCCGTTCGGGGGGGGTGGGGGGGTCCAGGGGGGTCTGTCTTCCTCTCCGGCCGATCGAGAAGAGGCCCGAATTGGAACGGGCCGATCCAGACTCACCCAGTCCCCCCAGTCCCCCCTGTCTTCCCGTCAGCGTCCCCGACGACGAACTGCTCGACCGTCGCCTGCCCCGGTCTGGCGACCGACGCAGCCTTCAGAACGATCCACCGCACCGTCCTGTGACTGGCCCCGGCCCGGGCCAGCACGAACCCCGACGGGTAGCGGGTGTCCTTCCGGTACCGGAGGAGGGTCCCGATCTTCTGGTTGCCCTTTCCCTTGACTGCGATCGCCTCGAGGACCTCGTCGGGCGCGCAGGCCCGCAGGGTCTGTTCGGGGTAGGGCGCCGAGGCGTTCGCCTCCAGCTCCTCGACCAGTTCGACCACGGTCACGGGATTCTCGCCGAACCGCTCGTGCCACCGCTCGAAAAAAGCGCTCCACTGCGCCCCCTCGACGTCGGCCTCCTCGTACTGCTGGTCCAGGTTCGCGAGGAACCCGTCGACCCCCATCACCGCGAGCATCCCGGCGAGGACCTCGCACCAGTCCTCAAAGACGGCGAGCGTCGGGGTGCCGGCGGGGACCGGGCGCCCGGCGCGGATCCAGGCGCGGGCGATGGTCAGGACGGCGGCGACGATCCGGCCCCGCTCGTGCTTCATCCACGCGAGCAGGTCGGGGTGCCGGAACGTTGCCCGGTCCCGGAGCCAGGGGCGGGCGTCCTGGGGGTCCATCCTGACCCGGACGCAGCGCCGCGGGAGGTCGCCGCCGAGCGCGATGTTGATCCCGGTCGCGATCCAGCAGGGCCGGTTCTCGATCTGCAGCGTCTGGGTCCTGCCGAGCACCCGGCCGTTGTAGACCGGCTGGGTGATGGCCGTCGAGAGCTCGGGCGAGTTGAGGACGCCCGTGAGGTTGTCGAAGACGATCACGACCCGGCCGGCGGCGAGCTCGGAGAGCAGGAGCTTGCCCCACTCCTCCCGGTTCGTCGGGGCCTGGGTCATGGCCGCGCTCGAGCCGGTGGCGATGGTGACGATCACCTCGGCGAGCAGGCTCGCGCCCGTGCCCATCTGCGGCTTGTCGAAGAGGATCATAGGCACGCGCCCGGCGATCAGGGGGCGGACGATCGGGGTCATGAGCGCGGCGAGGGCGTTCGCGCGGCTCGCGTCGGCGCCGTCCTTCTCGACGACGAACGGGAAGTCGGCGACGACCTCGCGGACGAGGGCGGCCGCGTCGGCCACCTCGCCGGGCGTGGGGTCGTCGGGGATCGGGGGCAGGTCGAGCCCGGCCCCGGGGCTGTAGTAGAGCCCGGTCCCGGGGTCGTACCCGGGGGCGGTGACGATGCGGCCGTCGAGGCAGACGACCGGGGTCCCGGTGAGCCCGAGCAGGGGCGGGTACCAGGAGGTGAGGCGGGCGGAGGAGAGGATGTTGCGGGCGACGGCCATGGGCGGGATGGTGGGCCGGTAGACCGCTCCCCGGTGGTCGATGAGGACGTCGACGAAGTCCGCGGCCTCGCCGAGGGCCCACCGGACCTGGTGGTCGAGGACGAGGCGGATGACGGGCCGGCCCTGCTCGTCGGGGTCGACCCGGACGAGCTGGCCGGCGCGGATGAACATCGACGGCGGGTCGTTCCAGGCTTGGAGCGCGGCGACGGCCTCGGCGGTGATCTCGGGGAGCTGCCGGTCGTTGGCCTGGATCTGGGGCCGCGCACGACCCTGGCGGACGGGGGTCTCGACGCTCTCCCTGTGCGCGATGGCCGCGTCGGCGGCGTGGAACTGGCGGTGGGCGTACCCGGCGGCGATCTGCCGCTCGGCTTCGGCGCGTTCGGCTCTGGACCGCGCGGCCTCGTCGGCGATGATGGCCGCGGCGCGCTCGGGGCCGCCGACGGTCGCGCCCCAGTCGGCGAGGAGGGCGGGGGCGTCGACGGCCCGCCCCTCGCGGACGGCGGTGGCGACGGCGCCCCGGAGCTCCATCTCGGCGTAGGTATACGCGCTCGCGGTGCCGGCGGGCGTCGAGGTCCGCCGGGGCTCCGGGTCGGCGATGGCTCCCGGCTGCGTCACGCGATCACCGGCGATCCGGGCGGGGTGACGGGGACGGCGCGGGGGCCGGTCCGGCGATTCGGACCGAAGGCGTTATCGGCTGCGGCGCGCACCTATCTCTGCCCCCTTGCGCTTCGGCCGGGTGGTGCCCTGGACGGGGCCCTCGGTGCTGCCAGGCTCGCCGGCTCCGTCCAGGTCTGCTCTTGTCATCGACGCTACGTACGCGGAGTACGTGGCCGGGAGGGTCACGCCCCGTCGCACGGCCCACTCCTTCGCCTCCCGGGGGAGGGTGATGGCCGTCGGGCTCGTGGCGGTTCCAGGTTTCATCAGATGGCTCCCGGATGACTGATCAATCCATCCATATCCACAGGTTTGGCAGGGTAACACGGTAGAAGATATCGGTGATCCTCGCAATTTCGGCCCCGATCTGTCGTGTACGACAAAATATTGCGTATCCTGTGTACACGCCATTTCAGCGTTGTGTGTACTCACGGGTACACAGGAGGCCCCCGCGCGAAGAGCCGGTGAACGGGCGACGGGTTACGCTGGCCGGCGCGCGGGCGGAGGCTTCCACCTGCACCGCGCTCGGCCGGCGGGCGTGCTCCGTCGAGGCGGCGGGCAGCCGGCGATGGAGGTCGAGCATCCGCTCGACGAGAGAGACCATTCGGTCGTGTTTCGCGACGTCGTCGGGGTTGGCGGAGAGACCGAATGACCGGGGGGAATGATACATCACCTGATACCACAACGCTCTCGCATGGCACCGAGTTCCCAGGCCGTCCGGTCGCCGCGGCTCGACACGATCCGGATGGTCGAGGAGTTCGCGCGAGCACTCGGGCGACTTCAAGCGCCGTGCGCTCAGGGAGGTGCTGCCGCGCCGGATGATGTACCAGACCTTCCGGCAGATCATCGAGTACCTGCTCGAGTCGGGCAAGATCGCGCTGGACCGCTCGGGCTACGTGGTCTGGGTCCACAACCCCGCGCTCTTGGCGGAGTATCACGGGCGCGACGACCTCCGCATCGGGTAGGGCGCCGCCGTGCAGGCGCTGCTGCCCGGAGACATCGAGGTCTGCGTCGCGGCCGACCGCCGCGCCGACTCTGACGCGCTGCGGGCGTCGACGCGGAACGAGGACCAGCGATTACCTTACCATCCTTTTCATTTGGTGTCTTCCTCGGAAGGCTCCGAGCTCACCATTATCCGCCGGCCCTAAGGATGCCATTTATCGTCGTAGAGGCCTGTGGCCAGAATGTCCTCGACAGTCTTACGCTCCTCGATATCCCACGCTGCCTTCTGCTCCTCTGCGGTCGAGAGGAGGTTGGGGTCGTAGACAAATCAATCGTCAATGAGGGTGGGCAACTCAACGATGGATCCGTCGTCATAGATACGGGCGTAGGCTTCGCCCATGTGGTGGTAGCGGAAGTACTCGAGGAACTCCCGTCCGTCCTCCTCGCCGAAGGCGTAGAAGACCATGCCGCTGCCCCACGGCATCCTCCCTTTCTTTCGCTCGCGAAAGTGCTCTTCGGGCAATCGTAGGACAGGATCGGAAAAACGGAGGGCAAATTCTTCCTCGATCGCCTTGAAAAACCTCCTATCGGATGTCATGAGTGGACGGTCACCTTCCCCTGAATCTGATAGTGAATCCCGAGGACAGCTCTGCTATTGTCCGGTGTCGGCTTGTCGGACCTTCAGGCCGGTAATACCTGCAACAAACGCTCTGGCCTCGTCGAGGGACGAGAAGTATCCCTCGAATCCGGTCCAGTCCGGGTCCGTTGTCGCGCCGTAGCTCCAGTCGTGCTTATTGGCAGGCAGCAGGGCGGTGACTTCGGCCTCGCTCGCATTCAGGAAGCAAGCGAGGCGCGAGAGGTATACCTGGAACTTCAGCCCCTCCGACGGAGAACTCTGCGTGGGGATCAGCGAGAAGATCACGTTCTTCTGGCCCCACTCCATGAATCCCTTGCCCTTGAAGGCGAGCGACGTCAGCGTTGTCCTCCACATATCGAACACGTCGGTGCAATGCTCGTCGAGATACTCGTAGATCTCCGCGACACCGTTCTGGACTGCGGCATCCATGAGATCCTCCGGGCTCAGTCGCCTGCGGCGTTTTCCTGCCGGGTCAACGGCCGGCGTATCCAGGGAGTCAGGGTCGACGAGGAAGACGCGGGAGAGGTATTCGGTGCCGGCCGCGTCGCGGTAGTATTTGAACTCCGCGACATTGATCCCGACATTGTGCGCTTCGGAGAGGTACCGGACGATGCGCTCGGTGGAGGCATCCATGGACGACGCGACGATGAAGATCCGGTGGCTGTCGTTGAGCACGTCGGGAAGCGGCGCCTTGAACGCGGCCCTGAACGCTTCTTCCAGGCCTCCCTCATTCCTGAGGTAGTCGTTCGCAATCGAGCAGACCGCATCGCGCGAGAGATCCCTCGCCCACGAGGCGTAGTCCAGGGCCTGGGCCACGGTGTCGCGGGGCGTCTGATCGCGCTTGAGTTCGAGGATGGCAAGGTCGCCGCGGGAGTCGATGCAGAGGAGGTCGATGTAGGTATCGTATGCCGTCTCGACCTGCCGGCCGATGATCATCAGGTCGGACGAGAGGATTGAGATGTCCTTCTCGATCCAGTCTTCGAGGCGCGACTCGAGGTTGAGGCGGGAGAGTTCCAGTTCCTGAAGGCAATCCCCCTGGGAGATCTGCCAGATCCGGACGGCGTTCGACATGGATACCAGAGGTGGATCCCGGTCCGGGTTGAAAGTATTGGTATCTCGTTCAGCCGAGTCGGATTGGCGGGTTCGTCCTCTCCAGCTCAAGGGGTCGGAGAAGCAGGCGCCGGCATATATCCGTTGTCAGGTATGCCTATCACCCTGCCGGACAATTCCTCTTTGCGAGATGGTGAGAGGATGATCGGCAAGATACGGCGCGTCCCGCTCCGTGAGGTCTGGAAGCACGAGGCCCTGGACCTCACCTGCTGGCTCGAGGAGAACATCGACGTAATCTCCGAGCAGATTGGAACCCCGCTCTCCAGCGTCGAAAGGGAGAAGGGAGCAGGAAATTTCTGGGTCGATCTCGTAGCGGAGGATGCCGATGGAACCACGGTGATCATTGAGAACCAGCTCGAGTCTTCCGATCATGACCACCTCGGCAAACTGATCACGTACCTCGTCGCCATGGATGCGAAGACCGGGATCTGGATAACCCCCGACCCGCGGCCTGAGCATATCGCGGCGGTCGCCTGGCTGAACGAATCGACGCCGGCCGCATTCTTCCTTTTCAAGCTCGAGGCGGTCCGTATCGGTGATTCAGTGCCGGCTCCGCTCCTTACCAGGATCGTTGGGCCGACCCCGGAGGGGCGCGCCATCGGGATGAAGAAGATGGACATAGCCGGGCGGGTGGCGGAGGTCCACCGGTTCTGGACGGCGTTCCTCGAGTATGCGAAGGACAGGCTGCCGCTCTTCAACGGCATCCAGCCGGCCCGGACTTATTTTATCCAGAAGGCGACGGGCGTGAGTGGCCTCCACTACGTCTTTTCGACGAGCAAGGGAGAGGTCAATGTCGAGCTCTACATCGATCGGGGTGACGCGGATGTGAATCTCGCCGTCCTCCGCCAGCTGATGGCGAACAAGGAGGAGATTGAAAGGGTTTACGGTGATTCGCTCGATTGGCAGGAGTTGGAAGGACGCCGCGCCTGTAGGGTCAGGACCACGATCACAACAGGCGGATACGGAAGTGGCGAGAGCGAGTGGCCGGCGCTCTTCGCGAAGATGGTCGACCGGATGAACCGGACGGAGAAGGCCCTCGCGCCCAACGTCCGATCTCTCAAAGTCTAAAGTCGGGGTTGTCGCGCGAATTCCCCGTCTCCTTTTACCAGCGAGGGGAAATGGCCGGCACCTGGCGGTAGCGCCTGCTCGAACACCTTCTTTGCCTGCTATCCCGTATCTTCAGTGCCTGAAATGGAGATCGTCAATATCGTCGCCACCGTGACGCTCGACCGGCCGCTCGACCTCGATGCACTCCGCGAGCTGCTGCCGGGCTCGAAGATGCCGGCGACGAAATCTCCGTGGCTCCAGTACCGGCTCCAGCCTGAAAACTACTATGTCCCCTTCTATAAATCAGGCAAATTCCTCGTCAATGGTCTGCGGTCCGTGGACGATATCCGGCCTGTCGCCGACAGGGTTCTTGTGCTGTTGAACAACGCCGGGCTGGACGTGGAGGCCACCGCGATCACGGTCCACAACATCGTCGCGGTTGCCTCGCTCGGGCGGCCGATCCCGATGGAGCGGGTCTTCGAGTCCCTGCTCTCGAGAAAGGAAAGGGTCGAGTACGAGCCCGAACAGTTCCCGGCGATGATCGTCAAGCGGGACGGGGCATCGTTCCTGCTGTTCCCGACGGGGAAAGTCGTGCTTACCGGCGTGAAGGACGTCGCACGGATCGCCCCGGCGATCGGCGGTCTAAAAGCATTGCTCGCCGAAACCCTCTGAAAGGTTAATCCACGGTCAAACGGCACTGGCCGGCAGTACCTCGCTTCCGGCCCTGCATTTTCGGTGTGTTGCCCTGTCGCTCCGCCCGCACCCGCTCGAGCAGCGCCGCTGCCGACTCGTACCCCCGCCCCTCCCGCCGGGCGAGTTCGGCCTCCGTCGGCACGAGCTCGCCGCGGAACGCCTTCGCGAGCACCGCCTCCCGCAGCGCCTCCACGCGCCCGCGGGCGCCAGCGACCTCGCTCTCAATCCGATCGGCCAGGGCGAAGAGCGCGTCGACCCGGCGGACGATCTCGTGCTGTTCAGGAGGGGAAGGTAAATAAATTGGCCATTCTCTCAATATTCTATTATTGATGTTGGGTTGGGTTCCACCTCGTCCCTTTGACAATAGGGTTTCTCTTTGACTAATTATATAGTAGAATAAGTATTTAAGTTCAACTACATTTTCGTTAACGATACAATTTGCACAGGCCTGATTTGTTGTAGCTGGCATACCTAGAATCCCAATCTTACCGATGGATCCGTAAATTCCGACACATATTGAACCCGGAGGCAGAAGTTTTGCCGAACTGTTCTCAAGCCCTTTCCGTGATATTGTTTCTTCAGTGCGATTTACCATCCCGTCGTTGAGATCGGTGATCTTGACCCAAGGAATGCCGCCACCGAAATATTCTGGGTTAGACCTGGAAGGTGTCCCCCCCGTTTGCCATTCTCCGATATCTTGTAATTTTAATAATTTCCAGCTTACCTGTAGTAATACATGATGCTCTTCCCGCCATCCTTCTGTCAATCTTCCGCTACACGCTCCAGCAAGCACCGCCCGCCGGAACTGCTGCATCGTTGCCGCGACGGCATCGAGCCGGCCCCGCACCCGATCGGTGTCGGCCAGTAGCGCCTCGAGCGACGCGACGATCCGGCGCTGCTCTGGGAGCGGAGGCACTAGTATCGGCCATTCCCTCATAATTTTATTATTGATATTGGCTTGGGTTCCTCCGCGCCCCGAAGATAGAAGGATGTCTCTTTGACTGAGGAGATAAAAGAAAAGAAAATTCCTTTCGATCACGTCTTCATCAACAATACAGTTCGCACAAGCCTGATTCGTTGCAGCCGGAACAGATAATATTCCTAATTTTCCTATTGAACCATAAATTCCGACGCAAATAGTACCGACTGGCAAGAGTTTTGCTGCGCTATTCTGTAATCCCCTTTCAGAGATAGTCTCTTCTGTACAATTTACGACTCCATCATTGAGATCGCAGATTTTCACCCATGGAATCCCGCCAGAGAAATATTCCGGTTTAACCCTAGATGGAGTCCCTCCTGTCTGCCATTCACCTATCTCCTTGAGTTGAGTAATGGTCCAGCCTTCAGGGATTGCCATATGGGTTGAAAGCTCCCCGAGGTTTACTGGAGAATCACTATTCCCCACCGCAAACCTCCGTGCTGTTGCCCTCCTCAAGCATGGTTACGATCCGCTGGAGATCCTCGACGGCCGCCTCGAGCTCCGCGATCGCCTCGCCCGCGAGCAGCGCCGGCTCGGGGAGCTCGTCGCCGTTCCCGAGCCCCACGTCCCGAAGCCACTTCAGCGCGTCGATCTTGAACTCATACTTTTTGAGTTCCGCGATCTCGAACGACCGCCAGCGATCCTCTTTCGAGTCCGCCATAACTCGCGTTGATCGGCCGTTCGGGTCCGGCCCGTAGCACCGCTCGAACTCGGCGAAGTGCTCCGGCGTCAGCGGGCGCTCCTTCTTCGTGATCCCCGGCACGTTCGTCCGCCCGTCGTAAACCCACGTGGTCGTCGTCCCGAAACCCTTCCTGAAGAAGATCACGTTCGTCTTCGTCCCCGGCGAGTACGGCGAGAACGTCCCCTCCGGAAGGCGCAGGACCGTGTGGAGGTCGCAGTCCTCGGTCAGCACCCTGAAGACGTCGCCGGCGGCGTCCGCGAAGAGGACGTTGTCCGGCACCACCACCGCGGCCCGCCCGCCGGGCTTGAGGATCGTCATCACGTGCTGGATGAAGTTCAGCTGCTTGTTCGACGTCTCCACCACGAAGTCCTCGCGCTCCGGCGCCGCGTTCGCCCCCTTCGTCCCGAACGGCGGGTTCGTCAGCACCACGTCGTACCGGGACCCGGGCTTCGGGTCGTAGATCGAGTCCCCGAGCGTGATCACCGGCTCCAGGTTGTGGAGGAAGAGGTTCATCAAAGCCAGCCGGCGGGGCCGCTGCACGAGGTCCTGGCCGTAGTACGTCGACCGCTTCACCCGCAGCGCCGTCTCCACGTCCATCGCCCCGCCGCCCGTCTCCCCGAGCAGCCACTCGTACGACGCGATCAGAAAGCCGCCGGTGCCGCAGGCCGGGTCGCAGACCGAAAAGTCCCGGTGCTTCCGCGGGTCCGGCTTCATGCACCGCACGATCGCCTGGATCAGGATCCGCGGCGTGAAGTACTGCCCCGCGCCCTTCTTCCCCTCGCTCGCCGCCTTCTCCAGCAGGCCCTCGAACGCCGCCCCCTTCACGTCCACGTCGAGCGCCGTCCACTCCGTCTCGTCCACCTGGCCGATCAGCTTCTTCAAACTGACCGGGTTCGCAAAGCGGTTCTGCGCCTGCGCGAAGATGTCGCCGAGGATGCCGGGCTGCTTTCCGAGCTTCGCCAGCAGCTTCGTGTAGAACTCGGCGAGGTCCGTCCCCGAAAGCGCCGAGAGCGCCGGCCAGCCGCACCCCTCCGGGAGCGCGACGCCGCGCTCGTCGGCCATCTTCAGAAAGAGCAGGTACGTGATCTGCTCGATATAGTCCCCGTAGTCGATCCCCTCGTGCCGGAGCGTGTGGCAGAATCCCCAGAGTGTCGCGACGACGTCGGTCATGATGCAAGCGCGGTATTCAGGTTCGCGAGCAGGGCCGATAAACCATGGTCGAAGACCCTGTCCGCCCGGCCCCACCCGCCGGCGTTCGCGAGCACGGGCACGACCTCGAACGTCTCGCGGTCGATCGAGAGGTTCTCGACGAGCGTGTGCCGGATCCGCTCGAGCCACAGCTGCTGCTCCGCCGTGAACTCCCGGCCCGCCGTCACCCGTTCGATCGCCCGCGCCACCCGTTCCTCGGCCGTCAGGAGCGGCTCCTCCTCGCGCGCGGCGTGCTTGACCATCGAGATGATCTCCACGAGCCGCTTATGGTAGCAGATATCGTGCGCCACCTGGAGGTTCTGTATAGTGAAGTTCTCGGGCGTTGCCGCGAGCTTCTGCCGGAGCGCGACCAGCGACTCCCGCGACCATTCCTGCGGCCGGTCGAGCAGCACCCGGATCGCGTCGACCTCGTCCTCGTGCTCCCGCACGAACCGCTGGAAGGCCTCGAGATAGTCGGCCGGGCGACACTCGCGGCCGCCCGAGTCGCGGATGATCCACCGCGAGGTGACGGTATCCTCCGTCCCGTCAGTGATGTAGAAGCTCCGCGGCGGGCGAGGGTAGTGCACGAGGAGATCCTGGAAGGCCGGGTCGCGGAGCAGGGCCATCGTCCCGGTGAAGTCCTCGCGGAGCAGGACCGGCAGGCGCGTCGCGAATCCCCGGAGATCGCCGCCGGGCAAGAACGCCGCGAACTGCTCCCGCCCCTCGCCGGTCGTCTCCTTCTCGATCCGGGCGAGGCGCTTGACCAGCACGTTGACGTTGTAGGGCCGGTCGCGGTTCTGCCAGATCTCGTCGATCACCTCGACTATCGTCTTCGACTCCCGGCGCGGCGGTTCGGCCGTGATCCCCGTGGTCTTCGCGAAGTAATCAAGCAGGGTGCCGTCGAAGCAGTCGAAGACCGTGAAATGCGACTTGTCCGGGTAATGCTCGCCCTTCCGCGTCCCTCGGCCCATCATCTGCTCGAAGAGGATCCGGGACCGCACCGGCCGGAGAAAGACGATGAACTCGAGGTCGGGGATGTCCACGCCGGTCGAGAGCAGGTCCACGGTCACGACAATCCCGGGCTCCTTGCGGTTGCGGAACTCCTTGATCCGCTGGAGCGGCCGGTCCACCTTGCCCGTGATCTTCTGCACGAACCCGTCGCCGCGGCAAAAAAGCGTCCGGGCCGCGTCCACGAGCCGGTCCGCGTGGGAGGTGTGGGGCAGGTCGTTGGCGGCGAAGATCAGCGTCTTCGGGAACCGGCCGTACCGCTCCTCGTGCTCCTGTGCCTTCTCCCGGATGGCGCAGAGGATCTTGTTCGTCGTATCCGGGGCCGTCACCTTCTCCTCGATCTCGGTCGTCGCGAAGGCCCGTTCGTCCTCCAGCACGTCGTACGATTCGATCCCGGTCTCGGGGTCGATCACGCGGACGAGCTCGCCCTCGGTGAGAAAGACGCCGTTCATCAGCACGCCCGACGAGACGGCGACCGCATCGTAGTCGACGAGGTAGCCCTCGCGGACCGCGCGGTCGTACCGGTACTCGTAGACCGCGTCGCCGAAGTACGCGCGGGTATGCACGGCCGGCGTCGCCGTCAGGCCGACCTTGACCGCGTCGAAGTGGTCGAGCGTGTTCCGCCAGACCGAGAGCTCCTGGGCGGTGTATCCCCGGTGCACTTCGTCCGCGATGACCAGGTCGAAGGCGTGGATCGGGATCTTCATCCGGTCGGCGTCCTCGTCCGCGCCCTCCTCCGAGGCGAAGGCGGCGGCCTGACCGAAGAGGTTGATCGTCATCCGCTGGATGGTGCAGACGTATACGAACGCCCGGTCGGGGCCGGCGTCCTCGAGGTACTCCCGCGGCATCACCTTCGGATCGAACCCCTCCTCGCCGTCGACGGCCGAGATGCTCTGGCTGTAGACCTCGTAGATCTTGTCGAACTTCAGGCCGGGCTCGGCCTCGAACGAGGCGAATGCACGAACCGCCTGGGCAGCAAGCGCCCGGCGGTCGACGAGAAAGAGGACGCGGCGAGCCACCCCTGCCTTCATCAGCCGGTAGACCTCGTGGACAAGCGTGAAGGTCTTCCCCGTCCCGGTCGCCATGGCCACGAGCATGAGCTGGCGCCGGTCCGCGATCCCCTGCTCGATCGCCAGGTTCGCGTCCACCTGGTAGGGGCGGATCCGCTGGCTCGTGATCGGGAGTGCCTGGAGCCGTCGCAGCGCTTCGTCCCTCGCATCGTGGAGCCGTTCGAGGAGCGCGCCGGGGGTGTGGAAGGCCGCGATCGTTCGGGAGCGGTTGAGGCGGTCGCGGACGTCGCGGAACGAGATCAGGTAGCCGTTCGTGGCGTAGAGGAACGGCACCCGGAGCCCGTCGAAGTTCCAGGGACTCTCCGGGATGCCGCGGGCGTACCGTTCGTCCTGCGTCAGGACCTCCTGCGGGTTGACGGACGGCTTCTTGGCCTCGACGAGCCCGACGATCCGGCCGTTGACGAAGAGGGCGTAGTCCGCCGGCCCGTTCGCCGTCTCGTACTCCTCGACCGCGCAGGCGTCGTACGCCGAGGGGTTCAGGTCGGCCGTGAACGGAACGATCACCCAGCCCGCGGCCCTGAGCTTGGGATCGATCAGCTCTATGCGGGTCCTCTTCTCGCTGTATGGTGGCGGGGAAGGTGTCGAGGATACCACGTTTGTATAGTAGTCCTCAGGGGATGGACCGAAAAAGGTTTTCGAAGGTTTTCGAATAATGGTGCTCTTACTCGTGCCAGCACCCATGCCGCGCTCGACGCCGCCGTCGCCGAGGCGTACGCGTGGGGACTGCCGCCGGCGCTCCGCGATCTGGAACCGCTTGCGCTCCTGCTCGCGCTGAATAAGCGGTGCGCCGCGGCGGAGGCGGAGGGCCGGCCGATCGCCGGCCCGGGCCTGCCGGCGTTCTGCGAGGGCGACGCGCGGTTCCTCTCGGACGACTGCCTGCGGATGCCGGCGGAACCGGACGGCACTCCCGTCGAGGGAGGAAAGTTCACCGGCGAGGGCGAGATCGTCGGGCACACCGATCTCACCGACGAGGACATCCTCGACCTGGAAGAGCGGCGCGAGCGCGCCGCCGCGATCGACCGCGAGATCTACGGCGACGACTTCTGACGCCGCCCGCGTGCCGGGCCGTGCGCGACAGGCCGGGCGGGCACCTGGTGCGCCGCGCCCCTCCTCGAACCGAACCGGCGCCGCCTCAGACCTCGCAGGCGCCGGAGGCCAGGAAGTGCGCGAGCACCGCCTCGCCCATCTCGTCCGAGATGACCGTGCGGACGCGGTTGACGAAGGCCTCCATGTCCTCCTCCTGGACGCACGAGAGGCTCTCGGTGCCGTCGAGGATCCGGTCCACGAGCCAGCGGAGGTCGTCGGGGCTGAGCCGCTCGAGCCGGCGCTCGAAGTCCTCGGCCGACTCGGCGAAGTGGTTCGAGACCGGCGGCAGGATCGACTGGAAGGCGTGACCGGACCCGCCGCAGGTCGCCCCGCACTCGGGGGCGAGCTTCTGGAGGATCTCGACGTCGCGCTCGGAGAGTTCTCGAGCCATATGGAATCCGATGGGCGCGCCCGCGACAAATACCCGCCGGTCGGCTTTTTCTCCCGGGCCGGCCGATAGTATCCGATGGACCCCCGCCTGTACGACCGTATCGCCGACGCGACCGCCCGGGCGTATGCCGGGGCGGTCGTCCACCTGCCGCCCGACGTCGTGGGCGCCCTCGAGCGGGCCCGCGCGGACGAGACGGACCCGGTGGCCCGGGCCGAGCTCGGCAACATCCTCGAGAACGTCGCGCTCGCCGGCTCGACGGGCCTCCCGCTCTGCCAGGACACGGGCGTGCCCGTGGTCTACGTCACCCTCCCCCCCTCGGTGCCGCTCGAGGAGGCGCTCTTCGAGGCCGTCGCCGACGGCGTCCGCCGCGCCACGCACGACGTCCCGCTCCGGCCGAACGTGGTCGACCCCTGCACACGGGCCAACTCGGGCGACAACACGGGCGCGGGGATGCCCGCGGTCCACGTCCGGCCCGGCGACGCCTTCACCGTCACGGTCCTTCCCAAGGGCGCCGGCGCCGAGAACATGTCCCGGATCGAGATGCTCCTGCCCTCCGAGGTCGCCCGCGTCCCGGAGGTCGTGGTCCGGACCGTCCTCGAGGCCGGTGCGCGCCCGTGCCCGCCCGTCGTGCTCGGCGTCGGGATCGGCGGGACCTTCGACCAGGCGGCCGCCCTCGCGAAGGAGGCGCTCCTCGACCCCATCGACCGCATGGACCCGTTCGAGCGCCGGCTCTGCGACGACGTCAACCGGCTCGGGCTGGGGCCGATGGGCCTCGGCGGGCGAACCACCGCGCTCGCCGTGAAGGTCCGGCGGGCCGCGTGTCACACCGCGTCCCTGCCCGTCGCGGTCAACGTCCAGTGCTGGGCCAACCGCCGCGCGACCGTCACCGTGGAGGTGGACTGAATGGACCTCGCGACGCCGCTCGGCGACGAGGTGCTCGCGCTCCGGGCAGGGGACCGGGTCACGCTCTCGGGGGTCGTCTACACGGCCCGCGACGAGGCGCACCTCGAGATGATGCGGCACGGGATACCGTTCGACCCCGTCGGCGCGGCCGTGTACCACTGCGGCCCCGTGATCGCAGGCGACCGGGTGATCGCGGCCGGCCCGACCACCTCGGCCCGGATGAACCGGCTCTCCGGCTTCCTCCTCGACGCGGGCGTGCGGGCCCTCGTCGGGAAGGGCGGCATGAGTGCGGAGGTCACGGAGCAGCTCCGGGGGCGCGGTGTCTACCTCGCCTTCACGGGCGGATGCGCCGCGCTGGCCGCGGCACGGATGCGTCTCGCGGGAGTCTTCTTTCCCGAGCTCGGCATGGCCGAGGCCGTCTGGGCCATCCGGCTCGACCGCCTCCCGCTCGTCGTGGGGATCGACAGCCACGGCCGGAACCTCTTCGCCGAGGTCCAGGCGCGGGCCGAGCAGGCGGCGTCTCCCTGAGGGGCCTCCTTCAAATACCTTTTCGAAGTAGCACGCCAAAACCGTACGCTGGAAGGGATCGATGAAGCTCGCGATAGACGAGAAGCGCTGCAAAGGCTGCAACCTCTGCACCCTGGTCTGCCCGTACCACATCTTCCGCGCCGGGACGAGGCCGAACCGGAAGGGCGTGCTCGTGCCCGAGCTCGACCGGCCGGAGCGGTGCACCAACTGCCGGCTCCAGCACCTCTACGGCCGGACGCTCTGCGGTGTCTGTCAGCTGACCTGCCCGGACCAGGCGATACACTGGGAGCGCGAGCGGCCGTACGAACCCGTCCGTATCGAGGTGGAGTATTGACCCGCGTCGACTTCATGCAGGGCAACATCGCCTCTGCCGAGGGCGCGCTCGCGGCCGGCTGCCGGTTCTTCGGCGGTTACCCGATCACGCCCTCGACCGAGGTGGCAGAAAGGATGGCCGCGCGCATGCCGAAGGTCGGCGGAGTCTTTGTCCAGATGGAGGACGAGATCGCCTCGATCGCGGCGGTCATCGGTGCCGCCTGGACGGGCCGGAAGGCCATGACCGCGACCTCGGGCCCGGGCTTCTCCCTGATGATGGAGAACCTCGGCTTCGCCGTGATGACCGAGACACCGCTCGTGGTCGTGAACGTCCAGCGCGGCGGGCCGTCCACGGGCCAGCCGACGATGTCGGCCCAGGGCGACATGCTCCAGTGCCGGTACGGCTCGCACGGCGATATCGGCGTCGTCGCGCTCGCCCCGAACTCGGTCCAGGAGATGTACGACCTGACCGTGAAGGCCTTCAACCTCTCCGAGCGGCTTCGCTGCCCGGCCTTCCTGATGGCCGACGAGATCGTCGGCCACATGCGCGAGCGGATCGAGATCCCCGACACGATCGATGTCGTCGACCGGGCTCCGCTCGAGCCGGGCAGCCTCCCCTTCGCGGCGGGCCCGGACCGGGTGCCGGGGTTCCCGGCCTTCGGCAGGGGCTACCGTGTCCATGTCACGGGGCTGACCCACGACGAACGCGGCTACCCGGCGACGACGGACCCGGAGACGCATGCCGACCTGGTCGGGCGGCTCGTCCGGAAGGTCGAGGGGGCGCGGCGGAGTTGCGCGGACTACGAGGTGACCAACCCCGGCGCGGAGGTGGTCTTCGTCTGCTACGGGGCGCCCTCGCGGACGGTGGCGCAGTTCGTGGCCGACCATCCCGGCGACGCGATCGGTATCCTCCGCCTCCGCCTGGTCTGGCCGTTTCCCGTCCACGCCTTCGCCGAGTTCCCGGACGCGACGGTCTTCGTCGTGCCCGAGCAGAACCTCGGCCAGATCGCGAGCGAGTGCGAGCGTCACACGGACCGGCCCGTGATCCCCGTCCCGAAGCTCGGCGGGGACCTCCATACGCCGGCCGAGCTCGCGCGGGTCTACGAGGAGGTGCGGCCCCGATGAGCTTCGACGACTGGCTCCGCGCGGACCGCCTCCCGCACATCTGGTGCAGCGGGTGTTCGAACGGAACCGTGCTGAACTGCACGCTCGCCGCGGTCGACTCGATGGGCTGGGACCTCGACCGGACGGTCTTCGTCTCGGGGATCGGCTGCTCGTCCCGCGCGGCGGGGTACGCGGCGACCGACTCGCTCCACACGACCCACGGGCGGGCGCTCGCGTTCGCCACCGGGGTCAAGCTCGCCGACCCCTCGCTCAACGTCGTGGTCTTCACCGGCGACGGGGATCTCGCGGCGATCGGCGGCAACCACTTCATCCACGCCTGCCGCCGGAACATCGATCTCACGGTCGTCTGCATGAATAACCTGATCTACGGCATGACCGGCGGCCAGGGATCGCCGACGACGCCGCTGGGCGCGCTCTCGACCACGACCCCGTACGGTGCGGTCGAGCCGGCGTTCGACCTCGCGGCCCTGGCGGTAGCGGCCGGCGCGAACTACGTGGCCCGCTGGACCTCGTACCAGGTCCGCGAGCTCGAGAAGGCGATCACGACGGGCCTGGAGACTCCCGGGCTCTCGTTCATCGAGGTCCGCGCCGCCTGCCCGACCAACTACGGCCGGAAGAACCGGATCCGCGAGGTGACCGACCAGCTCGACCTCTTCCGTACGAAGTCGATGCTGAAGACGAAGTACGACCGGCTGGTCGAGGAGGGAAAGCCCGTGCCCGCCGACGCGATCGTGGTCGGCGAGTTCGTGCGGCGGTCGAACCCGGCCATGGGGGTATCGCCGTGAGGCGCGAGATCCGGCTCTCCGGCTTCGGCGGCCAGGGGATCATGCTCGCGGCAGTCATCCTCGGTCGCGCGGCGGTGATGTACGACGGAAAGTTTGCGGTCCAGACGCAGGTCTACGGCCCCGAGGCGCGTGGCGGGGCCTCGATGGCCGCCGTCGTGATCGACGACGCGCCGATCCTCTACCCCAAGGTGGCCGACCCCGACCTGTACGTCATCATGAGCCAGGAGGGGTTCGAGAAGTACGGCGCGTCTCCCCGGCCGGACGCGCTGATGCTGCTCGACCGCGGCCTCGTCCACTCGCGCCCCGCGAGCCGGTACCTCGAGGTCCCGGCGACCGACGACGCGCGGACCCTGCTGAAGAAGGTGATCGTGGCGAACATCGTGATGCTCGGGGCACTCGTCGCCGCCACGGGCGTCGTCTCGCGCGAGGCGATCGAGAAGGCCGTGCTCGACTCGGTGCCGAAGGGGACCGAGGACCTGAACCTCCGGGCGCTCCGGCAGGGGTACGCGCTCGGCGAGGAGGCAATCCATGAAGCTGCGTGAACACGAAGGAAAGCGGATCTTCGCCGAGGCGGGGATCCCGGTGCCGCGGGGAAGACTGATCCGGTCGGCCGACGAACTCGGCGACCTCTCGGAGTTCGGCGACGAGGTCGTGCTCAAGGCCCAGGTCGATGTCGGGGGCCGGGGCAAGGCCGGCGGGATCGTCGTCTGCCCGGCCGCCGATGCCCCGGCGCGCGCGGCCGAGCTCTTCGCGAAGACGATCAAGGGCCTGCCCGTGACCGAGGTGCTGGTCGAAGAGCGGCTCCCGATCGCCCACGAGTACTACTGCGCGGTCATGGCCGACCGATCGACGCGCGAGCCGGTCATCCTCTTCACCGAGGCTGGCGGGGTCGAGATCGAGGAGACGGCGCGGACCGACCCGGACAGCATCCGTCGGGCGCGGGTGCCGGCGCTGATGGCCGCCCCGCCGGCCTTCGCGGTCCGGGACCTGGTCGGGAGGGCGCCGAAGTCGCTCGGTCCCGTGGTGGTCGCGCTCTACCGGGCCTTCCTCGCGAGGGATGCGCTGCTCGCCGAGATCAACCCACTCGCCGTCCTCGAGGACGGCCGGGCCGTCGCGGCCGACGCGAAGCTGATCGTCGACGACAACGCACTCGCCCGCCAGGGGATCGTGCAGAACCGCGACCTCACCGAGCGCGAGCGCGAGGCCGAGAAGCACGGGTTCTCGTACGTCGAACTCGACGGCGACATCGGCGTGGTCGGCAACGGCGCGGGCCTGACCATGGCCACCCTGGACCTGCTCGAACACTACGGGCTGAAGCCCGCGAACTTCCTCGACGTCGGCGGCGGCGCTGACCGGGAACGGGTCGCCCACGCGGTCCGTCTGCTCGCGTCCTCGCCGGGCGTCCGGGTGATCATCGTTAACCTCCTCGGCGGGATCACCAGGTGCGACGAGGTCGCGCAGGGGATCGTCGACGCGGGCGTGGACCAGCGGATCATCGTCAGGATGGCCGGGACGAACGAGGCGGAGGGCTGCGCTCTCCTGGAGCGGCACGGGTACGAGATGTATGGCTCGATGGACACGGCCGTCGCGGCGGCAGCGGAGGCGCGGCTATGATCCTCGCCGACCGGTCCACGGGCGTGATCGTGGCCGGCGCCACGGGCCGGCAGGGGCTCTTCCATATCCAGCTGATGAACGAGTACGCCCGCGAGGTGGGCGGCGTCGGCGTCGTCGCGGGGGTCACGCCGGGCAAGGGCGGCCAGGAGGCCGCGGGCGTCCCGGTCTACGACAGCGTCCGCGACGCTCTGCGGGAACACGATGCGACCGCCTCCGTGATCTTCGTCCCGGCCTCGGCCGCCGGCGACTCGATCATGGAGTCAGCGGGCAACGGCCTCGAGCTCGCGGTCGCGATCACGGAACACATCCCCGTCCACGACACCATGAAGGCCATGGCGTATGCGCGGCTCTGCGGCACGACCGTGATCGGGCCGAACTGCCCGGGCCTCCTCTCCCCCGGCGGGGCGAAGCTCGGGATCATGCCGGCCCAGCTCGCCACGCCCGGCCCCGTCGGCGTCGTCTCGCGGTCGGGCACCCTGACCTACGAGATCGTGGACGAACTCACCCGCGCCGGTATCGGCCAGTCGACCGTCGTCGGGATCGGCGGCGACCCGATCATCGGCTCGACCTTCTCGGACATCTTCGCGCGGTTCGAGGACGACCAGGCCACGAAGGCGGTCGTGCTCGTCGGCGAGGTCGGCGGCGCCCTCGAGCAGGAGGGGGCGGCCTCGACCTCGCTCCCCGTCGTCGCCTACGTCGCGGGCGTCTCGGCCCCGCCGGAGAAGCGGATGGGTCATGCCGGCGCCATCGTCGAGGGCGGCGAGGGGGACGCGCGGTCCAAGATCCGGGCTCTCGAGGCCATGGGCGTCGCGGTCGCATCCCGCCCATCGGAGATCCCGGCGCTGATCCGCCAGTACCTATGAGCTGGGACGAGGTCATGCTCGAGTCAGGCCTCCGGCTCGCCGAGGAGATCGGGGCCGTCGCCGTGATCTCGTTCGTGGACGAGCCAGGGTGCAGCGGCGTGGTGCCGGCCTACCGGTCCGCGGCCACCGGGCCCGCGGGCGAGTCGCCGGACACGATCGACGACCTCCGCGTCCTCCTCCGCGAGCGGCTCGTCTCGGCGGCCGGGCCGCTCGCGTTCCCCGGCGAGGAAGGAGAGGCGCCCTCTGGTGTCGTGGTCGGGGTCTTTCACGACGCCCTCATCGTCATCTCGCTCGACGAGGTGAAGGCCCGGTTCGACCTCGCCCAGTTCGAGAGGATCGTCCCGCGGCCCGTGATGGCCGCCGCGCTCCGGCTGGCCCTCGAGCTCGGCCGGGAGGGGCGCGAGGGCAAGCCCATCGGGACCGCCTTTCTCATCGGCGACAGCGAGGCGATCCTCTCGATCTCGCACCAGCTGGTGCTGAACCCGTACCTTGGCCACCCCCCCGAGGTGACGACGATCCTGGACCGGGAGAACTGGGAGTCGGTCAAGGAGTTCGCCCAGCTCGACGGGATGTTCGTGATCGACGCCTCGGGGACGGTGGTCGCGGCCGGGCGGTACCTCGATGTTGACTCCAAGTCGATCTCGCTCCCGAGCGGCCTGGGTGGTCGGCACCGTGCGGCGGCGGCTGCGACGCGCCTGGTGCCCGTGGTCGCCGTCGTCGTCTCCGAGAGCGGGGGCACGGTCCGCGTCTTCTCGGGCGGTCTCTGCCGGATCGAGGTCCGGCCCGACCTCGCGGCCGTCGGGGGACTCGCATGAGCCGACGCGTCTCGATTGCGCGCTGCCAGGACTACGACCCCGCCCTGGTCGGGGCGGGGCTTGCAGCGGTACTCACGCCCCTCGGCGGCATGGATGCGTTCGTGAAGCGCGGCGACCGCGTCCTGGTCAAGCCGAACCTGCTCGCGAGCCGCCCCCCGGAGGGCGCGGTCACGACCCATCCCTCGGTCGTCCGCGCCGCGCTCCGGGCCGTCCAGGAGGCCGGCGGCGAGCCGATCCTCGGCGACTCGCCCGGCGGCCGGAACACTCCCGCGAACTACGCGTCCCTCCTCCGCCGCACGGGGCTCGCCCCCGTCCTCGAGGAGTGCGGGGTCGAGCCCGTCTTCTTCGACGACCCGACGGTCGAGGTCTCGTCGCCGTCGGGCCGGGTGTATCGGCGTTTTTGCGTGGCGAAAGCGGTCGCCGACGCGGACGCGATCGTCTCGCTCTCGAAGTTCAAGACCCACCAGCTGACCCTGATGACGGGCGCGGTCAAGAACTGCTTCGGCCACATCCCCGGCGTGGCCAAGGCCGAGTACCACCTGAGCACGGGACAGGACCCGTCCCGCTTCGCCGCGCTCCTCCTCGACCTCTACCTGGCCCGTCCGCCCACGCTCTCGATCATGGACGCCGTGGTGGGGATGGAGGGCAACGGCCCCTCGAATGGCACGGCGCGTGAGGTCGGGCTCCTGCTCGCCGCGCCGCACGCCCCCGACCTCGACGTCGCCGCGGCCCTGCTGATGGGCTTCGACCCCCTCGAGGTCCCGACCATCGCCGAGGCGGCCGAACGCGGTCTCGGGCCGCGGTCCGGGGCCGAGCTCGAGGTCCTCGGGGTGCCTGTCGAGGAGGCCCGTCTCGACTTCCGCCGACCCTCGGCCCACGCGTTCTCCCGGCTCCCGGCGCCGCTCGTCGCCGCCGCGGCCCGTCTCTTCTCGGCCCGGCCGCGGGTGATCGCGGACCGGTGCCGCCGGTGCGGGGCCTGTGTCGAGAACTGCCCTCCCGGCGCCATCGATCTCGGCGACGGCCCTCCCCGCATCCGCGCCGCCGACTGCATCCGCTGTTACTGCTGCCAGGAGCTCTGCCCCGCCGACGCGATCGCCATCGATCGGCCGCTGGTCCGCCGGTTGATCGGCTAGGTCTCCTGCATAACGATATATGCTGTGGGGGCTATGTCCCTGCAGGAGATCCATGACCGAGACCACGCCGACAGGGACCGAACGGTTCGTCCTCGAAGTGACGGATCGCGACTTCGAGCGAGAGGTCGAGCGGAGCTCGCGGCCGACGGTCGTCGTCTTCTCATCAGAGGGATGCCAGCACTGCCGGGCGATCCTGCCGGCCATCGAGGGCTTCGCCCGCGAACTGCGCGACCGGGTCCGGTTCGTCGTCCTGGACGTCGTCACGAACCCGTGGACGACCGAGCGTTTCGGGATCCAGGGCACGCCGACCCTCAAGTTCTTCTGCCGCGGGCGGCCCGTGCAGGAGATCGTCGGGGCGCTCCCCGCGGAGATGCTCCGGCGACAGATCGAGGAGTTCGAGGCCCGCGGCGAGGAGTGCATCCGCTCGTCGACCGAGATCGACTACGAGATCACCGGGTACGGCTGACTTCGCAAGCCTTATCGATCCCGAGGGGTACGTGTTCCGCGTGAAAAGGTACGCACCGCTCGTCATCGTCCTCGCGATCCTCCTCGCCGCCGCCGGGTGCTGCTCCGTCTCCAACCCGTCCGCTCCGCAGGCGGTCGAGACGACGGGGAGCGGGCAACAGCTCCTGGACCGGATCGAGGCGCTCGAGGATGAGAATGCCGGGCTCCGCGAGCAGCTGGATCGGCAGAACGTCTCGATACGCAGCTACGAGAACCAGCTCGACTTCTATCGCGCGCAGTTCGGGAACTCGACCTGTCCGGTCGAGGGGACGTCCCCCGCGGGAACGATCGAGGGGTCGGCCTCGCTCGACGCCCCGGCCGTGCTCCAGCGCGCGGTCTACGAGCGGAACGGCCCGTTCGTGTACGAGCGGATCGAGGAGGAAGGGTCGCTCCTGGACATCTCCGTCGAGATCGTGCCCGGCCGCGGCCGGGTGCTGGTCCAGACGACCCCGCTGATGGGCGAGGTCTTCCAGGACGCGGCGAACACAGCCGTCTTCGTCGCGCAGAAGAAGACCGGGCGCGATCTCACCGCCTCCGACGTGATCGTCTCCATCGTCGCAGAGGACGAAGTCCCGGCCGTCGACGGCGGCTCCGCCGGCGCGCTGATGACACTCCTGGTCATCTCCGCGATCCAGGGGTCGCAGCCGAGCCAGGACGTGATCATGACCGGGACGATAGACCAGGACGGCTGCGTCGGCATGATCGGCGGCGTGGTGGAGAAGGCGACGGCCGCGAAGAAGGCCGGCAAGACTCTCTTCCTCCTGCCGCGGGAGAACCGCGAGCTGGTCCGCTACACCGAGCAGGAGCGCGACTACTACGGCTATACCGTCGTCCAGCGGGTGCCCGAGCGGATCGACGCGAAGGAGTACATCGAGTCGGAGATCGGGATCCGTATCGAGTACGTCGACACCATCGACGATGTGCTCCGGCTCGTCGGGTAGCGGCGGTTCTCCGGCCCCCCTCCTCCACCGGGGCGCGGCGCAACCTTTTTTCCTGTCTCCAGCAAGAAGAATGGCGATGCAGACGGATTCGACGAGAGTTCCTTCCCGGGGGCGGTGGTAATGGCCCGGGGCGAGATCGACCGCATACCAGAGGACATGCGATGGCAGGTCTGCTCACGCCTCCTCGCCAAGCTCCCCCTGCTCTACGACATCACCTACCGCCCGGTGGTGGGAGACCGGTACGACGCCCTCGAGCACGATATCTGGATCGAGATGGCGAGCGAGGCGAAGACCCTCGCCGACGCCTTCCGGCTGCCGCGGTCGACCGCCGAGGAGGTCGCGGGGACGCTCTCGGTCCTCGGCACGGTCTTCTTCGGCCGTGACTTCCAGTTCGAGCCTCTCGGCGGGGGAGAGGCCCGGGCATCGCTGCGCGTCCGGCGCTGCCCATTCTCCGCGGAGGCGGACCTGCTCGAGATCGACCACGCCGTCCTGCCGGACCGGTGCCTTGCGTTCACCATCCCGCTGGTCGAGGCCCTGAACCCCGACTACACGCTCCGCTACGTCCGGGCGGCGTGCGCGGGGGACCGCGGGTGCGAGCTGAAGGTGCTCTCCAGGTCGGAGGCGAGTGCCGAGGACGCGGCGGGGGCCTGAGGCGAGGGTGCGGGCAACGTGGCCATCCGGCAGACTGATATGCCCACAGCGTCTTCCCCTCTCCGGGAGTGCTCGCGATGATGACCTATCCCGCAGACCTGATCCCCCTGGTCAACTTTATCCTGGCGGCCGCGATCTTCTTCCTTGGCCTCTGGGGCTATCGCAGGAGCGGGCGGATCACCGAGGCGCTCGTCGGCACGGCCTTCGGCCTCTTCGCCATCACGCACTTCCTCGTGATTCTGGGCGCCAGCACCACCGAGCTCGCGGTGCTCGTCATCCGGATCGTCGCGTACCTGATCGTGATGTACGCGATGCTCCGCGTCGCGACGGGGCAGACGTACGGGTGACGGCACCGTGCCCCGATAGCATCGATGCGGTCCCGGCTCCGATAAATGGTCGGGCAGACGTGGGTGAACGAGAGAGGAGCAGGGTTTCGTCCCTTCGACCGGGGGATCACAACCCTTTTATGCCCTGAAACGGCCTTCAGTCACGGTCAGGGGGAGAGCATGGCAAAGACACTGCTTCAGGAGGACGACGCGTACCGTTTGCTGAGGACCGCAGGCGTACCGGTGCCCGCCTCGACCGTGATCACCTCGCGCGAGGAGGCATCGCGGGCTGCGGAGACGATCGGGTTTCCCGTCGTGATGAAGATCGTATCGCCGGATGTCGTCCACAAGAGCGACGCGGGCGGCGTGGTCCTGAACGTGGCGTCTCCCGATGCTGCGGCGCAGGCCTACGACACGATCCTCGCCAACGTGCGCGAACGCGAGCCCGGTGCGCGGATCGACGGGGTACTCGTCGCGGCCCAGGCGCCGCCCGGATTCGAGCTGATCGTCGGCGGCCGGACCGACGAGTCCTTCGGCAAGGTCCTGACCTTCGGCCTGGGAGGAACCCTCGTCGAGTTCCTGCAGGACGTCGTGGTCCGCGTGCTGCCGCTCGAGCGCGACGAGGTCCTGGCCATGATCCGCCAGATCGAGGGATACCGGTTGATCCGCGGGTACCGCGACTACCCCCCGCTCGACGAGGAGGCCCTCGTCGACCTGGTGCAACGCGTCGCCGATCTCTTCATCGACCACCCGCGCCTCGTCGAGTTCGACCTCAACCCGGTGCGGCTCTACGAGCAGGGGGCGATGGTGGTGGACGCCCGGCTCTACGACGACGAAGCCCCCCCCGAGGTCCCGTGCGTCGAACCGTCGCCGATCCCGCCCGACCTCTTTCTGCCGCGGGCCATCGCGGTGGTCGGCGCCTCGGCCGATCCGCGCAAGGTCGGGTACGCCGCTCTCCGGAACCTGCTCTCTTTCAAGGGTGCGCTCTACCCGGTCAACCCGAAGCATGCTGAGGTGCTCGGGCGGACGGCCTACCGGTCGCTGAAGGATCTCCCCGGGCCGGCGGAGATGGCCGTGATCGCCGTCCCGGCCGAGGCCGTCCCCGGTGTGATCGCCGAGGCGGGCACGGCCGGCGTGCGCCTGGCCGTCATCCTCTCGGCCGGCTTCCGCGAGTCGGGCGAGGAGGGCCGCCGCCTCGAGGAGGAGCTGATGGCCAACGCTCGCGCGGCGGGCATCCGCGTGGTCGGGCCGAACTGCCTGGGGATCATGCTCCCGCCGTACGGGATCAACACGACCTTCGACCCGGTCTCGCCCAAGTCCGGGTCGATCGCGTTCATCTCCCAGTCCGGGGCCGTGATCACCATGGTCGTCGACTGGTCGCTCCCCGAGGAGATCGGCTTCTCGGTCGTCATCTCGGTCGGCAACCAGTCCGATCTCACGTTCCAGGACTATCTCAAGTACGCCGAGCAGGACGCCAACACCAAGTCGATCATCATGTACGTCGAGGAGATCCGGGACGGTTGCGGCTTCCTCAAGGTCGTCCGCCGGGTCACGGAGCGGAAGCCGGTGATCGTGCTCAAGTCGGGGTCATCGACGAAGGGGCAGACCACGGCCTCATCGCACACGGGGTCGCTCGCGGGCGACTACGCCGTCTACCGCGGCGCCTTCGAGCAGGCAGGCGTGATCGCGGTCGAGTCCTTCTCGGACGCGTTCCAGATCGCGGAGCTGCTCGGCTCCGAGGGCTACCCCCAGGGGCGCCGGGCGGTCGTCGTCACCTCCGCGGGCGGGCTCGCCGTCCTCTCCGCGGACTACGCCGAGGAGTGGGGCGTCGACCTCATCACCCTCCCGCCCGAGCTCCTCGAGGAGCTCGACAGTTTCCTGCCCGAGGAGTGGAACCACCAGAACCCGCTCGACCTGATCGGCGACGCGGGCGCGGACCGGTTTGCCCGGGTCTTCGACGCCCTCATCCGGCGCGAGGACCTCTGGGACATCGCCATCGTGATCGCCGTGCCGTCGGCCACCATGGACCCTGCCCACCTCGCGAACGAGATCGTCCGGTTCACCCAGCACACGGACAAGATGATCGTCGGGTGCCTCGCCGGCGGGGACTCTATCCGTGCAGGCCTGCGGATCCTGCGCGAGAACCGGATCCCCAACTTCGACGAGATCGAGGACGCATTCCGCGCGCTCGGAAAGGTCTTCGAGGTCCGCGGCACCTGCTGAATCGAACCCCTTTTCACCCCAGGGACCGATCTCTTGGGAATGGGCCAGCTGATCGTGGACATCGGCGGGCGGCCCGGCCTCGACTGCCGGGGCTTCTGCGAGTACTGCTACTTCCGGCACGTCCGGGACCGTGAGCCGCTCGGATGCCGGCACTGCCTTCCGTTCAGGAAGGGCTGCGACTACTGCACCCGGATGGTCCGCGAGTCGTACCCCGGCTTCCGCCCCATCCGCGAGGTGGCCGAGGAGACGCTCGGCCGGCTCCAGCTCGCCAGCGACGAGATCGACCGGGTCACCATCAGCGGTGGCGGGGACCCGAGCTGCTACCCGGCCTTCGAGGACCTCGTGGAGATCCTCGCCTCGATCGAGGCACCGCTCCACATCGGCTATACCTCGGGCAAGGGCTTCGACGACCCGGCCGTAGCCCGCAGGCTCGTCGACCACGGCCTCACCGAGGTCTCGTTCACGGTCTTCGCCGCCGACGCGGCCCTGCGCCGGAAGTACATGCACGACCCGACGCCGGAGAGCTCGCTCGCCGTGATCGAGGAACTGGCGGGCGCGATCGATCTCTACGCGGCCCTGGTGATCCTGCCCGGGGTCAACGACGGGGCTGTGCTCGAGGCGACGGCGGACTGGCTCGAGGACGCGGGCGCGAAGGGGATGATCCTGATGCGCTTCGCGAACGAGCCGCGGCAGGGGCTGGTCCTCCGCAACGCCCCGATCATCCCGGGGGTCGTCCCGCAGAGCGTGGAGTCGTTCGCGGCGCTCGTACGCGAGACCGCGGCAGGCAGGGCCATGCGGGTGACCGGTACGCCGCTCCTCGACCCGGCCCTGGACTCTCCCTTCGCGATCCGGGACGAGCTGGGTCTTCTCGGGCGGCTGCCGCGTCTCACGGGACGGGTCTCGGTGGTCACGGGCAGTGTCGCGGCCCCCTTCGTCCGGGAGATCCTCGACCGTCTCGGGGGAACGGCACAGGTCGTGCCGGTCGAGCAGGAGATCGCCTGCCTGGTCACGGCCGACGACCTGGCCGCTCTCGACCTCTCCGCGCTTGAGGACGTGGTGGTCCTGCCGGGCAGGGCGCTGGTCCACGACGCCGAGGCGATGCGGATCCTCTCGGCCGATGGCAGGCCCCGGACCGTGGTGCGGGGGCCCGAGGTGCTGACGGCCGACGGGGAGACGAGCATGGGCATGACCCGCGAGGACGTGCTCGAGCTCGAGCTTGCCGGTTTCTTCGAGCTCGTCAACACGATCAACCTCTACGGCCGCGACTGAATAAAACGATAGCAGAGGGGCGGAGCACCGGATCGGCAGGGTTATGGCGTCCCTGGACGCACCCCGATCCATGGCTACCTACCTCGTCGCGTACGCATCGAAGGGTGGCGCGACTGCCGAGCCCGTGCTCCTCCCATGCCACGACGTCTCCGTCGATCGACGGGTACAGCGGGCTGGACCCGCCGGGCGATACGCGTTCGCCGTCGTGGACGCCACCGGGGGCGGTGCCTGTCCTCGCGTCCCCCATCGTCAGGGCAAGCCCCACTCCGACGAGCAACACGACGATCCCGGCTATGACCGTCAGGTAGCGCGGCACCATGCTCTCCCGCGGAGAGATGTGCCGCGGACGGTGCTAACGGTTGCGGTCTCGCTGTTCAGTCGAGGGTCCGTTTCTTGAGGGACCCGACCGCCGGCCCGTGGATCACCTCGCCGTCCGCGGCGTACCGCGAGCCATGGCACGGGCAGTCCCATGTCTGCTCCGCCGGGTTCCACGCGACGGTGCAGCCCATGTGACGGCAGGCAGGGTCGTGCGTGTACAGGATGCCCGCCTCGTCCCGGTACGCGGCAACCTTCGTGCCGTGGACGGTCAGCACCGCGCCCTCGCCCGGCCTGAGCGACTCGGGATCGTGCCCCTCGGACCGGACGAGCCCCGAGACGAGCTCGGTCGCCACGTTCGCCTGCTGGCTCAGGAACCCGGCCGCCGAGGCCTGGATCGCCTTCCGGCCCGGGTCGAAGACGTCGGCCCAGCGCGGGGTCTTTCCCAGGATCATCTCCGAGAGGAGCTGCCCCGCGACCGTCCCGTGGGTCATGCCCCATTTCTTGAACCCGGTTGCGACGTAGACGTGGGAGGTCTTGCCGCCCATCCTGCCGATGTACGGGACGTTATCGACCGTGACGTTGTCCTGGGTCATCCAGTGATACCGCACCTCGCGGAGAGAGTAGAGCGCCTCGATGAACCGCTGGAGCGCGCGGTAATGGCGGCGGGTATCGCCCCCCTGGCCGACCTTGTGCCCCTCGCCGGAGACGAGCACCAGCTCGCCCTCGCCGTCGGGCTGGGACCGCAGCGACCGTGTCGGGCTCTCGGCCGAGAGGAACATGCCATCGGCCAGTGGTTCCTCGAGCGTGACCCCGAGAACGTAGGACGCGGACGGGTACATGCGCGTGAAGAGCATGTTCGGCTTGTCCCAGAACGGCCAGTGCGTCGCGATGATCACATCGTCGGCGTGGACCGTGCCGGACGTGGTCTTCACCGAGACGGGGGAGCCCTCGGTGATGTCGAGGGCCCGTGTTCGCTCGTAGATCGCCGAGCCCTCTCCGGGAATGGTGCGTGCGAGCCCGAGCAGATACTTCCTCGGGTGGAACTGGGCCTGGTTGTCCATCCGGATCGCACCGTCGGAGTGGAGGGGAAGGGGCACCTCCTCGACGAAGTGAGCGGGCAGGCCGAGCCGCAGGCAGGCGTCGACCTCGTCCATCACTCTGTCGCGACCCTTGTGCGACTGCGCGTAGGTGTAGGCGGGCTTCCGGGTGAAGTCGCACTCGATCCCGTGCTGCCGCGAGAGCGCCTCGACCGTCTCGATGGCGGCCTGGTTCGCCTCGGCGTACTGCTGCGCACGGCCCGTGCCGAAGGCGTCGATCAGGTGCCGGTAGACGAGGTGGTGAAGCGAGGTCAGCTTCGCTGTGGTGTGACCGGTCACGTCGCCGGCAATCCGCCGTGCCTCGATCACGACGACGGTACGGCCCGCTGACCTGAGCAGCGCCGCCGCGGTCAGGCCGGCGATCCCACCGCCGATCACCGCCACGTCTGCGCGGACATTCGCCGGTGCCGGTGAGAACTCGGGGCCGGGCGCGCTCTCTATCCAGTACGAGGCCGCCCTGCCGGGCAGCTGCTCCATCTCGGGTTCCTCGTTCGCCATGGTACGCCTCCAGCCGGTTCGCGGCCAGTCGAGCCGTATCGAGCCGGGCGCACCCACTTGGGACGATCCTGACTTAAGTATTGCCCCGGGTGAGCCGCGCAGCGCAGGCCTCGGCGAACGCCCGCGCGGAGAACGGGTCCTGCGCGGTTAGGAGCTCGCGGTCCTCGACCACGAACGGGGCGCCCGGCACGGGGCCGTGTCGCACCCGGGCCCCGAGCGCCGCGAGCCGCTCGTCGAGGTACCAGGGGAGGCGTCCCTTCAGCACGGGCAGGGGAAACTCGAGCAGGTGCTCGAACCACGATGGAAAGCAGGTCAGACGGTATCCTGCGTACGGGAACAGCCCCGGGGTTGCCGTGGCAAGGAGCGCGGCCGGCCCGTGGCAGATCATGAACGTCGGCGTCGCGCTCTCGTGGAAGTGGAGAAGGATCCGGCGTATCGCGTCGCTCTGGGGCAGGTCCGCCTGCTGCGCGTGGCCTCCCGGAACGAGCAGGGCCGCGTACCCGTCGAGCGAGCCCTCGGCGAGCTCCTCCAGCACGAGCGGCCGGCGGAGCCCCGCGACGCCATCCACGATCGCCAGCTGGCGGGCGCGTTCGGGACGGGGCAGCAGGGCGAGACTCCGGGGGTCGGGCGACGGCGGCACTCCGCCGGGCGTGGCGACATCGATCTCGTGCCTGTCCCGGAGCAGGCGTTCGAGCGGGAGTGCCAGCTCGGCGAGCCAGTACCCGGTGCGAATCGAACGGTGATTCTTCAGTCGGAGTCCGGTCGCGGCCGAGGAGATCACGAGGACTCTCATAGCCCGGTCATGACAAGGACGAGGTGGGCCTTGAGCCGCTCGATCTGGGATGCCGTCCAGTCCGGCGAGCGGTCGGGTGTCGCGCCGAAGACGAAGAATGTCGGGAGCACGGTCATCCCGGCGTAGGTGAGGGTGTTCTCCGTGATAGGCGCGAGCAGTTCATGGACGCCCCCCCGGTTCTCCCCGGCATAGACATCCTCGGGGGCCTCGAGGGTCGTCACGAGCATGGCCTTCTTGCCGCGGACGAAGGCCGGTCTCGAGAGCCCCTCGGTGTCTGCCGCGTGCGCGAACGAGAGGACGCGGTCGAACCACCCTTTCAGTATCGCGGGCACGGACGACCACCAGAGCGGGAACTGAAAGACCACCAGGTCGGCCTCGCGGAGCTTCTCGAGTTCCTCCGCGATGTCGGGCGGGACCCTGCCGTGGGTCAGCGCACGCCGGATCTCGATACCCGGCACGAGGCGCTCGGCGAGAGCGCGATCGGGAAAGTCGCGCTCATCGAGCACGGGCCGAAAACCGTCGCGGTAGAGGTCGGAATCGATGATGGTGTGCCCCATGGCGCTCAACATCCGGTACGCCTCGGCCCGGATAGTCGCGTTCAGGGAGTTCGTGTCGTCGTGGTGCGCGTAGATGTAGTGGATATGCATGATCGGCCCCTCACGCCTCCGTGAGGCCATCCACGGCAATAATGCTATCCGGGAGCGAACGCGAATCGGAGACACCTTTTTCAATCCCGATACCGTATCCTCGTCGACGATGACCTCGCTGCGGTACTTCTACGGCGAGACACCCCGCTACCGCCACGAGTACGAGCAGCTGCAGGAGCTGACCCAGGTACTCGAGGATGCAGGCCTGCCAGGCCCCATCTACCTCGCCACGAACTTCCTGCTCGCCAACGGCGAGATCGACTGCCTGCTCCTGACACCTCGTGGTCTCGTCGTGCTCGACCTCAAGGCTTACCAGGGCGAGGTGCACGGCGCCGAGGAGGGGAACTGGTGGGTGGTTGACGCCGACGGGGGGACGGTGCCCCTGAAGGCGAACCTCTTCCGCCAGCTCCGGACTCATCGGTTCGACCTCGCCGATCGTCTGCTTCGGATCAGGGACGATGCGTTTCCACAGATCCGGGAGAAGGACCTGATGAAGATCGGGTCCTGGGGGTATTTCAGGCGCGGTTCGACCTACGCCGACGACGGGATCGACCGGGACCGGGTCAAGTGGTTCGATATCGTCTCCGCGGACACCCTGGCCGAGCGGCTGATGCTCGTCGACGCCGGGTTCACGATCAGGGAGCGCGAGATGGACTCGATCGTCGAGACGCTCCGTCTCTCACCCTCGGACGGGCTTATCCCGTCGGTGAACGGGGACCCGTCGGTCGACCCGGATCCCGTGTCTCCGGTCGCCGCACCCAGCCTCGAGGCCGCGCTCGTCGACCGGATGGACGCCCTCGTCGCCCGGATGGAGGCGATCCCGGAGGCGATCGCGGGGCTCGTGCAGCCCGGCGACGCCTGCGAGGTGCCGTCGGCAGGCGCCGTGCCGCAGGCGGGTGAAATCCCCGGAGGATGCTCCGACGCCGTCGGCCCCGATGAATCCAACACCCCGCTCGCCGACCGTATCCGCCGCTTTGTCTGCGAACGCTATGCCGCGCCGGCGCGAAGCGGCGGGCGGCGGGAGTTCGAGGTGACCTCGGGGGAGGTCCACCGGGGCATGAACCTCTCGAACCGGATGTCTTCGGTCTGCGGTGTCCTCCGGGGCAGGAAGCTCGAGGAGCGGTGCCGCATCGAGCTCGTCGAGGAGATCCGCTCGGTCCGGGCTCGCGAGAACAGCGCCACCAACCGGTTCGTATACCGGGTACGGAGTGAGGCCACGGCAGGACGGGAGACCCTGAAGCAACGCCGGGACGATTGATGTGGGACGGACCGTGAGAAAAGAACCGCGGATACGGTGGGGCTTGGTCTCGTCATCGGCCTTGGCATCGGGCTCCTCTTCGGCATCGTTCTCGACCAGATCGTCCTGGGCCTCCTGCTCGGGGTCGCGTTCGCGCTCCTGATCGGGCCGACCATGGAACAGGTGAAAATCGACATCTTCGCGAAGGAGTGACGGTGCGGATGCGTCCCCAGCCCCTAGGTTATTCGCCGCCCGCCAGAGGGAGAGGGGCGTTGGGATTGCTGCTACAGGGTTCCAGGTGAACCCTACCGCAACCCAACTGGCTCCTATCACTCAAACTTCTGGGTTGTCCTGCTCTCCTCGCTACTGCCCGCCGCGATCATCTCACGCATGAGTTGAAGAGTCTCGACCTTCTGGCGCCCGAGCTCCATCCTTGATTCGAGCGCGAGGATCCTCTTGTCGATCAGCCGAAGGATGAGCGCACGGGTCTGGTCCTCGTCCAGGTACTCCCACGCGCGCTTTTTGAGCAGTTCGCGGCACATGCCCGTGCCGCCCATCTGGTGGCCGCCGTGGCCACCCATCATCTCGCCGTGCATGGCGAGAGCCGATCGCTCGCCGAACGTGAATACGTTTCGGTCGGCACGGACCCTGTCAGATCATTGCTCCTCTGTCGCCCACGTCGGCGTGGGACATGCAGGCCTGGTCCTCCAATCGGTCGACCCGTCCGTCCTCGAGGTGGATTACCCGGCAGAAATAGCGGCGGTGCCAGTCCTCATGGCTGACCATCACGATCGTCTGCCCGAGTTCCCGGTTGAGCCGCGCGAAGAGGTCCAGGATCGTCTTCGAGGTGGCCGTGTCCAGGTTCGCGCAGGGCTCGTCCGCGAAGACGATCGCGGGGTGGTTCACGAGCGCCCGCGCGATGGCGACGCGCTGCTGCTCGCCGCCCGAGAGCTCGTACTGGAGGTGGTCCGCCCGGTCGAGCAGCCCCACCTCGTCCAGTATCTCGCGCGCCGCGCGCAGGTACTCTCCGCGCCCCGCGCCACGGACGAGCGGGGTCAGAAAGACGTTCTCCAGGGCCGAGAGCTCGCCGATCAGGGCATAGTCCTGGAAGACGTACCCGAGCCGGGCGAGCCTGAACCGCGTCCGCTCCCGCTCCGAGAGGGCGAGTACGTCCACGCCGTCGACCGTGAGGGAGCCGGTGGTCGGCCGGTCGAGGAGGCCCATGATATGGAGCAGGGTCGACTTGCCCGAACCCGACGAGCCCATGATCCCCACGAACTCGCCGCGATCGATCGCGAAGGAGACGCCGCGCAGCGCCTGGACATCGACGGTACCCATGCGATAGACGCGCGAGAGATCCACAGCCTCGATCATCCTTTACCCCCGGATTGCCGAGAGGATCTCCTCGCTCGCCGTCCGCCAGGCCGGCACGTACCCGGCGATGACCGAGACGATCAACAGGCTCGCCATGCTCTGCAGTATCTGCGCCGTCTCGACGGCAGGATAGACCGGCCCGCCGGGGAAGCGGAGCGGGTATACGGTCAGGAGCCGGAGCACCACCGCGAGGAGGCCGACGCCGAGCCCCGTCCCGAGCAGGGCCATGAAGATCACCTGGAGGACGTAGGAGTTGACGATCATGCCTTTGTCGATCCCGATCGCCTTCAGGATCCCGATCTGCCGTCGCCGGTTCACGGTGTTGATGAAGACCACGATGAAGATCACCACGACCGCGATGATGAGGGAGACGGCGGTCGAGATCAGATTGATGATTGCGAACGACTCGGTCACGTCAGCGAGGATGCCCCGCGACTTCTCCTGCCAGGTCGAGATCGGCTCCTGGACCCCGAACGCGTACAGCCTGTTTCGGAACTCGTCCTCGTTCCCCTCTTCGACGGTCCGGATCAGGACCTGGGAGACCTGGCCCTGCAGTCCGAGGACATCGGCGAGCTCCGCCCGGGTCACGTAGGCCGACGAGTCCGCACCGACGGCGTCGGTCCGAAAGATCCCCTTAACGCGGTACCGCCGGATCTCGCCGTTCGAGTAGGCGACCGTGACCGAGTCGCCCACGCGGGCCCCACCGAGGGACTCGAGCTGGTCGAGCCGTTCGTCCTTCTCGCCGGCGAGGGTCTTGCCGATCACGATCGCGTCCCGATCCCCGGCGGAGAGGTACTCCCCCTCGATCATACGGGTCGATGTCCGGGTCACGAGCACCTCCGTCTCCCGGTCGACCCCGATCACGGAGCGGGACCGGGTCGTGGTCGCGAACGTGATCGCGGCGCCGACGACGATCCGCGGAGCTGCGGCCACGACCCCGGGCATCCGCCCGAGCCGCGTGACGAGGGTGTCGCCGTCCGGGATATAGAACTCTCCCTCGCGGGGCTCGATATCCAGGTTGCCGTAGTTGTAGTCGATGGCCTGCCGGTTGAACGATACGACCACGCCCTGGACGATCGAGGGGAGAAAGACCAGGTTCACGAAGACCAGCGCGATGATCATCACCGTCAGGACGATCGTCCCCTTGTTGCCTCGGCGGAGCGAGCGGCCGGCGAGGAACGCCGAGACGCGGAGGCCCTCGAGCATGGATCTCCTAGGCGCTCCGTCGTCGCCAGAGCCAGAACCCTCCCGCGGCGAGTGCCACCAGGACGAGTGCCGCCGCGATGACAAGACCGCTCCCGTCGGACTCTGCCACCTCGAGAGCGAGGGGCTCGCTGATCGTGTGTTCGCCCTCGTCGTCGGTATACGTCGCGGTGAGCGTATAGTCGAGCCGTCCCGCCTGGTCGGCGACCAGGTTGAAGACGGCGGGAGCATCGTTTCCAGGCTCGATGCTCCCGATGAACGACTCGTTGCCGCCGGGAAGCGGAAGGTCGATGCTCGCGCGCACGGAGTTCGCGTCGTCCGTGCCCGTGTTCTCGAGCCGGGCGAGGAGGGTGAAGGCCTGCCCGCGCTCGACGCGCACCGGGTCCGTCGTGAGCGAGGCCAGGTCGAGCTCGGCCCTGCCCCTGACCAGGACCGAGAAGGCCTCGTTCTGCCGCTCCAGCGAACCGTCGGGCAGGCCATACTCGAGGGCGGCGCCGATCGTCTGGAGGCCCAGCGGGACGTCCCGGTCCGTGGCGAACGAGAGCGCGACCGGGAACGTCTCTCCCGGGGCGAGTCGCTCGATGTACGCCGTGCCCGGGCTCGCGAGCCCGAGGGACCGCGCCGAGGCGTTGATGGTCAGCACCACGTCGGATGCGGTCGCTGCCCCGCGGTTGACCACCGAGAGGTTGACCGTGAACGCCTCGCCGGGGGAGACTGCATCCGGCACGGACTTCTCGAGACCGAGCGCGGGCCGGGCGAGCTGCCCGACCTGGGTCCCCACGTTCACCACGACCGGGTACCGGACGGTCTGGCCCTGCACGGTCCGGATCCAGACCTCGGGGAAGAAGACGTCCGCGTACGGCGGGGCCCGCACGTGGAACGTAATCGGGACGGACTGCCCAACCCCGAGTGTCCCGAGGTCGCGGTAGTCGCCCGAGAGCACGGTGAGATCGGTCGTGTGCAGGCGGACGGACGCGATCGCCAGGTCGCCTCCCGTGGCGTTCGCACCCGGCACGAGCGCACCGCCGTTGGTGATCGTGACGGTCATGAGGCCGTCGCCACCGGGAGCGAGCACGTCGGGCGTGACCTCCACCCCCGTGACCATCACGCCGGCGCTCGCCGGAGTCGAGAGCGTCGCGAGCAGGATCGCGGCGGTGACAAGTGCGAGAAGCCTGGTCACGCGCCCCCCTGCTGGACCGGGTATCCGGCATTCTTCCAGGCGGTGAAGCCACCGAGCACGTTCGCGACGCACGGGACGCCGCGCGCCGCGAGCAGGCTTGCCGCGAGGCTCCCCTTGTATCCGACGTCGCAGTGCGCCGCAACGGGGCGGTCGAACGGGACTTCCTCGAGACGGGTGGCGAGTTCCCCGACGTAGATATGGAGCGACCCGGGGATGGCTCCCTGCTCCCTGCGATTATTGCCGTCCCGGACGTCGAGGACCGTCACCTCCCCGAGCCTGGTGTGAAGGTCGTGGACGGACCAGACGGGGAGCTGCCCGACCGGGCGGCCCGAGCGGAACCACGCCTGGAAGCCGCCGCCGAGATACCCGGCCAGGTTGTCGTACCCGAGCCGGACGAACTGGGCCATGACCTCTTCGAGGTCCAGGTTGAAGTCGTCGACGACCGCGATCGGCCGGTCGTAATCGAGGACCCAGCCCATGAAGGCTCCGAGCCCTTCGCGCCAGATGCTGAGGCTGCCCGGGATATGGCCCGCCCCGAACGCCGTCGGCGAACGGATGTCGACGACCTGCATTCCCTCGAGTTCGGGGGCGGCGAGGGGAGTCATGAGCCAGCGCCGGGGCGGGGCCGGTGGGCCGGCCAGGTTCAGCTCCTCCATTCGCCGGAAGTACGGCGGCCGGTAGGTCAGCTCGCCGGCCTTCGCGGCGATGAAGTCCTCGCGGCCCATCGAGAGGTACGGGTTCGTCGCCCGCTCGTGGCCGATGGTCGAGAACGGCAGGTCGCGGATCCCCACGCCGCAGACCGAACCGGCGCCGTGCGCCGGGCAGACGACCGTGCCATCGGGAAGCGGGAGGAGCCTGTCGTGGAGCGAGTCGAAGAGCGCGGCGGCGTTGGCGGCCAGATCGTCGCTCATCAGGTCCGTCCGGCCGACGGAGCCCACGAAGAGCGCATCCCCCGTGAAGACCGTGAACGGACGGTCCCTGTCGTACAGGACGAACGACAGGGACTCGGCGGTGTGGCCGGGGGTCTCGAGCACCTCGAACGAGACCTGGCCGACCTCGATACGGTCGCCGTCGCGGACGGGCCGGCCGTACGCGAAGGTGGCGCGCGCCCCGTGGTGGATAGTCGCGCCCGTGCGAAGAGCGAGCTCGGGCGAACCGACGAGGTAGTCCTCGTTCCTGTGCGTCTCGAGGATGCGGGTGATCTTCACCTTGCGCGCGGCTGCATGCTCGAGGTAGACTCCACAGTCGCGACGGGGGTCGATCACGGCCGCCTCGCCGCCGTCGCCGACGAAGTAGGAGTTGTGGGCAAGCCCCTCGGATCGAATGGTCTCGATGAACATACGGACTCCGCGGCCCGGCCGTGTGCCTGGTGCCGTGCGTTGAAATCCACGTGGACGATATTAAGACTCTCTATGCAACATCGACACCGTTCACCACAATGCTGATACCGTCGAGCGATGAGGAAGTGGGTACCAACGGTGCCGGGGGTGGCGGCGCCGGGCAGGTCGAGCCTCATGACACTGATGACTTTTCCGAAGCACCGCGCCATGGGCGCCGAGCTGCTCCTCGTCCTCCTGGCCATCGCCATGTTCGCGCCGGCCACCGCCGCTGGCGCGGCGGGCGCGCCCGAGCGGATAGAGTCGGCGGTGCTGTCCCACGCCCGCAGTGGCGACGGCGTCCTCTCCTCGACACTCGCCGAGCGGGTGCGCGGCGGTGACCCCGTCCTGGTACTCGGGGCGATGGGCCCCGCCTCGCGATCGTTCGTCTACGTCCAGCTCGACGGCGGCGTGCCGACGGCGATCCTCGACCCCGTCCTCTCGGGGATCGTCGACCGCGACGAGAAGAACGGCCTGGTCACGGCGCGCGTGACCGTCGCCGAGCTGGAGGCGCTCGCCGCTCTCGACGGTGTGCGGCAGGTCCGCGAAGTGGACAGGCCCGTGGTCGCGGCAGGAAAGGCTATGAGTGCGGGCGACGCGGTGATCCGCACCGACAAGCTGCGGGCGCTGGGCCTCTCCGGCGCCGGCGTCCGAATAGGTGTCGTCTCCGACGGGGTCGATGGGATGGCGGAGGCGCGGGCGAGCGGAGACTTGGGCGAGGTCCGCGTGCTCAGCGACGAACAGGGCGGCAACGAGGGGACGGCACTGCTGGAGATCCTGCACGACATCGCCCCCGGGGCCGAACTCTACTTCCACGATCACGGAGACAGCGTGCTCGACTTCAACCGTGCCGTCGACGACCTGGTCGCGGCGGGCTGCACCGTGATCGTTGATGACGTGGCATGGCCCCGGGAACCGTTCTTCGAGGACGGCGTTATCGCCACCCACCTCGGGGACCTCGTCTCGACGCGGCAATTGATCTACGTAAGTGCCACGGGCAACTACGCGCGACAGCACTACCAGGGAACCTTCGCCGACGAAGGCGATGGGTTCCACGACTTCTCGGGAGAGGACTCCGACCGGCCATTCCTCTACGCCGTCGTCCCAACCGGCGAGCAGCTTCGGGTCGTCCTGCAGTGGGACGAACCCTTTGGCGGGGCGGGGGACGACTTCGACCTCTTCCTCTGCGATGCCGACGAGGGCGACGTCATCCGTGCCTCGACGATCGCACAGGACGGCGACTCCGACCCCATGGAATCCTTGATCTGGACCAACACGGGGCCGGACCGGGAGGTCGCGGTTGTCGTGCTCCGCCACAGCGGTACGGGATCCCGAACGCTCGAGGTCTACGCGTACCCGTCGACGGGTGCCGACGTCAGCACCGAGAACCTCGTCGCGACCGATGGCATCTATGGTCACCAGGCTGCCCCGGGCGTGATCGCCGTCGGCGCGGTGAACGCGATGAGCCCCGGCACGGCCGAGCCGTTCTCGTCGAACGGTCCCGTGACCCACGTCTACCCGGTCCGCACGGTCATCCCGAAGCCCGATGTCTGTGCGCCCGACCGTGTCGCGGTCTCGGGGGCCGGGGGCTTCAAGACCGTCTTTGTCGGGACCTCCGCCGCGGCGCCGCACGTGGCCGGGCTCTGCGCGCTGGCCTGGTCTGCCCGGCCCGACCTCACCGCGTCGGCCCTTCGTGCGGCCCTCGTCTCGTCAGCCGTCGACCTCGGCGTTGCCGGCCGTGACAACATATACGGGTGGGGCAGGGCCGACGGCATCGCGATGTACGCACTCGTCGCCGTTCCGACGCCCACACCCACGCCGACGCCGACTGCTCCAGCGCTTCCGCCCGCAATGGCCGTCACGACGGCACCTCAAACGGCATCGCCGACACCAGTCGCGATCGTCACGACCTCCCCGTTCGCGAAGCGCTACGTGATCGGCGGGCTCGCCGGCCGGACGGCCGGGCCTGGTGCAACGGTTGCGCCAGGGTCCGGCGCCTCGGTCACCGGCGCACCGACAGCAGTCCCGAGCGTGGACCCGTATGTCCCGCCGACCCGCCCGTTCGTCCGATGGTACCCGGCCGCCCGATGGGCCGCGGGTCGATGACGGTGCGGGGCGCGGGCTTCATAGCCTTCCCGCGCGCACCGGTACGGGTATGACGTCGGACCGGGAACAGGCGATCTTCGAGGCCGGGATCAAGCTCGGCGCACTCTATCACCAGTGGGTCGGGACACCTATCTCGCCCCAGACGGCCGAGGTGATCGAGGAGGCCATCGAGCAGGCCGTCGGCCTTCAGCCGTTCGTCGAGGAGATCACGGTCCAGCTGGACCGGAGCCGCATGCGCCCGAACGAGTTCGGGTACAGCGAGCTCTCGGGGCTGATGTTCGATGTCGTTATCGTGACACGGCACGGAGATGCGACCTGCCGCGCCCGGCTCGCACCCCACGACGACTATCCATTGATGGAGGTGCTCGGCTGTCGTGACGCCCCGCCGGTTCCCGATCACCGATGATCACATCCACATCGACCCGCTGAACGGGCGCGGGCTCGAGGCCGCGAAGGAGTTCTACCGGGCCGGCGGCACGCACCTCCTCCTCGTCACGAAGCCATCCTGGTCGTTCGGGGTCGTTCCCCGCTCGGGCGACGACTACCGGACCGTCTTCGACGCAACCCTCGCCGTGGCCGACGACGTGCGCGCCCTGGGACTCGGAGTCTTCGTCGTGCTCGGCGTCCACCCGGCCGAGATCACGTACTTCGCCGACCACCGCGCACCGGCGGAGTCCGGGCGAATCATGGTCGAGGGCCTCGAGGTCGCGGCAGAATACGTGGAAGAGGGCAGGGCCGTGGCGATCAAGAGCGGCCGGCCGCACTACGACGCGGGACCCGAGGTGGCGGATCTCTCGAACCGGGTCCTCACCCGGGCACTCGAGCTCGCGGCCCGGGTCGGCTGCGCCGTCCAGATCCACGCCGAGAGCGGGCCCTGCGCGGACGTGGCCGAGATGGCCCGCCGGGCGGGCAAGGACCCGGCCCGCGTGGTCAAGCACTTCGCCGAGCCCTCGACCCCGCTTGTGCCCTCGTTCGTGGCGCGGCACGAGTCGATCCCCGATGTCGCCGCCTCGGGGCGTCCGTTCATGCTCGAGTCCGACTACATGGACGAGAGCTCGCGACCGGGGGCCGTCGTCGGGCCGAAGTCCGTGCCGCGAACCTCGCTCCGCCTTCTCGCCTCCGGCGCGATCGACGAGGAGGCGCTCAACCGCTGCCACGTCGAGACGCCATCACGGGTCTACGGCGTCGAGATTGCGCTCTAGTGCCGAATGGGCCTCCACGGTCATGTTTTTAACGACGGGTGCCGATTGGATGAGCAACATGAACATGAAGGTGCACCGCGTCCCCGGCAAGGGGGACGTGGTGGCGGTCTGCGACTCCGAGCTCCTCGACCGGACCCTCCGGCACGGTGATGTCGACGTCCCGATCACCCGGGGGTTCTACGGGGACTGCGCCGTAACCGAGGACGAGGTCCGCGCGGTCCTCAAGGACGCCTGCAACATCAACCTCTTCGGCCGCCGCACCGTGGCGCTGGCAAAGGAGATGGGGCTCGTTGAAGATGCGTGCTGCCTCGAGATCGACGGCATCCCGCACGCGCAGGTCTTCATCATCTGACATGGACATCCGCGAGGCCTTCTGTCCACGCTGCGGAGGACCCGTCGGCGACGGTCCCGGCGGACTCTGCGGCCGGTGCCGTCTCGCCGAGACACGGTGGCTGGAGTGCGAGCTGCGGGCGGTCCACACCTTCTGCCCGAGCTGCGGCGCGCAGAAGACCGGACAGGCCTGGACCGACGTCGAGCAGGAGCGCGAAGAGATCGGTCCCGGGCTCGCGCTCTCCGCGCTCCGCCTCCATCCCGAGGTCCGGCGCCCCCAGTTCTCGGTCGCGATCCGGGAGATCTCGTCAAACCGTTCGCAGGCAGAGGTCGAGGTCTCGGGGACACTCTACGGCGAGCCGGTGGATGGAAGGTGCACGGTCGAGCTGGTCTGGCAGAAGGAGCAGTGCGACCGGTGCAACCGGATCGCAGGCTCCTACTACGAGGGATACGTCCAGGTCCGCGCGTCCGGCCGTCGGCCGACAGAGCGCGAGGTCGGGATCGCGTCCCGGATCGCGCACGAGACCGAGGCGGCGCTCCAGGCAGACGGGGATCGGCTCAGCTACGTCTCGGACCTCCAGGAGACTCGTGATGGGCTCGACATCGTCGTCGGCTCGCAGACCATCGGGCTCGCGATCGCGCAGGCGGTGGTGCAGCGGTTCGGCGGGCGGTACTCGACCCACCCGAAGCTGGTCGGCGAGAAGGCCGGGCGGCCTATCTATCGCGTGACGTACCTGGTGAGGCTCCCCCCGTTCGTCCGGGGCGACGTCATCGAATCGGGCGGCGCGGACCTCGAGGTCGTCTCGGCGGAGAGCGACCACGTCCGCGCCGTCGACCTGGGGACCGGGCGGACCCGGACCGTTCGCGAGGACGAGCCGAAACGGTTGATCGGCCACGGTGCGGACGCGGTGGAGGCGCTGGTCGCCTACCTCGACAACGGGATGCTGGGCCTCATCGACCCCGAGACAAGCGCCCCCGTCGAGGTCCCCCACGCCTCGTGGCTGACCATAGAGGCCGGCGGGCATGTCCGGGTCCTGCGCGATCGCGACAGGCTCGTGGTGCTGGGGTGAGCGGGGTGCGGGCGCGGCGCATCCCGGCAGGAGCGCTCGGCGCCTGCGCCGGCGAGGAGTGGGTCGACCCGTCGCGGCGGCCGTTCGTCGCCGGAGGTACGGCCTGGGTCCCCGTTCGCGACGGGTACGCCTGGGACGAGGACCTCCCCGGGCGCTCGTCTCCCGCGGCACGGGGATATCAGCGGCTCGGCGACCTGGTCCTCTTTCACGGCCCGCGCCCCGATGACCGCGCCGTCCACGACGCGGTCGCTCGCTGTTCGCCACGGGGAGTGCTCTGGGTCCGGGGGCATACCGGACCCGAGCGCCGCCCCGAGGTCGAGGTGATCGAGGGGGAGGCGTGCGAGGTCGTCGCCCGCGAGAACGGCCTCGTCTTCCACCTGGACCCGACGACCGTGATGTTCTCGGGGGGAAACCGGGAGGAGAAGGCGCGCCTCGCCGGCCTGGTGAGACCAGGAGAACGGGTCGCGGACCTCTTTTCCGGGATCGGGTACTTCACTCTTCCCGTCGCGCGCGCGGGCGCGCGCGTCCATGCCATGGAGATCAACCCGGTCGCGTTCGGCTATCTTGAGCGGAACCTTGCAGTGAATGAGCTCGCGGACCGGGTCGACGCGGAGCTGGGCGACTGCCGCGACCTCCTCTCGGGCACGTACGACCGGCTCCTGCTCGGGCACTTCGACGCGCCCGGCTTTCTCTCCGACGCCCTCGCCCATGCACGGGCCGGAAGCGTTCTCCACGTCCATGCCGCCGAGCGCGCGCCCGGAGCGCTCTCGCCCTCCCTCGCCCGCGCGGCCGCCTGCACAGGCCTCGAGGCCTCCTCGTCGTGGCGGGCCGTGAAGTCCTGCGGGCCGCACCGCGTCCATACCGTTTACGACATGGTGATCCTGTGACACACCCTACGCTGGAAGGGACCGAGATCGTGCTCGCGGTCACGGGCTCGATCGCGGCCGTCGAGACCGTCCGCCTCGCGCACGAGCTCCGCCGCCGGGGTGCCCTGGTCCAGGCCGTCCTCTCGGCCGCCGCCACCCGCATCGTCCACCCCGACGCACTGACGTACGCCACGGGCCGGCCCGCGATCACCGCGATCACGGGCATGGTCGAGCATGTGGAATGGTGCGGGGAGGGGGGGCGCGCCAACCTTCTCCTGGTCGCACCCTGCACCGCGAACACCGTCGGCAAGATCGCCTGCGGGATCGACGACACCCCCGTCACGACCTTCGCGACCACGGCACTCGGAAGCGGGCTGCCCGTCGTGATCGTCCCGGCCATGCACGGGACCATGTACCGTCACCGGGCCGTCGAAGAGAACCTCGAGCGTCTCGTAGCGCTCGGCGCAACGGTCGTGCCGCCCCGGATCGAGGAGGGCCGTGCCAAGATCGCCGGCACCGACGTGATCGTCCTCGCGGCCGAGCGGGCCGTGAACCCGAAGCCACTCGCGGGCCGGCGCGTCCTGATCACGAGCGGCCCGTGCCGCGAACCGGTGGACGACGTTCGGGTGCTCACCACCCGGTCGACCGGGCGGATGGGCCGTGCCCTCGCGCTCGAGGCCTATCGCCGCGGCGCCGAGGTCACGGTCATCCACGCCGACAGGTTCCCATGCGTCCAGAACGTACCGATCACGACGGCCGCGGACCTTCGCGAGGCCGTGCTCGCCTGCGGCGAGGCCGACGGGATAGACATCTACGTCTCGGCGGCCGCGATCTCGGACTTCGCGCCCCATCGATCTCCCGGGAAGATTCCAAGCGGGGCTCCGACCACCCTCGCCCTCGAACCCCAGCCGAAGGTGCTCGACGAGGTGATTGCGCGCTTTAGCCCGTTTGCCATCGCGTTCAAGCTCGCCGAGGATGCGGACGCCCGGGCAGGCGGGCTCCTCGAGCGCGGAGCCGCGCTCGTCGTCGCGAATACGCCCGAGAGCATGGGCGCGGAGAGCGGGACCTTCGCGCTTCACTCGCCGAACGGGATCCGGGTCGTGGAGGGTTCCAAGGAGGAGGTGGCAGCGGCTATATGGTCGAGCGTGCCCTAGCCTGGTCGCCGGGCCATATCTCGGGGTACTTCCACCGCTGCGTCGGTCCCCGCGGCAGGGTGGAGGGCTCTGTCGGCGGGGGTGTCGTCATCACCGAGGGCGTCACCGTCGAGGCCGTCGTCTCCCGGGCGCCATCGGTCCGGGTCCGATCTCCCGCTCCCGGCGGGAGCACCACGGTCGTCGATGGCTCACCGCCGGTCGAGTACCTGATGGATAGGCTCGGAGCCCCGGCCGCTCTCACCACGGACTGCCACCTGCCGATCGGCGCTGGCTTCGGTCTCTCGGCGGCGGCCCTTCTCGCGGCCGGCACCGCCCTCTCGGTCCTCCACGGCCTCGATCTCTCCCGCACCGAGATAGCGGCGGCGGCGCACGAGGCCGAGGTCCTGTTCCGGACCGGGCTTGGCGACGCGGCGGCTGAGCAGGGAGGCGGGGTCGTGGTCCGGCGCGGCCCCGGGGTCGGGGCAGAGATCCTCCGGATGCCGGCGGACGAGCCGGTCTGGGCCGTATCGTTCGGGCCGATCTCGACCCCCGGGGTCCTCGACTCGGACGAGGCGATGGCCCGCATCCGTGCGGCGTTTCCGCAGGAGGAGCCGCGCAGCCTCGACGACCTCCTGCGGCTCTCGCGCTGCTTCGCCGAAGCGAGCGGTCTTCTCACGCCCCGGGTCGGCTCGGCCCTCGCCGCCTGCGACGCCGCGGGCGTGCCGGCCTCGATGACGATGCTCGGCGACGGCGTCTTCGCCGTGGGGCACGGGGCAGAACCCGTACTCGCCCCGTTCGGCCGTGTCCTGCGACTGCACGTCGCGACCGAAGGCTTTCGACTCCTGGAGGCAGACCCGTGATCCCGCCCGACCACCCCCGGTACCGCTCGCTCGTGGTCCGCGAAAGGCTCGCGCGGTGCGCCTCCGAGGGGATCGTCGCGCTCGAGGGGCTCACGGCCCACGGTCGGGCCGAGGCCTTCGACTACCTGATCGGCGAACGGTCCACGGCGACGGCGAAGCTCGCTGCGCAAACCGCCGGAGCACTCCTTCGGCAGGCAGCATCCCCGGTCCTCTCCGTGAACGGGAACACGGCCGCTCTTGCCGCGAGCGAGTGCGCGGCACTTCAGGAAGCAACCGGCTGCGCGGTCGAGGTGAACCTGTTCCACCGGACCCCCGAGAGGATGGCGAAGATCACGGCCCTGCTCGAGCGACACGGCGTCACCGTCCTCGGCGGAGAGGCCGAACGGCTCCTGCCGCTCGCCCACGACCGGGCCCTCTGCCTCCCGCACGGGATCGGCGCCGCCGACCTCGTCCTGGTCCCGCTCGAGGACGGGGACCGGTGCGCGGCCCTGGTCGCGATGGGAAAGACCGTGGTCACGATCGACCTCAACCCCCTTTCGCGCACGGCCCGGACGGCCACCCTGACCGTGGTCGACGAGCTGACGCGCGCACTCCCACTGATCACGGCCGCACATGGCGACCTCTCCGACGGCGAGGCCGAGGCGCTCACGCGCCACATCGACAATCCTTATCTCTTGCGCGCCGCCATAGCTGAGATCATTCGGGGACTCGAGCGTGCTCTGGATTGAGAGATACCGGCCCGCTGCCTTCTGCGGGATCGTCGGCCAGGACCGGCCCGTCGCGCTGCTCGAGTCGGCCGCAGAGCGCGGCACCGTCCCCCACCTCCTCATCGCGGGGCCGAGCGGCTCGGGCCGGATGTGCGCCGTTCGCTGCCTTGCTGCTGCGCTCTACGGCGAGCACGCGGACGAGAACACGACCGTGATCGCGACGGGCGACCTCTTCGCCGAGGGCCGGGCGTACCTCGAGGCCGACGAGCGCTTCACCCACCTGTACCGAAAGGACGAGAGCGTCCTCTCGAATGTGAAGCGGATCGTGCGGACTTACGCCGGCATCCGTCCGCTCGATGCCGAGTTCAAGCTGATGGTCTTCACCGAGGCGGACGCCATGCCGGCCGAGATGCAGCAGGCCCTCCGCCGGACCATGGAGCGATACTCCCGGACCTGCCGGTTCGTCCTCGTCACGGCCCGGCAGTCGGCGATCATCCCGGCGATCGCGTCCCGGTGCCTCCCGGTAATCTTCCGGCCGCTCTCAACCGAGGCCGTGACCGGGATCCTCGCCGAGATTGTAAAAGCCGAGGGGGTGGAAACGGTCTCCGAGGACGACCTCGGGATGATCGCGGTCGCGGCCCGCGGTGATGTCCGCCGAGCGATCATGCTCCTCGAGGTCGCGGCGCGGTCGGGCGGTTCGATCGCGTACGGCCAGTTCGAGGTGAGCGGGGCCGAGCGCGGGGCCCGGGAAGTCCTCGACGCCCTCGGCGATGGCGACCTTGCTGGCGCCCAGCGGACGGCCGAGTCCCTCATGATCGACGATGGCCTCACGGGGCGCGAGCTCCTGCTCGAGATCAGGAAGGCCACGAAGCGGGAGCTCCACGACACGGAGATCGCGATCGCGATCGCCGAGGCGGACGCCGAGATCGCCGGCGGGGCCTCGGAGTTCGTCCAGGTCGGCGCCCTGATCGCCCGGCTGGCGGAGGCGTGCCGATGACACGGAAGATCCAGCGCCACTACGACGAGATGGCCGAGATCTACGACCGGCGGTATGACCAGGGACCGGGCCGGTCGTACCACGAGCACATCTCCGAGCAGGTGATGGCCGGGCTCCCTCAGGGGGGACTGCTCCTCGACATCGGCTGCGGCACGGGCCTCTTCGTCGAGCGGTACCGCTGCCGCGGCGGACGCGCCGTCGGACTCGACCTCTCGCCCCGGATGGTCGAGCGGGCCGTCGACCGATGTCCCGCGGCCGACTGGACCGTCGGGACGGCCGACGCCCTCCCGTTCAGCGACAACACCTTCGACGCGGTCTCGAGCCTGCTCGCGTTCTCGTACTTTCAGCACCCCGAACGGATGCTCGCCGAGGTCCTACGTGTCCTCAGGCCCGGCGGGCGGTTCTCGCTCTGCACGCTCGGGCGGAACTTCTTCACCGCGGGGCTTCCCGCGATCCACACTCTCGGCGAGCTCACCCGCGTACGGCAGGTGGGCATGGGCGACTTCGGCGAGCGGTATTACTCCGAGGACCAGATGGCGGACCTGCTCGGCCGGGCCGGGTTCACGGACATCCGGGTCTCGCGGTGCTCGTTCGCTCACCTCAACCTCGCGCGGCCTGTGTACGAGCTCGCGCGCAGGGTCGAGCCGATCGTCGAGCGGCGAATCCCGTACCTGGCCTACAACCTCGTGGCGAGCGGAAAGAAGCCCCACGACGGTCGCCTCGACGGTCGGTAGGGATTCTCAGTCCCGCCCAGCCGCGAGGCGCGCCTTCACCCGCTCCTTCTTGGCGATCGCCGCGGCGGCGGCGGCCTCGACCTTCGCTCGCATGGCCTCGACATCGCCCGTCCGTTTTTCCACCACCTTCTTGAGCGGGGTGTACGCGGCCTCGCGGAACCGCGGGGTGAAATCGGTCTCGACTCCGCCCGTCACGAGGACGGCGGAGGGCGGGCCGGCCTCGGCACGGCCCACCGCCGCGCAGCGGACGCCAGCGTCCCGGATGACCTGTTCGATCGCCGGCACCGCGTCAGGCGGCGCAGCGACCAGGAGCGAGTCGAGCGAGACACCGAGCGGGTCGATCCCGAGTGTGTCGAGCATCTCGCCGACCACGGGATCGACGAGCGGTCGGACAGCCTCCTCCTCGACCACGATCCGGCACGAGGCCGTTGCAGCCATCTCGTGCGCGTCCCCGCGGAGCCCCCCGTTGGTCACGTCGGTCATGGCGTGGACCGAGTCGAGGACCGGGCTCTCGATGAGCCCTTTGCAGGCATAGAGGAACTGGAGGTTGATGGTCCGGTCCACGACCTCGGGGTGCCCCGAGTAGAGCGCGGCCGTCGCGATGGTGCCGCCGCCGGCCCCCTCGGTCATGAGCAGTATATCCCCGGGTGTGAGGCCGCGCCGCGCCGTGAGGTGGCGTGCCACGCCGACCGTGCCGACGCAACCGGTCATTCGCGAACCGAGGACCATGTCGCCGCCGATGCGGAGCGTCGAGCCCGCGACGAGCGGGACCCCGACCGAGTCGCCGACAGCCGTGATGCCGGCGGTGTACTCGAAGATCTTCGCGACATCACCGTCGTCGGCGACGTGGATGTCTGAGAAGAGGAGAACGGGGCGAGCGCCCATGACGTAGACGTCCCGGAGCGTGGCCCGGGTCGCGTGGAACCCGGCGAGGAACGGGAAGTCCGAGAGGCGGGAGTGCATGCCGTCGACCGTGCAGCAGACATACTGGTCGCCGGCGCGAACCGCGCCCGCGTCGTCCATCTGGTCGACCCCGACCTCCGCCGAGGTCGCGCCGATGATCCGGGCGATCTGGCGGTGGGCGAAGAAGTCACCCGTGCCGCGTGAGCCGACGCCGAACTCGCCCATCCCGACACCCGCGGCATTCGTCTCGAGGAGGTCGCCCTCCAGCCCGTGGGTCAGCAATGCCTCGTCCACCACCGCGCGCGCGAACGAGGCCCCGTACTCCGCGTCGACACCCTTGATCCGCCGGACGTGATCGGCGAGCGACGCCTCGATCCGCGCCCGGTCCACGCCCTCGCGGAGCCTCCGCCGGACGAACTCCTCGACGTCCATCAGGCCTTCCCCGGCACCGCGAGCCGCTCGAGAGCCCAGGCCATGTTCCGACCGAGGGTCCGCATGATCCCGATCCCCTCGGCGTCCGCGTCGACATCTCCGGGCGCGAGCCCGACGCCGATGTTCCAGTACGACGAGCCGACCACGACCATCTCCGAGAACAGGAAGAGGTGATTGATGGTGTCGAAGGCGTGGATCCCGCCGGCCCGGCGGTTCACGACGACGGCAGCGCCGACCTTGCGGCGGAACAATCCCCCGTTCGCGAGCGCCACGTACGCAGCGCGATCGATCAGGGCCTTGGTCTCGCTCGTGACGTCGGCGTAGTACGTCGGCGACCCGATCAGGATACCGTCGGCGCCAACCATGCTCTCGATGAAGCCGTTCATCTCGTCCGTCTCGTTCGCGCAACGCCCGTCCCGGCGCTCGAAGCACCGTCCGCAGGCGGCGCAGCCCCGGAGGGGCCGGCCGCCGACGTGAACGAGCTCGGTCTCACACCCGGCGGCCTCGAGCTCCTCGAGGGCATACCCGAGGAGGCGGGCCGTGTTGCCGTCCCGCTTCGGGGACCCGTTGAACGCGGCGACCTTCATGGTTGTCCCACAATTGACCCGGAAGAGGTATAAAAAAGCCGCCGCGGGGGTGCTGGAGCGGATGCGTTCACGTACGTCAAGGAGGCGGGTCGTGGGCTCGAGCCTCCCATGGGTCTTGCGGGGAGAGATGACGAGTGTGCTCGTTTCGCGGACCGGTGAATCGGCCTCGCCTTTCTCAAGAAGGCCGTCGAGCGGCAGGACGGGCGCGACCTTCCTGTTTACCCTCACCGCCGCCTGACTCCAGGCTGTCCGCAGGCGCTTCCGGTGCGCGCCTCCGGTGCCGACCCGGGAATGGCGGTGTATGGAGGCTATAAGTGACGCCCTGGATACCAAATGAGAATATTAAATGACAATGATTTTTACCCAGCGCATATTACAGGGGATACGGACACGTTTGGAATGCGCTGCCTCCCGGTCCCTCCCCTGTTGCCGCTCTCCGCAATCCGGCTGCCTGCCTTCCTGATCGCCCTCGATGGCCGTGTCCTCGCGGCCAATGCCTCGGCAGAGAAGCTTGCCGGCCGTCCGCTCGAGGGGTGCTCGCTCGAGGAGTTTATCGGGGTCTTCGGACTCAGGTGGGGCGATGGCCGCCCGGTAACGCCGGAAGGGATCTCGTTGCCACTGACCCTTCCGGCCGACAGGCCTGGAGAGGTCCATCTCGGGGCGACGGCCTCGGACGGCCGCTGGTTCGACCTCGTGGCGACTGCGTCCCCCATAAAAAGCAGCGATGGGATCGCCGCGATGCTGGTACTCTGGCAGGACGTGACCTACCTCCAGGCGATGGAGGAGACCCTCCTGGCGAACGCCGAGACGGTCCGGGCCCTCGTCAACGGCCCGGGCGAGAAGGCCCTCCTCCTCGAGGTGGACGGCACCATCCTCGAGATGAGCGAGTCCTGCGCCGCCGCGCTGGGCCGCTCCGCGCGAGCCCTCGCGGGCGAGAATGCCTGGACCGTGCTCCCGCCCGGCATGGCCGACCGCCGCCGCGAGCACGTAGAGCGGGTGGTGGGCACACGGGCGCCCCTCAGGTTCGCCGAGATCCTGAACGGTCGCCGGTACGAGTCCGTCGTGGTCCCGATCCTCTCCGACGCCGGCTGCGTGGTGCGTGTCGCCATCCGCACGCGCGAGATCCGGGATGGGGAGGAGACCGGCGACCGGTTCCGGAACATCCTCGAGCTCTCGCTCGACGCGGTCTACCGCCGAGACCTCGCGACCGACCGCTACGACTACGTCAGCCCGGCCATCGAGGCGATCACGGGGTACTCCTCCGAGACGTTCCAGGCGCTAGCCACGCTCGAGTTCCTCGCGCGGACGCATCCCGAGGACCGCGGGACGGTGCTGCAGGTGATCGGAGACCCGGCCGTGGGCACGGGCGTGGCTGAGTACCGGTTCCGCCACCGGGACGGGAGCTACCGCTGGCTCTCCGACCATTTTATCGTCCGGGCAGGTGACGGGGAGCGGGCCCGGTACCGGGGGGGCGTGGTCCGGGACGTGACCGGGCTTCACCAGATGGTCGACGACCTGCGACGGTCGAACGAGGAGTTGCAGCGGTTCGCGTACGTGGCGAGCCACGACCTGCAGGAGCCGCTCCGGTCCATCGTCAGCTTCAGCCAGCTCCTCGAGCGGCGGTACAAGGGGAAGCTCGGCGAGGACGCCGACGATTACATCCGGTTCATCGTCGATGGGGGCACGAGGATGCAGCGGCTGATCCTGGACCTCCTCCACTTCTCGCGAGTGGAAACCCAGGCGAGGCCTCCCTCACCCACCGACGCCGCGGAGGTGGTGGCCGACGCGCTCCGGTCGCTCCGCGCCGCGATCGCCGAGGCGGACGCCCTGGTGACCGTTGGCACTTTGCCGGTCGTAATGGCCGACGCGGCGCAGCTCGAGCAGGTCTTCTCCAACCTGATCAGCAACGCGATCAAATACCGCCGGCCAGGAGCCCGTCCCGAGATAACCGTCTCGGCGGTCCTCCACGGGGAACGGTGGACATTCTCGATCGCGGATAACGGGATCGGGATCGAGACCGAGTACTTCAATCGGATCTTCGAGATGTTCCGTCGCCTTCACACGCGGGAGCGGTACGAGGGGACGGGGATCGGCCTCGCCCTAGTCAAGAAGATCGTCGAGCGGCACGGTGGAACGGCATGGGTCGAGTCGGAGCCGGGCGAGGGCTCAACGTTCTATTTCACTCTCCCGGCCGCCTGACCCGCGTCCTGGGATGGTGGCATCCCTGCCGGCCCGGGCCGCCGGCAGACGCCCGCTCCGGCTTCGCCGCGTGCCGCGGCGAACCGTGAGCATTCGAGTCCTCTCGGCGATTCCGTCGCTATACGGCACCATAAACTAAAAAACCTGAAGGATCGAATAGCTCCACGATGGTTGTTCCGACCAAGATCTTCTTCACCAGGGGTGTGGGCGTACACAAGGACCGCCTCGCTTCATTCGAGCTCGCGCTGCGTAATGCCGGGATCGAGCGGTGCAACCTGGTCTACGTCTCCTCGATCTTCCCGCCCAAGGCGAAGGAGGTCTCGCGCGAGGAGGGGCTCGGCCAGATCCAGGCAGGACAGATCGTCTACTGTGTCATGGCACGGAACGAGACGAACGAACCGAACCGGTTCGTCTCCGCCGCGATTGGGCAGGCCCTCCCCCGGGAAGATCACGCATACGGCTACCTCTCCGAACACCACGCGTTCGGCGAGTCGGAGGAGATCTCGGGCGAGTACGCCGAGGACCTCGCGGCAACCATGCTCGCGACCACGCTCGGGATCGAGTTCGACCCCGATTGCGCATGGCAGGAGCGGGAGCAGATCTACAAGGCGAGCGGCAAGATCATCGAGACCAAGCATATGTGCCAGGCCGCGCAGGGAGATCCGGGCGGAAAATGGACGACCGTGGTCGCGGCAGCCGTCTTTATTATCTGAATTCCCCTCTTCTCCCCTCCTCATGCGCGGCGTCACATACAACAATTTTATATCCTCAAGGGTCCTTCCGGGTGTCGGTGAAACCGAGTATGGTAGAGAACCAGAAGGAGAGGGACGCCCGGCTCCGCCGGACCGAACCGAACTGGGTGGAGGACGACGACACGACCTTCACACCCGTCAAGACCCTGCCCGAGAAGAAGACCACGACCGGGACCTCGACGATGGAGACGGCTCCGACCGAGGGGCGCTCGATCACGGAGAAGGTCGGGGACACGCTCCACGAGGCGAAGGAGGACGTCAAGCAGGCGATCACGCCCGACAAGCCCCGTGATGAGACGAGGGAGACGGTCGGCCTCACCCAGCCCGAGAAGGACCGTGTCCGTATCGCGCAGAAGGACGAGCGGCTCGTGGCCGGAACGACCATGACCCGTCCCGGGGTCGAGGGGGAGAAGCGGGCGGACTGGGAGACGATCCAGCACCCCGGCATGGTCCCGCGCGACACAGACCCATACGGAACGCGCCCGGTCTCGGAGCTGACGCCGCCGTCGGAGATCACGGACAAGGCCGACCTCGCGGCGGTGCGAATGATGGAGCGCGACCGGGAGGAGCAAGAGCGGATGAAGACCGGGGCCGCGGTGACAGGCGCGACCATGGCCGGCGCGGCCGGTGCCCAGAGGGAGGACGAGGATATCATGTCCCTGGCGACCGAGGAGGCGGCGGCCGCCCGGACCGCGAAGGCTGCGGAGGACCCGATGGATGAGCGCAAGAAGACCGGTGCAGCGATGGTCGGGGCGGCAGCGGCCGGAACCGCGGCAAAAGAGGTCAGGGAGACCAGGACCACGACCGAGACCCGCCTGGAGTCCGAGGCCGACCGCGAGCGGGCACGAGCCGCCGCGACGGGCGCAGCCCTCGGCGCGGGAGCGGCCGCGAGCAGGACCGAGCCCGCGGCTGCGGAGCGAACCACCCGCGCCGGCGCCGCGATCGACACGGACACCACGCACCACGTGGTCACCGAGCGGCCCGTGACCGGGACCGTCGTGCCGCCGGGCGTCACGACGACGACCCCGCTCAAGCCCTACGGCGCCGTAGACGAGCGCACGAGGAGACACGCAGAGGATCCAAGTGTCCACCCCGACTGGGAGACCCAGCCGCAGATCAACGCGCCGCGAGACGTCGGGATCCCGACGGCCGAGGGACAGGCCGACGCGGCCCGGATCCGGGCGGGCCGACGGCGGAGCGACGAGGCCAAGGAGCCTCGGATCGAGCGCCGCGGCGACGACATCGACGTCCCCGCGGCGAGCGGTGCCCGCGTCGACACCGACCGCGGGATCATCGGGGCGACGAAGGAGGCGGCCCGCGACGTCACCGACGCGACGAAGGACACGGCCCGCGGCGTCACGGATGCGACCAAGAAAGCGGCTCGCGACGTCGACAGGAAGATCTGAAAAAAACCGATCCACCCCCTCCTCCTTTTCCACGCGCACGATTATCCCGCGCGGCGTTCCATCCTCCTGCAGGTAGTCCATGGACCGAAGATCCCTTCTCCTGCTGGGCGCCGCCCTGATCGTTATCGGCGCCGCCGTCCTCCTCGTACCGCTGCTCTGGCCCGGCGCGCCCGCCGGCGACGCCACCCCGTCTACGACCCCGGTCCCGACGGGCACGCCGCTCGTGCCGCCGGCGACGCTCGCTCCCGCCACGGCGCTCGAGGCCGTCGCGGCCCGCGTCCAGTCCGACCTCGACGCGTTCGACCGCGATACCGCGGATGCCGCGCGGGCGCTGGGGCCGACGGAGATGACGGGCAACGAGACCCGGCGCATCCTTCGCGAGCTCGCCCTCGCCTCGCCGGCAGTGATCGATGCCACGGCGGTGTCGCGGGACGGGGTCATGCTCACGGTCGAGCCACGGGAGTACTCCCGCTACGAGGGGTCGAGGATCGGCGACCAGGAGCAGGTGCGGCGCGTGGCCGAGACGCGGCAGCCCGCGATGAGCGGTCTCTTTCCGACGGTCGAGGGCGTGAACGCCACGGACCTGGAGCACCCGGTCTTCTCGCCATCGGGCGAGTTCAACGGATCCGCGAGCCTCCTCTTCAATCCGCTCGTCCTGCTGACCATCGCCGTCGAGGGGAGTCTCGAGGGCGGAGTGGCCGAGGTCTTCGTAGTCGATACGGATGGCGTTGTCCTCTACGACCGCGACGCGGGCGAGGTCGGGACAAACACCTTCACGGACGCGCAATACGCCGGTAACCAGGAGCTACTCGCGATCGCCGAACGGATGCGGACCGAGCGCGAGGGGACCGGTTCCTACACCTTCGCGACGGAAGGGTCGACCGATCTGGTCCGCAAGGAGATCCAGTGGGTCTCTGTCGGACTCCACGGGACCGAATGGCGTGTGGTCGCGGTGAACGCGACCACTCCGGCCTGATCGGTCTGTCCCGTCCTCCTCTTTCCAATCGGAGGTACCTCCTATGAGATCAATCCTGGTTTCGTTAACGAAAACAAGTTTGCTTGCGAAGAAGGAAACAAAAATTTCGCCCGCTTTTTTGAAAAGGAGCCTTTATCGCCTCTTCTCTCCAACCCTCCTTTCATGAGTCTGGTGCTCGACGCGAAGAAGGGGATCATCACCGAGGAGATACGCGAGGTCGCGCGGCAGGAGGGTCTCGACCCCGAGGTCGTCCGCCGGGGCGTGGCGGGCGGCCATATCGTCATCCCTGTCTCGCCGTACCGGAAGGTACGGCTCTGCGGGATCGGCGAGGGTCTCAGGACCAAGGTCAATGCCTCCATCGGGACCTCGTCCGACATCGTGGACATCGATGTCGAGGTCGAGAAGGCCCGGCAGGCAGAGCTCGCCGGCGCCGACACGCTCATGGAGCTCTCCACCGGCGGTGACCTCGTCGAGATCCGCCGGCGCGTGGTCGAGGCCACCAGCCTCTCCGTCGGGTCCGTCCCGCTCTACCAGGCCTTTATCGAGGCCGCCGTCCGCGACGGCGCCGTCGTCCATATGAACGAGGACGACCTCTTCCGGATCACGGCCGAGCAGGCGAAGGCCGGCACGAACTTCATGGCCATCCACACGGGGATCAACTACGAGACCATGAAGCGGCTCCAGAACCAGGGGCGACATGGCGGGCTCGTCTCGCGCGGCGGCGCGTTCATGACCGCGTGGATGCTCCACAACCAGAAGGAGAACCCGCTCTACGCAGAGTTCGACTACCTCTGTGAGATCATGATCGAGCACGAGGTCACGCTCTCCATGGGCAACGGCATGCGAGCCGGCGCCATCCACGACGCGACGGACCGGGCCCAGGTCCAGGAACTGCTCATCAACGCCGAGCTCGCTGACAAGGCCCACGACCTGGGTATCCAGGTGATCGTGGAGGGGCCGGGCCATATCCCGATCGACGAGATCCAGGCGAACGTCATCCTCCAGAAACGCGTCACCAACCGCAAGCCGTTCTACATGCTCGGCCCGCTCGTGACCGATATCGCCCCGGGCTACGACGACCGCGTGGCGATGATCGGCGCCTCCCTCTCGTCGTCGTACGGCGCGGACTTCATCTGCTACGTCACGCCCGCCGAGCACCTCGCGCTCCCCACGCCCGAAGAGGTCTACGAGGGGGTCATCTCGAGCCGGATCGCCGCCCATGTCGGCGACATGGTCAAGCTCGGCAAGCGCGACGACGACCTCGAGATGGGGCACGCGCGGCGGGACCTCGACTGGGAGCGGCAGTTCGCCGTCGCACTCAACCCCGAATACGCCCGGACCATCCGCGACTCGCGCCGCCCCGCCGATTCAGAGGCCTGCACGATGTGCGGCGACTACTGCGCCCTCAAGATCGTCTCGAAGCACTTCGCCTTCTGAACCCCATTTTTCGACCGGGGACTTTTTCTCGTCCAGTGACCGTGATGGAGCCATGCGCATGGACCACCGCGGGGGGGCCTGGATCCATATCGAGGACCCCGGCGACGACGAACAGGCCTGGCTCACGGACGAGCTCGGGGTTCCGGCCGACTGGGTCCGTGACGCCGTCGACCCGTACCAGCGCCCCCGTTTCCAGCGTCTCGGCGACCTGGTCCTGCTCCTCGTCCTCTGCGCCCGGACGGCGCACCAGCGGCCCGAGCCCTTCGCGACGGTCCCTCTCGCGATCGTGCTCCAGCCGGACCGTGCGATCACCATCTGTCGAAAGAACCCCGACCTCCTCGATGAGATAGACGAGGGAGACAGCGTCGACCCGCGCGGGATCGCACTCGAGCTCCTCGTCGCAAACGAGCAGGTCTTCCGCGACGACCTCGCCGCGATCCACGACCGCTCAACCCTCGACGAAGAGCGGCTGCGCGAGTCCCTGACGGGTTCACGTCTCGGCGAGCTGATCGACCATGGGCGGAGCCTCGCCTACTTCGACTCGGCCCTTCGGGCCAACGACCGAATGCTCGAGGGCGCGCGTGATGACGGACTCTTCGGCGAGGGAGACCTCGTGACGGCTTTCGACGAGGTCAGCGAGCGGAACGAGGAGAACGCCGAGCTTGCCCAGGTCTTCACGCGGATCCACAACGACCTCATGGAAGGGTTCTCCTCGCTCGTCTCCATGAACCTCAACGCCCTCGTCAGGACACTGACGGAGGTGACCATCGCGCTTGCCGTCCCCGCGCTCATCGCGGCGATGTGGGGGATGAACGTCTCCCTCCCCTTCGAGGACGTCGAGATCGCCTTCGCCGTGCTCACGGCGCTGATCATGGTCCTTGCGGTGGTCGCGTTCGTGCTGATACGGTTCGCCGAGCGGTTCGGCCGGGTACCGGGGAGGCGAAGCTGATATATGGATGATCGTCCTCACACTCAGGTCGGACTGATGTGTATCGTTGACGCTCCCCACTCCCCGCGAGAGTTCGCATGATGGACTTCTCGCCTGAGCCGCTCGCCCAGGAGCAGCCCCGCGTGACCCTGACAAGCGGGGACCTGGTCCTGCTCGACCCGAAAGACCCGGACGAGGACCCGGTTGTCCCGCTCGTCGTCGTGAGCCACCACCCCGTTGAGCTCCCGCACGGCGTGATCTACGTGCTGCGCGACGACCTGCCGCTGGTCGAGGAGTTCCAGCAGGTCTTCCGCGCACCGAGCAGTGACTTCAACGCGTGGTATGAGACCGAGCGCGAACTCTACGAGTCTCACGGACTCGTATACGGTGAGAACGACGAGCTCGACCTCCTCGATCGTCTCCTCACGGAGCGCGGGCTCTGGCACCGCCGCGCGCCCCGCTGCCTGTTCCTGATCTGATCATACGCCGCGCCGCGAGGATTAAGCGCGGCGCGCCCCTACGTTCTCGGCATGGCATACGTTGAGGGGCGTGTCTATTACTTCGAGCGCCCTGGCCCGGAGAACACGGACGATACGGCCCGGTTCGCCGTGGAGCGGGCGCAGGCGCTCGGTCTCGACACGATCGTGGTTGCGTCAACGAGCGGCCGGACGGCACTGCGGTTCCTCGAGGCGATGATGGACACGGGCCTCCGTCTGGTCGTGGTCACGCACGTGGTCGGCTTCTCGACACCCGGCGAGTGGGAGTTCGACTCCGAGACGGCTCGGACGCTCCGATCCGCGGGCGCGGTGGTGGTGACGGGCACGCACGTCCTCTCGGGGCTCGAGCGGGCCTTCTCGGCCTCCCCGAAAGTCGGCGGCGGCTCCCGCGCTGAGGCGGTGGCGGAGGCCTTCCGGCGTGTGATCGCAGTCGGGCTCAAGGTCGCGGTCGAGTGCGTGCTGATCGCGGCCGACCAGGGAGCCGTGCCGATCGACCGCGAGGTGGTGGCCTGCGGCGGGACGGGCTCGGGCGCGGACACGGTGGTGGTCGTCCGGCCGGCGCACACGAGCCGGTTCTTCGACTGCCAGGTGCGCGAGATCGCGGCCATGCCGAGGAACCGGTAGTGTTCATCGAGGCCCTCCGCGAGAGTCTTCGGTACCCGGTGATATGGGTTGCGGGCGCGGCGTTCGCGGCCTTCGAGGCAGGCCGACTCGTGCTGGCGCTCGGCGGCGATGAGTTCTTCGCTCCCCGGCTGCTGGTGCTCGGGACACTGGTACTGCCGTTCCTGCTGGCGGGCGTCTATGGAGCGCTCCGCGAGGCGGAACCGTCGTTCAGGCGCTTTCTTGCCGCGGGCGTCGCGGGCTACTTCCACGTGCTTCTCCCCGGGCTCGTGGCGGCGTTCGCGGGGGCACTGGCGGCCCTCGTGGTCTTCGTGCCGCTCTCGCTTATCGCGGGGACGACCGCACCGGGCCTCGCCGCGCCCGCGGTGCTCGCGGTCATGCTGGCGGTCGGGATCGTCTTCGTCTTCTATGACACGGCCGCGTGCTTCGAGGACCGGGGGGTCTTCGCCTCGCTTCGCCGGTCGGCCGAACTCGTCGCGGCGCGGCCCGGCGCGACGCTGGCCTTCGTACTCACGATCGTCGCGGTCCTTGCGGTGACCGGCTTCGCGCTCTCGGTGGCCTGGACGGCAGCCCTGTTCGACCGTCTCGAGCCGCTCGCCACGATGACCCCGGAGGAGCTCGCCGCCCTGGGGTCCGGCGGGTTCGCCGCAATGGCCGGCCCGGATGGGATCGCGCTCGGCGCGATCTGCTACGGGCTCTTTGTCATGCTCTCGTTCGTGCTCGCGACGACGTACAAGGCGCTGGTCTTCCGAGCGCTGGCCGACGAGACGCCGGCGGAGGCACAGGGGGTCTACGACGAGAAGGGGCGCTGGTACCGGTACTGAGCGCTTCCCGGGGATGATTTTCGTCGAAGAAGGGAGGTGCGGTCATCTCCCGTGCCACCTGGGCCCTGATTGCAGGACCAGATAGGACGACACGACACACAGGCAGGTGTTCGCGATGAAGAGCAGCGCGCTTGCCGGGAACGGGGCGAGCATGCCGGCGATCAGGAGCGCAAGCCGTTCCGGGCGGCTGAAGACGGCGGCATCCGAACCGAGCCCCTTCCGGTGGTTGTGGACCCGCGATACCAGCAGGAGCAGCGAGCCCGCGACCACCGCGATTGCCAGCGGAGAGATGCCGCCGATGATCGCGCCGACGACAAAGACGGCCTCGGAGAGCCGATCACAGACGCTGTCGAGATACCGGCCGAACTCGGAGACAGCGCCGGTGGTCCTCGCGAGGGAACCGTCGAGCAGGTCGAGGCCGGCACCGACGAGAAAGACGACGATGGCGGGGCGGGGCTGGCCCGACGCGGCGATCAGCCCCGCCACCGTGGAGACGAGCAGCCCGGTCGCAGTCACCATGTTCGGAGTGATACCGGCCGTGATGAGGGCGTGGCCCACCGGGGCCAGGACGCGGTCTTTCCAGGGTTTCCATCGGTAGAGCAGGCTCACATTTCCTCCGCCCGTTCTCCGCGTGCAAGCATCCGCAGTCAACCGCCGAAGTGCATCCGGCCCTCTCCTCTAGCGCATCCCGACAGGTGCCGGCGGGATGGTGCGCCCTCGGCACGGTCGGGCTTCACGCCCCGCCTTCATCCCGATCAGGTCCCGGATCGCCCTGAGGAGGTTCGGGGCCTTCGTCCTGTGCTCTGTCTCGATCTCGAGCTCAGAGGTCGTATCCGCCTCGGTGACCCCCCCCGAATTATCGGAAGCCCTCGAGAGACGGGCGATGTGGTCTGTGCCGGGCTCTTCTCGTCGGTCTTCATCAGGCGCCGGGGGTGGGGAACGAACCCATCATGGCGCGACTCGTCCATGGCGAATCATGGAGTGATTGTTATAGGACAGGTTATGGGTTGTGATACAGGCGGCGGAGCCGGTCCGTCGATGGATTCATCCCCGGGCGGCACGAGAATGGAAACGGTGACAGCATGAACCCGGTACGGATGCCGATCGCCCCCTGGGAGGAGTCCGATACCCTGATTCGGCGTCAGACCATCGAGTGCATCGCGTTCGGCGCACGCCACCTTCCGGACGTCGCCCTGGTTGTCAGGCCCTCCACTGGGAGGTTCCACGACCTTCTGTTCAGTATCCGCGGCTGGAAGAAGGGGTACTCCCGCCGGGGCCACAGGGCTCCGGGGGAGAAAGGGCGGTCGGCGGCCAGCTGGGATGTCGGTGTACGCGACGTCGTAACCCGGACGATCGACTGAGCATCCCATGGAACCGGCGGTCGATCCCAATCGGGTGCGCGCCCTCAACGACGCGTTGCCCAGGAGAGGCGACTACGTCCTCTACTGGATGCAGTCCTCCCACTGGACGGCGGAGAACCCAGCGCTCCGGTACGCCGTCGAGCGTGCGGACCGCGCACACCTGCCGCTCATTGCCTACTTCGGCCTCGCCGAAGACTACCCAGAGGCCAACCTCCGCCATTACGCCTTCCTGCTCGAGGGGCTCGCCAGCGTCGCTGTCGAGCTCGAGTCGCTCGGAGTCCATTTCGTCGTGCGCACGGGCCGCCCGGACGCGGGGGCAGTCGCGCTGGCCGCAAACGCTGCCCTCGTCGTCGTCGACCGCGGGTACCTCCGTCACCACCAGGCGTGGTACCGGTCCGCCGCCGCGGAGTGCGGGTGCCCTCTTCTCCAGGTCGAGGGAAACGTCGTGGTGCCGGTGGAGACTGCCTCTCAGAAGGAGGAGTGGTCGGCGGCCACGTTCCGCCCCAAGATCGCGGGGCACCTGGACCGGTTCCTGCGGGAGTCGGGTACCCGGGCTCCAGCCCGGTCGTCGCTCGGGCTGGAGCTGCCGACGCTCGCCGGCGATCTTCCCGGGCGGCTCCTCGCGCGCCTCACGGTCGAGCGCTCGGTCGGGCCGTCCCCGCTCTTCGCGGGCGGCACCGGGGAGGCCGAGCGTCGATTCGACCGGTTCCTCGCCGGCGACCTGGACGGGTTCGCCGACGACCGGAACGACCCCGGTGTCGACGGCGGGTCGGGGATGAGTCCGTACCTCCACTTCGGCCAGGTCTCCCCGGTCCGGCTCGCCATCCGGGTCGCGGAGCACGGCGGAAGCGGGGTCGCGGCGTTCGTCGAGGAGCTCGTCGTGCGGCGGGAGCTGGCCGTCAACTTCGTCCGGTACAACGACCGGTACGACTCGATCGACGGGCTCCCGGCGTGGGCGCAGGCGACGCTCGGGCGGCACGCCACGGACCCGCGGGAGACCACCTACACCCCCGAAGAGCTCGAGCAGGGCCTGACCCACGACCTGTACTGGAACGCCGCTCAGCGTGAGATGGTCGAAACGGGCCGGATGCAGGGTTACATGCGGATGTACTGGGGCAAGAAGATCCTCGAGTGGAGTCCGTCGCCTGGGGAGGCGTACGCGACCGCGCTCCGGCTCAACAACCGGTACGAGCTCGATGGCAGGGACCCGAACGGATATACCGGGGTCGCCTGGTGCTTCGGTAAGCACGACCGGCCATGGAAGGAGCGGCCGGTCTTCGGCACGGTCCGGTACATGAATGCCCGGGGCATGGAGCGCTATCTCGAGCGCGTCCGGCGGGTTTCCTGAGGGTGCGGAATCCTCCCGCGGTCCGCCCAGAGGTCCCGCCCCCGCCCGGTCTCGTCGGGCGGCAGGTCCACGAGCGCCGGTGGGTACGGCGCGAAGAAGGTCTGGTTGAGGAGGGTCGGCTCCCCGAACCGAACGGTCCAGGCCTGGAGGAGGGCGCGCGGCTCGGCGAGGGTCGCCCGCCCCTCGCGGCACCGCTCAATCAGCTCGAGGCAGTGGGCCCGCTCCTCGGGCGAGACGAGGTCGCGGAAGTGCCCGAGGGCGTGCTGGAGGACGTTGACGTTCGCGGTGTACCGTGGTGGGCGGGCGAGCGCGTCCGCGAGCATCCGGCGATACCGGCCGAAGAGATCGGCGGGGTCCTCCCGGGCCCACAACGCGACGAGCCGTCCCATCTCGCGGGCGAGCTGCTGGTGGCAGGCCGAGAGGTAGAGCGTATTCTCAGCCTGGAACCGGGCGAGGGCCTCGACATCGCCGCTCCCCGCCATCCCGCGATAAGCGGCAAGGGTGAAGACGGCCGCCAGGAACCCGTCGCGGATGCGGGGATAGGCGAGGCGGAGCTCGTCCTCGACGGGAAGATCGGGATAGCGCGCCAGCACCTCGCGGGCGAAGAAGCCCGGGCCGCGATCGACGGGGGCGGACTTTCCGGCCGACGGGTAGACCCGTACTCCACGAGGACCGGAGGTGGGGGAGTCGCCCTTGAGGATGAACCCGTCGACAGGCGGGAGCGCGCCAAGGAACTCCGCGACGAAGGCGCAGTACGGGCTCCATGGCGTTGGGCTCTGGCTCGACACGTATCCTCCCGGAATGGCGTGACGTCGGGGTCGACCGAGCCCTCGGTGCGCGATGCCCGAGTGAGCGGGTCCGGGAAGCTGCTCCTCGTCCTCCTGACGCTGGCACTCCTCGTTCGACCGTCCATGTCCCGGCGAGCTCGTTATCCACCCCGAGCGCGCATGGACGAAGGAATACGAGGACGGGACGGGGTGGCGTCGTTCCGTCGCGATGCCCGGTGACTCGCGAGAGGATGCGCTGGCGGCGTCCTGCCCCTGCGTTGCCGGGCGGATACCCGCGCACAGGATCACAATGATCACTTCTTTCCGCATTTCGTGCGTTCTGATCGGAAGAATGGAGAGATGACCGGACTGCGTGGTTATTCTGCGCTGAGCGGGTCCACCCGGATTGCATCAGCCTCGCAGTACCCACGTGGCCCGGGCCGGCGGCCCTCCGCTTCCTCAAGGACGCGCGGGTCACTACTCCGGCCATTCAGGAACCGGGGGCCGGCCGGCTTTTAAGAATAAGACAATCCTCATCACCGGCGAGGCCGGCGCGATCGGCGGCCGGCTCGCGCGGCGCCTCGCGGCGCGGCAGTCCGCAATATTTATCCGCTCCGGGGCCCGAAACGAGGGCATACCGGAGTTGAATCATGAACGAGAAACTGGTCGAGTACTTCAACCGGCAGCCCCGCGTCGGGACGCTCAGCACCTCGAGCAAGGACGGGAAGGTCAACGTCGCGGTCTACGGCTCGCCGCGCATGACCGACGAGCGGACCGTGGTCGTCGGCTCGGGAACGAACCGGACCCTCGCCAACCTGCGTGAGAACCCGCACGCCGTCTACATGATCATGGAGCCCGGCGCCGGGATGATGGAATGGAAGGGCGTCCGCGTCTACCTGACCGCGAAATCCATCGAGACCTCCGGCCCGGCCTTCGACGCCTACATCGAGCAGGTCGTCGCGGCGATCGGCGAGGTCGCGCGGACCATGCTCCACGCCCTGGTCACCTTCGAGGTCACCGGGGTCCGGCCGATCGTCGACATGGGCCAGGGCTGGGACCAGCCGCTTCCGGGGATGTAAAGGGCGATAGACAGGGGATCACCCCGCGGACGAGACGATCGGGACGAACTCCCGGTTTGGGCGTACGCCCCGATCAGTCCGGCAGCTAAAGCAGCTCAAACGAATAAAACGAATGGGTGGAATTTTATCAGCTGGAGGTCTTCTCCCCGTCCAGCGATAGGCCGCAGGCTTTCGCGACGCCCGCCCCGTACGCCGGATCCGCCCGGGAGCAGTTCTCGATGTGCCGGCGCTTGATGAACTCCGGTGCGTCCCCCATTGCGCGGGCCGTGTTCTCGAAGAGCACCTGCTGCTGCGCCGGGCTCATCAGCCGGAAGAGCTTGCCCGGCTGGGTGTAATAGTCGGCGTCGTCCTCGCGGAAGTCCCAGATGTCACCCGGGCCGTAGATCGGAAGCGGCGGCTCCCGGTGCTCCGGCTGCGCCTGCCACTCGCCGAACGAGTTCGGTTCGTACCCGATCGTCGAGCCGTGGTTGCCGTCCACGCGCATCTGGCCATCGCGGTGGGACGGGTGGGTCGAGGGGCAGTTCTTCGGCCGGTTCACCGGGATCTGGTGGTGGTTGACCCCGAGCCGGTACCGCTGTGCGTCGCCGTAGGAGAAGAGCCGGCCCTGGAGCATCTTGTCAGGCGAGAACCCGATCCCGGGCACTACCGCCGCCGGGTTGAACGCGGCCTGCTCGACATCCTGGAAGTAATTCTCGGGGTTCCGGTTCAGTTCGAGCACGCCCACCTCGACGAGCGGGAACTCGGACTTGTACCAGACCTTGGTGAGATCGAACGGGTTGTACGGCATCTCCCGGGCCTGCTCCTCGGTCATCACCTGGATATACATCGTCCAGCGTGGGAAGTCGCCGCGCTCGATCGCGTCGTACAGATCGCGCTGGTGGCTCTCACGGTCCTTCGCTACGATCACCTCGGCCTCCTCGTCCGTGAGGTTCTCGATCCCCTGCTGGGTGTGGAGATGGAACTTGACCCAGACTCGCTCGTTGGCGGCATTGATCATCGAGAAGGCATGGCTCCCGAACCCGTGCATGTGGCGGTACGAGCGCGGGATGCCGCGGTCGCTCATGGTGATCGTCACCTGGTGGAGCGCCTCGGGGAGCGATGTCCAGAAGTCCCAGTTGTTCGTCGCGCTCCGCAGGTTCGTCCGCGGGTCCCGTTTGACCGCGCGGTTCAGGTCCGGGAAGTTATGAGGGTCGCGCAGGAAGAAGACCGGGGTGTTGTTGCCGACAAGATCCCAGTTTCCCTCCTCGGTGTAGAACTTCATCGCGAAGCCCCGGATGTCCCGCTCGGCGTCGGCTGCGCCACGCTCGCCGGCCACGGTCGAGAACCTGGCGAACGCGTCGGTCTTCTTTCCGACCTCCGAGAAGATCTTCGCCCGGGTGAACCGGGTGATGTCGTTCGTGACAGTGAAAGTCCCGAAGGCTCCCGATCCCTTGGCGTGCATGCGCCGCTCGGGGATCACCTCGCGGTCGAAATGCGCGAGCTTCTCCTGGAGCCAGATGTCCTGCATCAGGATCGGGCCGCGTGGGCCGGCCGTTACCGCATTCTGGTTATCGACCACGGGGGCGCCGGCGGCCGTCGTCAGTCGCTTCTTGTCGTTCATCTCCAACCTCTACAGTCATCCCCCCGGGCTCCTGTGCTCGGCGAGACCATGACGATCAGTCGCCGTGGGGGTATTTGAACCATCCCTTCGCGGCGAATGTCGGTGGCATCCAGCTGATAACATCTCTTATGGGGCCCGGCGCCGCACGATCGTGTGGAGCGGCAAAATGACCAACGCGGATGGGAAACCGGCGAAGCTCGGGGCTCTCGAGGCGGAGCTCACCCGTCTCGGTCCGGTCTTCGTCTCGTTCTCGGGCGGTGTCGACTCGTCCCTGCTCGCCGTGGTTGCGCGTCGTGTCCTCGGGGACGACATGGCCTGCGGGCTCCTCGATAGCCCGCTCATCCCCCGCGCCGAGATCGCGGAGGCGGGGGCGATCGCGGTGGCATATGATCTGCCGCTCGCCGTGCTGTCCTTCGACCCGCTCTCCGACCCCGCAATCGCGGGGAACTCCGCGGACCGGTGCTACCACTGCAAGCGCGCGGGCGCCGCCGTCCTCTGGCGCGAGGCGACGGAACGGGGGATCGTCACAGTCGTCGACGGCGTGAACTGCTCCGATCTCGGCGAGCACCGGCCCGGGCTCGCGGCCTCGGATAAAGCGGGGATCCGCCACCCGTTCGTCGCCGCGGGGATTGCCAAGGAGGATGTCAGGGCGATCGCCCTCGCCCTCGGACTCCCGTTTGCCGAGAAGCCGTCCGCGGCCTGCCTCGCCTCGCGGGTGCCGTACGATGAAGGGCTGGCTCCGGCGACGCTCGCGCGGGTGGAGGCCGGCGAGGCGGCGCTGCACGACCTCGGCTTTCTGGCGTGCCGCGTCCGGGCGCACGGCCGGCTCGCCCGCATCGAGGTGCCGGCTGCTGATCTCGAACGCGCCCTTGCGTCTGCAGGACCCATTGTCACCGCGCTGAAAGCGGCCGGATTCGCCTGGGGCGCCCTCGACCTCGAGGGGTACCGTACCGGTGCGATGGACGAGGGCGGGCCCGGCGGTACACGGTGAAAAAAGAGAGGGGGGAGGCGTCTCAGGCGGGGACGAGCCGGGCCATGTCTTCGTCGACCGTCGTGTTCGGCCCGATGTTGAAGTTCTCGACGAGGACCTTCAGCACGTTCGGTGAGATGAAGCCGGGCATCTTCGGGCCGAGCGTGATGTTCCTGATCCCCAGGCTCAGGAGGGCGAGAAGGACCAGCACCGCCTTCTGCTCGTACCAGGCGATGTTGAACGAGAGCGGCAGGTCGTTGACCCCAACGCCGAACGCGTCGGCGAGCGCCTGCGCGATCACGACGAGCGAGTAGCAGTCGTTGCACTGGCCCGCATCGACCACTCGCGGGATGCCGCCGATCGTCCCGAGGTCGAGGGCGTTGTAGCGGTACTTCGCGCAGCCGGCCGTCAGGATGATCGTGGAGGGCGGGAGCGCCTTCGCGAACTCGGTGTAGTACTCCCGCTCGCGCTGCCGGCCGTCGCACCCGGCCATGACGACGAACCGCGTGATGTCTCCCTTCTTCACGGCCTCGATGATCGTGTCCGCGAGCCCGAGCACGGCGCCGTGCGCGCAGCCCGTGATCAGCTCGCGTCCCGTTCCCGGGAGCTGCGTCGGCGGCGGCGACGCCTGCGCCGCCCGGATGATCCCCGAGAAGTCCTTGGTCCCGTCGGGGCGGACGTCGATGTGGGTCGTCCCTGGCCAGCCTACCGGGCCCGTGGTGTAGATCCGGCCGACGTACGAGTCCTTGGGCGGGATGATGCAGTTCGTGGTGAAGAGGATCGGGCCGTTGAACGGCTCGAACTCCTCGCGCTGGTTCTGCCAGGCCGTGCCGTACTGGCCGACCAGGTGCGAGAACGCCTTCAGCTTCGGGTAGGCGTTCGCGGGCAGCATCTCGCCGTGGGTGTAGACGTCGATCCCGGCGTCCTTCGACTGCTCGAGGAGCTGGAACAGGTCCTTGAGGTCGTGGCCCGTGACCACGATCCCCGGCCGGGTGCCGACGGTGGTCTTCACCGAGGTGATCTCGGGCGTGCCGTACGTCTCGGTGTTGGCCCTGTCCAGCAGCGCCATGGTCGCGACGCCCATCTTCCCGCACTCGAGGTCGAGCGCGACCATCTCGTCGACAGAGAGGTCGTCTCTAAGGGTCGAGGCCAGCCCTCGCACGATGAAGTCCTCGATGGCGGGGTCCATGTAGCCCAGCACGGCGGCGTGGTGGTAGTACGCGGACATGCCCTTGAGGCCGTAGATCAGCATCCAGCGGAGTGAGCGGACGTCCTCGTTCTCCGTGGCAAGCACGCCCGCATCGGCCATCTTCGCGTCGATATCGGCATCGGAGGACGGCGTCCAGGTGGCCGCGTCCGGCGCGTCGGGGCCCGCCGCCGGCAGTCCGTCGCGGAGCGCCACGGCCTTCCGGATCATCTCCCGGAAGACCGACGGGTCGAAGTTGACGTTGGTGATCGTCGAGAAGAGCGCGTCGATGATGAACGATCGCGCCTCCTTGCTCCCCGCGCCGCTGGCCTGATCGCGGTACGCGATCCCGCGGGCGACGTAGAGCAGGACGTCCTGGAGCCCGGCAAGGACCTCGTCCTTGCCGCAGACGCCCCGGTTCGTGCAGCCCGTGCCGCGGACCGTCTCTTCGCACTGGTAACAGAACATGGTGTTCTCTCCGCAGGTCTCCCTGCGTCGTATCAATAAGATACCGGGGTATAAGTAGGCGTGGGTTTCTACAATGTAACTATGCAGGACGTGTGCACAGTCAACCAGACGGTCCGGTACCTGGCGCGGAAGTGGACCCTGCTGATCATCCTGGAGCTCTACAAGGGCCAGGGCCACACGCGCCGGTTTACGGAGCTGAAGGAGGCCCTCGGCGGGATCACGCAGAAGGTGCTTGCCGAGCGGCTGCGCGAGCTCGAGCACGAGGGGATCGTGACGCGGCGCGTGGACGCCACGGATTTCCCGGTGCGGACCGAGTACACCCTGACCGAGAGTGGTCTCGCGCTCGTGGACGTGGTTCGCGGGATCAAGGCCTGGGCGCTCGCCTGGAAGGTCGAGAACGCCACCTGCGGCAACCAGGACTGCTCGGTCTGCGTACTTTAAGGGAGTCGGATGAGAAGAGTGGAGGACGATCATGAAACGGAAGATCATCGAGATCGACCAGGAGCGCTGCACCGGGTGCGGGCAGTGCATCCCGGACTGCCCGGAAGGGGCGCTCCAGGTGATCGACAACAGGGCACGACTGGTCTCGGACCTCTTCTGCGACGGGCTCGGCGCCTGCATCGGGACCTGCCCCGAGGGCGCGATCTCGGTCATCGAGCGGGAGGCTGAGCCGTACGACGAGCGGGCCGTGATGGAGAAGATCGTGCCGCAGGGCACGGGGACGATACGGGCCCACCTCGAGCACCTCGCGGGGCACGGACAGACGGACCTGTACGAGCAGGCGATAACCGTCCTGGGTGAGAAGGGCGTTCCGATACCTGCGCATCATGCACCCGGCATGAAGACACTGCCAGCGGCCCCGGGAGGGGGACACGGCGCGGCGGGCCACGGGGGGGGAGGGTTCTCGGGCTGTCCCGGGTCGGGCGCCCGAACCATCGACCGGGCGACTCCCCGTTCGAGTATCCAGGCAGGCGGCCCGCGACCGCCCGTGGGGGAGGCTCCCGGCTCGGAGTTGGGGCAGTGGCCGGTCCAGCTCGCTCTCCTGAACCCGGGAGCCACCTACTTCGAGAATGCCGACCTGCTGATCGCTGCCGACTGCACCCCCTTCGCATACGCAGGGTTCCACCAGGAACTCCTCCGCGGCCGCATCCTGGTCATCTTCTGCCCGAAGCTCGACCAGGAGATCGAGGAATACGTCGAGAAGCTCGGGGAGATCCTCTCCCGCCACGAGATCCGCTCGATCACGGTCGCACGCATGGAGGTTCCCTGCTGCGGAGGCGTCCGGCACGTGGTCGACCGCGCGCTTGAGCGTTCGGGAAAGAGGATCCCGGTGGCCGAGCGGGTGATCACGATCGACGGCAGGCTGATCTGACGCGGAAGACCGGCCTCGAGCCGCGGGCTAAGGCCGCCGCGGCTCCAACCAGAGTGTTTTTCACTCGGCACCGGCCAACGCATACCGAGAAGCCATGAAGATCACCACCGTATCGGACGTGGTGCCGGGTCCGAACCCGCACCGGGTCGACGCGAGGAAGGTCTACGACTCCGAGCACGCGACGGCCGTCGTCATCACGCTTCAGCCCGGGGAGTCGCTGAAGCGGCATATCACGCCGGTCGACGTCTTCTTTTACGTCCTCGAGGGAGAGGGAGTGGTGGAGATAGGCGATGAGCGCGAGACGGTCGCGGCGGACCGAATCGTCGAGAGCCCCGCCCGTATCCCGCACCGCTGGGCGAACGAGAGCGACCACGTCTTTCGCGTGCTCGTGGTCAAGGTGCCCCGCCCGACCGAGGATACGAAACTGCTCTGAACTGCGACGGCCGTTCGGCCCCGACCTGGCAACAGCGGGCACGCTCGCCTCGCCGGGCCCGACAGTTTCGATAGGGTGGAAATACTTAGCTCTTAAGGGATGGAACGTCCTTATGCGGCCCACGCCTGGTCCTGCGAACCCCCGACACAGTGTCGCACGCCCTGGGTCGCATCCCCCTTTCTCCACACATTCCCCGCGGTTCGAGGGTGTGTGCTTCCTGCCTATCGCATAGCAGGATCATATGTGTCGAAGACGAGCCCGATTTCGTCCTGACAGGGTCAGCACATCATCGGTTAATCCAGGACCTCGATGGGGACCCGGTCAGGCGGGGGTTCGAAGGGTTCCCGGGAAGTGCGCCGGTCCGACCTCTCTCTTCCTCGGTCACTACCGCCCCCGTCATTGTCGTCCCTGTCGTCACGATAGCCCTTCGAATCGTCCCGCCCCCGATCGCTTCCGTCCTTGTCCTCATCGGTGCCATTCCGGAAAAAGTCGTGGGCCTCCCCTCGCTCGGTTCCGGTCGGGCGATCGATAATCGTCTCGTCCCGACCGATCCTGTTCCCAACCCTTCCCATCTCATCGTGGTGGTCCCCCATCGCCAGTGTCACCGGGTCGCCGGCGTCACTCGCGGGCGCTCTGGTCTCGGCCCGGTCGGGGAGGCCGGATCGGGAATACTTATTACACTCCAGATGGAATTGGGTCGAAAGAGAATAAATGGGCCGTCCCATGCCTCAATGAGACATCATGTCATTCGAATCCCTGCCGTTTCACCGGCATGCACCGCTCAGTAACCTCGTCCGCACAGGCCGGTGCGTGGGCCGCAATGGACTGCCCCGTCGAACGCCGACTCCGACCTCCGGTGCCGAGCCCGTGGACTTCTTGCCCAACGCCCGAGACTGACCTGCCATGCGCCTCGGTTCACGCCCCGATCGCCACGACAACCGTGTACTGCGCACCCTCGGCGTTCTACGGCGGTGGGTCGACAACCGCATCGTCCATCTGCTTGTCCTCGTGTTCGTCCTCCTGGTCGTGGGCATGCTCACCGCTCTCGTCCTCGCTGTCCCGGACGACCCCGCCGTCTCGAACCCCGCCCGAAGGATCGTGGAGGGGGGACTCACGGCGCTTGGGATGGACCCCCGCGACACCTTTCTCATCATCTCGGGAGTGAGGCACGAGAACATTCGCGTGCCTGGCAACATCGTTCGCGGGTACCTCTCGAACCCCGAGCATCTCGAGCTTCAGATCGCGGCAGCGGACGTACAGCGCCTTGCCCACGACCGTGAGGTGGCGCTCGAACAGGGGTACTGGGTCCCGACGGACGAGGACTACGTCCCTGTCACCATCACGAGGAACGGCGAGGTCCTTCACGGCTCGGTCAGGCTGAAAGGAGACTGGGTCGACCACTGGTATAGCGAGAAATGGTCCCTCCGGTTCAAGCTTGATCACGGTGATCGCCTGGATTACATGGGGGAGTTCGGGCTCCACGCGCCGCGCGTCCGGAACGACATGCACGAGTGGGTCTTCCAGCAGGCGCTCGCCCGGGAGGGCGTCTCGGGGATCTCCTACCGGTTCGTGGATGTCACGATCAATGGCAGGCGGATGGGCACGTATGCGCTCGAACAGGAGTTCGACGAGGGGGTTCCATGGTACAACCGGGAACCGCCGGGCCCGCTCGTCCGGTTCTCCAAGGGCGACCTGCACCAGGCGATCGTCGAGGATCGGCGAATGCCGGACCCGGAGCGGACGGTCGCCCTGGACGTGCTGGGACAGAACGAGACGGCGCAGGGTTATACAGAGAACGAGACGGCCACCGCACTCCGGCTCCTCGAGGAGTGGCGGCGGGGCGAGCTTCCCACCAGCGACGCGTTCGACCTCGGGCGGACCGCACGGTTCTTCGCGCTCTCGGACCTCTGCGGCAACGTCCATGGCGACCTGATCCACAATATTCGGTTCTACTTCAACCCGGTTACTGCTCGTCTCGAGCCGGTGGGTGTGGACGCGAACGCGGGGTATTACATCGACGGGATCAAGGGCCTCTCCGACAGCCCATATTACCGCATGTTCTTCGACGATCCGGTCTTCTTCGAGCAGTACCTCGCCGAGCTCGACCGGATCCGAGCGGACGGCTACCTCGAGGCGCTTTTCGAGGAGACACGGTCGGGGTTCCAGGAGAATCTTACGACCATCTACCGCGACCAGCCGTATTACTTCTTCGAGGACGACACGTATTTCGCCAACCGCGAGGTCATACGCAGGGCGCTCGCGCCGTACCGTGCGGTCAGCGCGTACGCGAACGGGACCTCGGAGGGCCGGCTCCGGGTCGACCTGGGCGCATCCCAGCCGTTGCCGGTCGAGGTCACGGCGCTGTACGTGGGGGACCTCCGCTCTCTGCCTGATGGCGGAGCGTTTCGGCTCCCGGGGAAGATCCTGAACGAGCCGGTCGAGTTCCGGCAGGTGGCGTTCTCGCTGCCCGGCAGTGCCGGGTGGAACGCAACGACCCCGCTGCAGCTCGAATGCCGTGTCGTCGGGACCGGCGACGTCCGCAGGGAGCCGGTGATCGCGACACCTCGTATCGCCCCGGGGGCGGGCGCGGTCAGCCTCGCGCGCCTTCCTGCCAGCGCGGATCGTTTCGCCTTCGCGGTGACCGATGACGAACGCCGCGAGGTCTATCTCGAGCCAGGCAGCCACCGCCTCGCCGAGCCACTGGTCCTCCCCGAGGGATACGGTCTCGTCTGCGGGCCCGGCACGACCCTCGACCTAGTGCGGAACGCCTCGATCGTCGCGCGGGGCCCGCTCGCGTGGGAGGGCTCGGAGCAGGATCCGATCGTGGTCCGCTCGAGTGACGGGACTGGCGGGGGCCTGGTCGTGATGCGGGCGAAAAACACCTCCACCCTCGCGCGCGTCCATCTTGCGGGGCTCGCCGGCGTCGACAGTGAGACGGGCAACGGCACCGTCCTGACATTCCTCGAGAGCCCCGTCGTCCTTGACCACATCTCCGTGGTGGGCGCGGGAACGACCCCGCTCCTCCGGCTGGTCGACAGCCAGTTCTCCCTCGCCCGATCCGCCTTCGAGCGCGGTGCCGATCCTGCTGTCTCGGTGGAGTTCTCGCGCGGGACCATCAATGGCACGCGCGTCGCCGAGGGGTCGGGCGTCCGGATCACCGGGAGCGAGGTCGGGATCGGGCAGGCCCGTTTCGAGCAGATTACCGGTACCGCCGTCAATGCCGAGCGTGAGAGCACGATCTCCGGCGAGGAGATCGAGTGCACAGGGGCCGGCACCGCGCTCGAGGTGCGGGCCGGGTCGTCGGTCGACATATCCTTCCTGGCGTTGCGCGACGTGGAGGTCGGGGTCAGTGCCGGGGCAGCGGAGTCGGGATCCGAACCGGGAAAGGTCGTGCTCCGCCAGGTCAGTCTCGCGAACGTGACGACACCGTACGGCATGGGCGAGGACAGCAGCATCGTGGTCGACGGTCGAAGTGTCGGCGCGTGAGGGGCCGCCGTTTCCCCGGAGGCTGGCCAGCTGTCCGGGAGAGCGGACTCGTCCCTCCCGGCGGCCGCTCTCCGCCACGGACCGGTATATGCCCGTCCCTGCCTATCGCGTCCAGGTATCGATCCTGCCGGTTCGGACCGAACGTGCCGAACGGGTAGATCCATCTCAGGGACGGGCGCCGCAGGTCTGCATCACGGAGGCGCGACCCGGGAAGAGCGGTCCGCGGGCGGCGAGAATCAGAGAGCGGAATGGTGAAAAAAATGAAGAAGGCCGGGACGGCCTTTCTCGAGGCTATGGGACTCCGACCGTGCTGCACGGTTGTCCGAGGGACGTCTCCTGCCGGCGATCCCGCGCTCGAACACGCATGGAGTGCGATATCACGGTCCCGCCGGGATGTCCCTCCCGTCCACCCGCAGCCCGGAGTGACCCGATGCCGCGCGAGACTGGAGGACCTTCTTCGATCGGGGACGTTCCGGGAGTATGCTCTCTACCTGTCCATCATGGCGACCATCCGCCCCTTGACACCGCCTGCCTTCAGCTTCTCCAGGCCCTCGCCGATCTCCTCGAACTCGATCTCTATGATCTCCGGTTTGAGGTCCCCCGAGGCCATCATCTCGTAGACTGCGGCGATGTCTTCCGCGTTGCCGCCCTGGCTCCCCACCAGGGTAACCTCGTGGGTGATCAGAGTCATCGTATTGATGGTGGTCTCGAGTTTTGCCATCCCCACCAGGACCACGCGCCCGCCCGGCCTGACCGCCTCGATGGCGTCCGCCGTCGTCGTGCCCGCCCCGGCGAAGTCGACGATGACGTCCAGGTCGTGCTTGGCCGCCTCGCTGATGGACGAGTAGACCGCCTTGCAGCCCAGTTTGAGTGCCTCCTCCTGCGCGGCGGGGCTTCGGGTCGCGGCATAGACTTCGGCGCCCTTGAGAACGGCGACACGGGCTCCGATCGACCCGAGGCCCCCGATGCCGATGATGCCGACCTTCATGCCCTCCCTGACACCTCCCGTCACCACGACGGCGTGGTGGGACGTCATCCCCGCGTCCGTGGCCGCTGCCGCCTGTGCCCACGTCACGCCCTCGGGGACCGGGATCAGCGCCTCCTCCGGGGCGGTTGACTTCGTGGCGTACCCGCCGTCGCGGCCGTAGCCTCCACCGTACCCGTCCTTGGTCGGCATGGGGCAGACGCCAACCCGGTCCCCCACCTTGAACTTCGTGACGCCCTCGCCGACCTCGGTGATGACGCCTGCATACTCGTGCCCGATGAAGAGCGGGACGTTCATCAGGGCCATCCACTTTTCGTCCTCGAGCGCGCCGACGTCCGAGTGGCAGAGCCCGGAGGCCTTCACGTCGAGCACGACGTATCCCGGCTTTGCAACAGGATCGGGTTTCTCGATAAGTTCCAGCGGCTTGTGTGTCCGCTCAAATTGCCATCCTCTCATTCTATTCACACTCCTTGTCTCGCTTCTGGTTCTCGTTCGTACAATGGGACGGTCCGCGGTCCATCTCGTCCCGGCAATGAACTGGTCACGACGGAGCCCTGGGTCTTTCCGCGGTGGTTCCTGTCAGCGCGCGGGCCGGCCCCGCCGTGTTCCGTGCGCCCACATGACAGGATGTTCACGTCTATCCTATTATCCGATTTCAAAGGTTTCGGCGCCGTGCGGATCTTTTCAGTCCAGGACGGCGACCATCCTACCCTTCACGCCGCCGGCTTTGAGTTTTTCAAGGCCCTCGGGGATCTCGTCGAACCCGATCTCGATGATCTCGGGCTTGAGGTCGCCGGACGCCATCATCCTGTACACGGCCGCGATGTCGTCGACATTGCCCCCGTTGCTCCCCACGAGGGTGAGCCGGTGGGTGATCATGGTCATGGCGTTGACGACGGGCGCGAGATTTGCCATGCCGACCAGGACCACGCGCCCGTCGGGGCGGACCGCCTCGAGGGCGTCCGTGGTCGTCTGGCCCGCTCCGGCGAAGTCGACGACGACGTCCAGGTCGTGCTTGGCCGCCTCGAGGATGTTCGAGTACACGGCCTTGCACCCGAGTTTCAGGGCCTCTGCCTGCGCGGCGGGGCTCCTGGTCGCGGCGTACACCTCCGCGCCCGAGAGGACGGCGACCCGGGCGCCGATCGACCCCAGGCCCCCGATGCCGATGATGCCGACCTTCATGCCCTTCTTGACGCCCCCGTTTGCGACGACGGCGTGGTGGGAGGTCATGCCCGCGTCCGTGGCCGCGGCAGCCTGTGCCCAGGTGACCCCCTCGGGGATCGGCACGAGCGCCTCTTCCGGCGCGGTCGACTTCGTGGCGTACCCGCCGTCGCGAGTGTAGCCTCCGCCGCCCTCGGACGGTAGCCCCTCCTTCTGGACCACGGGACAGACGCCGACCTTGTCGCCGATCTTGAACTTCGTGACGCCCTCGCCGACCTCGGTGATGACGCCGGCATACTCGTGGCCGATGTAGAGCGGGGCCTTCATCAGGGCCATCCAGCTCTCGTCCTCCATCGCGCCGACGTCAGAGTGGCAGAGCCCGCTGGCCTTGACATCCAGCACGACATAGCCGGGTTGCGCGACCGGATCGGGTTTTTCAACAAGTCTCAGCGGTTGATGCGTGTAGGTAAATTCCCATCCTTTGACCATAGTAATCCTCTCCTCGTTTCGGCTGCTCCGTCATGTCGGACATGCAGCCTCACGGACAGCATCCACGGTCACACTTTCCACCCCACCAGATCATGACGTCTATCCGGGCGGGCATGTGCGGAGATGCTGGTTCCTCCCGCCGTTGCCGGGGCGCGGGGACGAGCCCGCGCACCCGCCCGGCAGGGTTCTGATCGCCTGCTCTCCTTATCTCAGTACGCGGACCAGCCGGCGTCGGCCGCGACGACCACGCCGTTGACCAGGCTCGACTCATCGGACGCGAGGAAGAGGGCCAGTTCGGCGATCTCCTCGGCCTTTCCCATGCGCGGGTTGGCCCCGACACCGGCGGAGACGATCTCCATGCCCTCGGCGTGGCTCTGGGTCGTCCTCGAGAGGTCCACCATCTCGGTCTGGACATACCCGGGCGCGATGATGTTAGACCGCAGACCTTTCTTGGCGTACATGTAGCCGACGTTCTTCGCGAGCCCGAGGTTCGCGTGCTTGGACGCCGTGTACGCGGCCCCGGTATGCCCGCCGTGGGTCCCGCCGATGGACGAGACCGTCACGAAGGCGCCCTTGTTGAGCCCCTCGGCGTCGCCGGGGTTCTTGAGCATCTCGGGGATCGCGGCGCGGAACATGTACATCGGGCCGTCGACGTTGACCTTGAAGACGTTCTTCCACGTCTCGTCGTCCAGATCGGCGACGGGAGCCACCTTGTCGAGCGCGCCGGCGTTGTTGACGACGATGTCGAGCTTTCCGAACTTCTCGACAGCCGTCTTCACGGCGTTCTTGACGTCCTGCTCGTTCCCGACGTCGCCGGAGAGGGCGACGGCCTTGCCGCCCTTCGCCGTGACGCTGTCGATCACGCCCTGCAGCTTCTCCTTCCGCCGCGCGATGGCGATGACCGTTGCTCCTTCCTCGGCAAAGCGCTTGGTGATCGCCTCGCCCATCCCGGAGCTCGCCCCGGTCACGATTGCTACCTTTCCATCAAGTCTTCCCATGGTTGATTCCTCCTGTCTGTCGTGGTCGAAGAGCGGTACTAGCAGACCCTGCCCTTGTCGAGCCCGGTGATCCGGATGCCGCCGAACTGGCACTTGTTCCGGATGTTGAGGCCGATCAAGAGCGGCGTGATCTTCTCGATGATGCTCGCGCGCTCGAGGGCGCCGCAGTCGATGACGCGGACGCCGGGGATCGACTCGATCAGCGGCGTCACTTTCGCCTTGGCGTCCTTGTCATCGCCGCAGATCAGGCAATCGCAGTCGATCTCCTCGTCGAGCTGCATGAACCAGGTCTGGCTGATGTTGTTGAACGCGCAGATCACCTTCGCCTCCGGGACGATCGACTGCGCGCGCTGCGCCGCCGAGCCCTCGGGCAGGATCATGCACTTGGTGGCCGAGCCGCCGATGGCCGACTCCAGCGGGCCCGTCGCGTCGAGCAGCGGCTTGCCGGCCGAGCCCTCCTTGATCGAGACGAGCGTGTCCTTCTGCGCCGCGAGCGGCACAGTCAGCACCAGCGCCTCGGCCGCTTTCGCCGCGTCGGGGTTGGTCATGGCCTGGACGTTGGTCGAGCCCGGCAGGAGCTCCTTGACCTTCGTGACGGCCGCCTCGGCCTTGTCGATCGTCCTCGAGCCGATGATCACGTCGTGGCCCGCCTGCACGAACCGGGCGGCGATGCCGAGCCCCTGGCCGCCGGTTCCTCCGATGATTGCTACCTTCATGCTGCTATCCTCGTTTGTTGATCTCAACGATACATGATCGGACTTCGCTTCACGCCGCGGTGTAGCCGCCGTCGACGACGGTGGTCGTCCCCGTGGTGTAGCTCGCCTCGTCGCTCGCGAGGTAGACCACTGCCGGGTTCAGCTCGCCGTCGCGCCCGTTCCGCTTCATCGGGACCATCGCGTCCAGGTACGCCTGCCACTGGGGCGACGAGAGCGCCTCCCTGGTCAGCGGCGTCGGGAAGAAGCCCGGGCAGATCGCGTTGACCGTGATGTTGTACGGCGCGAGCTCGATGGCCATCTGGCGGGTGACGTTGACCACGCCGCCCTTGGCCGCCTGGTACCCGACCGTCGAGGCCGTGGCGCCGACGAGGCCGTACATCGAGGCCGTGTTGATGATCCGGCCGTAGCTGTTCTTGACCATCTCCTTCGCGAATTCACGCGCCACCTTGAAGACGGCCGTGAGGTCCACGCCGACGGTATGCTCCCAGTCCTCGTCGGAGTACTCCAGGAACGGCCCCATCTTGGCCGAGCCGGCGTTGTTGAGCAGGATATCGACCTTGCCGTACTCCCTGACGATCGCCTGGACCGCGTTCTTGATCGATTCGGTGGAGGTGACGTCGCAGACCACGGGCAGGCAGCGGACGCCGAGGGCGCGGATCTCGTTCGCGACCTCCTCGAGCTGCTCCTTTCTCCGGGCCATGATCGCCATGTCCGCCCCCTGTCCGGCGAGGGCTTTCGCCATCTGCACGCCGATGCCGGACGAGGCGCCGGTGACGGCCGCCACGCGTCCGTGTAAATCAAACATTGCCATTATCTTTTCTCCGTTTCCGGGTTATTCGAGGATTACCGCGGGCTTGATCAGGTCCTTCGGCTTCTCGTGCATCAGGTAGAGGGCCTGCTCGATGTCCGCGAAGTTCGTGAACCGGTGCGTGAGCAGCAGGGACGGGTCGATCCGGCCATGCTCGACGAGCGCGGCCAGGCGCTCCATGCGGGCACGCCCGCCGGGGCAGAGCCCGCCGCGGATGGTCTTGTCGCCGAGGCCGCCTCCCCAGGCACCGAGCGGGATCGGGATGTTCTCGGCGTGCTCCATCACGTTGACGTTGCCCAGGGTCCCGCCGGGCTTAAGCACCTGGACGGCCTGGCCGATGGTCGAGACGTCACCGCCGGCGGTTACCGCGGAGTCGACGCCCTCGCCGCCCGTGAGATCCATGATCTGCTCGACGGTGTCGCCGTTGTGGTAATCGATGATCTCGGTCGCGCCGTACTCGCGGGCGACCTTCACGGCGTTCGGCCGGGAGCCGACGGCGAGGATCCGTGCCGCGCCCATGAGGTGCGCGCCGGCAACACCCATCAGGCCCACGGGGCCGATACCGAAGACGGCCACCGTGGACCCGAGCTGGACGTCCGCGAGCTCGGCCCCGTAGAAGCCGGTGGTCATCATGTCGCCGATCATCACGGCCTGCTCGAGCGAGATGCTGTCCGGCAGGTGCGCGAGGTTGGCGTCTGCCTCGTTGACGTGGAAGTAGTCGGCGAAGACGCCGTCCTTGGCCGTGCAGAACGGCATCCCCGAGCACATCCCGTCGCAGTGCTGGGCATAGCCGCGCTGGGACGGGACACGCCCGAAGGTCGGCGTGATGGCCGGGACGATCACCCGATCGCCGGGCTTGAAGTCGCAGACCTCGTTGCCGACCTCGTCCACGATGCCGACGGCCTCGTGGCCCATGATCCGGTCGCTGGGCATGTAGTCGCCCAGGTCGCCCCAGATCATGTGGATCTCGGAGGTGCAGGGCGCCATCGCGAGCGGCCGGACGATCGCGTCGCGGGGGCCGGCGGTGGGTCTGGGCTTGTCGACCCAGCCCACCTGCCCCTTGCCGGTTCTGGCCAGTCCTTTCATCCGGGGAAGTGTTCAATCCGTCCGATTAAATATTCTTGGTTTACTGATAATCACTGCCCCGCGACGTTCATATAGCAGCACCTCGAGCCCACGGACGTCCTTCGGCGTTGTCCCTCCAGGGTCAAGTTAGTTTATAAAAAAACAGGGGATCGGGCGGGGAGCGCGCGTTTCGTCTCGCGAAAGCCTGTCGTTATTGATTATCAGTGAACCGATCGGACGCCCAGCGCGCCGTATCGGCCGAGGCCGCCAGACCGCCCGGGCTCCGGAGGTCCTCCGAGACATCGATCATGAACGCGGCGAGCTCGCCCGAAGGGAGGGGGAAGAGGTAATGCCAGATCCAGGGCCCCTTTCCCCTCCAGTACTGGAGCGGAGGGAGGAAGACCTGGGTCTTCGAGCTGACCACCCGCCTTCCCATCTCGCGCAGTTCGCGGTCGGCGAGATCGGGGTAGACCTCGTAGACGCTCCGGCCGACCACCTCCTCCCTGCCGACGCCGAGGATCTCTTCCGCCGCGCGGTTGAGGTCCTTGACCACGAAGTCCTCGCCACCGCGTACCGTCTCGTAGATGATCATGCCGTTGGCCGCGTTCTCGAAGAGGGAGCGGTACCGGGTCTCGCGGAAGGAGAGGTCTCGCCGCTCCCGCCGGTCCCGGGTGATGTCCTTGAAGAGAATGGCGAACTCCGAGGGCGGGCCGCCGCTGTCGCGCCGGATCGGGGTGAAGATCACGTCGAAGTAGGCCACGCCCGACTTCGAACTCGGGACCTGCTCCCGTCTCATGCGGTCGAAGTCGCAGGCCAGCTCGGTCTCGGCCGCGCGTCCTCTCTCGACCAGCGCCGTCATCCTCTCCGGATCGCAGGGCAGGGTGAAGATGCTCCCCGCGCTGAGCTGCTCGAAGGTCCTGAGGCCCAGGATCCGGAGGGCCGCGCGGTTGGCGCTCAGGATCGTGCCGGCCGCATCGAAGATCACGATCCCCGAGGGGACCGACTCGAAGAGTGTCGCCATCTTCCGCTCCGTGTCGCGGAGCGCGGTCTCGGCCTTTCGCAGCGGCGTGATGTCGCGGAGGCTGATCAGGATCCCCGGCCCCTCTGTCGGCAATACGATCGGGGCGAAGTCGACGTGGTAGACGTGTCCAGTCCGGTCGTCGATCAGCCGCATCTCGTCGAGGAAGGTCTCCGATCGGTGGATCCGCTCGATGTTCCGCCGCACCGAGATCTCGGAGAAGACCGGGAGGTCGAGGTCGAAGAGCCGGGCACCCACGAGGTTCCGGCCGGGCTGAATCCCGAGCGTGGCGCTGAACGCCGCGTTCACCATGCCGACCCGCAGGTCGTCGTCCAGGATCACGAGCGCGTTCGGCAGGCGGTCGATCACCTCGGGGAGCGGCAGGCGCCGCGAGCGCCGGTAGAGCTTCTTCTGGCCGAACCGCTCCATCGTGACGTCGCCGCTCGCTGCCAGGAGCTCGAGGTACTTTGCGGCGGAGATCCGGGTGATCCCGAGCGCGCGGGCGACGGACGTCACGGTCAGCCCGGTGGCCGGGTGTTGCTCGAGCAGGGCGAGGATCCGGCCGAACTGCTCTCCGTACTCATGCATGGCGATCGGTCACCCGGAGGTATTTCGAGTGTACTGTAGACCGCTGGGACCATGACCGTATCGGGCGGCACCGAAGAAAAAGGGTCGCGGGACCGGGATGCGGAGATGCCCGGTCCAACCGTGACAGCGGACGTCGCTTCAGTACGCGCTCCAGCCGGCGTCGGCCACGACGGTCGCACCGTTCACGAAGCTCGCGTCGTCGGAGGCGAGGAAGAGGGCGACCCGGGCGATCTCGTCGGCCTCGCCCATCCGCGGGTTGGTGGCCATGCCGGAGCCGGCGATACCGGCGCCCTCGGGATGAAGGTCAAGCCCCTGGGTGATCTCCGTGTTGACGCCGCCCGGGGCGATGATGTTGGACCTGATGCCCTTCTTCGCGTACATGAACGCGACGTTCTTCGCGAGGCCGATCACGCCGTGCTTCGAGGCCGTGTACGCGGCACCGGCGCGGGACCCGTACAGACCACCGATAGAGGCGACGGTGACAAAGACTCCCGAGCCCTGCTTGAGAAACTGGGGAATCGCCGCCCGCATCATTCGCATCGGCCCTGTCATGTTGACCTCCATGACCGAGTTCCACACCTGGTCGTCCAGGTCGCCGACCGGCGCCATCCGGTCCATCAGGCCCGCGTTGTTCACGACGATGTCGAGCCTGCCGAACTTCTCAACAGCGGTCTTAATGGCGTTCTGGATGTCCTCCTCCTTCGAGACGTCGCCGGCGACGGCGATCGCTCTCCCGCCACCTGATGTCACCTCGTCGATCACGCCCTGGAGCTTCTCCTTTCGCCGCGCGATCGCGACGACGGACGCACCTTCTTTCGCGAAGAGCCTCGTGATCGCCTCACCCATCCCGGAGCTGGCCCCGGTGACGATAGCCACCTTGTTGTCGAGTCTTCCCATGTTCTCTCCCCCGGGTCTATCCCCGGTTCGTTTCCTGATCTCGCCCCTCTTTAATAAAAAAAGTTCGATTTTCTTCCACACAGGGGTCACGCTGCCCGGGTCGACGCGCGCCGGCTTAGGCCTCGGTTGATGGGGTCGGGATCGCGGCAGCCCGTCACGGCGCCTGATCCAGGAATTCGGTGACCAGGCGCACGAAGAGCTCCGGCGCGTCGAACATCGCAAGGTGCTTCTGGCCGGGCATGACCGCTATCCTGCTCCGGGGCAGCGCCCCGTGAATCGCCCTGGAGGGCGCCGTGAGGATCTCGGGGCTCTCGCCGCCGAGAAGGAGGAGTGTCGGGATCTCGAGCGCGCGGAACCGCGACGGGTCGAAGCGGTACTCGCCGTCGGCGAACTCCCGGAGGACGGTCGGGGCTGCGGCGAGGCGCTCCGGCCAGGACGGATCGCTCCTGCGTGCGGCGATCTCGTCCTCGCTCATGCCGACCATCTCGCGGTAGAAGGCCAGCATCATCCCCTCCCTGTCCCCGGCGTCGAGCATCGCCTGGTACCGCTCGCGGAGTCCGGGTGGGTAGAGGGGGGCTTCGACGGGAAAGCCCGGCTCGTACAGGACGAGCCGGCGGAGGTTCCCGACCCGGAGGGCGGCCTCGAGGCAGAGCAGCGCGCCGTAGGAGTGGCCGAGCAGGTTCACCGGCGCGCGGATCGACCGCACCACCGCCGCGACGTCCTCGTACTCGCGTTCGATCGAGTACGGTCCCGTGTCCCCGCTCGCCCCGCGCCCCCGCCGGTCGACGGCGTACGTCGTGAACCGCTCCGCGAGCAGGGGGAGCGAGGAGCCCCAGCGCGTGTGGTCCGCCGTGGTGCCGTGGACCAGCACCAGCGGTGGTCCCTCCCCCCGTCGCTCGTAGGCGATCGGCGTCCCGTCGTCGGACACGACGCTCTCCAACCGGGTCATGAGGCCCCGATGGCCGGGCAGCGCCATAATGGTAGCGGGACGAGTGCCGTGCGCGGCGGCACGCTAAATACCTGCGGCCGACGGAGCCGTCGCCCCGACGAAGAAGAGGGCAGCGAAGACCCCTCCCGCGAGCGTCGCGAGGAGGTTCGTTCCCGAGTTGCCGATCAGCCCCCGGTTCTCGAGGACGGCGCCGATTACCGAGTCGACGTTCGTCCCGACGAAGCCGGCAACGACCGTGACGAGCAGCATGGTCGGGCTGGCCACGCCGAGTGCGAACGCGGCGACCCCGATCACGAGCGCCGCGACGATAGCGGCGAGTTCTCCCATGAGCGAAACGCCGCCGTTGGTCCCCGGACGGACGCGCTCGAAGGTCGTGATCAGGAACGGCGCCCGGGCCGTCACCCCCACCTCGGAGGCGACGGTGTCCGCCGCCGCCGTCGCGACGGCGCCGAGGAAGAGCGCCACGAAGGCGGGGTGGAGGGTCACGCCGTAGAGCACCGCGCCCGCCGCCGCCACGATCCCGTTCGCGAAGACGTTCCGGTACCCCCGGACCCCGCTCTTCTCCTGCTCGACCCCGATATGCCGCTTGTAGTCGAAGCGGTATCGCGTGGTCGCGGCTCCCAGGACGAAGAAGACCAGCAGGATCGCGAACCAGCGGACGTCGGCGAAGACGATCAGCAGCATCCCGACGAGCGCCCCCGAGAAGAGACCCGAGAGGTCCATCGCCCGGACGCGGTAGGCGAAGTAGCCGAACGAGAACGCGACGATCGAGGCGGCGATCAGGTTCAGCCCGTTCACGGAGAAGTCGAGGTCGTCGAAGAGGTAGACGGTCATGGCCACCCCGAGCATCTCCACGAGGAACGCGTCCTCACGATCGGCGAGGATCGCCTTGAGCAGGACGGCTACGACCACGCCCATCAGCACGATCAGCGGCTCCTCCTTGCCGAGCGCCCACGAGACGGCGAGGCCCGCGACGAGGGAAGGCCCGGCGAACCAGAGGTAGACCGGCGGCACCTCGCCCGCCTCGAACCGCCGCGCCACCTCGACTCGCCTCTTGCGCCTCGAGAAGAGGGTGCCGTCCGAGTACCGGGCCGCGAGTTCCCCCACGAGCATGATCGCGAGCGTCACGGCGAAGACGTAGAGCGGGATCACCTGGAGCCCGAAGAGCGCGGCGAGCACCATGATCGGCGCCGTCGGGTACGGCTCGCGCCAGAGGGCGAAGACGGCGAGGCAGGCCGCGAAGACCACCACGGCGAGGATCCAGCCGGGCGAGACGAACGGGGCCGCCACGATCGCGGCGAGGCCGATGGCCGTCCCGAGCAGCGTACCCGTCTGCCTCAACATCGCTGAGAGCTTGTGCGTCGGTTTCTGAATAATCTTCGGTTCTCCTCTCCCGTACGGCCTGTCCGTCCATTCCGCCGCCGGCTGCCGCGATCAGACTTCCGCCCACAGCGATTCGTTCCCAACCGGGACGCACGGTCCGTATCGCGACCTCATAGGGTGTCAGTACGGGCGGGGGACCGTCAAGTATATTTGACATTGTGGTGATAGCTTTCGACATTACCGTGAGACTCCAATCTCCGCACAGGACGACCTCGTGCCTGGATGCAGACGGTAACCACGGGAACCGTGCCGGACAGGCGTGACAAAGTATCGTCTTGAACACCTGGGGGACGAGAATGCGGGCCAGTGGGAGGAGTTCAACGCATCTTCCCCCGAGGGAAGCCCTTTCCATAGCCTGAGATGGAAGCGCGTCCTGGAGAACGGCCTCGGCGCGAGCTGCGACTATCTCGTGCTGTTGAAGGACGAGAATGTCTTCGGGCTCTTCCCCTTCGTCAGGCAGACGATCCGAGGCTTCAAAGGCTATGTCCCGCCTGACACCCCCATCAGCCTTCATGCGATCCTCGAGGACTACCGCGATCCCCTCGCCATCTCATGCGTCCTGCGAAAACTACAGCGTGTACGAAATCCCCTGAGGCTCTCCTTCGTCTCCCTGTCAGCGCTGCGCCCGGAGCTCTTCGATACGATCACGACCCACCCGCTCTATCCGTACGCCCACGACGGCGACATGATCCTCGACCTGGGGGAGTGCCCGCCGGAGACCATCTGGAATGCCTTCTCGGCATCGAGGCGAAAGACGATCCGCAGGTTCGAGAACAACGGGTTCGAGATCACCGAGGAGCATTCGCTGGACGCACTCGAACTCTTCTATCGGCACCACGCGGCGAACCTGAAGTACATCGGCGGAACGCTCCACCCCTTCTCCTACTTTGTCGAACTCTGGAACGCGATGTCGGACGAGATCCGGCTCACGATACTCTCGAAAGGGCCGGTTGTCGCCGGCGGGCTGCTCCAGCTCACGGAAGAGCGCCGAAAGAGGTTGTACACCCTGTACCTATCACTCAACAGGGACCTTCCCCAGCGTTTTTAACCCTCGTAGTCCCTCAACTGGGAGGCCGTCACCTGGGTCAGTAGGGAGGGCTATCGCCAGGTCTCCTTCGGCATGGAATATTCGACCAACCTTGAAGAGAGCAATCCAAGATACCGTATCAAGAGAGGCTTCGGCGCTCGTTTCGAGCCAGTCCACTCGAGAATACTCCCCCTGACGAACTCATTCTCCCTGGCTCTCAGGTTCAGGGACTACCTGGCGCAGAGGTGATCCGGGAGATCCTGGAGAGCAGGTACCTCCCGGGACAGCACACGCAGGCGTGCCCTTCGTATCCCCGACGCGGGAGATACTGTAATGTCCGTCGGCACGCAAGTTCTGAGGGATGAGGACCCCTCCCGAACTGCCGAAGGCCTACGACGCGGCCGCCGTCGAGGCGAAGTGGCAGGAGCGCTGGCGCGACGAGGACCACTACTTCGACCCCGCCTCGGACCGGCCGCAGTTCGTGATCGACACCCCGCCGCCGTACCCCACGGGGAACTTCCACATCGGCAATGCCCTCAACTGGTGCTACATCGACTTCCTCGCCCGGTACCGGCGGATGCTGGGCGACAACGTGATGTTTCCGCAGGGGTGGGACTGCCACGGCCTGCCGACCGAGGTCAAGGTCGAGGAGCAGCAGGGGATCACCAAGAACGACCTCCCCCGCGACGAGTTCCGCCGTCTCTGCCGCGAGCTCACGGCCCGGAACATCGAACAGATGCGGACGACCATGCGGCGCATGGCCTTCTCCATCGACTGGTCGAACGAGTATGTGACCATGCTCCCCGAATACTACCGGAAGACGCAGGCCTCGTTCCTCCGGATGCTGAAAGAGGGTTACATCTACCGCGCCGAGCACCCGGTCAACTTCTGCACCCGCTGCGAGACCGCGATCGCGTTCGCCGAGGTCGCGTACGAGGGGAGGACGACGAAGCTCAGCTACTTCGACTTCGACGGTATCGAGATCGCGACAACGCGGCCCGAGCTCCTCGCCGCCTGCGTCGCGGTGGCCGTCCACCCTGCGGACGAGCGGTACGCATCGCTTGAAGGAACGCTCAGGGTCCCGCTGTTCGGCCACGATGTCCCCGTGGTCCGCGACGAGGCCGTCGACCCCTCCTTCGGTTCGGGCGCGGTGATGATCTGCACCTTCGGTGACAAGCAGGACGTGGTCTGGTGGAAGGCGCACAGCCTCGAGCTGCGGTCCGCGCTCGACGCCGCCGGCCACATGACCGGGCTCGCGGGGCGCTACAAGGGGATGACGGCGCCCGAGTGCCGCGAGGCCGTCCTCGGCGCGATGGCCGACGAGGGCATTCTCCTCCGGCAGATCCCGCTCGAGCAGCGGGTCGGTGCCTGCTGGCGATGCAAGACACCGATCGAGATCCTCTCCGAGCGGCAGTGGTTCGTCAGGGTCGAACCCAACGCGATCCTGCGGGCGGCCTGCGAGGTCGAGTGGGTCCCCGAGCACATGCTCCTGCGGATGGAGGACTGGGTCGGCAAGATGGAGTGGGACTGGTGTATCTCTCGCCAGCGAATCTTCGCGACCCCGATCCCGGTCTGGTTCTGCTCCGCCTGCGGCGAGATGGTCCTCCCCGACGTGCCGGACCTCCCCATCGATCCGACCGTGGACCGGCCGAAGGCGCCGTGCCCGGCGTGCGGATCGACTACCTTCGAGGGCGAGACGGACGTCCTCGACACCTGGATGGACTCGTCCATCTCGGTCATGAACGTGACCGGCTGGGACGGCTCCGCGGCCCGGCCACCGTTCTTCCCGGCGCAGGTCCGTCCACAGGGCCACGACATCATCCGGACCTGGGCCTTCTACACGATCCTCCGCTCGCTCGCGCTCACGGGCGAGAAGCCCTGGGAGCAGATCCTGGTCAACGGGATGGTCCTCGGCGAGGACGGGTTCAAGATGTCCAAGTCCCGGAACAACTTCATCGCGCCAGAGGAGATCCTGGTGCAGTACGGCGCCGACGCGCTTCGCCAGTGGGCGGCGGTCGGCGCGGCGACGGGCTCGGACATCCAGTTCAACTGGAACGACGTGGTGGCCGCCTCGCGCTTCCAGACCAAGTTCTGGAACATCGCCAGGTTCGCGCTCCTGCAGATCGGGCGCGGCGAGGTCGGCGAAGGCGCGCCGGCGGCGCTGGCGGACCGCTGGCTCCTCGCGCGCCTCTCGGCCCTCGTGGCCGAGGTGACGGCCGCGATGGACGGATACCAGTTTGACCGTGCGCTCAAGTCGGTCCGCGAGTTCGCCTGGGAGGTGCTCGCGGACGAGTACATCGAGCTCGTCAAGGGACGTCTCTATGGCGAGGGCGAGAGCCGGGCCGGGGCGGTCAGGACGCTCGAGACGGCGCTCGACCTTCTCTGCCGCCTCCTCGCGCCGTTCATCCCGTCGTTTGCCGAGGAGGTCTACTCGTACCTTGGGAAGGGGTCGGTCCACGCGCAGCCCTGGCCCGACTTCAACTTCGAGGACCCGCAGGCCCGCGATGACGGCGATCTCCTGGCCGGGATCGTCGCCGAGGTACGGCGGTACAAGCACGAGCGCGGCCTCGCTCTCAACGCGCCGATGGGCGAGGTCACGGTCATGGCCCCGCGCGCCATCGATGATGCCGGGGATGCAGGCCGTGCCCTGAACGCGGACGTGCGCTGGCAGATCGGCACCGGGGGCCTGACGCGCGAGATCGTGGATGTGAAGTTCGATATGGCCGTGGTCGGCAAGGCCTTCCGCAAGGACGCGCCCGCGTTCATGGCGGCCGTCCGGGCCCTGCCGAAGGAGAAACTCGCGGAAAATATCCCCACGGTCGAGCTGAACGGCAACGAGGTCGCCGTTCCCGACGGTGCGTTCGCGCCGGTCCACGCCTCGCTCGTCGGCGGCGAGCAGGTCGACCTCGTCACGGTCGACGACGTGCTCGTAACGATCCGGCGGTCTGCCTGATCGCGCCGGCGACGAAGGCGGCGATCTCGCCGGGGTCCTTCCTGGCGTCGACGAGCACGAACCGTCCCGGCTCGGTCTCGGCAAGATCGAGGTACGCCGCCTGGACCCGCTCGAGGGTCTCGGCCCGTTCGAAATGCTCGCGCCGATCGTGGGAGTCGAGCCGGTGCATGGCCTCGTCCACGGCAAGGACGAGGAGGAAGGTCTGGTCGGGCGGGACTGTCCAGCCGTCGTGCAGGGCCCGGAGCCAGGCGAGCGGCTCGGGCACCCTTTCTGCGAGGACGACCGACTGGTACGCGTACCGGGAGTCCGAGTACCGGTCCGAGATCACGAGCCGTCCCTCGGCGAGCGCCGGGCGGACGACGGTTGCGACGTGGTGCGCATGGTCCGCGGCAAAGAGGAGGGCCTCGGCGATGGGGTCGACCTCCTCCGCGATCCCGCGCCGAACCGCTCCGCCGGTCCAGGACTCCGTCGGCTCACGCGTGAAGACGGGGTCGAGGTCGGCGAGAAAGCCCGCGAGCGCCCGGACGAGCGTGGACTTGCCCGTGCCGTCGATCCCCTCGAGGGTGATCAGGACCATACGCCCCTCCTGACGGTGTCGAGCGGGATCGCGCCGCGGTGGACGGCCGTCGCCACGATCGCGCCGTCGTACCCGGTCTCGGCCAGCAGGTCGAGATCGGCCGTCGACGAGACGCCCCCGCCCCAGAGCAGGCGCCGGTCCGTGGCCGCCCGGACCCGGGCGAGCAGGGCCGGGTCGAGCCCGTGGCCCGTGCCGACCGAGCCGAGGTCGAGGTAGAGGTGCGCCGCGAACGCGAGCCCGCGGACCTCGTGGAGGAACGCGACGGGGTCCTCGCCGCGGGGGAGCACGCGTCCGTCGCGGCAGTCGAGCGAGAGGACAGATCCGGGACAGTCGCCGAGTGACGCCCGGGCCGTCTCGGTCCCGAGCACGGGGACATACCCCGCCACTCCCCGGCACTCGGCCCCGGACCGGAAACCCGCGTCGACGTAGCACGTTGCGACGCGGGAAGCGAGGCGGCTGATCACGGGGCCGTGATCGCCTCGCGCCTCGATCCGGTCGAGGTCCGCGACATAGATGTTACGGGGCCGGAGGGCCTCCAGGTACGCGTCCGGGTCGGCCGACGGCGCGAGACCCCAGTCGAGGGGCCGGTAGGTCTCGCGCCTGCCCGATGCACCGTGCACCACGAGACCGTCGCAGAGGTCGATGGCGAGGGTCAGTTCCATCCGCTGATCCGTGGGTCCCCGGAGCAGAGATGCTTTTCCTCGTCCGGCATCTCCCGATTCGGAATCCCTATTAACGGGCGCGCGCATATCTGCTCTATGCAACTGCTTGTCAGCCCGAGCAGCCTCGAGGAGGCGGAGCGCGCGCTCGCCGCTGATATCATCGACGTCAAGCGGCCGGCCGAAGGGTCGCTCGGGGCCAACTTTCCCTGGGTGATCCGCGGCATCAAGAGTTTGACCGAGAAACCGGTCTCGGCCGCGATCGGTGACTTCGACAACCGGCCCGGCGGCGCGTCCCTTGCCGCGCTCGGCGCGGCTGCCGCCGGTGCCGACTTCATCAAGTGCGGCCTGATGGTCGCGGGCGAGGGCGAGGCCCGCACCATTATCAACGGAGTTGTCCGGGCAGTCAAGGACGACTATCCCGACAGGAAGGTCGTGATTGCGGCGTACTCGGACTTCGAGCGGCTCGGTACGATCTCGCCGTTCGCGGTGATCCCGCTCGCGGCCGCCGCCGGGGCCGACGTCGTGATGGTCGACACGGGCAGAAAGGACGGCCGGTCCACGTTCGAGTTCATGGACGAGGCGGCCCTCGCCCGGTTCGTCGCGGCCGGCCACGACGCCGGGCTCGCCGTCGCCCTGGCGGGCTCGCTCGTCTTCGACGACCTCCCGGCACTCCGCCGTATCGACCCTGATATCATCGGTGTCCGCGGCATGGTCTGCGGCGGTGACCGGAACGCGATGCTGAGAGAAGAACTCGTTCAGCAGGCCATGGCGGCCATCAGGTGACCATGTACTCCCGCAAGATTGCCGAGGCGCCCCTCGCCCTTACCTTCGACGACGTCCTGCTCGAGCCGGCGGGCTCCGAGGTCGAGCCCGACCAGACCGACATCCGTACCCGGTTCACGCGCCGGGTGAGGCTGAATATCCCCCTCGTCTCGGCCGCGATGGACACCGTGACCGAGGCCGCCATGGCGATCGCGATCGCCCGCGAGGGCGGCATCGGGGTGATCCACCGGAACATGACGACCGAGGAGGAGTGCCGCGAGGTGACGCTCGTCAAGCAGGCCGAGGAGCTGATCGAGCGGCAGGTCCAGTCCGTCGGCGCCGAGACGACCGTGGCCGATGTCGAGGCCCTCATGAGCCGTCACGGGATCGGCGGCGTGCCCGTCGTCAATAGCGAGAACGTCGTGATCGGGATCGTCAGCCGCCGCGACGTCCGCGCCATCGTGACTCGCCGCGGGGCCGAGCCGATCCGGGCGATCATGACTCCGTCGCCGATCACAGCCGACGAGTCGTTCACGGCGGACGACGCGCTCGAGACGATGTACGCGAACAAGGTCGAGCGACTGCCCGTCACGGATACCTGCGGCCACCTGATCGGCATCATCACCATGCAGGACGTCCTCGAGAAGCGCCAGTACCCCCGGGCCGTGCGCGACCGTGACGGCAATCTCCGCGTTGCGGCCGCCGTCGGTCCGTTCGACCACGACCGGGCGATGGCCCTCGTCGAGGCCGGCGCGGACGCCCTTGTGGTCGACTGTGCTCACGGCCACAACCTGGCCGTGGTCAAGGCCGTCGGCGAGATCAAGGGATCGGTCGAGATCGACGTCATGGCAGGCAACATCGCTACGGTCGAGGCCGCCGAGGCGCTCGTCGGGACCGTGGACGGGCTCAAGGTCGGGATCGGTCCCGGTTCGATCTGCACGACCCGGATCGTGGCTGGCGTCGGTGTGCCGCAGATCTCGGCCATCGCGGCCGTTGCCGACGTGGCGGGGCCGGCCGATGTCCCCGTCTGCGCGGACGGGGGCGTGCGGTTCTCGGGAGACATCGCCAAGGCGATCGCGGCCGGTGCCGACTCGGTCATGCTCGGTTCGCTCCTCGCCGGCACCGACGAGGCCCCTGGCCGTGTCGTCGCCATCGCCGGCCGGAGGTACAAGCAATACCGCGGCATGGGTTCGATCGGCGTCATGACCGGCGGCCAGTCCTCGGACCGCTACTTCCAGAAGAAGGGGATCGGTCGGACCAAGTTCGTCCCCGAGGGGGTCGAGGGCGCGACCCCGTACATCGGCCACGCCTCCGACGCGATCTACCAGCTGGTCGGCGGCCTCCGGTCCTCCATGGGCTACACCGGGTCGGCCACGATCGCCGAGCTCCGGAATGGTGCCCGGTTCGTCCGGATCACCGCGGCCGGTGTCGGGGAGAGCCATCCTCACAACATCGTCATCACGGACGAGGCCCCAAACTACCGGAAACTTGATCAGTAATATTTTTTCATGCCTGACCGAAGAGAGCTGACCATGCTCGAGCACGACGACCTCTCACGCATCCTCGATCTGCTCGGCAACCGGAACCGGCGACGTATCCTGGACCTGCTCCGTCAGAAGCCCTGCTACGTAACCGAGATCGCGGATCGGCTCGTCCTCTCTCCCAAGGTCGTCATCGAACACCTGGCCCTGCTCGAGCGCGAGTCGCTCATCGGCTACTCACTCGACGAGCGCCGCCGCAAGTACTACACCCTCTACCAGGAACTCGAGGTCTCGATCGAGCTGCGCGCGACCCCTGGCTCGCGCGTGACGTCGGCGCCGGGGAACGCGACACGGATCGCCCGCCGGATCGGGCAGCTCCGGGCCCTGGTCGAGTCCCGAGAGGGGCTCCTCGAGAACCTCGAGGTGGTCGACCGGGAGATCGATCGTGCCCTGACCGAACTCATTAAATCCGCAGAGGGGGTAATCGAGAACGAGGCCGACGTTGATATTTTACTCGCCCTCTCTCCGGGGGCGCAGGCCGTGAGCGCCCTTCCCCAGATGACGGGGCTCACGGCGGACGAACTGACCGGCCGCCTGGCGCGCCTGGTGCGCCTTGGCGTCATCGTGGCCGAAGCATCAGAGTACCGTCTGAGTGGTGCCGATGCCGAGTAACAGCGACGACGAAATCTACCGGGACCTCGCCCGGCTCCTCGAGCGCATGCTCCGGAGCCTCCCGTCCCCCGAACCCGGCCAGGTGGTCGGGTTCACCGTCATGACCGGGGCCATGCCATCCGACCCGGACTCCTACGCATACATCAGCGACGACTCGGGAGAGATCGACTACGAGTGCGTCGAGGGACAGGATGACGTCTTCGTGACGGCCCGGGTTCCTGCCGACCTGCGGACAGCGCCGTACGTGGACATCCAGCCCAGCCAGGTCCGGATCGTCATGGACGAGCGCGTCGTGGAGATAGAGATGCCGACCCCCATCGACATCAGGAACAGTTTCTACCGTGTACGGCACGGCGTCATGGACGTCGCATGCCGGAAGCGGTAATCCCGCTTTTTTTTTAAAAAAACGGTCAGAGGAGGCCGAAGGACCGCAGGGTCACCTCGGGATTGACGGCGCCAACGCGATACACCACGCCCTCGTCGAGTTCGTTGATCACGACCTCAGCCGGGGAGAAGAGCGATGTGTCGATCTGGTAGAAGTCGAAGTTCGCCTCCTTGAAGATCTCGTAGAAGGGCTTGCCGTACCCCTTCGACTTGTTCGACGGGATCCTGTCCAGGTAGTCCTTGATCTCGGGCGCGCGCATGGTCAGCATGATCCTGCCGTGGTAGATGGTCGCGTCGTTGGTCGTGCCCATGGCCTGCGTCGCGTCCTTCTTGACCGGCGGCACGGGCGCGGACCCGATCGCGGCGGTGATCTTGGTGGTGTCGAAGCCGAGCTCGTTCAGCTTGTAGACCGCGGTCTCGACGCACCTGCCCGAGACCTGGATCGAGCCCACGAGCGAGGCCGTCGGCGCCACGACGGCGCAGACGCTGCCGACGTCGACGTGGCACTCGTGCGCGATCTTCTCCATCACGTCGCCGTTGGGCAGGTGATCCGATTCGAGGGCGATCACTGCCGAGTCGAAGTCGTCCTCGTATCCGATCACCTCGTAGGTATGCTTCGGCTTGAGCGAGAGCGCCCGCGCCGGGCCCGAGCCCATGGCAAAATAGTTGCCGACCTTGACCGTCCAGCCCGCCTTCTGCGCGCCGAGACAGGCGACGGACGGGAAGTCCGTGTTGACCTCGATGAACGGGAGGGGGACACCCCCGATCTCCCCCATCGAGAAGTCGACCTCGCCGAGGCCTCCCATGCAGATCTCGGTGAAGGCCCTTCCCGCGGCGTACCCTCCCCGCGTACTCACGCCGCAGTCGACGATGCGGGCTCCGTTGTCGAGCTCGTGGTACGCGGCGTTGAACTCCTCTGCGAACTCCGCGAGGTTCTCGAAAATCTCCAATGCCAGTTCGTTTACGCTCAGCACACGCTAAACCCCCGTATGCCAATAAGGAGAGCTGGAGAAGAGATAAGACTTGCCAAAATGTTACTGCGATTATGGAAGCCTGTCCAGCACCTGCGACGGCTCGTATCGCAGGGTGATTACCCTCGTCCGTCCCCCCGCCGAGCGATACCGTATATCGACGATATGCATTGTCTCGAGCTTGGTGACGATCTCCCAGAACCGGGTGTACCCGACGGGACGCTCGCCCTGCACACGCTCGTAGAGGGGGCCGGAGGTGAGCTCCTCCCCTTCGGGGTTCTCGAGTGATGCCCGGGCGATCACAGCGAGCACGACCCGCTCCTCGTCGCGGAGCGTCCTGATGACTGTATCGAGGTGGAGGAACCGGGACGTTGCGTATGCGTTCCGGATGTCGCGGTCGGTGATCCGGCGTCGCCCGTCCATCTCGGCGGCGATCCCGGCCCGTTTCAGGAGGTCGATCCCGACGCGAAGGTCCCCCGTACGTATGGTCTGGTCCACCACGAGGTCGAGCTCCCGGGCGGGCAGGACGCCGGGGTAGAAGCCCTGCTGCGCCCGCTCGTCCAGGATGGTCCGCACCTCGTCCGCGGTGTACGGGTTGAAGTAGACCTCGCTCGGCTGGAAGATCGACTGGACCCGCGTGTCGACCCGGGACGCGAGGTCGACCGAGAGGTCAGAGAGGATCACGATCACGCCGATCTTCGTCCCGGGGTGGACCTCGTGCGTCCGCAGGAGCGAATAGAGAACGCGGTTGAGCTCGTTCTCGAAGAGCAGGTAATTGGCGTCGTCGAGGGCGACGACGAGGACGCGATGCTCGCGTTCGAGGAGCTTGGCGATGGCCTCCAGTACCTTCTTGGTCGAGACACCGCCCGACGAGGCCCGCGGCTCGTGCCCCGAGAGCCCGTGATAGACCTCCGAGACGATCCCGAAGATCGTGTTGTCAATCTGGCAGTTGACGTAGACCGGGATCAGCGCCTGCGAGGACTCTTCGATCTCGGCAAAGAGCTTCCTGACGGTCGTGGTCTTGCCCGTGCCGGGCGGGCCCCGGCAGACCGTGTTCAGGGGGCGCGCGCCACGGAGGCCCGGTCGGAGCTGGAAGGCCAGCTCGCGGGTCTGCGCCTCCCGGAAGTTGAACTGCTCCGGGACGTAGTCCGGGTCGAAGACCTCGGCGTCCCGGAAGAGCGTCTCGTCCCAGTTCAGGCCGTACGGAGTCACGGGGGTGGAGCGGGGCCTGCCCACCTCAGAGGCTCTGGATGCACTTCTTGCAGAGGACCTTCGAGACGAAGAGGCGGCTGGTCTTCTCTTCAGCCGCGCTCACGGGCACCCCACACGATTCGCAGACGGCTCCCGTCGGCGAGGGGACCGGAGCCTTCGCAGGGGTCTTCGGCGCGGCCTTCGAAGAGGCCTTCGTCGCGGGCTTGCCCGACGGTGCCGGCGCCTCCTCGGGTCGCTCCTCCACGACCGGTTCGGGTGTCCCGGGCGCCGGGGTTACGGGGGCCGCCGGGGGCTCGGGAGCAGCCGGGGGGGCCGGTTCCGGAGCGTCGGCCGGGCCGGGGGCTTCGATTGCGGCCGCTTCGCCGATCGCTCCCTTCAGGACACGCTTGCGATAGTGGTTGACGGCCTTCTCGGTCGCCGCGTCCCCGCGCCCGAAGAGAGCAAGGCTGTCGTCGAGGAACGTGATCAGGGCCCGGACGTCCTCCTCGCTCTCGACGTCATCCTCGACCTCGATGCGGAGGCTCTCGTAGTTCTGGAGGTTGACCGTTACGCCGATGGACATTTCCCGCTTTGGCAAGGTACTCACCAGCCTCACATTGCCGCGATCCCGCTTATTAATGCGTCGGTAATGACCCTCGCACCCCGGGTCGCGGTGGCGGAAGAGTTATCCGGCCCCCGGTCCGCCGTATGTATGGACGGCCGGGGCAGATGATGAGAGTTACCCCCACTGACCGGTGATGAGGCAAGGGGGCTGATGCCCGCTACTCCCGCCCGAGCAGGAGCGGGAGCAGCGCGGTCGCCGGGAACCGTCCGAGATCTCCCTTCTCCGCTTCACGCTCCGAGTAACGGCGCGAGCCGTCCACCCCGAGGCCTCGCACGGCAACGGGGACCGGCTGTCTCGAATGGGTCCGAATCCGGATCGGCGTCGCGTGGTCCGGCAGGACTGCCACGATACCGTCGAAGCCGTCGAGGATCGTCCCGAGCATCCCGTCGACGCGCTCGATGGCCCGAACCTTCTCCTCGACAGAGCCCATGTGCCCGGCCTCGTCCGGGGCTTCGACGTGGCAGTAGACGAACCCGAGCCTCTCGAGAGCGGTGAGCACTGCTTGTGCCTTGCCGTCGTAGTCCGTGTCGAGGTACCCGGTGGCGCCCGGTACCGTGATCACCTCGAGTCCCGCGTTGCGGGCGATCCCGTTGAGAAGGTCCACGGCAGAGATCATGCCGCCTTCGACGCCGAACCGGTCGGAGAAACGGGGCAGCGCGGGCCGCCGTCCGCCCGACCATGGCCAGATACCGGTCGCCAGTTGCTTCCCGGCCTGGAGCCGCTCGCGGTTGACCGGGTGCCCTTCGAAGACCTCCTCCGCGGCCGCCATGCACGCGAGCAGGAGCTCCCTGTCCGGACCCGCCGGGAGGTACGGCTCGATGGGCCTGCCGACGATATCGTGCGGGGGCGTGCCAGGCTCCCCGCTTCCCCCAGGCACCACGAGGAGGTTGCGATACGAGATCCCCGGCACGAACCGGACCCCAGGGACCCCGCCCTGAAGCGCGGCGAGGAGCGCGGCCCCTTCCACGCTCGTGATATGGCCGGCCGAGAAGTCGGCCATGATCCCGTCGGTTATCGTGACCAGGTTGCACCGGTACGCGACGTCGCCGTCGGCGAGGGTGACCCCGAGGTTCGCGGCCTCGAGGGGCCCGCGGCCAGTATAGTACCGCGCGGGGTCGTACCCGAGCAGCCCGAGGTTCGCGACGTCCGAACCTGCCTCGAACCCGTCGGGGACGGTCGAGACGAGCCCGGTCCTGCCCTCACGGGCGACCCGGTCCATGTTCGGGGTGTCGGCGTACTCGAGCGGGGTGAGCCCGCCAAGTTCTGGCAGGGGCTCGTCGGCCATCCCGTCGCCGAGGAGGAGAACGGCCTTCATGCGGCACCGACCTGGGCCCGGATCGCCAGGATCATGCTCTCCCGCGAGCCGAGCGGGGGCTGCCACCCGAGAGCCTTCAGGCGGTCGATTGCCAGGCGCATCCGGGGGACGTCGCCGACCCACCCCCGATCTCCGCCCGTGAACCGGTACTCGACACCCGGGAGGCCCATCTCCCCGACCACGAGGTCAGCGATCGTCGTCACGTCCAGCCAGTCCTCGGAGCCAATGTTATAGATGTTGACGCGATCGGCGGCGTGCTCACAGACGTGCAGGAACGCGTCGACGCAGGCGCGGACCTCGAGGTACGACTTGGTCTGCCGCCCGTCGCCGAGGATCTCGAGGTGCCGCGGGTCCTCCCGAAGCTTGTGGATGAAGTCCCACGAGATCCCGTGGTTCGACCGGTCTCCCACGATGTTCGCGAACCGGAAGATGAACGAGCGCATGCCGAACGAGTGGCAGTACGCGCCGATCATGGCCTCGCAGGCCAGCTTGCCCGCTCCGTAGACCGAGATCGGCACCATCGGGGCATAGTCCTCGGGTGTCGGGATCACCGTGGCCTCGCCGTAGACGGTCGAGGTCGAGGTGAACGCGATCTCGGGCACGCCGGAGGCCCGCATGGCCTCGAGGACGCGGACGGTCGCGACCACGCTCTCCTGGAACATCGAGGTCGGCGAGGACGCGCCGCCGCGGACATCAGGGTCGGCCGCCACGTGGTAGACTCGCCCGGCGCCGTCGAGCCGCTCCTGCCACCCTTCTCCGAGGAGGTCGACCTCCAGGAGATCGGCGCCCCCGCCCTCGAGGTGGGGAACGAGGTTTGCTTCATTCCCGGTCGAGAGATTATCGATCACGAGCACCTCGTCACCCCGCGCGACGAGCGCGTCGACGAGGTGCGACCCGATGAACCCGGCCCCGCCGGTCACGACGCTGAACATCGTACCATTAATGGATCCCGCACCTATACGAGTACTGCGATGTTCCTCGGGATCGACCATGGCACGACCGCCATGCGTTTTGCCACCGGGACCGGGACGTTCAAGCTCTCCCGGACCGACGCCTGCGCCTTCGATCTCCGGGATCTCGAGCGGCTCGGGCCGATCGATGAGATCGAGGGGTGCGCCCTCGGGTACTCGATGGGAGACGGTATCGACGCGTTCACTCCCGTCGAGCGCACCTGGAACCGCGGGGTGATCAGCCGCGAGGGCGCGGGCGAGCATGTCGGCGGTGGTACCCGCGTCTTCGACGTGATGGCTGCGAGCGGGATCCCGACGTTCGTGGTCCCCGGGCTCCACCGGGGGTCGCCGACGGACGTGCGGTTCAAGGCCTACTCGCACCAGACCAGCCCCGAGAAGCTCGGGATCGCATACCTCGCCTTCCTCGAGCACGGTCCCGATGTCGTGGTCGCCGACATCTCGTCGAACACGGTCACCCTCCTCGTCCGCGACGGGAGAGTTGTCGGCGCCTTCGACGCCTGCGTCTTCGCGCCCGGCATGCGCCACGGCGCCCTCGACGTGGAGGCGATCCGGCGAATCGACGGCGGCGTTGAGTCGGCGAATCAGGCGTTCCTCCACGCGGGTGTGGCGTATACACTGCCTGAGCCCGAGCGGCTCCGGACGATCGCGATGTTCGCCGCGATGGAGTGCGCAGCCCTGCTCCTTCTCGCCCCGGGGGCCACGATCTTCCTTGCGGGGTCGCTCGCAGGCACTCTCGGCGACGAGGTCCGTTCCCTGCTCGGGCGGCCCGTCGTGGTGAGCGACGAATGGGCAGCCGCGCGGGGTCTCGCCTTGATGGCCCGCGACGTCTTCGGGGGCGCCGAGGAGATCCTCGGCATCCCCGTTGACCGGTGATCCCTTTGCCGGGCACATTTATCATTGATGATCATGTAAAATTAAGGGACGCACTATGCAGGAGCTACGCATCCACGGCAGGGGTGGCCAGGGATCGGTCACGGCGGCCGAACTGATCGCGGTCGCCGCGTTCGAGGGCGGTACGTGGGTCCAGGCCTTCCCCGCCTTCGGCGTCGAGCGCCGCGGGGCCCCGGTCCAGGCCTTCGTCCGGTTCAGTGACCGGCCTATCCGCCTTCGGAGCCAGGTCTACGAGCCCGACTTCGTGATTGTCCAGGATCCGACCCTGATCCGGGACGTCGACGTCTTCAGGGGCATGCGCCCCGGCGGGATCGCGATCATCAACACCGAACGGACCCCGGACTACCCGGTGCCCGATGGCGTCCGCGTCCTGACCATCGACGCGACCACGATCGCACTCGAGACGCTCGGACTGCCGATCACGAACACGGCCCTGATGGGCGCATTTGCGGCGGCGACGGGCCTCGTCTCGTTCGAGACCCTGGCCGACGCACTCCGGCATCGCTTCCCCGGCGCGCTCGCCGATAAGAACATCGCGACTGCGCGCAGGGCCTTCGACGAGATGAAAGCCACGGCGGAGGCGTCCTGATGCCGCTCAACGTGGGCTGTGCGGCTCCGCCCGGCCGCTCGACCGATAACAGGACCGGGTCATGGCGGGTCTTCATGCCGAAGTTCGATGCTTCGGCCTGCTCGAAGTGCGGAATGTGCCAGCTCGTCTGCCCCGAGGGCTGCATCCGTGAGACCGAGGAGAAGGAGTTCGTGCCCGACTACGACTACTGCAAGGGCTGCGGCCTCTGCGCCGAGGAGTGCCCGAAGAAGGCGATCAGCATGGAACAGGAGGAGAAGTGATGGCACTCGAGATCATGGAGGGCTCCATAGCGGTCGCCCAGGCCGTCCGGCGCTGCCGGCCGCAGGTAGTCTCCGCGTACCCGATCACGCCCCAGACGCACATCGTGGAGTCGCTCGCCGAGATCGTCGCGAATGGCGAACTCGCGGCCGACTACATCACGGTCGAGTCCGAGTTCTCGGCCCTCTCGGCCTGTGAGGGTGCCGTGGCGGCCGGCTCGCGGGCTTACTCGGCCACGACCTCGCAGGGGCTGGCACTGATGTTCGAGGTCTGCTTCAACATGGCCGGTATGCGCCTGCCGATCGTGATGACGATCGCGAACCGCGCTCTCGGCGCCCCGCTCTCGATCTGGAACGACCAGCAGGACTCGATCTCGCTCCGCGACGCCGGGTGGCTCCAGTTCTATGCCGAGGACAACCAGGAGGCGGTCGACCTCCACTACATCGGCTACCGGGTCGCCGAGGACCACCGCGTGCTCCTGCCGACCATGGTCTGCTTCGACGGGTTCATCCTCTCGCACACCTACGAGCCCGTGGACATGATCAGCCAGGAGCAGGCAGACGAGTACCTGCCGCCGTTCAGGCCGAAGTTCATGCTCGACGCGAAGTCTCCGGTTTCGATGGGCATGTACGCGACGCCGGACTACTATCACGAGTTCCGGTACGAGACCGACCAGGCACAGAAGCGTGCGCTCGAGGTGATCCGCGAGGCCGGGCGAGAGTTCGGTGAGCTCTTCGGCCGCGACTACTCGGCGCTGGTCGAGAACTACCGGATGGACGACGCCGAGACCGCGATCGTGGCCATGGGCTCGATCTGCGGCACGACCAAGGACGCAATCGACACGATGCGCGAGGCGGGGAGAAAGGTCGGGCTGGTCCGCATACGCTGCTTCCGCCCGTTCCCGCTCGACGAACTCAGGTCCGCGCTCGGTGGCGTCCGGCGCGTGGCCGTGCTCGACAAGAACGTCGTGCTCGGTGCTGGCGGAGGGACGGCCCGCGGCGCAGTGGCGCTCGAGGTCAAGGACGCTCTCTATGGGACGACGATCCCGGTCCTCGACTATATCATCGGCCTCGGTGGCCGGGACGTCCGACTGGAGGATATCGTGAAGATCGTCGATCTCTGCGAACGGGACGAGGGTGACCGGTTCTTCGGTCTTCGCGAGGAGGTGCTCTAGATGGCGAACGGTACGACCTGCAACCTCTTCGAGTGCGGCCACCGCGCCTGCGGCGGTTGCGGCGCTGCGCTTGCCGCGCGGCTCTTCCTGAAGGCGGCCGGCGAGGAGACGATCGTGGTCTCGTCCACGGGCTGCATGGAGGTCTTCTCGACCCCGTACCCCGAGACAGCGTGGCGTGTCCCCTGGATCCACTCGCTCTTCGAGAATGCCTCGGCCGTCGCGTCGGGGATCGAGTCCGCTCTCAAGCAGCAGGGGCGGAGCGAGAAGGTTGTTGTGATCGCCGGCGACGGAGCGACCCTCGATATCGGGGTGCTCTGCATATCCGGCGCGTTCGAGCGGGGCCACGACATCACCTACATCTGCTACGACAACGAGGCCTACATGAACACGGGGATCCAGCGCTCGGGAGCGACTCCGTACGACGCCTCGACCACGACGAGCCCGCCGGGCCGGGCCTCGTTCGGTAACAAGCGGCCGAAGAAGGACATGCCGCGGATCCTGGCGGCACACGGATCGCCGTACGTCGCGACGGCCTCGATCGCATACCCTGCCGACTTCGTTCAGAAGGTCGAGAAGGCCATGCAGACCGAGGGTCCGACCTACGTCCAGGTGCACGCCCCCTGCTGCACGGGCTGGGGTTTCGAAGGGGCGAAGACGCTCGCCATCGGCAAACTCGCGATCGAGACTGGTCTCTGGGTCAACTATGAGATGGTCGACGGCGAGGTGACCAAGGTCAAGAAGGTCGTGAAGAAACCGGTCGAGGAGTACCTGAAGGAGCAGAAGCGCTTCCGCCACCTCTTCAAGCCGACACTCCTGTCCGAGGAGATCGCGAAGATCCAGGCGATCGCGGACCGGAACTTCGAGCGGTTCAGCCACGAGATCAGGCTTCCACCAAAGAAGCCTGTCGAGGGCGCCTGACCCTCCCATCTTGTTTTTTCCGTCAGGCCGCCGGAAGGGCGAAGACGAAGGTCGACTCCTCGCCCGGCACGGACTCTATCCCGACCGTGCCGCCGTGTCGCTCGACGACCTTCTTGACGATCGCGAGTTCGACGCCCGTACCGGGGTACGCGTCCTAGGTGTGGAGGCGCCGGAAGATCTCGAAGACCCGTTCGTGGTACACAATCTCGATCCCGATCCCGTTGTCCGCGACCGCGAAGCGCCACTGACCCCCGTCGGGCTCGGCCGTGATCCGGATCTCGGGGTGTCGGTCGGGGTGGCGGTACTTGATCGCGTTCTGGACCAGGTTCGAGGAGACCTGGGCCAGCTGCCCCTCGTCTGCCATGACGTTCGGTAGTGATCCGACGGTGACGGTGGCCCCGCTCTCGGCGATAGCGGCATGGTGATCGCGGAGGACGCTCGCGACGATATCGGTCGCGTCAATTTGAACGGACGGCCGTGCGTGCCGATCCGGGAGAAGGCGAGCAGGTCACGGATCAGCGCCTGCATCCGCCTGCCCCCCCTCGACGATGAACTCGATGTACTCGTCCGCGTCCTCGCCGAGTTCCCCCTTGTAACGCCGCTCGAGGAGCTGGCTGAAGCTGACGATGGACCGGAGTGGTTCCTGGAGGTCGTGGTTAGCCACGTACGAGAACCGTTCGAGCTCCCGGTTCGAGCGCGCGAGCTCGTCTGCCTTCTGGGAGAGCTCGGACTCTGCCCGTTTCCGCTCGGTGATGTCTGTCGTGATGACACCGACCCTCCAGTCCTCGAAGAGGAGCGGGATGGTGCTGACGGATGTCCTGCGCTGTTCGCCATCCTCGATTTCGATCCCGATCTCGACGTTCTCGACCGGCCGCTGCTCGGTCAGAGCCTGGACGCTCGGCATGTCCCGCTGGTCGAATGGTGAACCATCCGGGTTACTGTAGCGGCGGTGGCGGTACTCACCCGTGCGAATCGCCTCGGGCGGTAATCGGAGGATCCGCGAGAGCGCCGGGTTCGAGAGGATCACCTGCCGTTCCCGGTCGAGGATCGAGAGGCCGATCGGCATCAGGGCGAAGAGGACCGCGAGCTTCTCCCGTTGATCGAGCAGTGCCTCCTCGACCTGCGTACGTCGGATCGCCTCTCCGAGTGTGATCCCGAGCTGCTCGACCAAATCGACTGTCGGCGGAGGCACGCGCCACTCCAGCCGATCGGCCAGGTGCACGAGGCCGATGATCTGGCCGTGGTCGCGGATGGGCACGAGTGCGATCGATTGGTAACCGGCATCATTGCATGCGGTTCGTGTCCCCCCCTTCTCGGCTTCGGGGACCGTGGCCAGGAACGTCGTGGTCGTATTCATAATGAACGAGCCGGACGGGGTATAGAATGGCAGGGACGGGTCCGTTTCGCCCCGCACGACGTTGATGCACATGCACCGGTCTCCCTGGATCGAGAGCGGGCTCTCGAGGTCGTAGAAATCGCGAGAGAAGCCGGTGTAGGCCGAGTACGGGATACGGCCGTCGGGATCGAGCAGCCGGATCCCAACGGCCTCGCAGCCGGTCAGCCGTTTCACTTCGGTCACAGCAGCCTCCATCAATTCGTCGAGGTTCCGGGCCTCGGCCGCCACGCGGAAGATCGCGCCGATGGCACGGACAAGGTACTCGGATCGGATACGGCTGGTCATGTCGACGAGCGAGAGCACGAGCCCCTGCACCTCGCCCCCGGCATCCGTACGGGGCGAGAGACGCCAGTCCCAATACGTGACCCCCCGTTCGGGCTCGTCGACATACTCGAAGGGACGGGCGACCGCGCGCCACTCGCGTCCCGTGGAGACCACCTGCTCGAAGATCCGCCGGTTTTCGCCGTTCGGAAAGAGGTCGAAGTGATTCCGTCCGATCAATGCCGCGCGGGGGAGTCCACACCCTCGCTCGTACGCTTCGTTGACCTCGACGAAGACGAACGAGGTATCGAGATAGGCGAGCTGGGCATCAGTTTGCGAGACGAGCGCGGCGAGGAAGGAGCGCAGGAAGTTGAGACGTATGCTGCGCGCTGCAAGCTGGAAGATCAGGCCGCCGCTCTTCATGAGGCCCTCCCGTCCCGGATGGTGATCGTGCGGTCCGCGTACGTGGCTATCGCGGCATCGTGAGTCACCATCACGACCGTCCGCCCGCGCCTGTTCAGTTCGACGAGCGTCTCCATGATCTGGGTGCCCGTTACCGAGTCGAGGTTGCCCGTCGGTTCATCGCAGATCAGGACCGGCGGGTCGTTCACGAGGGCCCAGGCGATCGCGACGCGCTGCTGCTGCCCGCCCGAGAGCTCGGGAGGACGGTGAGCGGCGAGGGTGGCGTCGATTCCGTACTTTTCAAGAAGGCGGGTGATCCTTCCTGATGTATCGTTCAGACGATACATCATCAGGTACGGGTACTCGACGTTCTCGTAGGCGGTCAGCAGCGGGATGAGGTTGAATTTTTAAAAGATGTACCCGAGGGTCCTGAGACGGAGTTCGGTCAGGTCGTGGTCGTTCATCCTCCCGATGTCTCTCCCCGTGATCCGGAGGCGGCCCGAGGTGGGGACATCGAGACAGCCGATCTGGTTGAGCAGGGTCGACTTCCCGGACCCCGACGGGCCCATGATCGCCACGAACTCCCCCTCGTCGATGGAAAGTGTGACATGGTCGAGAGCCACGACGTCGCCGGACGCGAGGGGGTACACCTTCGTGACCTCCTCTAGCTCGATGATCGGTGCCGGAGACACGCTGCCCCTCCTTACTCGCGGTGCTCGGCATCGATCCCGTCGTCAGGGCCCGTCGATGTGAATCTGTTGCCGGCGTCGGCGGAACGCGCCTTGCGGACCCGCTGGCCTGCCCTCGCGATCAAGCCCTTCTTCCAGGCAACGGTGAGGACGACAACGACCACGAGGACTCCCGCGATCGGGAGGATCGGTAGGGAGGACGACCCGGAGCTGTTCCCCGGGCGACCCCCGCCCATCATCCCGAAGATGCTGCCGCCGCCCATGCCGCCGGGCCCGCCTTCCGGCGGTCCGCTCGCACCGGAGATTCCTCTTGAGGACGAGGACCCGGCGCTCGCGTTGGCTGCTTCCATGCCCCCTCCCTGAAGGGCGACCTCGACCGTCTTCTCGTACGCGTTGCCGTCGTCGTCCTTGTACTGGACGAGGAGCGGCACGGTCGAGGCGCCGTGTGCCGTGAAGGTGAGTTCGAACGAGGCGAAGTCGTCGGACGCGAGGGATCCGACCACGTAGTTGCGATTGGGATCGGCCGGTGTCGCCGGGCTGCCGACGGTCACCACGACACCGCGCGCGTTGTTGATGCCGGCGTTCGTGATGTCGCCCGTGAGGGTGTACGTGCCCCCGGAGCTTGCCACCTCCACCCCGTTGACCACCGGGTCCGCGGCTGTGGACCGGTCACCGACCGTTATCGGTACCGTCAGGGAGGACGCATGCGTGGCCAGGCCGTTCGTGTACGAGACCGTGAGCGTCATCTCCGTTGAGTCCTGCGGGGTGACCCTGAAGCTGACGTTCCGGGATTGGTCGGCCGCGAGAGCGCCCAGAAACCCGGCCGTGTCCGATACGGTGAGATCCGTTCCGGCGGCCGTCAGGGTCATGCCGTTCACCGTGCTCTGCCGCGGGTTGAAGACCGCGACCGTGACCGAGTTCGACTGCTCCTTCATGTAGGAGTCGGGGGCGTTCGCGAGCGAGATACGGATCTCGCTGTTATCGATCCGGATCGGGACGGGGTACCGGATGGAGCCGGCGTCGCCAAGGTCGATCTGGACGGAGGGGTAATAGACGCCGTTGCCGGACGTCGCCCTGAGCGTGAAGGTCAGGTCGCGTGTGGAGCCCGCTTCAAGCGTTCCCACTGACGCGTACGTGTCCGCATTCAGGACGTCGAACTCGTTCGACGAGACGGGAGGCCCGCCGGATGCGGACCGGATCAGTGCCCCTGTTCGCGACCCTGACGGTGAGGGTGCCCGTGTCGCCGGTGAAGAACGTGCCGGGATCGAGCGCCGTGCTCTTGATGGCCACACGCGACCCGGAAGCGATTGCCGTGTCGCCGGTGCCGGCGGTTGCGCCGGTACTCGTGCCGATGCTCGTACCCGTGCTCGTGCTGTTGGTCGGTACAGCTTCGATGTCTGCAGCCGCCAACGGCGCTACCACTGCGCACAGGAGCAGGCAAAGTATACCTGCTCCGAGCACAGGCCAATGTCTCTGGAGATGAGGATTCACTTCGGCCTCCGAGCTACTGGATCTTCGATGAATATCCGGCCTCGTTGTAAAGTAGATTTTACATTTTGTACTATAAACCTTACCAATTCCCGTGCGCAACTCCGGGATCCGAAAGAGACAACAACCAGGTGCGCCCGCATTAGCGGAGGACCCGCGCAGGGTGAGGGCGGTCTAGGCGTCGTCGTCGAAGAAGATCTTCTCGATGGGCAGCTGAAAGAAACGGGCGATCCGAAAGGCGAGAGGGAGCGAGGGGTCGTACTTGCCCTTCTCGATCGCGATGATGGTCTGCCTGGTAACTCGAAGCTCGGTCGCCAGCTGCTCCTGGGTGATCGGGGGCTCCCGCATCGCCCGGAGGACCCTGATCCTATTCTTCATCCGACTCCCAGTCCCCGAACTTGTGCGCGTAGTAGATCCGGAAAGCCCCGTAGAGGACGATCATCAGTCCGAGCAGGGCCAGCTGCATCAGCCCGAGGTTCCCAAAGTGCGGCCCTGCGTCACCCGGTTGCGGAAACGGCGGCGGTGGTGGTGGAAAATGTATCCCGAGCGGACGGCTGAATTCCAGGACCACGGAGCCCAGGCTGAGGACGAAGAAGACGACCCAGAAGATACCCAGCGTCGCAACGGCCGCGTGTTGCGTGATAACGCTCGACCGCTCGTCGTCGATCGTACCGTGCACGGTTCGGCGGGCCGCGTATATCACGACGACGGCGGCCAGGAAGGCGACCTGGATCAGGATCGGCATCGACCGCTGGATCGAGAGCCACAGGACCGCCACCAGGAGAACCCCCAGGATACCGATGAGCAGGTAGAAGGTGTTTTGTTTCATCGCTAGTCGAACCGACCCCGGATTAACAGTCACAACCACGCTGGATTAATTCTTCTCTTCATCGGGGCAGGGTGCATTCCTCCTGTTCTCGGTTATCACGGTGCGAACCGAAGACAGGTGCGGGATGGGGAGGATCGGCGCTGCAGATCGAGCCTCGACCCGACCGGCCGTTCCCGCGACGCGAGGACCACGGCGAGCGAACCACTAATCCTCTCGGGGACCGAACCTGATGACGATGCGTGAAGAAGAGATCGACTGGCTCTGCTACACGACCCTCTCCCGCGGCCCGGGCACGGCGACGGTTCCCGAGCTCGCGGCCGCCACCGGCCTCTCCGCTGAGACGGTCGCCGGGTCGGCGGCCCGACTCGAGCGGGCCCTGCTCGCGTCGTTCAGGGACGATCGCATCCGGCTTCTCGAGATCCAGGAGTCGCTCCTCCTGTGCCAGCAGCGCTACGGGCCGAAGCAGCCATACGTCATCGAGGACGGGGTCGTCCGCGCGAGGAGACCCGATGACCCGTGAGGTGGCCGTCCTCCGTCTCGGCCACCGGCCCGAACGGGACCAGCGCATCACGACCCACGTGGGTCTCGCCGCCCGTGCCCTCGGTGCCCGCCGCTTCCTCCTCGCGGCCGACGACCGGGGCGTGGTATCGTCCATCAGGGACGTGGTCGACCGCTGGGGCGGCGACTTCCAGGCCGAGAACGAGGTGAAGTGGCGCCGCTGCATCGCCGACTGGAGGGCGTCGGGCGGTGCCGTGGTCCACCTCACCATGTACGGGCTGAACCTTCCCGACGTGATCGACGAGGTGCGCGGGCACGACCGGGTGCTCGTGGTCGTCGGGGCCGAGAAGGTCCCCGGCGAGATCTACGACCTGGCTGATTTCAACGTCGCGGTCACGAACCAGCCCCACTCCGAGGTCGCGGGGCTCGCAGTCTTCCTCGACCGGCTCTTCGAGGGGCGCGAGCTCAACGGCGGGTTTCCGGGAGCGCAGATCCGCGTGATCCCCACGGCGCACGGCAAGGTTGCCGAAGGGCTGCGGGAGGAGTCGTGAGCGGGCGGCTCCTGGTCGCGGGCTTCTCGACGCGGCACATCGCCGCCTCGGCACGGCGCGCCGGTTACGGCGTGGTCGCGGTCGACCACTTCTGCGACCTCGACCTCTCCTGGACGGCCGATGCCTGCGCGCGGTTCGAGACCCTCGAGGAACTCGCGGCGATCGCGTCGGCCGCCGCACTCGAGCACGGTGTCGACGGGTGCCTCGCGGGTTCGGGTGCGGAGACGCTCGCCCTCCCGGTCCCCCTCTTCGGCACCCCGCCCGCGGTCGCGGCGCGGTTCCTCGACAAGGGGATGACCCAGGAGTTCTTCGAGAGCCTCGGTGTCCGCGCGCCACGCCGCCTCTTCCCTGGCGCGTACCCCGCGATGGCAAAACCGATCCACGGCTCGGGTGGCTGGCGCAACGCGGTCGTCTCCTCCGAAGAGGAGCTCGAATCCTGGACGTCGAACGCCTCCGGCCAACCGTACCTGCTGCAGGAGGTCGTCGAGGGAGTCCCGGCCTCGGTCTCATGCCTCGCCGACGGGCAGTCGGCCATCGCCGTCGCCACGAACCGCCAGCTCCTCCGCGGTGGGGCCGGCATGAACTTTGGCTTTGCCGGCTCGGTCACGCCCTGCGACCACCCGCTCGCGGACGAGATGGCAGGGATCGCCGAGGTGATCGCGGGCGCGAGCGGCTGCGTGGGCTCTGTCGGTATCGATTTCGTCCTTCCCGACCAGGGCGACCCGATCGCGATCGAGGTCAACCCGAGGTTCCAGGGAACGCTCGAGACCGTCGAGGCGGCGACGGGCGAGAACCTGGTTCGCCGACACCTGGATGCGTGCGAGGGCCGGCTCCCTGCCGTCCGCCCCGTCCCCGCGCGGTTCGCGGCCCGCCGGATCATCTTCGCTGCCCGCGACCTTGTGGTTGGCTCCGATCTGAGCCCCCTCGCCCCCGCCGTCGCCGACATCCCTCCCCCTGGCACCGTTATCCCGACTGGAAGCGCGGTCGTCTCGGTCCGGGCAACCGGAATGGACGAGCAGGACGCGCTCGCCTGCCTGGATAAGCATATAACAGCCGTGAGATCATATATGGAGCGATGGTAGCCGACACCGGGATCCTCGAGAAGCCCGCCGTGGCCGCGTACCTGCAGCGGCTTATCGGTGATGAAGGGCTTCTCCTCATCGAGCGCTTTCCCGAGGACGGGGAGTACAGCGACGAGGAGCTCGCCGAGATCACCCAGATCAACCTCAACTCGGTGCGGCACACGCTCTACACGCTGTACGAGCGGCGGCTCGCGGAATACCGGCGGATCAAGAACAACGAGACCGGGTGGCTCACGTACCTCTGGCGCCTCAGGCTGGATGCCATCCCCATCACGCTGGAGGAGGAGATGGAGATGGTCCTCGAGAAGCTCAAGGTGCGGGAGCAGTTCGAAGAGGAGAACGACTTCTACCGCTGTGGTCAGTGCGGCCTGCTCCTCACCTTCAACCAGTCCATGGACGTCGACTTCTGCTGTCCCGACTGCGGATCGTCCATGAGCCATTTCGACAACGACATCCTGCTCACAGCGCTTCGCCGGCGGCGGGAGGCCCTGGCCGCGTCGCTCGGGCATGACTGACTTCGCGGCCCTGCTCCGCGAGGCGGGCTGCGATACACGGGTGATCCGGCACTGCCGGGCCGTGACGGGCCTTGCCCTCGAGCTTGCCGGTGACGACCCGCTCTATGACCGGGATCTCGTCGAGGCTGGCGGCATGCTCCATGACATCGGCAGGTCGACCACCCACGGGATCGGCCATGCCCAGGCCGGCGCCGCCCTTCTCCGCGCGGACGGCTGGGACGAGGCGGTCTGCCGCATCGTCGAACGGCATACCGGCGCCGGCCTGACCGCCGACGAGTGCGCGCTCCTCCGCCTCGTGCCGCGTGACTGCGTGCCCGTGACCCGCGAGGAGCGGCTGGTCGCCTACGCGGACAAGCTCGTCGCAGGGGACCGTGTCGTCTCCATGGAGCGGGAGATCGCCCGCTCGTTCGCACTTCCGCACCGATCCCGCCGGCGGATGTACCGGCTCTGGCGCGAGACCGCTCTCCTTACAGGGTGATCCTGCGGACCTGCGGCAGTGAACGGAGCTCGTCGACCACACCCGGCGGCATCGTCCCGTCCACGATCAGGACGAGCTTCGGCTCCTCGGCGAGGTAAGGGTCGGTCACGAAGATCTGTCGGATCGCGAGGTCATGCTCGTTCAGCACGCGGACGGCCGAGGCCACGATGCCGCGGTCGCGAGCGTTATTGGGGGTGACCGTCACGACCTTGAGGCCGAGGTGTTCGGCAACCATCGAGAGGTCCGGGGTTGCGCGCATCCGTCCAAAGATCGGCGCGAGCTGTGGGTCGTCGAGGATCCGCTTCGCCGTGGCATCGACGACCCGGCGATCGACGCCAACGGCCGCAGCCACCTGGGTCGCCGGGATCGCTATCTGGTTGCAGACGATGCGGCCCCCCGCGCTTACCCCGAGCCCGTTCTCGAGCAGGAAGCGGACGACCCGCCCCTGGGAGGGCGAGTCGGCGAAGGCCCGCATGATCTCCGACCACATCTCGTGCATTTTCGTGCACCGGTGAGCGGCATAATACTACCGGGGCCGAGAGTGCCTGTCCGGGTCGGAAGATATTTACGGTTCACGGCCGACCTGATATGGCACACGCGCGAGGGTTGCCGAGCTAGGTCAAAGGCGCAAGGTTGAGGGCCTTGTCACGCAGGTGTTCGGGCGTTCGAATCGCCTCCCTCGCACTTCTCAATCGATTCTTCCCCGACGAGTTATCGCTCGCCCGCCTGCACCGGCGACCGCCTGGCAATGACCTGAATCGGATTAGTTGAACCACGGGCTCGAGGCGGGCAGCATCCTCGATCACCGGGACGACCGAATTGACATGCCCCGGGCTGTGGCCTCAGGCTGCATCGGCCTCAGCGGCGGAGGGCGGCCGCAGGAGCCAGTTCTGGAAGACGATCGGCGTGATAACGGTCGTGACCAGGCTCATCATGATCACCGTGACGAAGATATCCTGCGCGATCACCCCGGCATTCAACCCGATCAGGGCCACGATCATCGCGACCTCACCTCGTGGCGCCATCCCGAACCCGATCACGGTGGCATCGTGCCACGAATATCCAAAGAGCCGGGCAGGCAGGCCGCAGCCGATCAACTTGGTTACCATCGCCACGATGGTGATGACCGCGACCAGCACCGCGACGGCCACCGTGAGCTGGTGAAGGTCGACGATGATCCCGAGCGAGACGAAGAAGATCGCGCCGAAGATGACCTGGAGATACTCGGCCCCCTCCCGGGGGTCCTTGCTGTGGCAGAGGTTGACGTCGCGACAGGAGACGCCGGCGATGAAGGCGCCGACGATGGCCGAGAGCCCGACCAGCTCGGCGGCCATCGCGTAGAGAAAGGCGATGGCAAGTGCGTTGATGAAGATGAACTCGGGATACTGCCGGGCCAGCGGGCGGCAGTCGAGCCAGGCCAGGAGAGGGGATACGATCTTGATACCCGCCATCAGTCCCAGGCCGATGAAGACGATGGCCGAGACCATGCTCGTGGCGAGGGCGGGAAGCGAGACCGATCCCTGGATAAGGTCCGTGGTAACCCCGAGGACGAGCAGGGCGAGGACGTCGTCGATCACGGCCGCCCCGACGATCGCCTTCGCGGCCGGCGTGTCGAGCCGGCCGAGCTCCTTGAGCACGTTAGCGGTGATGGCGATGCTCGTGGCCGTCAGGGCGGCGCCCATGAAGAGGGCCGACGCGGTCGGATACCCGAGCGCAACCATGGCGAGGTACCCGCCGATCCAGGGCACCACCACTCCCACGATCGCGATACCGAGGTATCGCGAGTTGGTCAGGTCGGCGAGGCAGAACTCGAACCCGATCGTGAAGAGGAGAAAGATCGCGCCGAGATGCGCGAGGGACGAGACGAAGTCCGTATACGTGATCAGACCGAGCACGGACGGCCCGACCAGGATACCGACGAGGATCTCGCCGACGACCGCCGACTGGTGGATCCGCGACGCGACGAGATAGCCGGCGAGCGCCACGAAGAGGAGGAGGCTCATCTGGAACTCGATCGAGCTCAGGATCTCCTCAACCACGTACCGCTCCTCCCCTTCCTCCGATTGACGATCGAAGGAGCCCTCGTGGAGCGGCCGTTTCCTGCCTCGTCATCTGCTGTGACTGCGTCGTTTCGCAATTAATGGCTTTCCCATACGACTATACAGGCCACTCTCCTCAGAACAGTCCATACGTACCGATGCCATCATCGCCCGAACAGGCCTTGGGTGTCAGGAACGCGTCCGGAAGCTGTCCCCGACAGGGAAGGTGCCGCTTCTCTCAACGGCGCCCGGGCGCTCGTTCCTGCCGAGGATTACCGCCCCCGGCCTCGCATCCACCTCCAGCGGATCCGAAACGATCGCCGACGCGACAGAGGGCGCCATACTCCGGGCGGGAGGCTACTGAGAGATGGACGGCGAAGCCCCTCTCATCGACCAGATAACCACTTCGGCCTCTCCAAAATCAGAGGTTCAGGTTCGTCCTCGCGCTGGCAGGGGCCCCCTTCGGCCTCTTCCCCGGCGAGTGCATGGCACTCTTCCTCGCGGTTCCCGCCAGCACCATGGCCGTCGCTTCCTTCGCGAAAACGGCCGGATCCTGGATCGGTGGCCGGGTTTCACACCTCCCTCTGCCCGGTTCCTGAAGGCGGGGAGGTGCCACCCGGCGGGGGTACGACCGAGCTCCGGGACCACCTCATCATCGTCGGGCACGGCCAGAGTGGCCGGCTGCTCGCTCGCGTAACATCACTGGTGGATGTCTCGTTCGTGGCGGTCGACCTGAACCCCGAGACTGCCGGGCGTGAGCGCGAGGCCGGAACGCCCATCTTCTTCGGTGACGCGACGGTCCCGGCCATCCTCGAGCATGCCCGGATCCAGGAAGCGCGTGTCCTCGCGATCGTGACCCCCGACGCGCGGGCGATCAGGGGAATCACCAGTCCCGCGTACCCAATGTCTACCGGCATCCACATCATGGCCGGACCCGGTTCATCGGCGATCTCGAGCATCTGCGGGACCTCGGTGCCGACGAGGTGATACCCGAGGAGTTCGAGACATCCATCGAGATCCTTGCACGCGTGCTCGCGGTCTCCCTCGTGCCGATGGACACGACCGAGGCCTTCGCCCGAGAAGCCCACGCCGGCCTCTACGAGCCGCTCCGATCGGCCGCCCCTCCAACGTCAGCCACGCTTCACGAGGTCGTGCGGCGCCTGCCGGAGCAGGAGATCGTGGTTCTTCGCCTGGTACCCGGCTCCTCCGCGGAGGGGCGATCCCTGACGGATCTCGACCTGCGCCGGGCACTCGGTGTCTCGGTGCTGGCGGTGCTTCGGGGCGACGAGAGCCACCCGAACCCGTCGGGAGAGTTCGTCTTCGCGCCTGATGACCGGCTGATCGTCTTCGGACCGCCCGGGCCGCTTCGTGAAACGGCCCGGCTTCTGGCTCCGGGCGGCGAGGGTTTGACCTGAACGTGCTTTCAGGTCATTGCCTGGGTCGGGCGCCTGAACCGCTTGTACGCCTCCATCACGACGAGGATCGAGGACGCGATCGCTATCAGCACCCCCCAGGCCTGCGGACTGATCGGCCCGAACTCGAGGAGCTCGGCCGTGAATGGGATGTGCATGAGCACGAAGTTGACCGCCGCGGCCGCCGCGACGGAGAGGACCAGGAACCAGTTCCGCGAGAGCGGCATCCGGAAGGCTGAGACCGTCTCCGAGCGGGTGTTGAAGATATGGACGTTCTCGAAGAGGACGAAGAGCACCAGGAACAGCCCCCGGGCCTCCGCCTCGGGGATCCCAGCGCCCAGCATCCAGTACCAGGCGAGAAAGCCGACGCCCCCCACCCAGAGCGCGGCGATCAGATTCTCCTCGAGCATCAGTCGGTCGAAGAGCCCCTGGTCAGGCGGGCGCGGCGGCCGCTGCATCGATCCCTGCTCACCGGGCTCGAAGGCGAGGCCGAACTGCTGGATCCCGTTCGTGATCAGGTTCAGGTAGAGGAGCTGAATCGCGACGAGCGGGATCGGCAGACCGGCAATGATCGAGAGCAGGAAGAGGAGCACTTCCGCTGCCCCCATGGATACGAGCAGGTAGGTGACCTTCCGGACGTTGTCGTAGGCGAATCGGCCCTCCTCGACACCGGCCACGATCGAGCTGAACCGGTCGTCGGTCACGATCATCGAGGCCGTGTCCTTGGCGACGTCCGTGCCCGAGCCCATCGCGACGCCGATGTTCGCCCGCTGGAGGGCGGGGGCGTCGTTCACCCCGTCGCCCGTCACCGCGACGAAGTGACCCAGCCGGAGGAGGGCCTCGACGATCTCGAGCTTCTGGAGCGGAGCAACCCGGGCGAAGACCTTCGCGGAGCTGACCCGGTCGAGGTAGGCCGGCACCTCGGCGGAGCCGAGCGCCTCGAGGTCCACCCCGGTCACGACCTCCTCCTTGGATGACGCGATGCCCAGGGTCCGGGCGATGGAGAGCGCCGTCGCCGGATGATCGCCGGTCACCATGACCACCCGGATGCCAGCCTCGTGGCACCGTGCGATGGCGTCGGCGGCGTCGGGTCGGACGGGGTCGATGAACCCAGCAAGGCCGAGCAGGGTGAGCGGCGGGAGTTCCTCCCACCAGGTCCCTGGATCGGTGCCCTCGGCGACGGCGATCACCCGGTATCCTCCCTCCGAGAGGGTCGTAAAGGCCGTCTCGACAACGTCCCGGTCGAGAGGGACGGGACCACCGGGAGTCGCCATCGCCGTGCAGCTGGGCAGGAGCGTCTCGAGCGCGCCCTTCACAAGGAGCCGCCGTTCTCCATCAGCCTCGATGACCGCTGCCGCGTACCGCCGCTCGGACTCGTACGGGACACGGTGGACCATCCTGGTCATGCTCCTGATCTCCCCGGGGTCGAGGCCGAGTTTGTACGCGAAGGCCAGAAACGCGACATCGATCGCATCGCCGCCCGATTCCCAGCCTTCGTCGGTCCGTTCGAGCGTGCCCTCGCTCGCGAGGACCGCGGTCGTGGCGAACCTCGCCAGGAGGTCCCGCTGTCCGGGTTCCGGCGCGCTCCCCGGCCCGCCAACCTCGCCGTCGCCGGAATACCCGGTACCGGTAACGGGAACCAGCGATCCCATGGGGAGCCAGGCCACGGCGAGCGTCTGCTCGTTCACGGTCAGGGTTCCGGTCTTGTCGCTCGCGATACAGGTGCAGCTCCCCAGGCTCTCGACCGCAGCGATCCGACGCACTATCACGTTTCTTTCCGCCATCCGGGCGGCCGCGATCGAGAGGACGACCGTGAGCGCGACCGGGATGCCCTCGGGGATCGCCGATACGGCGAGGGCGATGATCGAGAAGAAGACCTCCTCCGGGGGCAGGCCGCGAACGAACGAGATGATGCCGAGGAGCACACCAGCACCGACGACGGCGAGGGCGATATGGTTCGTGAACTGCTCCATCCGCACCAGCAGCGGTGGCCTCGCGCTCTCGACGGTCTCGACCGAGGCCGCGATCTGGCCCATCTGTGTATACTCGGCGGTCGCGACGACCACGCCAGCGGCTCGGCCCGATGCGATCGCGCTGCCGGCGAACGTCATGGTCCATCGGTCCGCGACGGGGGTCTCCGGCGGGAGCGCCGGGCCGACGCCCTTCTCGATCGCGACCGACTCACCGGTCAGCATGGACTCGTCGACCAGGAGATCCCGGTCCTCGATGAGACGCAGATCTGCCGGCACGCGCCTGCCGGACTCGAGGACGACCACGTCACCGAGGACCAGGTCGTCGGCCGGTATCTCGACGAGCCTGTCTCCCCTTCGAACGAGCGCAACGGCCGTGAGGAGACTCTTCAGCGCCTGGGCGCTCTGTTCGGCCTTCCACTCCTGATGGGTGGAGATGGTCGAGTTGATCAGGACGATGAGCATGATGAATGCCGTGTCCGTCAGGTCTCCGACCGCGAACGTGATCAGCGCCGCTACCAGGAGGATGTAATTGAGCGGGCTTCTGAACTGGGAGAGGAAGAGCGCGAGGACCGAGGGCGGCGGCTCCTCCGGGAGCCGGTTCGGGCCGAACTGCTCGAGGCGCCGTGCCGCGTCCTCCGCCGCGAGGCCGTTCGCATTCGTCCGCAGGAGCGAGAGAACCCGGTCGCGGTCGAGCGAGTGCCAGGCGATCGAAGGGCGTGCATCGCTCTCTTCGGGCATCTCCCTCCTCTTTGGGACGGGATGGTTTAATGGTAACGTGCCCGTTCTCCATCCCGGATACAGAAGTGCGGATGCGAATGAAAGGGGTGGCCCGACGAGACTCGTACTACCACTCGCGCGGGGGCCGGGGCCGGACCCTGTTCGCGAGGCTCAATGCTGGCCGGTTGCGGCTGGCATACGCTTCAGCTGATGGACCTGACGGAACGCTGAGAGAAGAGGAGAGAGATAGCGTCAGACCCGGTGGACCAGGAAGATCTCGATGCTCGATACGTTCGTCCGCCCTGCATCGGTCTCGATCTCCTCGGTCGAGGTGCGTATCTCCTTCTTCATGACATCCTGCAGAAACCGGTTCAGCGCGATCTCGGCCGTGTCCACGGCCCGGGAGATGGCCTTTCCCCGAGCCTTGATCGCGACCTCCTCCGCGCCGTTCGAGAACTGGGTCACCACCGCGAGCACGTAGTTCATCACTGGCTTGTTGCCGACGTACACTGTGTTGTCGTTGGTCATTGCGGTCGCCCCCCGTTCAGAGGTACTTCTTCTGCACGATCAGCTCGGCGTTGAGGACCGACGCCCCTGCCGCTCCCCGGATCGTGTTGTGTCCGAGCGCGATGTACCGCAGGCCCGGCCTGATACGCCCGACGGAGACGGTCATGCCGCCGCCGCGCATCCGATCGAGCCGGGGCTGGGGGCGGTTCGGCTCGTCGAAGAGCCGGATCGCCGGCTCTGGCTGGGTGGGGAGCCCCGTGATCGGCGGGCGCCACGAGCGGATCGCCTCCCGAACCTCGTCGGGGGAGGCCGGGGTGTCGGTCCAGACGGCCATGGTATGCCCGTCGATGACCGGCACGCGGTGGCACGAGGCCGAGATGGAAAACGACGCCGGCTCCACCGTGCTTCCGTCGAAGGAACCCATGATCTTGAGGGTCTCGCTCTCCATCTTCTCCTCCTCTCCGCCGATGTACGGAACGACGTTGTCGTAGATGGCCATGGCCGGTACACCCGCGAAGCCCGCGCCCGAGATCGCCTGCATGGTGGCGACGCGGAGGTCGGTGAACCCCAGCGGCGCGAGCGGGGCCAGGCTCATGGTGAAGATGATGGTGGAGCAGTTCGGGTTGGTCACGATGAACCCGCCCGTCCCGTGGTCCCGCTGCCGGTCGATCAGCCCCAGGTGATCGGGGTTCACCTCGGGGACGACCAGGGGAATATCCTCCTCCATCCGGTGAGACGACGCGTTCGTGCAGACGCCGAGGCCGGCCTGGGCACAGGACGCCTCGATCTCGCCGGCGATCTCGGCGGGGAGTGCCGAGAAGACGAGGTCGCAGTCGCCGAGGCTCTTCGTCTCCGTCGGGGAGACGACGATATCGCCGACGGCCTCGGGGAAGGGAGCGTCGAGCCGCCAGTCCACGACGTCTCCGTAGCGCCGGCCCGCGCTCCGGCCGGACGCCGTCAGGGCGGCGAGCGAGAACCACGGATGGTCCGCGAGAAGCTGGACGAATCGCTGGCCTACGGCCCCGGTGGCACCGAGTACTCCGACGTTGATCATAGATGATCAACTAAACGCGCTGCAGGTATTAAACCGTTTGATATCGCCGTGGGGATCGCGGCGTCCGACGAATTACGGCAGATTTCAACAGTTTTCGGGGAGGAAAATTCGATTTATGTCACGATGATTCGGTCCTGTCCCAAAAAGGCTATTAAATCACCACCGAGATATAATCAGGAGGAACCGCTCGGTAGGGCGGGGTGGACCTTTCGTAATGAAGATACTGCGCGTCGCGAGCGATCTCTACCCGGCCGTCGTGGGCGGATACGGCATCCACGTTCACGAGATGTCCAAGATGCAGGCCCAACGAGGCCACGACGTGACCGTGCTCACCGCCAACCCGGACGGACGTCCCGAGGAGGAATGGGTAGACGGGTACCGGGTGCTCAGGTTCAACCACTCGATCAAGATGGTCGGCAATACCATCAGCCCGACCCTCTTCTTCCGCCTGATGGAGATGCGGCGCGACTACGACGTGATCCACGCCCACTCCCACCTCTTCTTCCCGACGAACGTCTGCGCCCTCGTCAAGAGGTATGGGTCGGCCCCGCTCGTCATCACGAACCACGGGATCATGTCGGCCTCGGCACCCCACTGGCTCAACGTCGGGTACATGAACACCCTCGGGCGCTGGACGCTCAACGCAGCCGATCGCGTGATCTGCTACACGCCCGTCGAGCGCGACCTGCTCATCTCCGAGTTCGGCGTCCATCCGGAGGGGATTTCCGTGATACCCAACGGAGTGAATACGGACGTCTTCCGGCCGGACCCGTCGAGGCGGGACGACGAGTGCCGCCGGCTCCTCTGGGTCGGTCGGTACGTGAAGGGCAAGGGGGTCGAGTACCTGGTCAATGCGGTCGCCGATCTCGCCCGCACCGTCCCCAACCTCCGGGTCACGCTGGTCGGCGAAGGGCCTGAGGAGGCGGAGATCCGGCAGCTCGTGACCGAGCTTCGGATCGACGGCATCGTGGAGTACCTGCCGTTCATGTCGTACGACGAGATGCCGGCCCAGTACCAGCGCGCGGAGATGCTCGTCCTCCCGAGCCTGCACGAGGGCGTTCCCAGGACCATGCTCGAGGCGATGGCCTGCGCCCGCCCGGTGGTGATCTCCGAGTTCGAGCACCTCCGCGAGCTGGTCGGCGGCGGCGGTCTGATGTTCCCGAAGGGGGACGTCTCCGCCCTGGCCGAAGCGTTACGGGGTCTCCTCGAGCACCCCGACGCTGCCGACGAACTCGGGCGGCACGCACGAGAGACGATCATCCGCCAGAACTCGTGGCGGAACACAGTCGATTCGACCCTTGCACTCTACCGCGACGTCGTGCCGGCCTGACCCACGGGTCGGGCCGGGGTTCGTCCTCGTCGGCGTCTTGCCCGGCGCGCCGCGCACCCAGGTCCGAGGGACGTGAAATCGTGGATCTCCTCGTCTGCGCCACCGAGTACTATCCCCACGGCTTCGGGATCGCCAACGTCGCGCACAGCGTGGTCAGCGAGCTCGAGCAGCGGGGCGTCCGGTGCACGGTCTGCTCCCCGACGGGCCCCGACATCGTGAAGGGTAGCCTGGGACTGGTCCGCCGCCTCGCAATCGGGGGGCTGATCGACTACTGGACCCGGGTGGCGAGGATGCCCGGCGTTGACCGGTACGACGCCATCTGGATGCACAACCCGCTCTTTCCCGGGCCATCGCCGTTCCCCCGCGCGGTGGCGACGGTCCACTCCACGTATCACAACAAGCTCTGCCACGGCATGGCTCCGCGGTCCTACTTCCGCCTCGCCGCCGCCGTCGAGCGTCGCTCCCTCGTCGGGACGGCCCGATACGCGCGCTTCACCGCGGTCTCGGAGACCGTCGAGGCCGACCTGCGGTCCATCGGGATAGACGGGTCACAGATCGCGCAGATCCCCAACGGCGTCGATACTCGCCGCTTCTCGCCGGGCGAGGGGGGCGACGACCTCCGCCACGAGCTCGGCATCCCCGATGGGCACGTCGTCCTCCTCTACCTCGGGCGCATGTCCGGGGCGAAGCGGCCCGAGCGGCTGGTCGAGACCTTTGCCCAGCTCCACCGGCTCCGTCCCCTGACCACGCTCGTCATGGCCGGTGGCGGGGACAGGCTCGAGCCGGCCCACGCTCGCGCGCGCGACCTGGGTGTCGACGGATCGGTCAGGTTCCTCGGACCTGTCGCGCCAGACCGTGCCCCCGCGCTCTACCGGGTCGCCGACTGCTATGTGATGGCGAGCCGGAGCGAGGGAAGTCCACTCGCACTCCTCGAGGCGCTTTCATCCGGTTTGCCGGCGATCGTCTCGCCCATCTCCCCCCTCAGTTTCGTCGAGGACCAGGGCATCGGCCGCATCGCCGACTTCGAGCGCCCCGATTCAGCCGCGGCGACGATGGACGCGTTCCTCGATACCGACCTGCGGAACGCTGGCGCACGCGCGCGCGCCTTCGTGACCGCGAACCACGACTGGTCGGTGATCACGGACCGGTACGTCACCGAGTTCGAGCGGGCTGCGGGGTTCCCATGAAGGTCGCGCTCCTCACCCACAACGTCGATGGCGGCCTCGTCCAGTACGTCTCGCAACTCGCGAACGCGCTCGCGCCGAAGGTCGACCTGGTCGTGATCGCACCCGAGGGCCTGGACCCGTCCCGGTTTCCGTTCTCGCCTGACGTCAGGGTCCGCCGCCTCCCGGTCGGGAACGTGGTCCGGACCTTCGTCGCCAACACCCTGCGCATCTGGCGACCGTTCCAGTTCATCGCCGCGATCGGCGCAGAACGGCCCGACATCCTCCACTTCAACGGCGCCTCGCTCTGGTACGCCCTCCTCCTTCCCTTCCTCGCCCGCCGATACCCTGTCGTGGTCACCATCCACGACGTGGCTCCCCATCCCGGGTCGCGAGAGTGGGACCAGGACCTCGCACGGCGCCTCTTTCTCAGGTATGCCGACGCGGTGATCGTCCACGGCGAGTGGGCCCGGGCCCGGCTCGGGGCTCCCCTGCCCACCTACGTGATACCGCACGGCGACTACTCGTTCTTTGCGTCCGGCGGCCCTGGAAACCACGTCGAGGAGGAGGACGCCGTCCTCTTCTTCGGCCGCATCGAGCCGTATAAGGGACTGGAATACCTGCTCAGGGCTATGCCGACCGTCTGGGAAGAGTCGCCCTCGACCCGACTCATCGTCGCGGGGAACGGCGCTCTCGAACCGTACGGGGATCTCCTCAGCGACGGCCGTATCGAGATCGTCAACCGGTTCATCGACGACGCCGAGGTCCCGGTGCTCTTCTCCCGCGCGCGTCTCGTGGCCCTTCCCTACGTCGAGGGTACGCAGACGGGCGTCATCCCGATCGCGTACGCGTTCCGCAGACCGGTCGTCGTCAGCGACGTCGGGTCCATCCCCGAGGTCGTCGAGGAGGGCCGGACAGGCTTCGTCGTCCCTCCGCGAGACCCTCCCGCCCTCGCGGGGGCAATCTTGAAGATACTGCAGAATGAACCATTGAGGATCACCATGGGTGCGGCCGCTTACGAGAAGATGACCCGCGAGCTCTCCTGGGGCCCGATCTCGGACCGGACCATCGCCGCATACCGCGAGGTCATGGAGCGTGCCCGATGAGAATCCGCGACCCGTTCCGCCTCAACGACTGGGGCATTGTTCCGTTCCTCGCCGTTGTCCTCGGCATCCAGCTCCTCCTCTGGCTCACGCTCGTCCTCGAGGAGAACGGGGCCGGAGTGCCTCTCTTCCGGCAGGTCGTCGGGTTCGTATACCTGACCTGGATACCCGGCATCATCCTGCTCCGCGTATTGCGCGTGCACAGGCTCGGGGGGATCGAGACGTTTCTCTTCTCGGTCGGTCTCTCGCTCTCGACTGTGATGTTCCTCGGGTTCGCGATCAACACGATCTACCCCATGCTGGACCTGTTGCGGCCGATCTCGGAGGGTCCCCTCATGATCACGCTCACGATCTTCGTCTTCGGAAGCGCCGTTGTCGCCTACCTCGTGGACCGCGACTTCAACGATCCCGAGTACCTCGAGGTGAGCGAGACCTTCGGCTGGCACGTCTTCCTCTTCGCTCTCCTCCCCCTCCTCGCCATCTTCGGGTCCTGGTTGGTCAACAACTACCGGGTCAACACCATCCTCTTCGTGCTGCTGGCGGTGATCGCGATCGTGCCCGCCCTCGTCGCGTTCCGGCGGATCGTCCCCGAGCGGTACTTCCCCTTCGTCGTCTGGTCGGTCGCGCTCGCCCTGCTCCTCCACACCTCGTTGATCTCGAACCATATCTGGGGGTGGGACATCAACCAGGAGTTCTACATCGCGAACCTCGTGGTGCAGAACGGCGCCTGGGACTTCTCCATCTACTCAAACATCAACGCGATGCTCTCGATCGTGATGCTCGCGCCGATCTACTCGCTGATCTGCAACGCCGATATCGTCTGGGTCTTCAAGATCGTGTACCCGCTCCTCTTCTCCCTCGTGGCGCCGGGCCTGTACATGGTCGCGCGCCGGCAGTCATATGACCGGATCGCGTTCTACAGCACGTTCTTCTTCATCACGTTCTACGTCTTCTTCACCGAGATGCTCCAGGTCGCGAGGCAGGAGATCGCCGAGCTCTTTCTCGTGCTGATCGCCCTCCTGGTCATCAACAAGGACCTCAACAAAGTCAAAAAATATCTCCTGCTGATCATCTTCTCCTTCTCGCTCGCGGTCTCGCACTACGGGCTGTCATACCTGTTCATGATCACCCTCGTCCTCGCCTGGGTCATCCTCGTTGTCTCCGAGGTGGGGACGCTGAACCGGCTCCGCGATCGCGTCTCCTCCTTCTTCGCATGGGACAAGCGCGGGTACGGCTCGAGCTTCCGGCCCCGCCACGCGGGAGAGCGGGCCATCACGCTCGACTACGTCCTGCTCTTCTTCATCTTCGCGCTCGGCTGGTACATGTTCATCTCCTCCTCGTCGGCCCTGAACTCGTTCACTGGTCTCGCCGTCCAGTTCTCGGACAGCCTCGTCTCGGGCTTCCTCGACCCCGAGACGAGCCAGGGGCTCGCGATCATCGTCACCAGGGCCGAGACCCTCCTTCACCAGGTCGGCAAGTACGTCCAGCTCGCAGCCCAGTTCTTCATCTTCTTCGGCATCCTCTCGCTCCTTCTCAAGCCGCAGAAGATGGACCTGGGGGGCGAGTACTTCGCGATCGATCGCGAGTACTTCGCGATCTCGCTCGTCAACTTCGCCCTCGCGGCCGCGGGCGTTATACTGCCGTTCTTCTCGAGCGCCCTCAACACGTCGCGGCTCTACCAGATGACCCTGATCTTCCTCGCGCCGTTCTTCGTGATCGGGGTTCTCGAGGCGTTCCGGTTCCTGCGTCGGTTCCTGCGGAGCTCCGACCTCGACCTCTCGAGCGAGACGGCGACCCGCACCATCGCCGCGTTCCTCTGCGTATTCGTCCTCTTCAACACGGGATTCATCTACTCGGCACTCGGCGACGACGCGACGTCGATCGCGCTCGACGACCGGATCGATTACCCGCGGTTCAACACCCAGGAGATCGCGGGCGCCGAGTGGCTCCACGATGTCGGGAACCGGACGATCTATTCGGACACGCCCCGCGCGGTGGTGCTCGAAGGCTTTGTCGGGAAGATGGCGAGGAAGATCCCCGCCGACTCGCCACAGGTCCGCAGAAATGCCTACGTCTACCTGGGCACCTTCAACGTGCTGACCGAGAAGCTCTCGCTCACCCAGGTCAGCGAGGCCAGCAGCACCCGTGTCTATTCGGACGTCGGGGCGTTCACGGTGAAGCGCGGCACGATCTACGACAACGGCGGGTCCCGTGTCTATGCGTAAGGAAGCAGCCAGCCGGGTTTAAATTCCGGCGGCCGGGTCGAGCTGGGCCTCGATCGACGCGCCGGCCGTCCCGATCGCCGCGAGCGCACCGATGGTTCCGCGCCTGCCGTGGAGGGCTGCTCCGGTGGATGCAGCCACGCCCTGGGCCTCCTCAAGCGTGACAGCGCCTGCCCGGGCACGGGCGGCGAACGCGCGCAGGGCGTCGGGGACCACGAAACCGGTCCGTATCGCGACACCCCACGCGGACGAGAAGGCCTCGTCCGAGACGAAGCGGACCGCGTGCTGCGCGACGGTCGAGAGCGTGCCCGGCTCGACGGCGAGCTCGAGGTAACTGCAGGCGTTTCCAGCCGTCCGCGCGGCTATCCCGGGGTAAAGCATCACCACGCGGTGGCCGATGGGCTGTACCCCCTCGAGCTCCGCGAGGTGCTGGAGGAGGGCGAGCGCGAGGGCGAAGGTAGCGCCGCCTCCGGAAGTGTCCGTGTCGTCGATCCCCACGAGAAGATGGCTCAGGGCGCGGGTCACCACCTCCGCCCGCGTGAAGTCCCCCTCGTGCTCGAGCCGGACCTCGAGAACGCCGTCCGCGTGGCCGATCATCTCCGAGAGCGAGTACGACGGGCCGCCGATCGACCGGAGCTCCTGGACCACGAGGTCGTCCTCGAGCCGGACCCCCTCGACGCCGACGGCAGGCAACGGGGGCAGCCCGACCTCGACCTGCTGACGGCCGACGCGAGCGGTCTCGCGGAGGAGGTTGCCGTCCCGCTCGACCCGCTCGATCACGCCGCCGGCCGCCCGGTGATGGTGCATGCAGAAGCCGGCGCAAGCCGACGAGAGGCACTTGTGAAAGATCGCCACCTGGTCGCCATCGATGGTCGTGAAGACACGGCGGCAGGTCGAGCGAGGCATGGCGCTTATCGCGACGAACCGCGCGCCGTGGCGTCCCCGGCTCCCAACCTGGCCGGCCACGCACCCTTCTGCCTCGAGGCGCTTGACCCAGTCCTGTACGGTCGAGCGCGGCAGCGCGAGCCCCGCCGCGACCTCGGCGATGGTGAAGGAGCCGTGCTCGAGGGTGACCTGCCGCATCAGCGAGAGGAGTTGCCGGCGCCGCTCGAGCACGCGCGACATCAGCTCACCAGCATCCGTCGTACTCGTTCCGGATCGCCAGCAGGTCGCCGATCACGGCAGACGCGGTCTCGACCGAACCGGCACCCTTGCCCATCAGGGTGATCTCGCCGGCCATGTCCGTCGAGAGGGTGACCGCGTTGAGCGTCCCCTCGATCACGAGCGGGTGGGCCCGGGGGAGGACGCGCGGCGCCACGCGGAGCAGGTTCCTGGCGGGCGCCACCTCGCCGATCAGCCGGATGGTGGACCCCTGGTCGTCCGCGAGCCGGAGCGAGTCGACGGTCAGGCCGTCGATCCCGGTGATCGCGACATCGTCGAGGGTCACCCCGAGCTGCCAGCATGTGTTCGCGAGGATCACGAGCTTGATGGCCGCGTCGATCCCGCGGACGTCGTAGGTCGGGTCGGCCTCGGCGTACCCGAGCTCCCGTGCCTCGTCGAGGGCCTGCTCGTAGGTCAGGCCCTCATCGTCCATCCTGGTGAGGATATAGTTACAGGTCCCGTTCAGGATGCCTGTTATGGAGGAGAACGTGTTGCCCGCCAGCCCGCCGCGGAGCGCGTGGATCACGGGTATCGCACCGCCGACCGTCGCCTCGTACCGGAGCGCGGCGCCCGCGTCCCTGGCGAGCGCCTCGAGACCGGCGAGGTCGGCCGCTATCGGTCCCTTGTTCGAGGTGACCACGTGCTTGCCGAGTCCGAGGGCGCTCCGGATATGGGTCATTGCCGGCTCACCGTCCACCGCGTTGGTCGGCGTCAGCTCGACGAGCGCGTCGTATGCTCCCGAGCTGATCACGTCGGCCGCAGTAAGGCCGGGTGTCCCGCACCGACCAAGACCGCACTTCCGGTCCAGGACCACGGCGGGGTCAAGCCCGGCAGGGTCCACGAGGGCCGATGACGAGTCGGCGACGGCCGTCAGCACGAGGCCGAGCTCCGGTTTCGCGGCGAGCATCCGGAGGAGGCCCGTGCCGACGGCACCGAGTCCCAGGACGGCGATCCTCATGCCTCTCCACCTCCCAGCGGCTCGACGATCAGCAGCCCCTTCTCGGCTGCCACCTCCCTGAGGAGGGAGAGGGCGTGCTCCATCTTGGAACGGGTCGTGGCCTTGATGGTGATCAGCGCGGTCGACGGCTCGACGATGGCGGGCATGTGGACGTTCAGCTCGGCCACCTCGGCGAAGCCGGTCGCGTCGATCCGGCCGATGGTGTCGCCGATGTCCGTGTGGATCAGGTGACCGATCATGATCACCGACTGGCGGTAGAGGAGACGTTCCTCGCCCAGCCGGAGGATATTGACCCCCTGCTCCTGGATCGCGGCGACGAGCGCATCGAGCCGCTCCTGCGGGATCTCGAGGACGATCTGGACCCCGAGCGTGTCGGACGAGGCCTCGGGGTCACGCTGGTGGATCACCGCGATGATGTTGCCGCCGTGCTCCGAGATCGGCTTCAGGGCCCCGACGAGCTGCCCGGGGCTGTCCTTTATCTCCAGTTTCATCGAGACCTGCAGACGGACCACCTTCTCCTGGTACCTTTCACGAGGGTGAGGATAAGCCTTCTTTTTTAACGGCAGACCGGGGGAATTGCTGTTTCACTTCCAGACCGCGATCGAACTGCTCTTAAAGGCAGAACCACGACTCCGGTGCATGGAGAGCCTTCCAATCGCCGATCTCCTCTCCATCTGCCCCGGGCCCAGCACCCGGATAGTATACGCCTCCGCCATGCGCGCATTCCTCGACCCGGTCTGCGGGCCGCATCGCCAGCACACCGAGCGCCTGTCCTCCACCCCAGACGAGCAGGCTCGAGACGAAGACCTCGCTACCGGATATCTCGCCAGTAGCAGGGACCACGCGGCCGATGTGATCTGTGCAATCGGCGGTTGGACCGTGGCGCCCAAGACCATGCACCTTCGGGTTGCCGCAACGCAGGAGTCCCTGCCACACCACGGGATCGACCCCTCTCTGACCGGGAGTGCCGGCGCATCCGATCGAAGCTGTCCGCGGCGGGGCGGTGACCCGGCGTGGCGAACTGACACCGGGGATGCTGCGAACCGTGCCGGACACCTCGACGAGCGAGCCCAGGCGCTCGTCCTGGTCCTCGCGTCGTTGGAGATGCGGATGGGTGAGGCCGCGAAGGTCCGGGTTAGCGACCTCGACACCGCCACCTCGCCGGCAGTGATCGAGATCCGGGGCGCGAATGAGAGTATCGACCCTCACCGATCCCGACCCTTCGATACCTTCCGGGCCATCCGGTGACCGCCCGATCCCCGGCTCACTGCGGCCTTCTGGGGCCTCGACAGGCACGGCGCCGGTTTATTGGCCCGGCAGGCGGCGGTCTGGATCACGGCCTATGACACGCGCTGGGAGAGCTATGGGTCCCGCCTCTCCGGAGAGACACTAGTGCCGTATGCCAGCGGGGACGATGCAGCCCTGGTCGTGGTGGCGCTCGATCTGGGCGGCGTGGAGATCACGTCGAGGCCGATACAGGCAGATGCGCGCCAAATTCTGGCCGGAGTGGGGCATTCGGACCTGAAGGCCTGGCGTGAGGCCAGGCGGTGACCCCGCCCCGTCTTTCACGACCTCGATCGAACCTCATCCCTGGGTCCACCATCATTCGTGGTCCGTGACAATTGCCATCCGGGTGCCGGGGCGGAATATTCCCGTTATTCTGACCGTCATGAACAATCACCGATGCGGTGCCACCGTCGGGGCAGTGGCGGCGGCCGATCGGATTCTCGACGTCAAGGCATATGAGGCGTGAAGGTCGCGGTGTACAAGTGCTGGTTTCATGATACACGGGCGTACCATTCAGAGAGGCGCCTGACGTTGATAGTGGAGCTGGAGGAGATGAGGATGCAGGCAACCAAGATGAGTTCGGCGATGGAGCGCGCGGCCAGGGATCTCGAGAGTGAGCCGGAGAAGGACCGGGCCCTGGTCGCCCGGTGGATGGAGCAGGCCGGATGGGGGGACCGGCACCCATGACGTACACCCTCGTATCCCCGGCGGCCCTGGAGAAGGCGATCGATCGCATGGCGGAGGAGCTCGTCGTCTCCTGCGGTGCGCTCCTCGAGGCGCTCACGCCGGTGGTAATCGGGTGGGCCATTACCCGTATCTCAGGAGACCTCGGGATCACGCCGCGAGAGGCCCGGACCAGGATCGCCCGAGCGATAGATCGGACGGCATGACTGCGCTCATCCGACCGCGACACCTGCCATATCCTTCCGCTCTCGAGGGTCCGCTCGACCAGAACGAAGGCCACATTGATACTATTACTGGAAAATATCCGGGTTCTGCTCCCGTTCTGGCACCCGCCCGCTGTAACGACCAACACGATTATACTCCACCACCGACGATCAGGATCGTATGATCGCCGTCACGACCGCCCGGTCCCCGGAGAGGCGCTGATGCCGCGGCAGTGGGACGGGAAGAGTCCCCGGATCTGTCCCCTCTGTGGCCGAACATTCACGGACGGCGGGTTCGTGATCCCGACCGACCCGGAGCTCGGCGATTCCTTCACCTATTGCCGGACGTGCCACGATGCCGACGAGACCGCATGCCGTGCCGATGCCGCCTGCCGGGCCGATACCAGCCGGCGCAGGATGGGGGGATGACGCCGCCCCGAACGCCCGACCGCCGTCCTGTCCGTGCGCCGCGCGGGGCAGGAGTTGAGGCCGTGCCGGGTCCGATGCGGGGAGCTCTGAGCGCCGATGACAGGGCATGGCTGATCGACCTGCTCCGCCGGAGCGAGTGATCGGGGCAGGTCTCGTGGATCGTCCCTCGAACCAGCACCATCACGACGGGCGGTACGCGACGCCCGGGGAGGACGCCCGATGAGCCCCGACCTGGGCGGGGAGCTCCCGCCCGTCACCACAGCGATCGACAGCGCGGTATTCTGCCGGTTCCGGCTCGACATCGAGGGCGCGCCGAGGCACCGGGTCCTCAGTCCGGGGGCAGAGTGCGCCATGCAGACGGCACGAACTCGGTAACGTGGTGCCGCCGCCAAACACTTGATGCATCTTGGCGACCGGGAGAACGCGAACCGGGTTTTGATAGAGGCCACCCCGCAGCGCAGTCGAGAAGCATGATGGGCATCTGGATCGGCGACCTGCTCAGGTGTTACGACGGAACCTCCTACGAGGTCGGCGCCTTTCTCGATTGCGGCGAGTCTCGCGAAGGGGGCGGAACCCTGTACACCGCCTGTCTTCTGCCGATGCTCGGCGACCCCACCAATCCCGAGGACTGGATCACCGTCCCGCTGATCGTGGCCGGCGATGTGGTCCTCTGTCTGTACTACTGCCGAGCAATCCGAACGCGTACCGGCTCGATATCCCCGAGTACCGATGGGTGGAGATGGCGACCGGGACGGCGTGCGTGATGATCGACGGGTGGCCGTATCTGCCGCCCGGGCCAGGCGGTCCGGATGAGCGGCCGGGCTCTGTGGACGACTGACGGAAGTACGGTGCCGTCCTGCCCGCGAACACGAACGGTGATGGGCTGGGTCGAGGGCAGGAGATGTTCATGGCGGATCGACGGTGGACGAGGCGATACTCTCATCCTCTCCAGCGGCACCTGTCACCCCATGAGTCCCTGTCTTTGTAAGGATTGCAGGGGGGTCTCGACCCCCTCGGCGCCACTCGTCGCCCTGCCGGGGACGGGTAGCTTCTCCACCGGGACAGACGATGCTACCATACCGATCCGGCCCGGGTTCTTCGCGTGGCCGGATCGACCTGTGGGGCGGACCGCACGACCGCCGACCCGGGCGGCGAGGAGATCGACGAGCGGATCCGCGCGACCATGGTCGAGAGGTCGCGGACCGGTTTTTCATGCTCACTGGCTTCGCAGAGTGCATTCGCAACGGCTCCTCGCGAACCATCTCGTGCACCGGGGGACTCGAGATGTTCACCTTGGTGCTCGATGCACGCGCGGTCGATCCCGGTCAGCCCCGCGCATATCTCGTGCGCCGTCTGATCGAGGATCACGAGGCGCGAGTCGCCCTGGATCGATCGGTGCTCGTCTACCTCTACCAGATGGAAGAGGCAGACCGGCCCGGTGGAAGACCGGAGCCATGAATCCGCCGGCGCGACCAGAATCATCAGCCACCCGGGCCCGAGGTTCGTACCGGGACTACGCCAGCGGGGCATACTCCCTCCTCTCCGCCGGTACACCGAGCCCCACGGCAATCTCGGCCCACGCCTTCGCGAGCACACGGCGGTAGTACTGCCGATCGGCGTGGTCCGCGTTCCAGGCGCAGTCCGCGAGGCCGGCCCGGGCATCCCGGACGACGTACCGGATCATCATCCCCGGCGCCACGGGCATGCCGGCCCGCCGGTACGACGCCACCGCGCCCCGTTCCGGGCATTTCCTTGTATAGTCCACCGTCGAGATCCGCCGGCTGATCACCAGGTCCTCGAGCGGCGCCGTCGCGAGCCCGTCGCAGTACCTCCGGTAGACTTCCCCGACCTCGGGAGCGATCGCCCGCAGCTCCGCGGTCGACCGCGCCGTGCCCATAAGGGCGAGCGCCTCCTGCTGGAACTGCTGCACGTACGCCGGGCAGTCGCCCCGCCGGGCCATGATCCCCCGGACCTTCACCTCGCCACTGTCCAGCCGGCCGTAGTACCACGTGTACGCCCCCGTCCCGTCCTTCTGCGGCAGGAAGACCACCCAGTCGAAGGTCTCCACCTCCATCAGGTACCCGCTCGCCGCCTCGATCGCGGCCCTGAGCCGGTCCACGGGCTCGCCCTGGACGAAGAGGCAGTCCGTGATCCCGTGCAGCACCTCGAAGCCCATCGCCTCCGCCAGGTCCTTCGACGAGATCAGGACCTCGCGCGAGATCCGCGTAATCGCCTCGTGGACGTCCACGCGCCCGAACTTCGCGTTCTTGTACCCCGTGTAGCCGAAGCAGGTCACGAGCATCCACTTCAGCACCGAGTCCATGCCGGCGATCGTCGGGTCCGCCCTCTTCGCGGCCTTCGTTTTGATCCGCATCTCGAGCAGGGGCCGGAGGCATTCGGCGAGGAACCCCGGCCGCTCGGGGTGCTCGACCGTCTCGGGCGAGAGGTTGTGCCTGACGATGATCGACGGGTAGAGCGAGGTGAAGTCGACCTGGTAGACCCGTTCGTAGACCCCCGGCGCCGGCTGGAACATCATCCCGCCGCGGTCCGCCGCCCGGAGTGCCGCGACGGTCTTCGCCCGCTCGGCGTCGGCCTTCTGCCAGGGCACGGCGATCCCCCGGGAGAGCGCCGCGTACACCTCGAAGGACGAGATCAGCGTGCCCGGGGTGACCCGTGCCGTCCGGTTCGGCGAGAGCCCGGTGATCCGTGCCGCGACGAGCACGCCGGGGAGACCTCCCTCGCGGTAGGTGAACGACTGCTCCGTGTCGATCAGCACGCGCCCGGCCGGGATCATCGCCTTGGGCTTGTGATACATCCGGCCGTACGAGAAGTACGACCGCGAACCGAGCGTGACGTACCGCCCGGTCCGCGAGAGGACCGTCTCGAGCCCGTAGTCGGTCGCCGTCTCGACGAGCCGCTCGGTCCACGTGTCCGCGTTCGGGAAGAGGACGACGTCGGGGTCGACCGTCTCGACGAGGCCGAGGAGGTCCCCGATCACGGTCCGCTCGTCGCCCTCGAACCGGCGGGTGCGGTCGCCGTCGGTCATGGTGCCTCCCTCGATCCGGTCGGATCGGACGGGATCGCCGTCGAGCGCAAGCTCGGTCACGACGAGGTCCTGTGCAAGGGTCATCGAGAACCGCTCTTCGCCCGGCCCCGTGCAGGGAAGGAGGCCGCGCTCGGCGAGATAGCGCTGGTCCCGGCGGATGTCGACGTTGTAGCAGACCGCCCCATAGTCGGTCTGCCGCAGGACCGCCGCGGCCACGTCCTTGCCGGCGTCGATACGCCAGCCCGGCCGGTCGTCGTGGATGGTCCGGACCGTGACCGGATCCGCGCCGAACGCAGAGTCGAGAGCCTCGACGAGTTCCCAGTGGCGGACGGGGTCGGAAAGGGTCAGGAGGAACGATGGCGGGCAGGGGACGCGCTCGACCGCCCCCCCGGGACCCCAGAGCGCGACCGTGCTCCGCTCGACCGTGGTGTCGAGGACCCACACGGTCAGCGCCCTCCGTCTGCTGCGCGCGGTTCCCGCCGGTCTCCCGGCGCCGTCCTCCCGGTTCCGCGCGTCGTCCCGGGGTCAGGCGGGAGCCGCATGGCTCGCGGCTGCGCCCTCGAGCTCGATCAGCACCGCGAGGACCGCGGCCTCGAGCGGGTCGTCGAGCCCGGCAAACGTCGCCGGCCCGTGCTTCTCGAGCGCGGCGATGACCCGATCCATCGCCGGCTGGTCGCCGGCCTTCAGCGCCCGGCGGAACCGCCGCCAGCGCTCGAGGACGAGCGGGAGCTCCGAGCGGCAGCTCATGCCGCGCCTCCCGTCGTCGCCATGGGTCCCGTCCGACCGCCACGCTGGTATCGGGGAGGGGTGGAGGGACCGCGTCCGTTCCTGTCGTGCATGGTGAGAACCACCACGTCGCCGCCATTGTCAAGGCGGCGGACGTCAGATCCTCGACGTCAAGACATATGAGGAGTGACGATCGCGGTGTGAAAGTGAGCGAGCCGTGATCGCGGAGGACGAAATAGGACGAGAGATTGTTGGAGAGCCAGGCACCGTCGGTGACGATGACTGTTCCGTTACCGTGAACGTCGTTGGATAATCCGTCGCTACCGGTATCCGTCGGAGTGCCGATACCGTGGGTCGGGCTCCGGCCCGGGCGAAGCCTGCGGGGGCAGGCCCCTATCGCAGGTTTCCGCCCGGGCGCATGCTCCTTACGCGATCCAGGGGGCGTCGAAGGAGTAATCCGGAGGCGCCTCGCCCTGGAGGTGGAGGACGAAGTAGTCGAATTGCCGGCGGATGAAGTAGGGGTCGTAGTTGAAGTGGTGGTTCCTGTTCGGCAGGACCAGCATGTCAAAGGTCCTGTTCGCTTCGACCAGGGCGTTCGCGAGCTGGAGGCTCATCGACGGATGGACGTTATCGTCGAGGTCGCCCGTCACCAGGAGCAGGTGGCCCGTCAGGTTGGCCGCCTTCAGGGTCGTCACCTGCTCCAGGTAGTTTTCGCCGTCGGGCATTCCCTCGTACTTCTCGCCCCAGTACGAGCCGTAGAGGCGGTTGTCCTGGTTCCCAGCCGAGGCCACGCCGACGGAATAGAACGTCGGGTAGGTGAGCAGCGCCTGCGCTGACATAAAACCGCCGCCCGAGTGACCGTAGATCCCGACGCGGTCGTGGTCCATGTCCGATCGGTTCCGGCCGAGGGCCTGGATCCCCGAGATGTGGTCCGCGAGCCCGCCCGCGTCACCCATGGATCCGTACGCGGCGTCATGGAAGGCCTTGGAGCGATAGGGCGTGCCCGGACCATCGAGATTCACCACGACGAAGCCGAGCTCGGCAAGGGCCTGGGCCTTCCAGAAGATCCTTGCGTTCCAGCTGTAGTCTCCGGGGAACGCCTTCTCCGTCACGATCGACTGCGGCCCGGGATAGACCGAGTCGACGACCGGGTACATCGCCTGCGGATCGAACGTCGTCGGGAGGAAGAGGAGGCCGTAGAGGTCGGCCACGCCGTCCGCGGCCTTAACCGTGACCCGCTCGGGCGGTCGCCATCCGAGCGAGCTCAGATACGAAGTGTCCGCCTCCTGGACCTCGAGGAGGAAGGCACCGTCGGTCGCGCGCACAATCGTCCGGGGCGGCTCGTCGACCCGTGAGTAGGTATCCACGAAGACGCTCCCGTCGGGGGAGAGAGATCGCGTGATCGGCGTCCTCAGGGGTGAGGAGCGTCATATTCGTGCCGTCCGGGTGAACGCGGTAGAGGTGGCGATAGTACGGATCGCGGCCAGGTTCGCGGCCTCCCGCCGTGAAATAGACCCAGCCGTCGCTGACGCCGAGGAGGGTCCGGACGACCCAGTCGCCCGCGGTGACGGCGTTCATCAGCCGTCCGTCCGCGCCGTAGCGGTAGAGATGTCCCCACCCGCTCCGCTCGGAGAACCAGAGGAACTCGCCGTTCGTCTCGTTCACCCGGACGTTCGGCGTTCCGCCGTAGTCCAGGTTCGACTCGAGGTACGTGCTCCCGGTCTCGTTCAGCGCCTCGCGTACGGCGCCCGTGACGGGATCCTCCTCGAGGAGGCGGAGCGTCCGTTCCCCCCGCTCCACGAACAGGGAGTGGACGCGAGACCCGTCCGCGCTCCACCACGCGAGCACGAACGCGCCTCCGTCCATGGACGAGGTGTGGGGCCAGGGGGCGTGGTTGACCCGGACGACCGTCGCGTTCGCGACGTCGACGACCACGGGCTCGTACTGCGCCACCTCCTCGCCGGGGTACGAGTAGCGGTAGGAGTAGGGCATGGGTCTGAGCGTGCCGTTCTCGGGGGAGTACTGCAGGAGGTCGAGCGCTGTCACGTTCCGCTGGTCGACCTGGAACGTCCTGACCCTGCGGGAGTCGGGGGACCAGGCGGCGAACGGCGTCGCCGTCGTGTTCTCCCGCGCGGCCGTCACGGGCTCGCTCGATACGTCCGCGATCCGTGCGTACGGGTGGTCGACCGTTCCGTCACCGGTCAGGCGGCGCACAGCGCCGGTCTTCAGATCTCGGAGGGCGAGGTTCTCTCCGTCGAGGAAGAGGGCGAGGAGGCCGTCGGGCGAGACGAGATCGCCGTCGTCGGGCGCGACGCCCGGGCTCCGGTCGTGGAGCACGGCCCCGTCCCATTCCCAGCTCCGGTTGAACGCCGCGAACCGGGCAGCCCCGTTCCCACGCACGACGACCCCCGCGAGGGGGAGCCCGGAGGCGTTGACCGCCTCGCCGGTCGCGTCGGAGAGCGCTGTCGCAAACTCGGCGTGGTCGAAGGCCGGCCGCTGCGTCCGGTTCAGGGGATCGACCAGGATGTACGACGTCCCGCCCCGGCCGGTCTGTTCGTACCAGAACGCGGGGCCGTCCCCGATCCAGTGCGGCTCGGCCGACAGGTTGTACAGCTCGGGGACCACGCTCTGGGGGAGGAACTGCTCGGCCCTCGCATAATCCCCGGCGTCGGCAGCTGTCCTGCTTGCGCTGCCAGAAAAACTGGTGAGTGAGAGGAACGGGTTCAGGTTCGTCCTGGCGCCTGCCGTGGAGGCGGTGAAGAGCAGGACCAGGGCGACTGCGAGGAGAGTATAGATTCGTATACGAGGTGCTCGCGGTCCCGGAAGATAAGCGATCGGTCATGGTCCCGGATCGGCCCCCCGGTATGTCGGGTGACACCCGGTTACCGAGGGACGGGAGTTCCCCTGACCGCCGGCGTCGACGAGCATGGCGTGGCCGTCGAGGCATGAACGATCGCTGCATCGGCATCGCCGACACCGAGGAACGGGACAGTCAGGGTGTCGGGGACGTTGGCCATCGATGGGCAGATGACGAGAACAAAACAGAGACAGAGAACCGGAAGATGACGGCGCGTGGGGATACTCACTGGATTGGTGATTGTCGGACCGGGATCAGGGACGGCTCACAGGGAGGGGTACCCCCTCGGCCAGCAGGTGACGGAAGGAGTCGAGCTCACGCCTGGCGTCAACCCAGAGGCATGCAGGCCTGCATTTTCCCTCCACAGGCATCGGATCAGGCGGGCTCCGCTCACCCGTGAGGCCGCCCAAATCCACCGCCCCGTGCGAGGGCGGGTGCACCCCGACCAGGTCCACCGGGTGATCGGTCACAACCGCGATCCGGTTGCCGGCCATCCGGTAGCCTTGATCCCGGTACCGCTCCAGGTCGGCGATATGCCCCGGCGCGTCCACGGCGGTCCGGCACGGCTCGCGCACCGCGATCAGCCGGGTGAATGCCGGCCTGCAGCCGCTGACCATGACCACGGCGGCGGGGCAGAGGTAGTGGTTCCCGGCGGCCGTGAAGCCGGCGTTCAGGTCGAACGTCCCCGGGGTCATCGTGCGCGTCACGAGGACGGCGGGAGGCGGACACCCTGTCGCCGACCCTGCCCTACGACACCGGCGCCTCGCCGGGCCGCTCGAGCGCGAGGTCGAGGAGCCGGTCGAGGTCGACGTGCTCCGCGACGAGCGCCGCGAGCCGGGCGTACGGGTCGTCCTCGTCCCTGGGCTCGTACGAGAGCCCCTGCCGCTCGAAGAGGAACGCGAGGAGACCGTCGACCGCGCCCGGGTTCTGGAAGAGGCCGTGCAGGTACGTCCCGATCACCAGCCCGTCCTCGCTGACCGCCCCCTCCTCGCCGAACGCGGGCGAGACTCCCGGGTCACGCTCGGTCTCTCCCATGTGGATCTCGTACCCGGCCACGGTCTCCATCCGGGAGAGGATCGGGCCGACCGGCCGGGCCGACCGGACGGCCTGGCGGGTGGTCTTCTCGTACGCCGCGAAGCGGGTCTCGACACCGAGCAGCCCGAGCCCGGGCAGGCTGCCGACGCGGTCCTCGACCCCATCGTCCTCGACCTGCCGCCCGAGCATCTGGAACCCGCCGCAGATGCCGATGATGGGAACCCCCGCCGATCGGGCGCGGGACACCTCGTCCGCTCCGCCCGAGGCGAGAAGGTGACCCAGGTCCTCCATCGTGTTCTTGGTCCCGGGCAGGATCACGCAGTCGTACCCGTCGAGCGGTTCGCCCGGCCGGACGTAGTCGACCGCCACCCGCCGCTCGAGGGCCTCGAAGTCGGTGAAGTTCGAGATCCTCGGGAACCGCACGACCGCGATCCGGACCGGGTGATCCCCGGGGCTCTTGTCGCCGATCGAGAGCGAGTCCTCGCTCGGCAGCTCGAGGTCGGCGTAAGGCAGGACGCCAAGGACAGGAACGCCCGCGAGCTCCTCGATGATCTTGACCCCGTCCTCGAAGAGCGCGGGATCGCCGCGGAACTTGTTGACGATGACCCCGCGCACGAGCGGGCGCACGGGCGCGGGCAGGAGGGCGATGGTGCCGCAGATCTGCGCGAAGACCCCGCCCCGCTCGATATCGGCGACCAGCACGATCGGCAGCCCGAGCCGCCCGGCGAGGAGTATGTTCGCGATGTCGCGGCCGTACAGGTTCACCTCGGCGGCCCCCCCGGCCCCCTCGACGACGATACAGTCGTGGTCGGCGGCCAGGCGGTCGAAGGCCTCCAGGGCGCGTTCGAGCAGGGCGTCCGTCTCGCGGTAGTAGTCGGCGATCGCCACGTCGCGGTACGGCCGGCCCATCAGCACGACCTGTGACGTCCGGTCCCCCTTCGGCTTGAGGAGGATCGGGTTCATCTCGGCGCGGGGCTCGACACGCGCGGCGAAGGCCTGCATGGCCTGGGCGATCCCGATCTCGGCCCCGTCGCGGGTCACGTACGAGTTCAGGCTCATGTTCTGGGACTTGAACGGCGCGACCGAGACCCCGCGGTCGGAGAGGAGCCGGCAGATGGCGGCGACGACCGTGCTCTTGCCGACGTGCGAGGCGGTGCCAAGGATCATCAGGGACACGAGGAGACGCTCCGGGGGAGGCGACGGGGCCAGGGAGGGAACCCGTGGGCCGCGTTATGCCAACAAATATATAAGCAGAACTGGAATTTAGATGTAATGAGTGGAGGGATCTGTTCCACCTGTGGATTACCCAGTGAGCTGTGCATCTGCGAAGAGGTCGCCAAGGAGCAGCAGAGGATCAACGTCATCGTCAACCGGCGTCGGTACGGCAAGGAGGTCACCGTGATCGAGGGGCTCGATCCGGCGGACATCGATCTCCAGGACCTGACCAAGTACCTCAAAGGCCGACTGGCCTGCGGCGGGACGGTGAAGGGCAGCTCGATCGAGCTCCAGGGCGAGCACCGCGACCGGGTCAAGGACCTTCTGTCCAAGAAAGGATACTCACTCGACAATATTACCTGAACCACAGTACCTTTTTTCCCACCGTGCCGATCTAACCACGCACGGCAGGAATCGTTACCATGTCCGCGAACACCGCCGACGAACCGGCCGGTCGCCTGAAGGCGCTCGGCACCGAGCTCGGGACGCTGCAACGCTCGCTCCACATGCGCGGTGTCCCGGTCATCATCGTGGTCGAGGGCTGGAACGCCTCGGGGATCTCGGACGCGGTCGCGGCCCTCCTCCGCGGATTCGACCCCCGGGGCGTCGACTTCCACGCGATCGGCCGGCCCGACGAGGAGGAACGGGACCACCATTTCATCCGGCGGTTCTGGGTCAGGACGCCGGTCCGCGGTAGGGTCGCGGTCTTCGCGCGGTCGTGGTACTCCCGGGCACTGGCCGAGGAGGCGACCGGCATCGACTGGGAGCACCGGCTCGAACGGACCGTCGGCTCCATCGCCACCTTCGAAAGGCAGCTGGCCGACGGCGGGGCCCTGATCCTGAAGTTCTTCCTGCAGATCAGCAGGGACGAGCAGCGGCGCCGGCTGCTCGCCCGGGAGCGGGATCCGCTGACCTCGTGGCTGATCACCCAGAACGACTGGGACTTCCACCGCCAGTACGACGAACTGACTCCCGTCATCGATCAGGTGCGCCGGGCGACGGACGTGCCGTGGGCCCCCTGGTGCGTAATCGATGCCGAGCAGCCGCGCCCGGCCATCGAGCGGGTGCTCTCGACCGTGGCCAAGCGCTTCCGCGCCCGGCTCGACGAGCCCGGGGAGATGGAAGGGCACCGTGTTCCGCCGCTCCCCCCGATCGGCGGGGAGTCGCTCCTGGACCGCGTGGACCTCGCGCGCAGCATGGGCGACCGCGAATACGCCCGGCGCTCGCCGGCGTGCCAAAAACGGCTCCGTGCGGCGCAATACTTACTCTCGCGCAGGGGCATCCCGCTCGTGATCGTGTACGAGGGCTGGGACGCCGCTGGCAAGGGGGGGTCGATCAAGCGGATGGTGACGCCCATGAATCCCCGCCTCTGTACGGTCGTGCCGGTCGGGCGGCCGACGTCTGAGGAACTCGCGCACCACTACCTCTGGCGGTTCTACCGGCAGTTCCCGCGGGCCGGCGACATCCGGATCTTCGACCGGTCGTGGTACGGCCGCGTCCTGGTGGAGCGCGTGGAGGGACTGGCGACCGAGTCGCAGTGGCGGCGGGCCTACACCGAGATCAACGAGATGGAGCAGACCTACGTCGAGGACGGCGGCGGCCTCGTCAAGTTCTGGCTCGAGATCGATCCGAAGACCCAGCTCAAGCGGTTCCGGGAGCGGGAGGAGGACCCGGCGAAGCAGTGGAAGATTACGGAGGAGGACTGGCGCAACCGCGAGAGGTGGCCTCAGTATGCCGAGGCCGTGCGCGAGATGCTCGCGAGGACGAGCACCCGGACCGCTCCCTGGACTGTGATCGAGTCCAACGACAAGCAGTATGCCCGGATCAAGGCCAAGCGGACCGTGATCGAGTACGTCGAGGGGCTGCTCTAGGGGAGGTTCCCCTCGCCCGTGCAGCCGCGCTGCCGCTCCTCGCTCATCTCGATCAGGACCTCGAAGAGCCGCTGCACGGCCGTCGGGTCGACGCCGCGCTCGACCGCATGGTCGAAGGCCCGGTTCAGAACCTCGCGCCGCCGTTCCTCGTCCCGGATGGGCAGGTGCCCGGTGTACTTCAGCCGCGCGATCCGACCGGCGCAGTCCTGGCGCCGACCGACGAGTTCGATGATCTCGGCGTCGATCCGGTCGATCTCGTCGCGCAGTTCCTCCAGCGTCGCCATCGCGGATCTGGATCTGCGGGCGGAGTGATAAAGGAGTCGCTATCGCGACCCGTATTTCGTTCGAGCGGCGGGGTGCGGAGGTCGGCAAAACTGGAAATACCCGCGGCCCCGATCTCTATGTGATCGCCCGATGCTCGAACGTATCCCACGCCGCGAACGGATCGACCTCGCTATCGCCTGGCTCGCGATCGCGGTGGCGTTCACGATCGCGCGGTTCAACCTGCTCGGCGGCGGCCGGATCGACCCCGTCTCGGCGTTCGTGGTCTTCCTCATCTCCCTGGTCACGGTCGGCGTCGGGTTCGTCCTCCACGAGCTCGCCCATAAGTTCATGGCCATGCGCTTCGGCTACTGGGCGGAGTTCCGCAAGGACAACCAGATGCTCCTGATCGCGGTCGTGCTCGCGGCACTGGCGGGCGTGGTCTTCGCGGCGCCCGGGGCCACGGTCGTCTACGGCGACCGGATCGACCGCCGGCAGAACGGCCTGATCTCGGCTGCAGGACCGGCGGCCAGTATCGCCCTCGTCCTCGCCTTCATGGTCCCCGCCTTCGCCGCCCCCGGCTCGATCATCGGGGCGCTGGGGCTGGCCGGGCTCCAGATCAACGCGATGATAGCGGCGTTCAACATGCTCCCCGTCTCGGTCCTCGACGGTCGGAAGGTCCTCGAATGGAACGTCGGGGCTTTCGTTATCCTGATCGTGGCGGCCTTCGGGCTCGTCTACGTCGCCCTGACGGTCTAGACGGGGTGGTGCCCCCCCGGGGGGCAACCATCATGTAGCCCACGCTCGTATGAAATGGGGATGAGCACGAAGAGCCTCGCCGCGCTCGCGCTGATCGCGCTCTGCGCGGCCCTCCTCGCGGCCGGCTGCATGTCCGGGACCGGCACGCCGACCCCGACCCCCGCGGCAGCGGCCACGGCGGCCGTCCCCGCCGTTACCATGACGGTGACGACGAATACATCCGCCGACGTGCCCGCCTCGAAGCAGGCGGTGCTGCACACGACCATGGGCGACATCACCGTCGCCCTCTACGACGACATGCCCGTGACGGCCGGCAACTTCGAGAAGCTCGTCCGCGAGGGCTTCTACAGCAACGTTTCGTTCCACCGCGTCATCGACCGGTTCATGATCCAGGGCGGCGACCCCACCGGTACCGGGAGTGGCGACGCCGGGTACGAGATCGCGGACGAGTTCCCCACGGGCCGCGAGAACCGGAACGACCGCGGGACCGTCTCGATGGCGAACGCGGGACCGAACACGGGCAGTTCACAGTTCTTCATCAACCTCGTCGATAACAACTACCTCGACACCAAGCACCCCGTCTTCGGGCGCGTGGTCGAGGGGATGGACGTCGTCGACGCGATCGGCAGGGTGCCCGTCGACGCCGCCGACCGGCCACTCACGCCGGTCGTCATCACCTCGGCGGAGATGCGCTGAGGGGGTCCTCCCCCTCTTCCAGCCACGCTGACCAGAGACAGAGGACGACCATGACACTCACGATACCCGCATCCCAAAAGGTCGTGCTGCACACGACCATGGGCGACATCACCATCGCCCTCTACGACGACATGCCCGTGACGGCCGGCAACTTCGAGAAGCTCGTCCGCGACGGCTTCTACAGCAACGTCCCATTCCATCGCGTCATCGACCGGTTCATGATCCAGGGCGGCGACCCCACCGGCACCGGTATGGGTGGCCCGGGATACCAGATCCGGGACGAGTTCCCGGCGGGCCGGTCGAACCGGAACGACCGCGGCACGATCTCGATGGCGAACGCGGGGCCCAACACGGGCGGATCGCAGTTCTTCATCAACCTCGTCGACAACAACTACCTCGACACCAAGCACCCGGTCTTCGGCCGGGTCGTCGAGGGGATGGAGATCGTCGACGCGATCGGCAAGGTGCCCGTCGATGCGGGCGACCGGCCGGTGACGCCGGTCGTCATCACCTCCTCCTCGATGGACTGATCCCCCCCCTTTTCGCGCTGGTCGCGGCCGACGGGAATCTTTATCAAGCCCCTCATCCACAGTTGCTGAGAACGAGGCACAGAACATGGGCAAACCGGTTCTTATCGACTTTTACGCCGACTGGTGCGGGCCCTGCAAGATGCAGACCCCGATCATCGAGAAGCTGAAGGAACGCATGGGCGACAAGATCGAGGTCCGTAAGCTCGACGTCGACCAGCACATGAAGGAGGCGACCGACTACAAGATCAGCGTTGTTCCCACCCTGGTCATCGAGAAGGACGGTAAGGTCGTGCGGCGGCTCGAGGGGGTGACGGGCGCGGCCGAACTCGAGCAGATCCTCGCGCCCCTGGTGAACGAGTGAGGATCGGGATCATCGGCGGGATCGGCAAGGGCATGGCCATGCGCCTCTCCCAGGTCCACGAGGTCCTGCTCGGCTCCCGCGATGCGGCCAGGGCCGGCGCGACCAGCCGGGAGTGCCGCCTCGAGGTCGAACGGTGGGGCCGCCCCCGCTCGCTCGAGAGCGGCACGAACCGTGACGCGGCCGAGTTCGGCAAGCTGGCAATCGTCGCTCTCCGGTTCGAGCGCCTGATCAGCACGCTGGGATCGCTTCCCGGCCTCGAGGGCAGGGTCGTAATCTCGCCGGTGAACCCGATCACGCGGGGGGAGTTCTTCTCCAGCACCCGTCCGCCCGAGGGGTCCGCGGCATCCCTCGTCCAGTGGCTCCTTCCCCCCTCTAGGCTGGTGGCCGCGTTCAACGCGATCGCGTCGAACCGCTGGCGGGCGCTCGACGAGCCGCTCGAGTACTCGGTCCCCGTCTGCGCCGACGATCCCGCCGCCAAGGCGACGGTCATCGGCCTCGTCGAGGACGTGCCGCGGCTGCAGGCCCACGACGCGGGACTGCTCGCCGCCGCCTGCAAGGTCGCGTGCCTCGCCCCCCCGCTCCTGAACGTCGGCAGGTACGACCGGATGCCGGATGCCGGGATCCAGTTCCGATAGGGACCGGCTCCGGGGGCTGGTCGGGGCGCTCGCGGACCGCTTCGGCCCGATCCCCTGGTGGCGGGCACCGCCCGAGGAGGTGATGATCGGCGCGATCCTGGTTCAGCAGGCGCGCTGGGAGAACGTCCGTGTCGCCCTCGAACGCCTGCGCGACGCAGATCTCCTCTCCCTCGCGAGGATCGACGAGGCCCCTGACGAAACGGTCGAGGAGGCCATCCGCTGCGCCGGGTTCTTCCGGGTCAAGACCCGCCGCCTCAAGGCCCTGGCCCGGTTCGTCCTCGGGTCGTACGGCTCGGTCGAGGCGATGGCGGCAGCTCCCACGGACGAGCTCCGCCGGGGGCTCCTCGGGGTCACGGGAGTCGGCGAGGAGACGGCCGACGCGATCCTCTGCTACGCGTTCGGGCGGTGCGCGTTCGTGATGGATGCCTATACACGCCGGATCTGCGCCTGCGCCGGGGTCGCGGAGCCGCCCGGCGGGTACCGGTCCCTCTTCGAGGACGTCCTGCCTCGCGAGAACGCGCCGTACCGCCAGACCCATGCGCATATGGTCGAGTACGGCAAACGCTACTGCAGCAGGAGACGGTGCGAGGAATGCTCGATTCGGAGTTCGAACGCATAGGCCGGCGCCTCGTGGCCGGCGGGCTCGTGGGTGCCAGCTTCGGGAACCTCTCCGTCCGCGATGATGCGACGATCCGGATCAGCCGGACCGGGTGCTGCCTCGACGAGCCCGGGGAAACCGTCGAGGTCCCGCTCGCGGGCACGGCACCGCCGGAGGCCTCGTCCGAGTACCGTGTCCACCGCGCCGCCTACCTCGGGACGGGTCACCGGGCGATCGTCCATGCCCACCCCGTTCACGCGGTCGCGGCCTCGCTCCTCTTCGACGAGATCCGGCCGCTCGACTCGGAAGGAGAGATGTTCTGCCCCCTGATCCCCGTCGTCACGGGAGAGCCCGGGACGGACGCGCTCGCGGAGGCCGTCGCCCGGGGGCTCGCCCGGTCGCCGGTGGTGATCGCCCGGGGCCACGGGACCTTCGCGGGGGGCGCCACGCTCGACGAAGCGTACCTCCTCACCTCGCTCGCTGAACACGCCTGCCACGTGCTCCTCCTCGTCGAGGCGCACCGGCGGGGGTGAGCGTGCTCGCGATCGTCGGTGGCACGAGCCTCCTTGGCTGCCCGCTGCCCCCCCTCGAGCCGCGCAGGGTCCCGACCCCGTTCGGGCCGGCGTCCGTGCTCGCGGGCGAGGACTGCATCGTCCTGCTCCGGCACGACGGCGGCAGGCCCCCGCACCGGCTCAACCACCGCGCGAACATGGCCGCGCTCGCCCTCGCGGGCGCGGACCGGGTCGTGCTGATCGGCTCGACCGGCTCGCTCCGGCCCGAGCTCCCCCCGGGCTCCCTGGTGGTGACCGACGACTACGCGACGACGGCCCCCGTGCCGACGATCCACGACCGGGCCCTGGTCCACGTCTCGCCCGGGTTCTCTCCCGGGCTCACCGGGCGGCTCGCATCGCTGGTGCCCGGCGCTGTCCGCGGCGGGGTCTACGTCCAGACGCAGGGGCCGCGGCTCGAGACCCGCGCCGAGGTGCGGGCGCTCGCCTCCTTCGCCGACGTTGTCGGGATGACCTGCGCCTCGGAGGCCGCGCTCGCGAACGAGCTGGAGATCGAGGTGGCCGCGCTCTGTACAGTCGAGAATTACGCCCACGGCGTCGCGGACTGCGCGGTCTCGTTCGAGGAGATTGTCGAGGCGGCCCGGGCGAACGCTGACCGCACGGCCGGGATCGTGAGGCGACTGATCGGTGAGGTGTGAGATGACGATGGACACGGAGATCTTCGAGAGACACACGCCCCTCCTCCTCAGGGGCGTGCAATGCGACGACCGTATCGTCGACGTGGTCGTCGGCGACGACGGCCTGGTCGCCGCGATCGGCGAGGGCGCCGCGCGCGAGCACGAGTTCGACCACGTGATCGAGGGGCGGGGGCGCGTCCTCCTTCCGGGGCTCGCGAACACGCATACCCACGCCGCCATGACCCTGCTGCGGGGGTACGCGGACGACATGCTGCTGCAGCCCTGGCTCGCCGAGCGGATCTGGCCGCTCGAGGCGCACCTCGCCGCGGACGACATCTACTGGGGCACGCGCCTCGCCTGCCTCGAGATGGTCGCGACGGGGACGGTCGGGTTCAACGACATGTACTTCTTCATGGAGTCCGCCGCCCGCGCCGTGGACGAGGCCGGCCTGCGCGCCCAGCTCGCCTACGGGTTCATCGACCTCTCGGACCCCGAGAAGCGCGAGCGCGAGTGCCGCGCCACTGAGGCGTTCGCGGACGCGGTCGCCCGGATGGCGAACCCGCGGATCTCCGCGGCCGTCGGGCCGCACGCGGTCTACACGGTCTCGCCCGAGGGGCTCGCCTGGAACGCGGACTTCGCCCGGGAGCGGGGCCTGGGGGTCCACGTCCACCTCGCCGAGACCGGGACCGAGGTGACGGACGCGGTTCGGTCGACGGGACGGCGCCCGGCCGCGCTCCTGGACGAAGCCGGCCTCCTCGGCCCGCGCACGGTCGCGGCCCACGGCTGCTGGCTCGACGAGGACGAGTGCCGGCTGCTCGCCGAGCGGAGAACGACGGTCTCGCACAACCCGGCCTCGAACATGAAGCTCGCGACCGGCCGCGCGATGCCCTATCCTGCGCTGCGGGCGGCCGGCGCCCGCGTCGCGCTCGGCACGGACGGCGCGGCCTCGAACAACGGCCTCGACCTCTTCGAGGAGATGAAGACGGCCGCGCTCCTCCAGAAGTTCGCGTGGAACGACCCGACCGTCCTCCCGTCGCACGAGGCCCTCGCCCTCGCCACGGAGCACGCCCACGCGGCCCTCGGGTTCCCGGGGGGCCGGATCGAGGTCGGGGCGCCGGCCGACCTGCTCCTGCTCGAGACACGCACCCCCTGCAACACGCCGCTCCACCACGCCGTCTCGAACGCCGTCTACGCCTGTCCCGGCTCGGCGGTCACGACAACGCTCTGCGCAGGAAGGGTGCTGATGCACGAGCGCGTGGTCCCCGGCTCCGACGAGGTACTGGACGGGGCCGCCCGGGCCGCGGCGTCGCTCGTCGCCCGGGCCCTCGACAGGGCCTGACGGCCCGTATCGTACAGGACGTCATTCTGGAAGAACGAAGGGGGGACGGGGGTTCCCCCGGGCTAGGCCGTCTGGATCTGCGAGGCGCCCTCGAGGCCGAGATCGGCGATCGACTGCTCGCGCATCTTGAACTTCTGGATCTTGCCCGAGACCGACATGGGAAAGTCGTCGACGAACTTGATGTACCGCGGGATCTTAAAGCGGGCGATCTTGCCGTGGCAGAAGTCCCGGATCTCCTCGGGGGTGGCCGTCTGGCCCTCGCGCAGGGCAACCCAGGCCATCAGCTCCTCGCCGTACTTCTCGTCGGGCACGCCGATCACGTAGACGTCGCGGACCTTGGGGTGGTGGTGGAGGAACTCCTCGATCTCGCGGGGGTAGATGTTCTCCCCGCCGCGGATCAGCATATCCTTGAGCCGTCCCTCGATCTTGAAGTACCCCTCCTCGTCCATCGTGCCCAGGTCGCCGGTGTGGACCCAGCCGTTCCGGTCGAGGGTCAGGTGCGTGGCTGACGGGTTGTTGTAGTAGCACTTCATGACCATGTAGCCCCGGGCGCAGATCTCGCCGACCTCGCCGCGAGGCAGGATCTTGCCGGTTGCCGGGTCGATGATCTTGAGCTCGGTGTGGGGGAAGGCCCTGCCGACGGTGGAAACGCGGCGGGCGAGCGGGTCGGTGGTCGTGGTCATGGTCACGCCCGGCGCGGTCTCGGTCTGGCCGTAGACGATCACGATCTCGGACATGTTCATGCGCGTGTTGACCTGCTTCATCACCTCGATAGGGCAGGGCGAGCCGGCCATGATCCCCGTTCGGAGCGTGCCGAGGTAGTAGTTCGGGAAGTTCGGGTGGCCAAGCTCGGCGATGAACATGGTCGGGACGCCGTGGAGGGCGGTACACCGCTCGTCCTGGACCGTCCTGAGCACGGCCTCGGCGTTGAAGTCGGGCGCGGGAAGGGCCATGGTCGAACCGTGGGTCATACAGGCCATGTTCGCGAGGACCATGCCGAAGCAGTGGTAGAACGGCACGGGGATGCAGAGCCGGTCGGCCTCGGTAAAGCGCATCCCCTCGCCGATGATGAACCCGTTGTTGACAACGCTGTGATGGCTCAGCACGACCCCCTTCGGAAAGCCCGTGGTCCCGCTCGTGTACTGGATGTTGAGCGGGTCGTCGAAGTCGACGGCCTCGGCCCGCTCGGCGAGCTCGTCGTCGTTGACGCCCCGCCCCTTCCTGAATACCTCGCTCCAGCGGAACATCCCGTTGTACGGGATCTCGCCGGCGAAGATCACGTTCCTGAGGAACGGGAACTTCTCGGACTGGACCCGGCCAGCCTTGCAGTCGAAGGCCTCGGGGCAGGCCTCGTAGAACATGCCGACATAGTCCGAGGTCTTGAAGCGCCCCTGGACGATCAGGGTCTGGACCTCGGACTGCCGGAGCGCGTACTCGAGCTCGTACGTGCGGTAGGCGGGGTTGAGGTTGACCAGCACGGCGCCGATCTTGGCCGCGGCGACCTGGGTGACGATCCACTCGGCGTGGTTCATCATCCAGAGCCCGACCCGGTCGCCCTTCTCGACGCCCAGGGCCATCAGGCCCCGACCGAGGGCCTCGGCCTGCTCCTTGAGTTCGCGGTACGTCCAGCGGATCCCCTGGTGGGCCGAGACCAGCGCCTCGGTGTCGGGGTAACGGCCGGCGATCTCGTCGAACATCTCGCCCATCGTCTTCCCGATGAGGGGGACGGCGGACGTGCCCGTCGAGTAGCTGATCAGCGCCATCTGTACAGGTTTTGGACGGCGTGGATATAGCAGTGCTGATGAGCCCACGGCGCGGCCGGAAGAAGAATTAATTTAAGGGCGGACCGACCACGTATATTGCATCGGGGTCGTGGCCTAGTCCGGAATGGCGACGGGCTCCAGCGGTCTCGTGCGGGTGATGAACAATGGGTCTCCTGATTGGTGATGACCCGTTGGAGCACTGACGCACATCGGAGAGACCCGTCGATCGTGAGTTCAAATCTCACCGACCCCACGTTTCTCAGAGAGGCATCCTGTCCTCCGCCTGCTTCGCAGCCATCAGCTGTTCGAGCGAGGGCTCCATGTCGAGCAGGGCCGAGATCGAGCCGTTCTCCTCGAGGTACCCGACCCGGACTCTCTCGAGCCCATCGATCCCCTTGAGCCTGAGCTCCGCGACGATCTCGTCCCTGGACAGCCGCTCCCGCTTCATGATCTGCTGGTCGGCCCTCCCGTCGCGGATCAGCACCTCGGCCTCGCCCGAGAGGATCTTCCTGAGCGCGGGGCTCCTGAACTGGGCCCAGCCCATCAGGTAGTTGACCGCGAACAGGGTTGCGGCGACGATCAGGCCTGCCGTGACGGACGGGTCCTCCGCGTTGATAGCCGGCGATACGGCCTCGGCGATGATCAGCAGAAGGATCAGGTCGAACGGGCCGAGCTGGCCGAACTCGCGCTTGCCGATGACGCGAAACGCGACCATCAGCGCGAAGTAGATGACGACGCCTCGCGCCACGAGCTCCCAGGCGGGGGTCGCAGGGATCAGCAGGTCCTCCAAAGGCATGGCAGGAGATCCGGTATTGAATATTTATTGCTATCTCCCCTTTTGGTTTCGTGTATCCGTTGAGCGGCGGCCTGCGTTCGTATCGGCCCCCGTGCCTTCGCGGCGATCTTTATACTGCGTCACCCCAACTATTGATGAAGGGGTTCCACGATGTACCTGATTGGAGAAGCACTTGTCGGGGACGGCCCCGAGCTCGCGCACGTCGACCTGATCCTCGGGGACAAGACCGGCCCGGTCGGCCAGGCGTTCGCGAACGGACTCTCGCAGCTCTCGGCGGGGCACACGCCGCTGCTCGCGGTGATCCGCCCGAACCTGATGACCAAGCCCGCGACCCTGGTGATACCGAAGGTGACCCTGAAGAAGGGCGGGCAGGTCCGCGAGATGTTCGGCCCCGTCCAGGCGGCGGTCGCGAAGGCCGTCGCGGACGCGCTCGAGGAGGGCTTCTTCGGCGACCTCGACGTGGACGATCTGGTGATCCTCGCATCGGTCTACCTGGACCCGGATGCGGCGGACTACAACCGTATCTACCGGTACAACTACGGCGCGACCAAGCTCGCGCTCACGCGGGCGCTCGATCGGTTCCCGCCACCGAAGACTTTGCTCGACGAGAAGGACCGCGCGGCGCACGCGGTGATGGGCTTCAAGGTGCAGCGGCTCTGGGACCCGCCGTACCTGCAGGTGGCGCTCGACCTGGTCGACATGGGCCGCGTCCGGCACGTCCTGGCCGAGCTGCCCGAGTCGGACCACCTGGTCATCGAGGCGGGGACGCCGACGATCAAGCAGTTCGGGCTCTCGGTCATCTCGGAGATACGGAAGGTCCGGCCGAGCGCGTTCATCATCGCGGACCTCAAGACTCTCGACACGGGCAACCTCGAGGCCCGGATGGCCGCCGACGCCACCGCGGACGCGGTCGTGATCTCGGGCCTCGCACCCCTGCCGACCATCGAGAACGCGCTGGCTGAGGCGAAGAAGACCGGGATCTACTCGATCATCGACATGCTGAACGTCGCCGACCCGGTAGCGCTGATCCGCGACCTGAAGGTCAAGCCCGACATCGTCGAGCTCCACCGCGGGATCGACTGCGAGAAGGACGGGACCTGCCATGTCTGGGGCGATATCCCGGCCATGCGCGAGGCCGCCGGGGGCCGGCTCCTGGTCGCGACGGCCGGCGGCATCCGGGTCGAGAACGTCCGCGACGCGCTCGCGGCGGGCTCGCAGATCATCGTCGTGGGACGGGCGATCACGGCCTCGAAGGACGTCCGCCACGCCGCCGAGGAGTTCCTCGAGCAGCTGGGACAGGCCGAGATCGACCAGTTCCGGATCATGACGGACTTCTGATCCGCCACACGAAAACGCTCGGGAAGACGGTGCCGGGCGGACCGGCCACCCCCATTTCATCGCTTTCTGTCTGTACGGGGGGACCTCGGTGACGATCCAGCTCGATAACCGCCCCCGCGTGGGAATGCCGGTGCCAGGAGGGGATTGATGGACGGCGGCAGCCGGAGAGCGCCGAGGCCCCCATCGTTGACCGGCTGCTGGTCGAAAATAAGGTCCCACGGCGACCGTCCTGGATCACATGGATCAGATGGACCATGGTTTTTCGAAAACCCCTGCATGGAGAGGAGTTACAGGCGGTTCAGATCCCGCTCCCTGAAAAAAGTTTGGAAAAACGGTGATCCATGTGATCCACGTGATCCACCCCCTTGGATGAGAGCCCCTGTCACCTGGGCGTGATCTCGACCGACTCCCCGGGCCGCAGCACCGCGACGCGGATGTCGGTCGTCCGCTCGAGCGCCTCCTTGAACGGCGCAGGGTCCTGGACGATCGGCGGCCACGTGTTGTAGTGGATCGGGACCACGAGCGGGGCGCCGACCCACCGCGCCGCGCACATCGCCGCCGCCGGGTCCATCGTGAACCGCCCGCCGATGGGGAGGAGCGCCACGTCGGGCGAGTAGAGCGCGCCGATCGTTTTCATGTCTGAGAAGAGCGCTGTGTCGCCCGCGTGGTAGACGGTCACGCCGTCCATCTCGACGACCATGCCGGCCGCGTCGCCCCCCGGGAGGCGTTCTCCCTCGATCTCGAGGAGGTGCGAGTGGACCGCGTCGGTCATCGTCACCCGGACGCCGTCCAGCTCAACGGCGCCTCCCGCGTTGATCCCCTCAGCCGGGACGCCGCGGCGCGCCAGCTCCTTCGCGATCTCGTTCGTCGAGACCGTCGGGCGCGCGAGGGCGAGGGCCTCTCCCAGGTGGTCGAAGTGGCCGTGCGTCACCACCACCAGGTCCGGGTCCCGTGGGAGCGTCCCATTCAGCACGTACGGATCCATCAGCACCCGGCGCGACCCCTCGAGGAGGACGCAGGCGTGCTCGACAAAGGTCAGCCGCATGGAGAACCGGTCGGTCCCGGTGCGATAAGTCGGTTGCGATCGAAAAAGAGGGATCAGGAGAGTTCGGCCAGCTCGGCCTCGGTGATATCGATCGCCTCGCCGAGACTGTCCGCGGTGGCCGAGTGGGTCATCTGCTCCGAGAGGTCCCGGTCCTCCATGATGTCCCGGATCCGCTCGAGGTAGACGTCGAGGGTATGGTCCTCCTCCTCCTCGAGCACGTGCCGGTACTCGCGGAGCGTCGAGGGCGAGACATCGAGCCGCTCCGCGATCTCCTTCATATTGATGTCGGCCGCGATCATCTCCCTGAGCACCTCCTTCTCGAACGGCATCTTGAAGTCGAGCTCCCGGAAGAGCTTGAGGCGGATCCGCGCCCGCGCCACCGTTTTCGAGAGCTTCTCGTCCCCGAGATCGCGTGCGATCTCGGTGTCGTTCTTCCCCGCGTAGAAGTCGGAGACGAGCTTGGCGAGCTGAAGGGGCTTGAGCTTCGTCTTGAAGAAGCCCTGGTCGAGGACCTCCCGCATCACCAGGGCGATCTCCCGCTCGACAGCATCGCGGTCACGCAGCGACCCGTGGATCTTCTTCATGGGTTCCACTATCTTGGTCTTGCTGGTGATGTTCGAGAACAGCTGGAGGAGCTGTGCCTTGCGTTGTTCTTCAGCCACCATGATACACCACAGTCGGATACGGAATTATAACGCCGCGTATAGTATTTAAAAATGCCGTTTTTACTATTTGCGGAAACACCACGATCATCTGTAATATCCGGGAATCTCAGCAGATTGGCGCGAAACCGCAGTCGACCTACCCACAGGGCGGATGGCCTCAAGCAGCGCCCTAGCTATCCCCGGTCATACTACGGTATACCATATAGCCTTTTTGGTCGCTGTGCACACCCGCACCGTTCCTCGTGCCCTGCATGGCCGGGACCCGGGATGCCTTAATAGCGAGCGGCCCCAAACTGAAGGGAGACGCGATCATGGCAGCGGACATATACGAGCGGGTGATGGATCTCGCCCGACGCCGGGGCTTCGTCTGGCCCACCTCGGAGCCCTACGGCGCCGTCGCCGGGTTCATCGACTACGGCCCCCTCGGCGCGATGATGAAGCGGCGGATCGAGGAGACGTGGCGCTCGTTCTACGTGGTCCGCGAGGGGTTCTACGAGATCGAGTGTCCGACCGTCGGCCAGGAGGCGATCTATATCGCGTCGGGCCATGTCAAGGGCTTCTCTGACAAGATGGTCCAGTGCCCCCACTGTAACGAGTACCTCCGGGCAGATCACGTCGTCGAGGGCGGCGGACGGTGCGCGAACGCCGCCACGCTCGACGAGGCGGCCCTCTGCCGCGAGCTCGAAGACCTCGCCTGCCCGGCATGCGGCGAGCCGTTCGGCCGCGTCGAGGTCTTCGGGTTCTCCCTGATGTTCCAGACCTCGATCGGGCCGGGCTCGCAGCGGACGGGCTACCTCCGGCCCGAGACGGCACAGGGGATCTTCACCGACTTCGCCCGGTTGCTCCGGTTCTACCGCGACAAGCTCCCGTTCGGCGCGATCCAGATTGGCAAGTCGTACCGCAACGAGATCTCTCCCCGCCAGGGGATGATCCGCCTGCGGGAGTTCACCCAGGCCGAGGCCGAGATCTTCGTCCACCCCGGGAAGAAGGCGCACCCGAACTTCGCCCGGTACGCCGGCTACCGGATGCCGCTGCTGGGGTATGCCCAGCAGGAGGCCGGCGAGCCGGCCGTCGAGATGAGCATGGCCGAGGCTGTCGCGTCGGGCACCGTTGCGAACGAGTACGTCGCCTACTACCTCGCCCTGACCCACGAGTTCCTCTGCCGCGTCGGCGTCGCGCCCGACCGCCTCCGCTTCCGCCAGCACCTCCCGGACGAGCGCGCCCACTACGCCTGCGACTGCTGGGACGCCGAGTGTCACTCGGCCCGGTTCGGGTGGGTCGAGACCGTCGGGATCGCCGACCGGACCGACTACGACCTCCGGGCCCACGCCTCCCACTCGGGCGAGCCGTTCACGGTCTTCATCCAGTACCCCGAGCCGATCCGACGACGCGAGACCCGGGTCGTGCCCCGCATGGGCGCGCTCGGTCCCCGGTTCCGGGGGAAGGCGAAGGCGGTCGCGGACGCGATCGCCGCGACCGACCCGACGGTGGCCGCGGCCCCTGCCGGCTTCTCGGTCGAGCTCGACGGCGCCCCGCTCGAGGTCACCCCCGACCTGTACGACGTCCTCGAGGTCGAGGTCGAGGTCCAGGGCGAGGAGGTCATGCCGCACGTGATCGAGCCGAGTTACGGGATCGACCGCATACTGTACTCGGTCCTCGAGCACCGCTTCGATGAGGAGCCGGTCGAGGACGGGACCCGCACCGTGCTCCGGCTCCCGCCGTCCATCGCCCCCATCCAGGTCGCGGTCTTTCCGCTCATGGGCCGCGACGGCCTCGACACTCTGGCGGCCTCGCTCGCGGACGAGCTCAAGGCCGCAGGGCTCATGGCCGAGTACGACGACTCGGGCGCGATCGGCCGCCGGTACCGGCGCCAGGACGAGATCGGGACGCCGTTCGCGGTCACGGTCGACTACGACACCCTCGAGGACGGCACCGTGACCCTGCGCGACCGCGACACGATGCGCCAGGTCCGGCTGGCCCGCGCCGACCTCGCCGGCACCTGCTGCGCGCTCTGCGCAGGTCGCGCCACGTTTGCTGACCTCGAATGAGCCAGATCCAGCACCCGCTGATCCGCCCAGGCGCGCTCGAGGCGCGCCAGTACCAGCTCGCGATCGCGATGCGGGCGCTCGACCAGAACACCATGGTCGTGCTCCCCACGGGCCTTGGCAAGACCGCCGTGGCCCTCCTCGTCGCGGCGGCACGGCTGAAGGAGGATCCGGACGCCCGGGTGCTAATGCTGGCCCCGACCAAGCCGCTCGCTGAGCAGCACTACCGGTTCTTCCGCGACCTCCTCGTCCTCGACGAGGACGCGTTCGCGCTCTTCACGGGCGAGACGGCGCCCGCCGAGCGCGTCCGGACCTGGGCGCAAGCCCGGATCTGCTTCGCCACGCCCCAGGTCATCAAGAACGACTGCCTCGCGGGCCGGTACTCGCTCGAGGACGTCTCCCTTCTCGTGGTCGACGAGTGCCACCGCGCCGTCGGGAACTACGCCTACACCTTCCTCGCCGAGTGGTATGCGAGGACCGCGGCGCACCCCCTCCTCCTCGCCATGACCGCCTCGCCAGGCGGCGACGCGGGGAAAGTCCGCGAGGTCTGCGACGTGCTCGGCATCGAGCGGCTCGAGACGCGGGTCGAGACCGACCCCGACGTCGCGCCCTACGTCCACGAGCGGACCCTCGAGTTCGTGAAGGTCGACCTCCCCCCCGAGCTCGCGGACGCGCGCGACCGGATGCATCACCTCGTCGACTCCCGGCTCGCGGCCCTCCGATGGCTCGGCTTTCCCGCCCCCGAGCGCGAGCGGCTGACCATGCGCGCCCTGAACGGGCTGAACGCGCAGGTCCAGGACCGGATCGCCGAGCGGGACTCCGCCGCGTTCAAGGCCGCCTCGGTGCTCGCCGAGCTGATGAAGCTCCGCCACGGGCTGACCCTCTGCGAGTCGCAGGGGTCGATAGCGCTCGCCCGGTTTCTCGAGCGGCTCGCCCTCGACGGCGCCTCGGAGAACGGGACGAAGGCCAGCCAGCGGCTCGCCGCGGACCCCGTCTTCGGCGAGCTTGTGGCCATGGCGCGGTCATGGGAGGGCGAGCTCCACCCGAAGTTCCCCATGGTCCGCGCGGTGATCGAGGAGCAGCTCCGGGCCGACCCGCAGAGCCGGATCATCCTCTTCGCCTCGTACCGGGACACGGTCCACGCCCTCGCAGCCCACCTCTCGGCCTGCGGGATCTCCTCCGAGCGGTTCGTCGGCCAGGCCTCCCGTGACACGGAGAAGGGGCTCTCCCAGAAGCAGCAGATCGACGCGCTCCGGCGGTTCCGCGCGGGCGAGTTCCGCGTCCTCGTCTCGACCTCGGTCGGCGAGGAGGGGCTCGACATCCCGTCGACGGACCTCGTCGTCTTCTACGAGGCCGTGCCGTCCGAGATCCGGTCCATCCAGCGCAAGGGCCGGACTGGCCGGTCCGGCACAGGGCGGATCGTGGTGCTCGTGACGCGGAACACCTCAGATGAGACCTTCCGGTACATCTCGCAGTCGCGCGAACGGTCCATGCAGAAGGGCCTCGTCCGGATGCGAACGCCAGACGGCCCGCGGCAGGCCGAGCTCGAGACGGGCGACCCTCCCGCCGACGATCCGCTCCAGCAGCGGCTCGTGGGATTTCTGCCCTCGGGCCCCGCCGTCGTGGCGGACGACCGCGAGACCCCGTCACGCGTGGTCGAGGCCCTCCGGCTCGCCGGCGCCGCCCTGGAGATCGAGCACCTCGAGATCGGCGACTACGCCATCGGCGACCGGATCATCGTCGAGCGCAAGACGGCCCGAGACTTCGTGGACACGCTCGTCGAGCGGGACCTGCTCGGGCAGCTCCGCTCGCTCGCTGACGCCGCCCCGAGGCCGGTCCTGATCGTCGAGGGCGGCGACCTCTTCTCACACCGGCAGATCCACCCGAACGCCATCCGCGGGGCGCTCGCCGCCATCGCGGTGGACATGGGCGTGACCCTCCTCTACTCCGCCGACGAGAAGGAGACGGCCGACCTCCTGCTCGTGCTCGCCCGGCGCGAGGAGGGCGGGCGGGGCGAGCGGAAGGCCCACCCGAAGAAGACACGCCGCTCCGTCCGGGAGCAGCAGGAGTACGTCCTCTCTTCGTTCCCGGAGGTGGGGCCGCGGACCGCCCGGGCCCTTCTTGAGACCTTCGGATCGCTCCTCGGCGTGGTCACGGCGGACCGCGCCGCGCTCGAGGCCGTCCCGGGCGTCGGGGGGAAGACGGCGGCGCGACTCCACGAGTTCGTGCGGCAGGGCTACTGATCCCCGAGGAGCGACCACCCGAGCCGGACGCACTTCATGAGCGTATAGCACCGCCCGGGCTCGGGCTCGTCGCGGGTGCGCGCGAGGAGACAGGCGAGCGTGGCCTCGAGCTCGGCGCCGAGCGCGCCGGGCGCATGGGGGGCGGGGGCTGCCGGGGCAGGTTCGGGCTCCGCCTGCAGGGGCGCTCCGGCCTCTCCCGGGAACTCGCCGGCGGACGCCCGGTGGGCGTCGCAGACCACGCACCGGGTCTCGCCCTTTAGCTCGAAGAGGGGGCAGCCACAGTCCGGGCAGGCCCGGGCCAGCATGCGCGCGCCGTGCAGGAGGTGTTCGGCCATGATCTCGTCGTCGCTTGGCATCAAGAGAGAGGTAGGCTTATCAACTTATTTATGGATGTATGGGCCACCTGTCTGAACGTATCAGGGGGAACGAGAAAAATGACCGCTCAGGACGTACAGATCGGCGCATGTATCCAGATGCTCCAGCACATCACCGAGGACTCCTCCATTCCGCGTAACATCCGCCGCGTGGCCGACGAGACGCGGGGGATCCTGCTCGACACCTCGAAGCCCGCTGGGCTCCGCGCCGCTACGGCGATCTCGAAGATCGACGAGATCAGCAATGACCCGAACATGCCCGTGCACGCAAGGACCAGGATCTGGGAGCTGGTCTCGCAGCTCGAGTCGATCCCGCTCGGCTGATCGTCCCAGGGCTGGCGACGGTTCCGTCCCGACGGTCCCGATGCGCGTCCCCGTCCCTCCCGGCTCACCGGGCTCCACCCTGCGGACGGATGCGACGCTCCCCCACCCTTCTTCTCGGACCTGCATCCGGCGCCGGGTCGGTCTGCCATTGTCCGTACCGCGAGGTGCGATGAGGGTCCCGCTCCTGTTCCGTCCCATCAGATATTCCCCGGGCCCGGCGGGCCGCTCCCCCGGTTTCACTCCTTGACGATGACCGAGGCCTCGGGGTCGAAGGGGCTGGTCCGCACCGCGAGCGAGAAGAGGTACGGGTAATACGTGCCGACGTATCCCAGGTACTCGAGCCATTCGGTGGCGAGCAGGGGGTAGACCCGCTCCAAGTCGACCGCGAGGTGCTCCCGGTCCGCGGGGGGCAGGACTGCGAGGTCCGGACGGCGTTCGAGCTCCTCCGTCACGTGGAAGATCGCCCTGAGGAGCTCGGCGAACTCCTCGTGCTCGAGGAGCGCGGGGTTCTCGAGGAGCCGGAGCAGGAAGTCCTCGTGCTTCCGAAGGAACGCCCCGACCCCGGGAAGGTCGATGGCCGCGGGGTCGATGCGGTAGGCGCGGCCCTCCAGCAGCCGGCGCAGCGTGGGGAGGTCGGCGGGGGTCCAGGCCCGATCCCGCCGGATCGCCTCGCGTATCCCCTCGATGCCGGGATCGCCGCGCACCAGCTGGGCGAGCAGGTCGATCCCGACCGTGCTGAAGAACGCGCTGATCAGCATGCCGAGCTTGTCGCGCCGCTGCTTGCGGGCGCGGGACTCGAGCAGCCCGTGGATCACCAGGGTCACGAGGAGGACCTCGAATGGGATGAACGCGACGTCCTCGACGAAGAAGATCAGGATGTGGTGGAGATCCTGGAAGATGACGTAGTGGAGCACGTAGATCGCGGCAGAGACGGCGACGAGCACCGCGCCGAAGAGGACTAGGAAACGCCGGTCGACCATTGGTGATCGTACTGGGACAGCCGGGGGTTAAAAGATCGGGCCCGCGGAGGAGCGGGCCCGGGCGCCGCCGGCGCGGTCAGCCGGTCAGGGTCACGGTCACGACCCGCGAGCGGGAGGACCGGACGTCGAGCTCGAGCAGGACGACCTGCTGCCAGGTGCCGAGGAGGAGCCGCCCGTCCCGGAACGGGACCGAGAGGGACGGGCCGACCAGCGCGGCCCGGACGTGCGAGCGCCCGTTGCCGTCGCCCCACGCCCGATCGTGGGAGTAGGCGGCGTCTCTCGGGGCGAGGACGTCGAGCGCGCGCACCAGGTCCTCGAGGACTCCGGGTTCATACTCGATGGTGGTCACGGCGGCCGTCGAGCCGACGACGAAGACGGTCGCGACCCCGGACAACATCCCGCTCTCGCGGACGGCAGCGGCGAGGTGTGCCGTCAGGTCGACGACCTCCCCCTCGCCGTGCGTCTGGATGGTGATCTCCGTCTGGAACATGAATGCACCCGCTCTCGCATGGGTCGTCTCCCGCAAAGCCCCTGTCGGTCAGGTCCCGTTACTCCGAACAATTATTGCGCGCGGGCCCTAATCCCCTCTCAATCAGGTCGGGACGCATGACCCAGAAAGCCAGCATCGTCGCGGAGCTCGGTGAGCAGGCCGTCCTTCTTCCCGCGCTCGTCCACCAGGCGCTCGCCGCCAACGACAGGATCAAGTACTACTTCTCCCTCCTGCAGACGGCCCGGCAGCGCGCCGAGCACCCGGGTCAGACCCCCTCGACCCTCCGCGACGAGCGCGAGGCGGCCGGGATCGAGGACCCTGCACTCGACAGCGTCGTGGCCGGTACTCTCCGCCTGAGCGACGGCCGCTACCGGCTACCGGTGCTCGACGAGATCCTGCTCGAGATCCGCCGTGCGGCCGAGGAGATGCTGCAACCCCTGGTCGTCTCGGGCACCCCCGGGGCCGATGCATTCGATACCCGGCTCGCCACCCTCCTGGGGACGGTGCGCGGGGACGGGCTGGACGAGATCAACGGCAGCAGGATCCACTCGATCACCTCGGGCGACCGGGCCGCCGGCGACAGCCTCCACCTGCTCGTGATGGACCTCCACCGGGCGCTCAACGGTCTCCTGGACGACCTTGCCAACGAGACGGTGGACGGGGCCAGGACCTACCTGCTCGGCGACGGGGACCGGGTCCTCGTCAGCGCATTCATGGGCGGTCTCAACCGGACGGCTCCCCTGAAGTTCGACCATCCCGGCCTCGGGACCACCGTGACGCGCGCCGGCGAGAAGCTCGTGATCCAGAACGACATCGGGGTGACGGAGGCCCACGTCCTCGTGGTCACGGTCACGGGTCTCACCGTCACCGTCACCTACACCGACGTGCACATGGCCCGCCTCGCCTTCTTCCAGTCCCTCTTCGACGACCGCGGGGTGGAGTGGTCTGACACGCTCTCGCGACGGGACACGGTCTCGCGGGAGAGCGGCGGGATCTACCACCTCACCATCGGGACCCATGTCGCCGCGGACGAGGACGACTGCCGGGCTTTCCTCGGGCACCTGGGCTCGCGCCTCGTCTTCCTGATCGACTGGAACAAGGCGAGAAAGCAGCTGCGCAACTTCCTGCTCAACCGGGACGCGGTGGCCGTGATACGGCAGGCGGCGCGGGAGGAGGTCGGCCACCGCGGCTTCCTGGAGCTCGGGGGGGACCGGCTGATCTACTCGGCACTCGAGCTCGCCGCGCGTGTTCCGCTCCGCTACGGCGAGCCCCTCCACAAGGTCCTCGGGCGGGAGAAGACCATGGAGTACCTGTCCTGGGTTCTGAAGGCGGCGTCGGAGGGGCTGATGCGCGGCATGCCCCGCCTCCTCATCCGGGACCAGTGCCGCGCCGAGCTCCTCCGGTACTTCCGCACGGCCCAGGTGGAGCTCCTCGAGCGGTGCACGGACCACGCCACCCTCCTGATTGACGTCGCGCTCGCCCTCCAGACGTCGGTGATCGCCCTCCGGGCCGGTTCGGGCCTGGACCGCCTCCCGCGAAACGCGACACGGGCCAAGCGCTGGGAGCGCGAGGCGGACCTGGTCGTCTCCGAGGTCCGGGCGCTCTCGGGACGGATCGAGGAGGTGGGGTTCTTCGGGAACCTGATCACGGTCCAGGACGACGCCCTGGATTACCTGGAGGAGGGCTGCTTCCACTCCACGCTCCTCGACAATGCCGGCCAGTACCCGCTGAGCCTCCAGGGGCTCGAGGAGATGGCCGGCCTCGCCGTCCAGGCCGCGCGGGAGTTCATTCGCGCACTCTCCGCGGCCCAGTACACGCGCGCCGGTGCGAGCCGCGACGAGCTTCAGGAGTTCTTCATCGCGGCCAACCGCGTGATCGCGGTCGAGGAGGAGGCGGACGACGCGCGGCGCCGGACCGAGCGGTCCATCGTCAGGGAGGTCCGGGATCCCGGCGCGATGCACGCCTGCACCGAGCTCTCGCGCACGCTCGAGGAGTCCACGAACGCCCTGATGAAGGCCATCTACATCCTCCGCGACAACACCCTCGAAGAGGTCCGTCGGTGACCCCGGCGATCGCGCTCTTCGGCACGAACCGGGACACGGGCGGGGCACCGGCGGCGCGGTACGGCAACAAGGCGGCGGTCCTGGCCGAGATGGCCGAGATCGGCGTGCCCGTCCCTCCGGGGTTCGCGCTGCCGATCGACGCATGCGAGGAGTACTTCGCCGGCAACCACTCCCTCCCGCAATGGGTCCCGGCCCTGCTCGCGCAGGGGATCGCGGAGCTCGAGTCCGCCACTGGGCTGGGGTTCGGGAACGACCGCCGGCCGCTCATGGTCTCGGTCAGGTCGGGCGCGGCGGTCTCGATGCCAGGGATCATGGAGACGATCCTCAACGTCGGCCTCTCGCGCGCGACCGTCGGGGGGCTGGTCTACCGGACGGGGAATCCCCGTTTTGCCTGGGACTGCTACCGGCGTCTCCTCGCCCAGTTCGGCGAGGTCGTCCGGGGCCATGACCCCGCCCGGTACCGTGCCCTCGTCCGCGAGGCGATGGAGGCGGAGGGGGTGCCGGACCAGGCCGAGCTCGACACGGCGAGCCTGAAGACCCTCGCGGGCCAGTTCGAACGGGTGCACGCCGAGGCCGGCCAGCCCTTCCCATCGGGCGCCGAGGAGCAGCTCGCGGCCTGCACCGAGGCCGTACTCGCCTCGTGGGGGGGTCCACGGGCCCAGGCCTTCCGCAGGCTGGGCCTCGCGGGCGATGCCCGCGGGACGGCGGTCGCCATCCAGTCGATGGTCTTCGGAAACCTGGGGTCCGCATCGGGCGCCGGCGTCGCGTTCACGCGGAACCCCTGGTCAGGGCACCCGGGCCTCCTCCTCGACTTCCGGTTCGGGGCCCAGGGCGAGGAGGTGGTCTCGGGCGAACAGGCCGGCATGGACCAGGAGGCCTTCGCGCGCGTGATGCCCGAGCAGTTCGAGGCGCTGGCGCGGATCGGCGCGCAGCTCGAGCGGCGGTTCGGGGATATGCAGGACCTGGAGTTCACGATCGAGGAGGGGCGGTTCTTCATCCTCCAGAGCCGTGCGGGCAAACGGTCCCCGCTCGCGGCACTGCGGATCGCGATCGACCTCGTCGACGAGGGGTTGATCGGCCCGGCCAGAGCGCTCGCTCAGCTCGACGGAATCGATCTCGACGGGATACGGGTCCGACGCGTCGTCGGCGGGGGTGATCTCCTGGTGACCGGTACGCCGGCCTCGGGCGGCGTCGCCTCGGGCTCGATCGCGTTCACGGGGGAACGGGCCGAGGCGGAGGCACTCTCCGGGGGTGTCATCCTGGTCCGGCCTACCGCGTCGCCCGACGACATCGGGGGGATCCAGGCGGCGGCGGGGCTGCTCGTCGCGCGGGGTGGCCGCACCTCGCACGCGGCCGTTGTTGCACGGCAGCTCAACAAGGTCTGCGTGGTCAACTGTCCCGGGCTCTCCATCGACCGGCACCGCAGGACGTGCCGGCTCGGGGAGGCCGAGCTCCGCGAGGGGGACGTGATCTCGATCGACGGCAACACGGGGCGCGTCTACCGCGGCGTGGTCGCCGTCTCCGAACAGCGGCCGGCCGCCCTTATCGAACGGGTCAGGGGCTGGTCGGGCCGCGGACGCGGCTGACCCGCGTCAGGCCTGGATCTTCGCCCTGCGCAGCGCGGAGAATCCCATGACCACGATCAGGTAGAACGCGAGGGCGATCATGAGGACCTCTCCGTAGTGCACCGCCCACTGCACGAGGGCCGGCTCGAAGGCGAGCGGGGCGGCGAACGTCGGGCGGAAGGCGTTCAGCCCGGCGATCGTCGGGCTGCGGGTGGCGATCAGCGAGACCAGGGGTACGGCGACGAGGGCCGCGGTGACAACCGAGATGCCCTCGCGCCAGGTCAATACCTGGGGTTCGAGCATGACGAACGGCGTGATCACGGCCACGGCTGGCACGAGCAGGGGGAGGACGAATATCTCGGAGCCGACCACCCCTGGGTTGGCCTGCGCGAAGGCCGTGACGGCGAGCGCGCACGCGACGACCGGGAAGAGGAGGAGCATGTGGAGCCCCTTTTCGCGCGGAAAGCGGATGTACTGCACTATCGAGAACGCCAGGAGCCCCGCCGCGACCGCTTCGCCAACGCCGAGCGCCGCCAGGAGGAGGAGCCCGCCAAAGAGGAAGCCCGAGAACGTCGAGGACATCCGGTCGGAGACCTCGTCGATGAAGAGGGCGAAGGCGTAGCCCATCCCGGCCGTCAGCAGGCCGAAGAGTAGGAGACCCAGGCCGACGACGGGGTACGCTGCCGCTCCCTGCAGCCCGAGCGCGTCCGCGGCGAGACGGCCCAGGCCGGTCAGCGGGCTCGGGACGAGGACGAAGAGGATGACGAGCGAGACGGCGGACGCAATGAGCGCCGCCGTGGCACGCGCCATGTGGTCGAGGGCATAGGAGAAGACCGGCATGGGCACGAGGGCCGCGAGCCCCGCGATCAGGGCCAGGAGGAGCAGACCCGGCCCCCCCGAAACGTCGGGCGGGACGATGAACAGCACGAGCGAGGTGCCGATCGCGAGCAGGGCCGGCACCACCCGGTGCCAGCGCCCGATGGCGGTCCGCTCGAGGATGAGCTCGAGGGCCGGGGCGACGAGCAGGGCCGGCGCTATCCAGGCCCAGGACGGAATGGATGCCAGGAGGACGGGATCGATCGCCGTAGGTACTGGATCGCCGCGGAGGTATAAAGGCAATCGCTTTTGGTTGCCGGTTCGCCGGCGGGAAAAAAGGGGGGGGTTATGACGCGGGGACGCCGTTCTCGAGGGAGCGCTGCGAGGGGTCTGGCTGCTCGGCCTCGATCTCGCGGACCTCGTTCGAGAGGCAGGCGAACCCGACCACGCGGTCCTCCTCCTCGAGCCGGATCATCCTGACACCGCGGGTGGACCGCTTCTGGACCGAGATGTCGGCCGCGCGGATGCGGATCACGTTGCCCGATGCCGTGATGATCACCACCTCCTCATCCCCCGAGACGGCCCGCGTCGCGACGACGGGGTTGCCGGGCCCTGCCAGGATGTTCCTGACGCCCATGGTCCCGCGCCCGTGCCCGCGGAACTCCTCGAAGTCCGTCCTCTTCCCGGCGCCCTGGGCCGTGATTGTCAGGAGGTGTTCCTTCTCCACGAGCGTGGTCGTCACGAGCTCGTCGCCGTACTTCAGCTTGATCCCACGCACGCCCTGGACGCCGCGGCCCATGGGGCGCACCTCGCCCTCGTGGAACCGTAGGGCCTGGCCCTTGGCCGTCGAGAGGATCAGCTCCTGCGCGCCGTCCGTCTGCTTGACATCAACGAGGTGGTCGCCCTCACGGAGCGCGATCGCGTTGATCCCCGACTGCCGCGGGCGCGAGAACTGGCTCGTGGCGACCTTCGCCACCTGCCCCTGCCGCGTCGAGAAGAACAGGTACCGATCATCGCGGAACTCGCGGATCGGGACCACGGCCGTGACGAGTTCGTCCCTGAGGTCGAGCAGGTTCACGATCGCCTTTCCCCGGCTCGTCCGCGAGGCCTCGGGGATCTCGTAGACCTTGAGCCAGTAGACACGCCCGTCCGTGGTGAAGCAGAGGAGGTAGTCGTGCATCGAGGCGAGGAAGATGTTGTCGACCTGGTCCTCCTCCTTGGTCGCCATCCCCATGACGCCACGCCCGCCGCGGTGCTGGGCGCGGTAGGTCTCGAGGGGGAGGCGCTTGATGTAGTTCTGGGCCGTGATCGAGATCAGCATCGGCCGGTCCTCGATCAGGTCCTCGACGTCCATCTGCGCCTCCTCCTCCCGGATCTGCGTCCGGCGCTCGTCGCCGAACTCCCTGCCGGCCGCGACGACCTCTTTTCGGACCTCGCGCAGGACGTTCGCCTCGCACGAGAGGATCGTCTCGAGGCGCTCGATGGTCTTGAGGAGCTCCGTCCGCTCGTCGCGGAGCTTCGCCTGTTCGAGGTGGGCCAGGCGGCGAAGCTGCATCGCGAGGATGGCCGCCGCCTGGAGCTCGGAGAGCCCGAACCGCTCGACGAGCGCCTTTCCGGCCGCATCGGCCGACTCGGAGGCGCGGATGGTCGCAATCACCTCGTCGATCCGGTCGAGCGCGATCAGGAGACCGTCCAGGATGTGGAGCCGTTCGCGGGCCTTGCGGAGCTCGAACTGGCACCGGCGCGTCACGACCTGGACGCGGTGGCGGAGGAACTCGGTGATCAGTCCCTTGAGCCCGAGGGTCTTCGGCTGGCCGTCCGCGATCGCGAGGTTGATCACGCCGAAGGTCGACTCGAGCGAGGTGTGCTTGTAGAGCTGGTTGAGGATGATCCGCGGGACGACCCCCTTCCTGAGCTCGATCACGATCCGCATCCCGTCCTTGTCGGACTCGTCGCGGAGGTCGCTGATCCCGTCGATCTTCTTGTCCTTGACGAGCTCGGCGATGTGCTCGACGAGCCGGGCCTTGTTGACCTGGTACGGGAGCTCGCTGACGATGATCCTCGGGATCTTCGTCTCGACGTCCTCGATCTCCGCCACGCCCCGCACCGTGAGCTTGCCGTGCCCCGTCTCGTACGCTGCCCGGATGCCGCCGCGGCCCATGATGATCCCACCCGTCGGGAAGTCGGGGCCGGGGATGACCTTCAGCAGGTCGTCCGCGGTGCAGTTCGGCCGGTCGATCACGAGCTTGACCGCGTCGACGACCTCGCGGAGGTTGTGAGGCGGCATGTTCGTGGCCATGCCGACGGCGATCCCGGACGAGCCGTTCACGAGCAGGTTCGGCACGCGGCACGGGAGGACCACCGGCTCCTCGGTCGAGGAGTCGAAGTTCGGCGTGAAGTCGACGGTCTCCTTCTCGAGGTCCGCGAGCAGGGTCTCGGCGTACTTCGTCAGCCTCGCCTCGGTGTACCGCATCGCGGCGGCCGAGTCCCCGTCCACGGAGCCGAAGTTGCCCTGCCCGTCCACGAGCGGCGCCCGGTACGAGAACGGCTGGGCCATCTTGACCAGCGTGTCGTAGATCGAGGCGTCGCCGTGGGGGTGGTACTTCCCCATCGTCGCGGCGACGGCGCGGGCCGACTTCTTGTACGGTTTGTCCGAGGTGTTGCCCTCGCCCCACATCGCGTAGAGGGTCCGGCGGTGGACGGGCTTGAGCCCGTCGCGGACGTCGGGGATGGCCCGGCCGATGATGACCGACATCGCGTAGTCGATGTACGAGATCTTCATCTCCTCCTCGATGTTGATCGGGACGACCCGCCTCGGGTCCGGCCCGGCGATCGGCTCCTGCCGGGACTTTCTAGACGTCAAGGTTGATCACCTCCTTCGCATGGCGCGTGATGAACTCCTTTCTCGCCGCCACGTCGTCGCCCATCAGCTTCTCGAAGATCTCGTTCGCGAACTTCGCGTCCTCGATCTGGACCTGCTTCAGGACGCGCGTCTTCGGGTCCATCGTCGTGGACCAGAGCTGGCCCGCGTTCATCTCGCCGAGGCCCTTGTACCGCTGAACCACGGTGTTCTTCTCGCCGAGCTCCTTGAGAGCGGCCTTCAGCTCCTCCTCCCGGTAGACGTAGCGCTCCTGTTTCCCCTTCGCCACGCGGTACAGCGGGGGCTGGGCGATGTAGACGTACCCGTTCTCGATCAGGCCGGTCATGTGCCGGTAGAAGAACGTCAGGAGCAGCGTGCGGATGTGCGCCCCGTCCACGTCGGCATCGGTCATCATGATGATGTGGTGGTACCGGGCGCGCTCGGGGTCGAGCTGCTCGCCGATCCCCGACCCGATGGCGGCCATCAGGGTCTGGATCTCGGCGTTCTTGATCATCTTGTGCTGCGTCGCCTTCTCGACGTTCAGGATCTTGCCCCGGAGCGGCAGGATCGCCTGGAACTTGCGGTCGCGCCCCTGCTTGGCCGAGCCGCCGGCCGAGTCGCCCTCCACGATGTAGATCTCGGACTTGGCCGGGTCGCGCTCCTGGCAGTCGGCGAGCTTGCCCGGGAGGTGCGACGACTCGAGCATGGTCTTGCGCCGCGTGAGATCGCGGGCGTTGCGGGCCGCCTCCCGCGCCTTCGCGGCGAGCAGCCCCTTCTCGACGATGGCCTTCAGGGCGACCGGGTTCTCCTCGAAGTACTCGGAGAGCGAGGCGTAGACGAGCGAGTCCACGATCCCCCGGACGTTGGAGTTGCCCAGGCGCATCTTGGTCTGGCCCTCGAACTGGGGGTTCGCGATCTTTATCGAGATGACGGCGGTCATGCCCTCGCGCACGTCCTCGCCGCGGAGGCTGACGCCGTTCTTGAAGAGGTTGTTCCTCCGGGCCGAGGTGTTGATGGCGCGGGTGATGGCCGAGCGGAAGCCCTCGAGATGGGTGCCGCCTTCGCGGGTGTTGACGCTGTTGACGTAGGTGTAGATGGTCTCGGCGTACGAGTTCGTGTACTGGAGCCCCACCTCGACCTCGGTCCGGTTCTCGGGGTCGGTCCGCTGGAACCGGACCACGTCGTTCTGTATCGGGGTCTTGCCCTCGTTGAGGTACTTCACGAACTCCGAGAGCCCCCCGTCGTAGCGGAAGGTCTCGGCACCACCCCCCTCGCGGCGGTCCTCGATCCTGATCTCGAGGCCGGCGTTCAGGAACGCGAGCTCGCGCATGCGGTGGGCGAGGACGTCGAAGTCGAAGATGACCGTCTCGAAGATGGTGGGGTCGGGCGTGAACGTGATCACGGTGCCGGACATCTCCGTCTCGTGGGCCTCGAGGAAGGCCTCACGCGAGGCGAGACCCTTCCGCGTCCGCTCGCCGTAGCGCCGGGCGTACCGAGCCTGCATCTCCTCCTTGGTCTCCGTGCGCACGGAGAGCTCGCCGGCCTTGCCGCGGGCGAACTCCATCTCGTAGATGTTTCCTTCGCGGTAGACCGTCGCGTGGAGCCGGGTCGAGAGGGCGTTCACGACCGAGACGCCGACGCCGTGGAGCCCGCCCGAGACCTGGTAGGAGTTCTTGTCAAACTTGCCTCCGGCGTGGAGGACGGTCAGCACCGTCTCGAGCGCGGACTTCCCCGTCTTCTTGACCCGGTCCACGGGGATGCCGCGGCCATTGTCCTCGACCGTGCACGACCCGTCCTCGTTGACCGAGACCCAGATGTGGTCGCAGTACTTCGCGAGGGCCTCGTCGACCGAGTTGTCCACGACCTCGTACACGAGGTGGTGCAGCCCGCGGGTGTCGGTCGACCCGATGTACATGGCCGGCCGTTCCCGTACCGGCTGCAGCCCCTCCAGTACGGTGATGTGCGATGCGTCGTAACTTTCTGCCATCCAACAACCTCTATAGATAAAGAGAACGGGGGATCTCTTCGCAACTATATATTGTTCTTCACGCTACTTATAGGTCGCTGTGGTCGCACAAAATGGAGAGAACGCGGCGACCGATGTTGAAAAGAGGAGAAGAAACGGGGTTTTTCAAAGTACTTTAATCAAAGGAGCCGATCGAGGCGTCCTCGATGCCGAGCTGCCGGTCGACGGCGACGCAGAGCCGGCCAAAGAGGCGCTTGATCTCGGGGAGCTCCTCGCGGTCGACCGTGCCGGCTTGGTGCCACATGATCCTCTTTCGGAGCATGGTCGTGAGCTCCTCGACCTCGGTCCCGCGGAACTGCGCGGGCAGCATCCACTCGTCAAGGTGGTCGGCGAGACCGTAGAAGGCCTTGTCGGCGGGCAGGCAGAGGTGATGGCCGATCAACATCAGGTTGGTGACGTATCCGCGTCCGAACTTCGACGACGCCATGACCGTACGGTGGACGCCCCGACGGATAAGCGCTCGCCCGTTCGCCGCCCCCCTCCGATCGGTCTCCGTGATAACGATGGATGGCGGTCGGGCCGCTTGGCACCGGAGCCACGGGGATGTGCCGCGCTGTATGCCGGTGAGAGCCCGGCCCCCGGGAGAAGGTCCGTGAGCGAATGGAGCTCCGGCGGATCGGGCTCTCACCCGTGCAGGACGTCGGCCACCAGCACGGTGATGTTGTCCGGCCCGCCGTGGTCGTTCGCGCTCGCGACGAGCTCGCGGCAACAGGCGGCAGGTCGTCCGAACCGTCCGAGCACCCGGGCGATCTCGCCGTCGTCCAGCACCGCCGTGAGGCCGTCCGTGCAGAGGAGGAGACGGTCGCCGGACCGCCGCTCGACCCGTCGGAGATCGGCGCGCGAGGGCGTCGACGCGCCGAGCGTGCGCGTGACGACGCTCTGGCCGCGGTGGACCCGCGCCTCCTCCTCGGTGATCCGGCCGGCGGCCACGAGCTCGGCGGCGACGTTGTGGTCCGTGGTCATCCGGTGGAGAGCACCGTCGCGGAGGAGGTAGGCCCGGCTGTCGCCGACATGAGCAATTACCCACTCCACCCCGGCCCCGACGGCGAGGACCACGGTCGTTCCCATCCCCGCGAGCCGGGGGTCGTCCATCCCAGCGGCGCGGACGGCCCCGTCCGCCGCGTCGATCGCGGCCCTGATGCAGGCCTCGAGCCCCCCGCCCCTCGGCAGCGGGGCGATCGTCGCGACGAGCGTCTCGGCCGCGACCCGGCTCGCGACCTCCCCGCCCGGGAGGCCGCCCAGGCCGTCCGCTATCACGTAGACCTCGCGCGCGGGATCGGCACGGACCGCGTCCTCGTTCGTCCGCCGCCAGCGCCCGCGGTCCGTCATCCACGCCGCCCTCACCGCTGGGGTCCCCGGGTCCATGGAGAGAGAGTGGCGGGCGGAGTATTCAAGGTTTCAGCCCGCTCTCAGGCCACGGCGAGAAAGACCGCCAGCGGCGCGCCGACCACGACGGCCATGCAGGCCGCGAGGGCCACCCACTCCCGGGCGAGCAGCGGCTTCTTCGGCACGAGGAGGAACGCGTCCCGCCCGTACCCCCGGCAGAGCATGGCGGTGTACGTCCTTTCGCCCTGCTCGTACGACCGGATGAACATGGTCCCGAGGGTGTAGCCGACCTGCCGGAGGCGGTAGCGGTACGGGAGGGACCGCTCCAGGGGGTCGAAACACCGGGTCGCGAGGGCGTTCCGGATCCGGACGTACATCTGGCCGAAGACGAAGAGGTACCGGGTCATCATCCCGAGGATCAGCGTGAACTCCGAGGGGAGACCGAGGCGTCGTGCTCCCATCAGCAGGTCCTGGATGGTCGTGGTCGACGAGAGGAAGATGACGAAGCCGATACACAGCACGAACCGGGCGCCAACCTGCGCGGCGAGATCGAGCGCCTCGGCCGTCACGACGATCCTGAACGGCAGGGTCGCGACGACCGTCGGCGACGCGACGGGCACGGCCGGGAAGAGGACCTGGAAGAGGAGGATCGAGAGGCCGAACGGCAGGATCGCCGCCATCCGCAGCAGGAACGACCGGACCCGGACTCGCGAAACAGCGAGGAGAGTAACCAGCAGCATGGTGAACGCGAGAGCGAGGGGAAACATCCCCGGCCCGCGCGGAAACGCGACGAGCGCGATGATGGCGCCGAAGCAGACAACGATCTTGACCCGGGCGTCGACCCGGTGGAGCGGGCTGTCGCCGTAGGCGAGCCGCTCCATCTCGAAGAGGTCCTCGATCATGGTGCCTGGCGCACCTTCAGGGCGGCGGCGAGGTTCTGCTCGACCTCGTCGAAGGTATAGGCCACGGGCAGGTCGGCGCCTCGCCGGCGGAGCGAGCGGCAGAGCTTGGGAAGGACGGGGACGTCGAGCCGGACGCGGCGGAGCATCTCCTCCTGCTCGAAGATCTCCTCGACGGTCCCCTGGGCCTGGATCGACCCGCGGTCCATCACGTAGACGTAATCGGCGAACTCGGTGACCAGGTCAAGCTCGTGCGTCGAGATGATCACGGTCATGCCGTAGTCCTCCGAGAGGCCGTTCACGAACCTGATCAGGTCGTCGCGGCCACGGGGGTCGAGCCCGGCCGTCGGCTCGTCCATGACCAGCACCCCGGGCTCCATGGCGAGCACGCCGGCGATCGCGACCCGCTTCTTCTCACCGCCCGAGAGGTGATGGGGGGCCCGGTGCCGGAGATACTCGATCCCGAGCAGGCCGAGCGCCTCGTCGACGCGGTGCATCACCGTCGTCTCGTCGAGCCCGAGGTTGGTCGGGCCGAACGCGATGTCCTGCTCGACTGTCGGCGCGAAGATCTGGTCGTCGGGGTTCTGGAAGACGACGCCGACGAACTTGCGGACCTCCTTGAGGTTCTTCTTCGTCACCGGCTCGCCGCGGACCAGGACCTGTCCTTCCCGGGCGAGGAGGACGCCGTTGAGGTGGCGGAAGAGTGTCGACTTGCCGGCGCCGTTCGGGCCGATGACGGCGATGCGGACGTTCCGGGGGGCCACGAAGTTGACGTCGTCGAGGGCGCGGACGGTATCGCGGTACGCGAATGAGAGGTGCTGCGTCTCGATTAGGTGCATGGTACGGGCCTGTACTGGTTCGGGGACAAAAAATGATAAATTATGGGGTGCCCGGCTGGCCCGCCCGCTTGATGCCGTAGGCGAGACCGCCGACGACGATCAGGGCGAGGAGGATGCCGCCCACGATCAGGGCGACGTTCGTGAGGTCGGAGGCCCCCTCGACCGTGTAATCGGGGAAGGGTGCCTCGTACTCGAACGAGCCGGGGAGGGACGCCTCATCGAGCTCGGCGTCGGGGGCGGCCGGCTGGGTCAGTTCCTTGAGGCCCTGGGTGATCAGGGCCGTGCTATCGAGCCCATCGGGGTCGCCCGAGGCGAAGAAGACAGCGGCCGTCCCTATCAGCAGGGCGAGGACGACCCCGCCGACGAGGAACGCCGTCCTCGAGATCACGCGGGCACCCCCGAGGACGGTATTCCCACCGATTCGTCGAGGATGTCGGGGCGGGCTGCCGCGATGAGGCCGAGCACCACGGCCGTTATGGTGCCCTCGATGATACCGATCAGGGCGTGGTAAACGCCCATGCTCACGATACCAGGCACGAGAGGGAAGGTGCCGGCGACATAGAGCTCCACGGCCGCGACGAGGGCGGGCACCAGGCAGGCGAGCCATGCTGCGCCGGCGGCGGACGCATACAGGTTCCGGGTCAGCCCGTGGAGCCCCTGGTACGCGTAGTACCCGACGAACCCTCCGATGACGCCCATGTTCACGATGTTGGCGCCCATGGTCGTGATGCCGCCGTCGCCGAAGAGGACGCCTTGGACGATCAGGACCAGGGTCAGCACGATGATCGCCGCGTACGGCGATCCCAGGGCGATGGCGACGAGCGCCCCGCCGACGAGGTGACCGCTCGTCCCCATGGTCACGGGGATGTTGAAGGCCTGCAGCGCGAAGACACCGGCGGCGAGTACCGCGAGCAGCGGGAGCTTCTCCTCGTCCATCTCGTTCCTGACCCAGCGGAGGGCCAGCGCGATGAAGACAAGCGCGATCAGCCAGTAGACCGCTGCCTGCCCGATTGGGATGAAAGCATCAGGGATGTGCATCGTGTCACCTGTGTGTTACTTCTATGCTGATTCGTATCATCCTCTCAGTGAAAAAGGTTCCTCTTTGTGATTTAATCACCCTGAAATTTCCAGGGCGGCGAACAAAACAAACGCGACGGGACCGTGCGAGGAGCAGTGAATGCTCATCCGTGAAACACGCTCCCTGCGAGGCTCGTCGACGATGATCCGGCCGCCCGTCGCCCCGCGTCAGCGGACGCCACCCACCCCTGCGCCCTCGTTCCGGAACCCTCGGGGCGACCACGGGCCATGTGGGGTACCTCGGGCACAGGATCCAGGAAACACGGTCTTTCTTCGTCAGGATGCCGGGAGGTGCAGAAGGAACTGCCCCACGCGTCCACGTACCCCCATATCCTTCATCGCCGCTCGTCCTGCCTGAGCAGTTCGGCGATCCCCAGGCGCATGATAATCGGGAGTACCGGCCAGAGCGACGGCATCCGGCAGAGCCTGGAGAGGAGGCCGCTCGGCCGGTCCATATCGCCGTACTCGACGATTGCCCGGATCACCTTCGGGTCACCGAAGGCCCGGACGAGGCGGTCGACCTCCCCGGGCGTCACCTTCCTGCGCGCGGTCATGAGGCGGTACCCGAGGGCGAGCTCGCGGCCGAAGTCGGCCTGCCACCGGGCCTCGTACGCCGCCAGCGCCGCGTCGGAGCAGTCGCCGGCCTCGAGGCAGGACGCCGCCGTCTCGGCCGCGTACCGGCCCGACCGGACGCCGGTGAAGACGCCGCCACCCGAGGTGGGCTTGGCCAGTCCAGCCGCGTCCCCGGCGAAGAGCACCCGGCGTCCGAATGTCCGGGGCATGGTCCCGATCGGGATCGTCCCCGCTGCCCGGTGGACGACCTTCCCGGGCCAGCGGGCGAGGTAGCGGGCGAAGAGGGCCGGGACGCCCGTCTCCCCGCAGAGGCCGACACGGACCACGTGGTCCGAGACCGGGATGCGCCAGGCGAAGAACTCGGGCGCGGCGTTCGGGTGGATCTCGACCAGGGCCGTCTCCACTGGATCGTCCACGACCACGTCGGCCTGGACCCCGGCAAGGTGTGTCGGGGCCCGGGGCATGCCGAGCGAGCGGGCGACCGTCCCCTTCGGCCCGTCGGCCGCCACCAGGACCCCGAAGCCGACCTCTCCCGGGCACGCCCCGCCCGTGACCACGCGGTCGCCCTCAACCCGGAGGACCGGGGCCTTGAGACGGAACTCCGCTCCCGCGTCGGCCGCCGCGGCCGCCATCTCGCGATCGAGTTCGCCGCGGTCCACCACGACCGCTTTCGTCTCGCCGGCATCGAACCGGAGCGAGCCCCCGAGGTCCGAGACCAGCCGGGCGCCCCGGACGCGGTTCCGGACCGGGCGGTCCGAGACCCTACACTCGGCGAAGGCGCCCGACGAGAGGAGGCCGGCGCACTGGACGGGGTGGCCGATCGTCGCGTGCTCCTCGAGGACGAGCGTGGACAGGCCGAGCGACGCGGCCCGTTCGGCCGCGGCCGTTCCCGCCGGCCCGGCGCCGACCACGACGACGTCGTATCGCTCCATCCTCCTGTTATTGGCCGTCCTCCTCCATAACGGTGCGGGGCGTGGTCTCACCGTCCTCGCCGGCCTCCTTCGGGTGCTCGAGCAGTATCGACGCGAGGGCCGCGGTGATGTACCCGAAGACCGTGAACGAGTAGAGCCCGATCATGAAACCGAGGATCCGGCCGGCGCCCGTCTCGGGCCACCCGCCCGAGCCGAGCGTGATCAGCATCATCCCCGACCACCAGAGCGCGTCGCCGAAGGTCGCGAACTCCGGGTTCGTCTCGCTCTCGAAGGTGAAGATCCCCGCGGCGCCGACGAGGCCGACCATGGCCGAGAAGAGGATCACGAACGGGACGTGGCGCGCGCCGAGCGCCCCGCGCCACGACCGCATCCCGCGGTTGAGCCCCGTCACGATTCGGATGAGCCTGAGTCCCCGGAGCGCGGCGGCCCCGCGGAGCACGGCCGCGAAGCGGAAGAGGCGGAACGCCGGGACGATGAGCGCGATGACCGTCAGCCAGTTCTCGCGGACGAACCGGACTCGCTCGGTCGCGACGGCGAGGCGAACGAGGAACTCGATGATGAAGATCGCCCAGATGAGGTTGGTCGCCGGTTCGATGTACGGCGACTGCGACCCCGTCAGCTCGAGGACGAGCAGGGCGATCCAGGCGAAGGCCAGGATCGCCAGGGGCCATTCGGTCCAGGCCTCCAGCTCCTCCAGGAACTCTCGCCGCTCGGGCTCGGCGTCGCCCGGGTCCATCGAAGGCGATGTGGCGCCGGGCGGAGAAAATGCTTATGGCCGGTCAGCGGGAGATCGTGATCGGCCGGCCCTTGATCCTGCGGCGCGACATGATCGAGATCACCCGGTCGGCGTCCTCCTCGGGGACCTCGATCCACGACCGGTCGTCCCCGACCTCGATGAGCCCGAACCGTTCCCCGGGGATGCCCGTCTCCCCCGCGAACGCCCCGAGGATGTCGCGATGGCGCACGGTCTGGTTCCGGCCGGCGCCTATCTCGAGCCGGACCGTACCGGGGGTCGCCTGGCGGCCGTCGATCGACGACGGCACGCTCCCGCCCTCGTGGATCCGGAGCAGGGCCGCGGCGATATCGAGCGAGGAGAATCCCTCGAGCATCAGGCGTTCGACGCGCGCCGCCTGCTTCTCGAGCCCGCCCTCGGCGATGGTCTGCCGGAGCCGGTCCTCGAAGAGGTGCGTGCGCACCTCCTCGACGTCGGCCAGGCTCGGCAGCTGCCGCTGGACGATCTTGGTCTTGGTGTATTTCTGGATGTCGCGGAGCTTCCAGTGCTCGCGGCCGGTCACGAAGGTGTAAGCCTTCCCGGCCTTGCCGGCCCGGCCCGTCCGGCCGATCCGGTGAACGTAGTACTCCTCGTCCTGGGGCATGTCGTAGTTGTACACAGTCGTGATGTCCGTGATGTCGATGCCTCGGGCAGCGACGTCGGTCGCGACGAGGATATCGATGGCGCCCTGGCGGAACCGGGCCATTACGCGGTCGCGCTGGCTCTGCTTCATGTCGCCGTGCAGCCCTTCGGCGGCGTACCCGCGCGACCGGAGCTGAGCCACGACCTCGTCGACCCCGCGCTTGGTGTTGCAGAAGACGAGCCCCTTCTCGCCGCCGGAGAGGTCGAGCAGGCGGGAGAGGGCCTCGAGCTTGTCTCCCTCGCGGACCTCGAAATAGACTTGCTCGACGAGGGGGACGGTCAGTTCGCGGTGGACCGTCCTGACCTCGACGGGGTCGTGGAGGTACTGCTGCGAGAGAGCGAGGATCTCCGGCGGCAGGGTGGCCGAGAAGAGCAGGGTCTGCCGCTCGGACGGCGTCTCGTCGAGGATGGCGGTGATGTCGTCGCGAAAGCCCATGTCGAGCATCTCGTCGGCCTCGTCGAGGACCGCGAACCGGACGTCGTCGAGCGAGAGGGTCCCCCGGTGAATGTGGTCGAGGACGCGGCCCGGCGTGCCGATCACGATCTGTACGCCCTTGCGCAGGGCGGCGAGCTGCCGCTCGATCGGCTGCCCCCCGTACACGGGAAGGACCGTGATGCCGCGGCGGAACCGGGCGAGCTTGAAGAGCTCCTGGGCCACCTGGACCGCGAGCTCGCGGGTCGGGCAGAGGATCAGCGCCTGGACCGATCGGTCCGCCGTGTTGATCCGCTCCACGATCGGCAGCCCGAAGGCGGCGGTCTTGCCCGTACCGGTCTGGGCCTGGCCGATGAGGTCACGCCCGGAGAGGGCGGCCGGGACGGCCTGGTTCTGGATAGGGGTGGGCTCCTCGAACCCGAGCTCCCTGACGGCCCGGACCAGGGGCTCGGAGATGCCGAGCGCACCGAAGAGGTCGGCCTGGGCCGGGGCGGGGGTGGCCCCGTCGTCGCGCCGATCGGGCGCCGGTTCAGTCATGCTTCACGTACTCGCGCCCAGGCTACTTCTTGGTTGTGAAGGGCCGGAAGGGCGCCACAGGTCCCCGAGCGGAACCTTCATCCGTTCATAGAAAAACCTTGTGATCGCGATCATGCACGCGGCCGGAGTACCCACGATTCCGGCCAGGAGCCGGTCATGAACACCCGCTGTTTACTCTTCATACTCCTGCTGCTCTGCTGCGCCGTCCCCCTTGCGTCGGCGGGCGGCATGGCCAAGATCTACATGTCTCCGGACGATGCCAGCTGGAAGACTGGCCAGACGGTCCAGGTCAAGGTGATGTACGACAACAACCTCAAGCCGCTGGCCAGGGATATCTCGCTCTACTTCGACTGGAACGCGGAGATGCTGAGGTACGAAAAGTGCGATTTCAAGGTTGGCAACAGCACCATCGCGGGGCTCCATTCGTCCCACGAGCTGAACCTGATGGTCGGTGACTTCACCAGCGGGTACAAGAACGGCGATTACCCGCTCGCCGTCCTGACGTTCAGGGTGATCGGGCCGGGCGAGACCCCGATCCAGATCCGGGTCGCGCGGCTGAACGACATGGACGGCAAGCCGGTCAAGTTCGTGGCAGGCACGAACCTGTACTCGATCGCGGGCGATAAGGTCGCGAACCCGGGCACGGCCGCGACCGTGGCCCAGCCGACCGTTCCCGCCGCCGGCCAGCCGACCGTGATCGTCGTGACGCCGCCGGCGACATATACCCTGATCCCGACCCTGCCGCAGGCGGTCAACCCGCAGGTCCCCGTCCAGCTTCCCCCGGTGCTGCCAACCACCTACCCGACGGTGCAGCAGGCGCGGACGTACCCGACGGCGTACATGCCTGCGGGCGCTGTCGCGCCGGCCTGGCCGGCCCTGACACCCGGCGCCGCGCTGCCGACGCAACCGCCGACGACGCTGGCGACCATGCAGGTCGTGACGCCCATCCCGACCACGGAGGTCGCGACGGCCATGCCGACGACCATCGCGACGACGGTGCCGACGACGCTGCCGACCCTGATCTTCACGACGGAGCAGACCACGGTGACAACCGTGCCGACCACCGAGGAGACGACCGTGACCACGACGGCCCCGCTGGGCCGCCAGATAACGGTGAGCGCGCCGATCGCCCCGGTCGGCATCCCGATCACGGACACGCCGGAGGAGAACCAGACACCGAACATGACGCCGACGGTCGAGCGGACCCTCCCCTCGCCGCTCGCGAACGAGACGACCCTGACGGAGGAGCCGACGGAAGAGTGGCCGCTCGAGGTCACGTCGACGCAGACGCCGACGCTCTTTCCCCGGAGGACCCTGACGGCGGCGCCCGTCAACAACTCATCGGCGGCGCTGGCGCCGGCGGGCTCGTCGCTCCTCGGCGACGCCGGGATATTCCTGGTCGCGGCGATCGTCGGTGTGGCTCTCGTCGCGCTCGGCGTGGTCTTCCTGCGACGGAACCGGGACGACTGGCTCTGAACCCCTTTTTTCCGCTCCTACTTCGAGGTGATCGATCCAGCGACCGCAGCGGTCAGCCGGCCTCATGCGGTGCCGTCCACCGGTTCGTCACGGGATCGCCGTGTTTGGGGGTATCTCTGCTTCCCCTTGCTTCGCCAGGACGCAACATACACGGTTAACCATCCTGCCCGTGAACGCGATCAACCTCCGTCTCCCTTTACATATTCCTCAGGTATTGCAATATTAAATTGAAATGAAAAATTTAAATAATTTTGACCCTTTTGACCTCATCAATTGGACCGAGATCATTCTGATACCGCGGAGCGTGAGCGCGGGTACTGGTCGTTCAGCACGGATCGAATGATATGGAAGTGAGAAAAATATAAATATAAACAACTCTCAATGTTGGTCGGCCCTTACAAGGACGTCATTAGTCTTACAAGGGCACGATTGAAACTGATTGGGTCCCCATAACGCAGTACGGGGGGTCGCCGATCGGATTACGAGGTGAATGTCGTATGAAAAAAAGTTCTCTTAGGAATCGCAGTGCTCGTCGCCCTGGCACTGTTCGCCGTCCCGGCGCTGGCTGCGCCGCCCCTGCATAAGGTGACCTACGGCGGGTGGGGCGTCACCGGAAACCAGCCGTTCGCTACCGATGATGTCATTGGCAGCACCGTACACTTCGCCGGGCAGGCACAGCAGGCCGCCGATGGAACCTGGACGGGCCAGGGCACGTTCATGGACAAGGACTATGTTGGCGGCACGGTGAAGGGACACCTGGTCGTCGACGCGGGCACGTTCATCAGTCCGAGCCTGATCCAGCTCCGTGGCATCGCGGACTTCAGTGTCGACAACGTTAAGATCGGCGAGTGGGATTTCGTGCTCTGGCTCGAACAAGACGGGGATTACCAGACGTACGAGCTCGACGTCATTGGCGGTCCCAGGTGGTGGGTCTCCGGGATCAACGCGATCAACGGCGGTCCTGTCAGGATCACCTGAACAACCCCCTTTTTTCCATTTCCGCCGATATCACATCCTTTCCCCGTGCAGAACCTGGGGAGTTCTCGACGTCTCTCCGGTCAACGCCTCACCGGTAACCGGACGGGATCCGCCCTTGCGGTCTATGCGAATCGCGTGAAAACGAGAAGAGAAGAAGTATGGATGGGCTACTCGAGCCGTGGCGCCGCGATCTCGGCCTGGGCGATCTTCTCGATCAGCCCCTCGAGCACCGCCTCGCGCATCCCCTCGACGAACTTGATCGAGCCGACCACCAGGTGCCCGCCGCCGGAGACGCCGCCGCCGGCGATCTCGGTCCGGAGCTCCCGGACCATGCGGGGAATGTTCATCAGCACACCGCGCGAGCGGAGCACCGCGAAGTCGGGCCCGAAGCCAATCGTGACCACCGGGCCGGGGTTGGCCCTGCAGAGCCGGTCGTGGACCTCGCCCGAGGTCTTGCCCGGCGGCGGGAACGTGAACTTGTGGGCGTGGATCTCCACGTCGAGCAGGAAGAGCCGCGCGCCGTTCTCGAGGGTGCGCTCCTGCACGTGGGGCATGGTCGCCTCGAGCTGGTCCGCGATCATCTGGTTCGCGCCCTCGACCAGGAGCGAGACGTACCGCTCATGCCGCTCGTGGTCGGGCCCGAGGTCCAGGATCTCTTTCACGAGCTCGCGGCCGTCGTTGAACCGGAGCCAGAACTGCTCGTAGTCGAGCGCGAGGGCTATGGCCTTGCACTCGTCCTCGGTGTAGCGGTCGGCCACGAGGTCGAGGTACCGCTGCCGCTCGGGCGCCTCGGACCGGTCGCCCACGGCCGCGACGGCCGGCAGGTGACGGATGGCGTCCTCCACGGCCGGGTTGATCAGCCGCGCGATCTCCGTGCCGAGCATGCCGGCCGTGATCCCGTAGTCGCCGCCGACGTGGTACGGGTTGACATGGGCCTCGAGGTACTGGTCGATCACCGCGTCGGGGTGGTGGTGGTCGACCACGACGAGCGAGAGGCCGAAGACCTTCGCCTGCTTCATGGCCGGCTCGTCCTCCTCGGTCGAGCCGTTGTCGGTCAGGAGGATGAGCGGCATCTTCTGGCCGTACCGGTCCAGGTCCTTGGTCGCGAAGTCCAGGTCGCGGGTGATGTCCTCGATCTCGTAGAACGGTGCCTTCGACGGCGCGCGCTTGAAGAGGAAGTAGTCGGCGTCGAAGTCACCGCCCGACTCGCGGATCAGGGAGACCACGGCCTGCTCTATCGCGACGGCCGAGCAGATGCCGTCCGCGTCCGCGTGGTGGCGGAGCAGGATCGGCTGCGAGACGAAGACTGCTTTTCGGATCGCCTTGGCCACGGCGCGCATCTGCGGCCGGAGCAGGGACATGACCTCGCTCTCGACCAGGAGCGGGAGCTCCGAGGGCTCGGCCCGCCGGTCGAGGGCCTCCTCGATCCGGCGCCGAACCTCGTCGGCCTCCTCGCCCTCGAGGACGACGAGCGACGCGACCTCGACCTGGACCTGCGAGTTCCGCTGCATCGCCTGGCCGTAGATCTGAACGATGTCCCCGGGGTTCGCCTCGGGGTACGCCCGGACGCCGGCCTCGACGAAGGCCGCCGCGTTCTCGGTCCCCGTCTCGTCGACGAGCGTGAAGATGGTGGGGCCGCTGGTCTGCTTGACCTGGGCGACCTCTCCGACGACGGTGACCGTCCGGCCAATCCGGCTGCCGAGGTCGGCGAGCCTGGTCGTGCTGACCTTCTTCTGCACGGTCTGCTCCTCGTACGACGGCAGGATCACCTCCTCGAGGTCGATGTTCCCGTTCGGGCGGATCTGCTTGACGCGGACCAGGATCTCGTCGCCCTCTTCATGGCGGGTGCGGACGTTGGTCTTGTGGACGAGCCCCTTGAGCCGGTCGGTGAGCTGGACGAAGGTGCCGAAGGTGGCGAACCCCTGGACGCGCCCCACGTAGATGGTCCCAACCTCGACATCCGAGGAGTCGCAGGCCGGGCTGAGGCGGTAGACGGTGACGTTTGTTGGACTCATATCGATCGTTTCCGTGACTATTGTCGTGTATGCGTTATGCGCGGTTGATCACGATTGGACGGCTCGCTATTTAGATGCCGCAGAATCGGTGAAAGCAGGTTTGGACGCGCCGGACGACGCCGGGTCGAGAAAAAAGTATTCAGGCCGTGGATCGCTGCTCGATGGTGATCCGCGAGGGCGACGGGAGCTTGTACCCGCCGCGGCGGACGGCGTCCTTCGCACGGTCGATGTTCTGCGGCGTGGTGTACACCGTGAAGATCTTCTGGTTCGGCGCGACACGGGCGGCCGTGCCGACGGCCTTGCCGAAGGCGAGGCGCATCCCCTCCGAGACACGGTCCGCGCCGGCGCCGGTGGCCTGCTTGTTCTCGCGGAGGACGTGGTGGGGGAAGGTCCTGATCTTCAGGTGGAAGTTCTGCCGGCCGAGGTCGGCCATCAGCTTCCGGTTGATCGAGATGCGGGCGGACTCGAGCGCCGTGTGGCGGATCTGGCACGCCTCCTCGACGACGAGCGAGATCTCGACAGGGAAGTCTGCCGAGAGGTTGCCCATCTCGAACTGGACGATCTTCGAGCCCGGAACCCCTCCCATGTATTCGCGTCGCGTGTATGCCTTCTTGTTGATGTTCCTGTACATCTTGCCGGGTTTTCTGACCATGACGTAAACTCCTCGTAAACTACCGTGCTTTATAAAATCGTGAGCGGGAGTATTAAACCCTCGCCTCAGTCGGCGGGCCGATCCTCGTTGATCAGGCCGAGGACGTGCCGCCGGATCGTCGCGCACGCCTCGCAGGTCCGGTCCCGGGGGCGGGGGTCGCAGACCTCGATGACCTCCCGGACCGTGCCCGGACGGGCCGAGAGCACCACGATCCGATCGGCGAGGAAGACCGCCTCGTCGACCGAGTGGGTGACGAAGAGCACGGTCTTCCTGGTCCTGGCCCAGATCTCCAGGAGCTCGAGCTGCATCGCGTTTCTCGTCTGGGCGTCAAGCGCACCGAAGGGCTCGTCCATCAGCACCACGGCCGGGTCCGTCGCCAAGGCCCGGGCGACGGCGACCCGCTGCCGCATGCCGCCCGAGAGCTCGTATGGGAAGGCGTCCGCGAAGGCGGAGAGGCCGACGAGATCCAGGTACTCCCGTGCGCGCTCGAGCCGCTCCGCCTTCCCTGTGCCAGCCAGCTCCAGCCCAAATGCGACGTTCTCGATGACGCGGCGCCAGGGATAGAGCGAGTAGTCCTGGAAGATCATGCCGAGGCGCGGCGTCGGGCCCGTGACGGGCACGCCGTCGACCCGGACCTCTCCCGCGGTGGGGGCCTCGAGCCCGGCGATGATCCGGAGCAGCGTGGTCTTGCCGCACCCCGACGGCCCGAGGATGCAGACGAACTCCCCCTCGGGGACCTCGAGGGAGATCTCGCGGAGGGCCTCCACTCCCTCCCCGTGGTCCGCCGGGTACCGCTTCGAGACGCGGTCGACCTCGAGTTTCATCGCTCGAGCTCCCGCCAGCGGAACCGGCGCTCCTCGACCTGCCGGAGGGCAACGTCGATCCCGAGGCCGATGATCCCGATCACGATCATCCCGGCGATGATCACCTGGACCTGGCTGAAGTTGTACGCGTATAGGATCAAGTAGCCGAGGCCGGCGTTCGTGCCCGGCATCATCTCGGCCGCGACCAGGCACATCCAGGCGATCCCGAAGCCGACCCGCAGGCCGGTCCAGATCGTCGGGAGCGCGCCGGGGAGGATGACCCGTGCGAGGAGTTGGCGCTCGGTCGCCCCCAGGGTCATGGCCGCCTCGACCCAGGTCCGCTTCACGGACCGGACGCCGTCGAGGGTGTTGAGCAGCACCGGGAAGAAGGCCCCGAGCGCGATGATGAAGACCATCGAGGCGAGGCCGATCCGGAACCAGGCGAGCGCGAGCGGTACCCAGGCCAGCGGGGGGATGGGCCTGAAGATCTGAATGAGCGGGTCCACGAGCTCGGCGAACCGCTGCCACCGCCCCATGGCGATCCCGAGCGGGATCGCGACCAGCGCGCCCGCGATGAAGCCGAGCATGACCCGCTGGAGCGAGACGGCCGCGTTCTCGACGAGGGAACCGGTGCCGAGGATCGAGGTGAACGGCGATGCGAGCACGCCCGCGACGGACTCGAGCGTGGGCAGGATGAACGGGTTGTCGATCGCGATCGCCGCGATCTCCCAGGCGACCAGAAAGAGGACGGGCAGGACCGCCCAGCGGAGGCTCCCGATACCGATGCGGTTGCGTAGCCCCTGGCCGGTCCTCTCCATTCTCCTCCCTTATCGCTCAGTGATCGCGAAGCCCGAGTCCTGGAGCGCGTAGCGAAGCATCACGTCCTGGATCGAGCCTTTCTGCGGCGCGGCGATCGTCAGCGGCCTGCCCGCGGACGACCGTTCCTCGGCCCAGTCGGCGAAGGACGCCCAGTTCGTGGCGGGCGAGCCGGCGGTCGCGACCAGCCCCGATCCCTCGTTATTGAGTGGGTGGAGAATCTTAATAGGGGTTCCTCTGTCGATCGCGGCGATCGCGGGCGGCACCCCGGCAAACGTCATCTGGACGCTGTTGGTGGCGGCCAGCTGCATCAGCTCGGGGCCGGCGTTCGCGGCGATCAACCGCACCTCCGCGACGGTCTCGCCGTTGACGACCAGGTCGCAGACATCGGGCGACGACGCGGACGCGTCGCGGGGCACGAGGGCGATGCCGTAGGTGTCGGCCATGTACTGGGCCCGCTTGATCCCCACGAGGAGCGCTGCCGAGTGCATGTCGGCCTTGAGGTAGCCGAGCGTCAGGGGGGTCGCTCGTCGTGCCGGCGTGACGAACTGGCCGGACGCGACCTGCTGCGACGCGGCCCGGTACGGCCCGAGGTCGAAGAGGATGGCGTCCATCTCCTCGCTGCTCGCGTTGGCGAGCCGCCCGGAGATGAGCCCGAGTTCCTTCTGGGCGGCCACGAACTCCTTGGTGTCGTTGGTCCAGTCGGCTGTGGGCTCGTTCGTGTACACGACCGTCGGGATCGCGTCCTGCATCACGCCCACCGATCCGACCGAGACGTTGCCGTACGTGAAGTTGGACCGGCCGACGAACCAGTCCGCGAGGATGTCGGCGGCCTCGTCGGGGTTGTCCGCGATGTAGTCACTGCCGAGCTGGACCAGGGCGGAGATCGCGTGCACGACACCGGGGTCCGAGGCCAGGAGGTCCTCTCGCGCCGAGAGGGCGCAGCACGGGTGGTTCTCCCACATCCCAGCGGGCGGCAGGTCCCCGGACTGCTCGACGAGCTGGGCGATCTCCGACTCGGTTGCGATCGAGACGAAGGGCTGCCAGGCGATGTACCCATCGACCTGCCCGGTCGCGAGCAGGTTCGGCATCGGCCCGACTCCCTGGCTGTACAGGACGTTGACCGAGGTGTTGCTGGTCTGTCCTCCGTCCGGCGTCGTGCAGCCAGCCGCGAGGAGGGCCACGACGACGAGCGCCAGGACGGTCACCAGTCTCCGTGTGTTCATGGGCGAACGATGCGCAAGCCATGAAGATATACATATTCCCGGCGGCATGGTAATTTCTCGTTCTCGACCAGTTCGAGGGCCTGGATTTCTCCAACTGTACACGGCAACGGGCCGCGATGTCCACGAACCGTAGTCCGCCGGCGCGGTCGTCCCACCGCTGGCCGCGCCGGGGCCACCGGTTTCGCCGACACCCTCATGTCTCCCGCCGCCGACCCAGTAGGGGATCGCATGGCAAGGGACGTGGTGCGGGGCGGTCGCCTCGAAGGGGAACGGACGGAGGACGTGGCGCGGCTGCTCTCGGCGGTCGGCGCGGACCGGTGGATCGCCGGGGCCGACCTGCTCGTGGACCTGGCGCACGTCTCGATGCTCTCTCGCCAGGGGATCGTCGACGCCCCGTCGGCGAAAGCCCTCCTCGGGGGGCTCCTCGCCTTTCGCGATAACGGCCTTCCCGCGGCGGTCTTCGACCCCGCGTACGAGGACGTCCACGCCGGGATCGAGGGCGAGCTGACGGCCGTGATCGGCGACGAGGCCGGCGGACGGCTCCACGTCGGGCGTTCCCGGAACGACGAGGTGGCCACCTGCCTCCGCCTCCGGCTCCGTGACGACCTCGCCGCGCTCGCCGGCGAGGTCTGCGAGCTCCGGGGCGCGCTGCTGCGGGCCGCCTCGGCCCACATGGAGACAATGATGCCGGGCTTCACCCACCTCCAGCCGGCCCAGCCGACCACGCTCGCCCACCACCTGCTGGCCCACGCTGCAGCCCTCGAGCGCGATACGGCCCGCCTCCTGGACTGCTACGCCCGGACGAACCGGTCGCCGCTCGGCGCCGCGGCCTTCGCCGGGACGGGGTACCCCGTCGACCGGGAATGGACCGCGGCTCGGCTCGGCTTCTCGGGCATCGTCGAGAACACCATGGACGCGGTCTCGTCGCGCGACTTCGCCCTCGAGGCGCTCTCGGCCGCCTCCATCCTGATGGTCTCGGCGAGCCGGCTCGCGGACGAGCTCGTGCTCTGGTCCTCGCCCCTCGCCGGGTTCGTGGTCCTGGACGACGGGTACAGCTCGACCTCGTCGATCATGCCGCAGAAGAAGAACCCCGACACCATGGAGCTCGTCCGCGCGAAGGCCGCCACCGTCGCCGGCGCGCTCTCGGCGGCGCTCGGGATCGTGAAAGGGCTGCCGCAGGCGTACAACCGCGACCTGCAGGAGCTGAGCCCGCACCTGGTGCGAGGCGTCGAGGAGACTCGGGTCTCGATCCGGGTCCTGGCGGGTGCGGTCGGAACGGCACGGTTCGAGCCCGAGATCATGGCGGCGGCGGCGGCACTGGGCGGGTCGACCGCCACCGAGCTCGCGGACACGCTCGTTCGCGAGTTCGACCTCCCCTTCCGCACGGCGCACCGCGTGGTCGCACGTGCCGTCCGCGACGGCCGGCTCGACCGTGACGGGCTCGAGCGGGGGGCCCGCGAGACTGCAGGTCTTTCGCTCGCCGAACGGGGGCTCGACCAGGCCCGCATCGACCGCGCCCTCGACCCGCTCGAGTCGGTCCGGGTCCGCACGCTCCCCGGCGGCCCGGCGCCCGGGGCGGTCCGGGAGCAGCTGGCGGACATGTCGGCGCGCCTCGACCGCGACCGGGCGTTCGTCGAGCGGGAGCAGCAGCGGGTCGAGGCCGCGATCGAGGGACTCGTCGCGGCGGCCCGGGAGGCGGCACGATGACCGCACCGAAACAGGGCGACCGCGTCGCCTGCGCCGTCGGCCCGACGAGGCTCGTCGGCACGTTCATCACGGACCGCGCGGGGATGCGCGTGGTCAAGCTCGACAGCGGCTACAACATCGGCGTCGACCCGGCGCGGGTCGACCTCCTCGAGCGGGCCGCACCCGCGCCCGCCCCGGCGGTCGAGGCCGAGCAGGACCCGTCGTTGCCCGAGCTGGCCATCGTCTCGACCGGCGGGACCATCGCGAGCCGGATCGACTACCGCGCCGGGGCCGTGACCAGCCAGTTCACGGCCACCGACATCCTGCGGGCCATCCCGGGCCTGGGCGAGATCGCCCGGTTCCGGACCGAGGTGCTCGCGACGATCCTCTCCGAGAACATGACCCCGTCCCTCTGGCAGGAGCTCGCGCGCGCCGTCCATGGCGCCATCGCCGACGGCGTGGCCGGGGTGATCGTGACCCATGGCACGGATACCATGTCCTACTCGGCCGCGGCCCTCGCGTTCATGCTCTCGACCCCGGTGCCGGTGGTCTTCGTCGGCTCGCAGCGGTCGGCCGACCGGCCCAGCTCCGACAACGTGATGAACGGGATCTGTGCCGCGTCCGCCGCCGTGGCCGACCTCGGCGAGGTCGTGGTCGTGATGCACGAGGGGCCGTCCGACGACCGGTGCTCCGTCCACCGGGCGACCCACGTCCGGAAGCTACACACCTCGCGCCGCGACGCGTTCCGCTCGGTCAACGGCACCCCGATCGGGACCGTCGCCTACCCGTCGCGGGAGGTCGCGCTCGGAACGGGCGCCGTCCGGCGTGGCGACCGTCCGCTCGCGCTCGACGATCGGCTCGAGCCACGCTGCGGCCTCCTCCAGTTCTACCCCGGGATGGACCCGGGCCTGGTCGACGCCTTCGCCGGTTACGCGGGGCTCGTGGTGGCCGGCACGGGGCTCGGGCACGTCTCGACGCCGTGCATCGAGCGCCTGGGGGCGCTCGTCGCGGACGGCACCACGGTCGTCATGACCTCGCAGTGCCTGCACGGCCGGGTCTGCGACCGGGTCTACGACACGGGACGCGACCTGCTCGCCTGCGGCGTCCTCGAGGGGGCAACCATGCTCCCCGAGGTCGCGCTCGTGAAGCTGATGTGCGTGCTCGGACGGACCCGCGACCCCGACGAGGTCGCGCGGCTGATGCAGGCCGATCTCGCCGGCGAGGTGCTCGGGAGGACGCCCCATGAACTCTGAACCGAACTCCGGGGTGGACTACGAGGCGCTCGGGCTCGTCTCGGGGATCGAGATCCACCAGCAGCTCGACACCGCGACCAAGCTCTTCTGCGGCTGCCCCACGGGCGTCCGGCGGGTCGAGGAGCACGACGGCGAGTTCTCCCGGTACCTCCGGGCGACCGCGTCCGAGCTCGGCGAGATCGACCGCGCGGCCGAGGAGGAGATGAAGCAGGTCCGCCGGTTCCGGTACCTCGCCTATGACACGACCTGCCTGGTCGAGAACGATGACGAGCCCCCGTCGCCGCTGAACGAGGAGGCGCTCGGGATCGCGCTCGAGGTCGCCCGGGCCTTCGGCATGACCCCGATCGAGCAGGTCCACGTGATGCGCAAGCTCGTGATCGACGGCTCGAACACCTCGGGGTTCCAGCGGACCGCGCTCGTCGCGGTCGGCGGGACCCTGCCGAACGGCGGCGGGATCGAGTCGATCTGCCTTGAGGAGGAGGCGGCCCAGCGGGTCGAGGACGCCTGCTTCTCCCTCGACCGGCTCGGTATCCCGCTGGTCGAGATCACGACCGCGCCCTGTCTCCGCACCCCGGAGGAAGTCCGCGATACGGCTGCCTACATCGGGATGGTCCTCCGCTCGACAGGCCGTGTCAAGCGCGGGCTCGGGACGATCCGCCAGGACCTGAACGTCTCGATCCGGGACGGGGCGCGGGTCGAGATCAAGGGCGTCCAGGAGCTCGACCTGATCGACGAGGTGGTCCGGCGCGAGGTCGCGCGGCAGCGGGGCCTCCTCTCTATCCGCGACGAACTGCGTGCGCGGCAGGCCACGGTCGAGGACGAACCCGTCGACGTGACCCGCCTCTTCGCGTCGACGAAGTCGTCGGTGCTGAAGAAGGCGCCGTCCGTGTTGGCTGTCCTGCTTCGCGGGTTCGCCGGGCTCGTCGGGCGCGAGATCCAGCCGGGCCGCAGGCTCGGCTCCGAGCTCTCGGACTACGCGAAAAAGTGCGGCGTGGGTGGCATCTTCCACACGGACGAGCTCCCGGCCTACGGCGTGACGGTCGACGAGGTCGCCGCGCTTCGCAAGGAGGTGGGCGCGGCCGACGCGGACTGCGTGATTCTGATCGGGGCCCCGCGCCGCATGGCCGTCTGCGCCGCGCGGCAGGCGGCACGCCGGGCGCGCCTTGCGCTGGAAGGCGTGCCCGAGGAGACGCGGCGCATGCTCGAGGGTGGCTCGACCGCGTACATGCGCCCGCTCCCGGGCGCGGCCCGGATGTACCCCGAGACCGACGTCCTGCCCGTGGCGATCACGCCCGAGCGGTGGGACTCGGTCAGGGCGCCCGAGCTCCTCACCGAGCGGGAGCGACGGTATGCCACCGGGCACGGCCTCTCGGCCGAGATGGCACACCAGCTCGCCTGGTCCGAGCAGCTCCCCCTCTTCGACGCGGCGGTGGCCCGCGGCGTCCCGCCCCAGCTCGCCGCCCGGACGGTCCTCGCGACGCTCAAGGAGCTCTCGCGCGACGGCGTGGACGTCGCCGGTATCCGCGCCGACGAGGTGGTGGGGGTGCTCGAGGCGGTCGGCGACGGGCGGGCCGCGAAGGAGGCTGTCCCGGATCTCCTCCGCGTCGTCGCGGAAGGCGCGTCCGTCGAGGAAGCCCTCGAGCGGTGCGCGCCCGCCGTCGAGGCGGACGAGCTCGCGGGCATCGTCCAGCGGATCGTGACCGAGCGCGCCGACTTCGTCCGCGAACGGGGCCCCGGCGCTCTCGGCCCCCTGATGGGGGTCGTGATGGCGGAGGTCCGCGGCTCGGCCGACGGGAAGGCTGTCGCGGCCCTCCTCAGGGACGCGATCGCGGCCGTGCTGCGATGACGGTATATTTAACACGTGCCCCCCCCAATAGATAAAGGAGTTCGATTCATGGGCAAGACAGGAACGACCCAGTGGGTCCAGATCAAGGGGGCCAAGGGCCAGATGCGGCTCGTCCCGGGCAAGGAGGGGGGCCTCAAGAAGCCCGGCCCGAACCAGCGGTACAAGGCCGGCATCACCCTCAAGAAGCTCGAGGCCATCTCCGAGGCCAACAGCCGTGGCCCCCGTCGCCGCGGCGGACGCGGCGGGCGCGGCGGGCGCGGAGGACGGCCCGGCGACACGGTGGAGAAGCTGACTCGTCAGCGCGTCATGCGGGCGAAGACCTCGATCGTCGGCGCCAAGCAGCGCTCCGGCCGGTAACCAACCTTTTTTACCGATCGCGGCATTCCTGCTAGGCATGGACGTAAAGACAGCCCTCGAAGCGTACAAGCAGGCCGAGCACCTCAAGACCTCGCTGATCATGGTCTCGCAGCTCCTCGCCACGGTACCGTCCTACCCCGAGAGCGAGCGGCCGGGTGCGGGGCGCGTGCTCGTGACCGTCCTCGAGGTCGTCCGTGGTGACGCCCAGCGGGCTGCGCAGGCCACCTCCGAGCAGCCCTTCCAGCGCGCGGCCGAGAACCTCTCGGAGGCGATCAGCCTCGTCGAGAGCCGGTCATTCGAGCAGGCGGCCGAGCGAGTCGGCATGGCCATCTCGCACGTGACGACCCCGGCCCAGGGAGCGTGGGAGCAGCTCGCCGCACATGGATTCGTCTGAGTTCCTCGGCTTCCTCTCCGACCGGGCCTCGATCCGCTCTTATCGCGACGAACCACCGGACGAGCAGGTCCTGGCCTACATCCTCGCGTGCGCCTCGACGGCGCCGAGCGCCGGCAACCAGGAGTCGTGGGACGTCGTGATCGTGCGCGAACCCGGGCAGCGGGCAGCGCTGGCCGAGGCCGCGCTCGACCAGCCCCACGTGCGCGAGGCGCCGGTCGTCCTGGTGGTCGCGGCCAACTACGTCAGGGCGATGTCGCGGTACGGCGACCGCGGGATCCTCTACGCCCTCTGCGACGCCTCGATCGCCGCGACATACATGATGCTCGCGGCCCACGCGCTCGGTCTCGCCTCCTGCTGGACCGGCGCGTTCGACGACGAGGAGGTCCGTGCCGTGCTCGGGATGCCGGCGCATATTCGGCCGATCTCGCTCCTCACGGTCGGGCCGGGAGAGCAGACCACCGGCATGACTCCGCGTCTCCCGATCGAGGAGCACGTCCACATCGATTCATGGTGACGAATGACAGACTACCTGGTGTCCATGGAGTCGGCCTGGATCGTACGCGACGCCCGGTCGCTCGACGACGCGATCGGGATCGCGATCGGCGAGGCCGGAAAGAGGCTGAACCCGGCGGCGAAGTACGTCGAGATCGAGTCCGGGCTGATGGCCTGCCCGTACTGCGAGGAGTCGCTTGCCTGCGCCCTCATCGTCGCGAACACGGGCCTCGTCGGTCTCCTCCTCGAGATGAAGGTCTTCCGGGCCGAGTCCGAGGAGCACGCGCGGCGGATCGCCACCTCGGTCGTCGGCCGGGCCCTCGGCGACGTCCCCCTCAAGGTCAACGAGGTGACGCCGATCGCCGGGAAGCAACCTGCGGATGCCGCGCAAAGCCGCCCCGGCGGGCGCAGGGCCGGAAAGCGGTGAGCCGATGATCACGGTCGTCGGGCACACGGCCATCGACCACATCAGCCGCGTCACCGCGCTGCCCGGCCCGAACGGCTCGACCTCGGTCACCGAGCGCCGCATCTTCTTCGGCGGCGGCGCCGCGAACATCGCCGCGGGGATCGCACGCCTCGGCGGCGAGGCCGAGCTCCTCTCGGCCGTCGGCGGCGACTTCGACGACTCCCCCTACGACCGGTGGCTCGACAGCCTGGGCGTCTCAAAGCGGTTCTACCGCGTCGCGGAGGCGAACACCGCGACCGCGTTCATGTTCACGGACGGGGCCGGGGACCAGATGACCTTCTTCGAGTGGGGGGCCTCGGTCGCGTTCTCGCGCGAGGACCCCCCGGCCCTCGACTTCGTCCACATGGCGACGGCCGACCCGCGCTTCAACCGGCTGGTGGCCGAGCGCGCGCATTTTGCCTCGTTCGACCCGGGCCAGGACCTCCACCGGTACTCCGCCGACGACCTGGACGCGATCCTCGACCACGTGGACATCCTCTTCGCGAACCATCACGAGGTGGCGGGGATGTGCCGGACGCTGGGGGTCTCGCGCGCGGATCTGATCGCCCGCGTCCCCGTCGCGGTCTTCACGGAGGGAGCGGCGGGCTCCTGCCTCGCGGCCGGCGGCACGGAGGTCCGCGTCCCCGCACTCCCCGTCCGGATGGCGGATCCCACCGGCGCCGGCGACGCCTACCGCGCCGGGTTCCTGACTGCTCACCGGCGCGGCTACCCGCTGGAGGACTGTGCGCGCATCGGGACCGTGACCGCCTCGTTCGCGGTCGAGGCGGCGGGGTGCCAGACCAGCCTTCCGGACTGGGAGGCGATGCGCGACCGATACGTGCGCCACTTCGGTACGCTTATCCCACCTCCGGCGTGATACTTTTCTGGAAAGTTCCGATGGTCTACGCCGCGCTCTCGTCGGGGGGCAAGGACTCGGTCCTCGCCTGCCAGAAAGCCCTCGATGCCGGGCTCGAGGTCCGGTACCTCGTCACCGTGCGGCCGGCCGACCCCGACTCCTACATGTTCCACTCCTCCAACCTGGACGCGGTCGCCGCGATCGCCGACGCGGCGGGAATGGCGTACGTCGAGGTCGCGAGCAACGGGGAGAAGGAGGCCGAGCTGGCCGACCTCGAGGCCGGTCTCGCCGAGCTCCCCGTGGAGGGGTTCGTGACCGGCGCCGTGGCCTCGACATACCAGCGCGACCGGCTGGCCGGGATCGCGGACCGCCTCGACCTCGAGCTCGTGGCCCCACTCTGGGGCATGGACCCGGGAGCTCTCCTTGCCGAGATCGCCGCAAGGTTCGACGCGATCATCGTGGTGACCGCTGCCGACGGCCTCGACGAGACCTTCCTCGGCTGTCACTTCGACGCCGCGCTGATCAGACGGCTGGAGCGGGTGGCGGCCGTCCACCGCATCCACCTCGCGGGCGAGGGCGGGGAGTATGAGTCCCTCGCCCTCGATGCCCCGTTCTACCGCCGCCCCGTGACCTACGCGTCGGCCGAGGTTCGCACGAGCCCGGGGCGGAGCGAGCTCGTCCTGCGGGGCTTCGCCTGATGGAGGACCCGGCCGACGTCCGGCTCGCCAACCTCGCGCGGTTTGTCTTCTCGGCGCCGTCCTGGCGCCGCTCGATGATCATCGCCGTGATCCTCGGGTTCGCGGTCGACCTCGGGCTCACGCAGTACGACACGCCGGCGCGGTTCTTCGGGACCCTCGCCTTCACCCTGCCCACGCTGGCCGCGTTCGCCCTCACCCGGCCGATGGTCGTAATCCTGGACCGGCCGCTGACCTGGAACCGCTCGGCGCTCCTCGCGGCCGCGTCGATGATCTTCATGGTCCTGATCACGATGCCGGCCGTGCTCCTGGCGCGGGACCTCGTGCCGCTCGTGTACGCCACCGCGATCGGGTTCGCCTTCGGCCTCCGCCTCCTCGTGCTGGTCGCGGTCTCGGACTACCGGGTCCTGCACATGGTCGCGCCGGCCTCGGTCCAGCCCGTGGCGGGGGTGGTGGTCGGGACGCTCCTCTTCGGCTCGAGCTTCGCCCCCCTCTCGGTCCTGCTGATGGGCGTCTTCCTGCTCGGCTTCTCGGTCCTGATCTGGCTGATCGAACGGCCGCTCGACCGGGCCTTCGGGATCCGGGGTCTCTCGTTCCTCAACGCGTTCATCGCCCACCTGACGGACGGCTCGCGGGCGATGGAGGAGTTCTTTCGGGAGATCGGCGAGTCCGTGACCGTGCCGCAGACGAGCTTCTTCTTCCAGCGCGAAGGCCGGCCGGGCCTGGTCTTCACCATCCCGAACGTCCACCCGGGGCCGATGGGCGAGATCGGGGGCGGTAACATCCCCGTCCGGTTCGCGGCCGAGTTCGAGGAGTCGGTGATGGTCCCGCACGGGTGCGCGACCCACGACTTCAACCTGGTGAGCGAGGACGAGATCCGGACCCTGGTCAACGGGGTCCAGGCGACGAAGCCCGGGCTCGCCTTCGAGCCGGCCGCGTCCCGGGCCGTGCGGTGCGAGTCGTTCTCTGTCTCGTTGCTCTGCCAGCGCTTCGGCGACGCCCTGCTCGTGGTGGCGACGCGGTCGCCCCGGACGACCGAGGACCTGGACTTCTCCTTCGCCACGACCTTCGAGGCGGAGGGGCGGCGGCGGTTCTCGCGCCTCGGGTTCGTGGACGCGCACAACTGCATGGACGAGTTCTCGGGCCCGATCCTGCCGGGGACGCCCGTGGGCGCGGAGTACCTCCGGGGGGTGCGGGCGGCGGTGGACACGATGCCGTCCGAGCCGCTGGGCACGTTCTCGATCGGGTACGACCGCAAGCCGGCGCCGTTCTCGCGGGAGCAGGGGTTCGGCGATCTCGGGGTCCAGGTGCTGGTGGTCGAGGCCGGCGGCCAGCGAACGGCCTACGTCCTGATCGACGGGAACAACATGGTCCGCGGGGTGCGGGAGGCACTGGTCGCGCGCTGCCTCGCGCTGGTCGACGAGGTGGAGATCATGACCACGGACTCGCATGTGGTCAACACGGTCACGGGGAACAACCCCGTCGGGATGAAGGTGCCGGTCGACGAGATCGCGCCCGTCCTCGAACGGGCGCTCCGGGCGGCGCTGGCCGACCTCGCGCCGGCGGCCGTCGCGTCGTCGACGGCATGGTGCGAGGGGGTGGTGGTCTTCGGCTCGACACGGATCACGCAGCTCGCGTCGACGGTGAACGCGATGCTGGTCTTCGTGGCTCCGCTCTCGCTCGCCATCCTCCTGCTCGCGTTCATCCTCTCGTTCGTGACGTACCTGGTGCTGCTGTAAGGGAGGATCATCCCCGGGCAGCATGGCAGATGAACCTGATACGGTGATGCAAGTCTGCTCGTATCGAGCCCTTAACCGGTTGAGGTCTCCTCGATGCCGGAACGATTTTTGGCATCACGGTCAGAACTACCAGTAAGACCCCTAAATCGTAGCTGCTGACTGCTTACCTGGACCCGTCTGTCTATGTGGGCTTGTCTTAGGGTTTTACGGTTCTGGTTCGGTTGTAGCATTACCTCAACCTTTCTTGGACTGAGAAAGAGATAGCGGGTATAGGGAACAGGGGAAGGGATGGTGTAAATAACCCGTCTTCCTTCTCTCTGCTCCGTTTATTCTGCAAAGATAAAAGGAAGATGCTGTGAAAATTTTTTCGATATTGAGGCAGAATAATTCCATCCGATAAATTTCAGTTATATCCGCTAAAGGTAAAGAAACACTTTTACTTGAGATACACGCAATCAACAGTTGTGGGGGAGTTAAACAAATGGTAGACCTACCGGGAACGGATCAACTTCGCGGCGCATTGGGCAGAGTTTCGAATGAGGAACAAGATCCTACGGTTGTTGCTAAGGTTCATAAAAAAGTATCTGAAATCCTCTCTGCCGGTGAAGATGTACTCTACATTGCAGTACAAAACAAACTGGGTTTGAACCTCGCTCCTGAATGCGTAGTTCTCACTAACAAGCGGTTTATTAAATACAAACCGTCGATGCTTGGCGGGGTTGAGTTCGAGGATTATATCTGGCGCGATCTGAGCGATGCTCATGTTAAGGAGGGAATAAGAAGCGCCAGTCTCTCAATGAAAACCACGGGCGGGCGTAAAGTCTCTGTCGATGATTTACCGAAAGCACAAGCGAGGCGACTCTATGCGGGCGCGCAAAATATGGAGGAGCAGGTGAGGGAAGAGAGAAGACAACGAGAATTAGAAGAGAAGCGCGCTGCTGCGGGGGGCATCATAATGCAGACCGGGATGCCAACACAGCAAGCACCATCGACTCCTGTTAAAGAAGATCCAATGGAGCAACTTACAAAACTCAAGAAGATGCTAGATGCAGGTCTAATCACTCAAGACGAGTTCAACGAGAAAAAGGCGGAAATCCTATCTCGCATGTGATCGGCGATATTTCGATCAAAGAGGAGATAGCAGATATCAAGGAACAGGTAATGGAATGGTGCAAATAACCCATCTCCCTCCTCTCTGCTCCGTTATTCCCGAAAAGACATAAGAGGGGATGTATTGAGCATTGATTCTGCTTAGAACGCATCTATACTCGTCGGAAACCGCTTCTATATATTTACATATTGCAGCAATTTTTTTAAGGCTCAGTAACGATGCATCTGAAACAAGAAGTAACCTTTTTCTTGTGATACCATGAGTCAATATTCTAATGGCGATTCCTGATTTTCAAACGTTAATGCTTCCTCTCTTGGAGATATTAGGCGATCAAGAGGAGCATAAGATCAGGGATGTCTATGCAGCCTTGGGGGATCGGTTTGGACTAACTCAAGATGAGAGAAGTCTCCAGTCACCAAATAGTCACAACATCGTTTTTAACAACCGGGTCGGATGGACAAAAACTCATCTAAAGAAGGCAGGGTTACTTGAAAACCCGTCCCGAGGCAAAGTGAAGATTACTGCGAGAGGGTTGGACGTACTAAGGGAACGACCAAACCGAGTCGATATGAATTATCTCTCTCGATATGACGAATATAACACCTTCAGAACTCGGACAAAGATTGGTGATGAGGATGTGTGTGATAATCGAGATGAGGGCAACACACCTCCGCCTAAATTGACGCCTTTCGAGTTACTGGAAGAGAATTATCGAATTATCAGAGACCAACTCGCAGACGAACTTTTAGAACAAATACAATCCAGTTCTCCTGCTTTCTTCGAGAGATTGGTTGTCGATCTCCTGCTGGCAATGGGTTATGGCGGTTCCAGAAAGGATGCAGGAGAGGCGATCGGTCAGAGTAACGATGAAGGGATTGATGGCATCATCAAGGAAGACAAACTCGGTCTTGATGTGATCTATATCCAAGCGAAGAGATGGCAAAATCCAGTTGGTCGCCAAGAAATTCAGGGGTTTGTTGGGAGCCTTGAGGGGAAGAGAGCGCGTAAGGGAATTTTCATCACCACTTCCCAATTCACCAAAAATGCAAGTGAATATGTAAAATCGATAGAGAAGAAGGTCATCCTGATGGATGGTATTCAGTTAACGCAATTCATGATAGATCATGGCGTTGGTGTAACGGACGTTAACACTTTCACGATTAAGCGTGTTGACTCCGATTATTTTATGGAAGAGTGATCTAGTCATCCACTGTTCTATTTTTTGTCTTCAATTTAACCTCCTTTTCCTGAACCGAGAGTGTACATACTTATATGTACAGACCGGACAATCACGGTGTATGCACCTCGATTCAATCGTTCACTTCAGAAAGTTAGAACCGAAGAAGCGGTATCGATACACTTGGGTGAGATTTGATCGAGGCAAATATTATGATCTGATCGACAAGAAAGCGCGAGTCTATGACATTGGCGGTAACCTGTTGATCGTCCCGATAAGAGACGAGTTTTGTACTTCTGTATCGGAAGAACAAATCTTACACGCTGTGAAAACTGAAATCGAGATGCATATTGGAGTACAAAACCTCGAAGATCAGGAAAATACCCAAATGAATAACCAAACAGACGAACAGACAGTATATCAGCGCGAAGGTATCCAAGCCCGGTCAACGGAGACGGACTTAAGATCCGTTGCTGAAGAGCTTCGCCGGTTCGAATCCGGCCCTTCGCATCACGAGTCGGTATCATGTCGCCGGCCAGCGCCTCTACGAATCCCTCAACGGATAGATGGGTATGCCCTCAGGTCACCCCTCCCCTGACGACCCTGACCCGTGTCCGCCCGTTCCAGCGACACTGCGCGCCTTCGCCCGGGGGCGAGGGGACCGGGCCCGCTTCCCCTCGCCTGTCCCTGGTGCCCCGGTCGACTCGGCTCCACTCCTCTTCCTGAAGGCGAGCCGCCGGCCTTCCGGAGTCAGGAGAAGCTCCGGAGACATGTACCCGTACACCTGTATGAGCCGGGCGATGAGGCCCGTCCACCCCGTCTGGTGGCTCGCCCCGAGGCCTGCACCGGTGTCGCCGTGGAAGTACTCGTAGAAGAGGAGGTGATCACGCCAGTGCACGTCCTCCTGGGACTTTCGTGCGTCGCCGAAGACCGGCCGTCGTCCGTTCTCGTCGGGGAGGAAGATGCGCTCGAGCCGCCTCGCGATCTCCTGGCCCACCTCGAACAGGTTCATCCACGTGCCGGACCCGGTCGGGCACTCGATGGTGAAACTGTTCCCGTAGAACCCGTACAGGTTCATCAAGCTGCGAATGAGCATGTGGTTCATCGGGAACCAGATCGGACCCCGCCAGTTCGAGTTTCCGCCGAACATGGCCGTGGCGGACTCCCCGGGCAGGAACTCGTCCCGACGGAGACCACGGCCGTCCTGGGGAGCGTGGAGCGCAGCCTCGCTTCCCCCCTCCTCCGGGAGGCGAGCGCGATACTGATATCCGACCCGCTCCCGTTCGAACAGATCTTCGCGAACATGGTCCCGAACGGGATCACGTTCCGACGGCCGGACGTGCCGCTCCACGTTCATAACGGTGCGCGCAGGACGGACGGCTTCTGATAGTTCTCGGTCGGGGATGGCGGGATCGGGAGAGAGCCCGAGTGCTTCGACCGGGTCTTCGTGATCGTCCAACGGCTCCACACGAGAGAAACCTATCCCGGCACCGGGATCGGACTCGCGATCCTCAAAAGGATCAGCGACCGGCACGGCGGCATTATCCGGGTCGAAACGACAGCCGGCGAGGGCGCGACCTTCTACTTCACCCTGCAGGCGGGCGCCTCGCCGTTATGGGAGTCGGACCGTACCACGCGAATATCGCTCGTGATCCCGCATCCCGGCGAAACCCATACCGCATCGCGGGAGGGCGATCACATCTTTCGATGGTGCCGAAAAAAAGAGAGGCCGGTTCTTCAGGGGGATCCCGGCTCGTCGTGTCTCAGGAAGTCCGAGGAGGCGGTCTCTTCCCGGACGGTCCCCACGAGGTTGTCCATGATCCGGGGAGCCCGGTCCCGCAGGCCGAACCCGACGATGATCGCGATCGCAGCCCCGAGCCCGAGCCCCACGCCCCAGGCAATCGGCGTGATAAAGACGTAGATGATCGTCAGGTCGATCTTCAGCTGCTGGAGAGCGAGGACGACCAGGACGAAGTAGAGGAACGCCTGAATGACCGTGGTGAGGGGACCCACGAACGAGATGCGCTGGCTCGCACCCAGGTGCCGCAGGAAGTCCGCGAACCAATCGATCGCGATGAACCCGACCACAAGGAGAATGATGAAGATCGCGATGTTCGGAAGGAACGCGATGATCTGCGTCACTAGGGCGGTGAGGAACGCGAGGTTCAGGGCGTTCGCCGCCGCAACGATCGCGATGAGGTAGACGAACCAGCGCACGATGAGATCGAAGAAGGCCACGATCCCCTGGGCGCCGGCGCTCCCGTACTGCCGGTTGATCGCCTCGCCGACCGAGGTCCTCGCCAGTGCTTCGTCGATACCGAGCCGGTCGAGCAGGGCCGCTACGCCCTTGCCGAGGAGCCTCCCGACAATCCAGCCGATGACGAGGATCACGACCGCCGCGAGCAGGTTGGGTACGAACGCTATGGTCTCGTTCGCCATCTGCTGGATACCGCCAATTACCTGTGTCATTTGTTTTAACTCCAACGAACAATTAGTTTCATATCTATTAAAACCATCCCCTCTCCTTTCAAGGGGAGGGTCGTCTCTGCGCAGAACTCGATCCGGCGAAGGATGGTGTGCGAACCGAGGCGGAGAAGAGAAGGTCCCGGATGCCCTTTGTGGCAGCGGCCCGGCGCTGACCGACCGGAAAAAAGGAGGAACGAAGGCGCTGTCAGTGGGTGACGATCCGCGGCAGCTCCCTGGCTTCCTCGACCCAGGCCTGGACCTGTTTCAGGCTCGGTATCTTATTCACGAGGTTCCGTGCCGCGTTTACCTCCTGCATCTTCGCCTCGAGGTTGACGGGCACGCGTTTCGAGAGCTCCACCACGGTATCGACTCCGGCCGCTTCGAGGAGCTCGGAGTACTGCTTCCCGACCCCCCGGATGCGGAACAGGTCGGCGATGTTGACCCACCTGAGGACGAGGGCGGTGGAGATGCCGGTGGCGGCAGCGATCTCCTTCCGACCTTTCGCGGTTGCTCCCTTCTCGAGCAGCCGCTCGACCGTCGTGATACCGGCCTCCGACAGCTTGGCCTCGTACGCGGGCCCGATGCCCTCTATCTCACTGACTCTCACGGTCCACACTCCATTTGTTATTTCAATTGTCGATAGGCATGCGAGAGGAAGAACCTTGCCATATGCGATCGGCCTTTCGTCGGACCGGTTCATTCACCAGCCCCGGCATCGGAGCGGGGGCCGTTTCGATCGAGAGGGCGCCCTGTCACCGGCGAGGCGCGCAAAGGGGGACGGGTCCAGCTCCCAGGGGCGATCGAAGTGACCGTCCAGGAGCACATCCTGCCCTCCCGCGCGAAGGGGTACCCGGAGCGACGGTCGAGATCATTCCAACGCTCCCGGGTACGGACAGGGTGCCGTGGAGGCCTGAACGGCTTCATCGCCCCGCCTGGCCCGTCGAACGGATTTCCTCCAGACATGGAAGGGGGGGAGAAATTTTCACCTCGCCACCGAGCGCCACCGGGTCACCGGGGACCAGCGGACGAACCGCGACGCGGGCGGTGACACTCCCGTCGCCGTCCCGGTGCCGATGACCGTTCGCGGGCGGGGTGCTGCCTCGATCGTCCTGCCCGCGCCGCCCGCAGTTCCTGTCGGCAGGCCGAGTGGACCTGCGCCGACCATGTACCGGCGCGTGCCGATGCGGGAGGCCGGCGGCACGGTCACGACCGTGGGCGCCGGCGAGACGGTACCGGTGTCCGTGGTCCAGGTGTAGATGTCCCAGGTGCCGCTCCGGTTCGTCTCCCAGACGACCCGGGTGCCGTCGATCGCCGGGTTCCGGTCCCCTGTTCCGTCCCCGTTCACGGTGACGCGTGTCGCGGTGTCGAAGTTCATGCTGTAGAGCCAGATCCCGGACCCGGACGCCTCGAGCGCGACCCGGGCGCCGTCGATCCGCTGGCTCAGGTGGTCCCCCGCACCCACCGGCAGGGCCTGGGGCTCCCCGCCCGTGAGCGCACGGCGGTAGACCCGCTGTCCGCCAGCGTCGCGGGCCAGGTACGTCACGGCCCCCCGCCGAGGTCCGGGGCCGTGGGGTGGCCGGCCGACGCGACCAGGAAGTACGACGACGTGACCGTGTGGTCGGCCATGACCGAGCTCTCGCTGGAGGACGCATCCACGGCGACCCAGGCCAGCTGGTTGCCCTCGACCGAGGGCGAGTGCTGGTCCCCGGGGCCGGTCATCGGGCGCACGGCCCCGGTAGTGAGGTCGAAGAGGTAGACGTCCCAGTCGCTCCCCCGGTGGTCCTGCCAGACGATCCAGTTGCCGGAGATCCGGGGGTGGGACCGCTCTCCCGGGCCGGACTCAATCGTCACCGTCACGCCCGTGCCGATCTCGTGGAGCCGTATCTCGTCCGTGCCGGACTGGTAGACAACCCGGTCCCCGTCGAGGTCGGGTTGTGTCTCGTCCGCGAGCGACGCAGTGACCGGGGTCTCGACACCCGTCTCCAAGTCCTTCATGTAGATATCCAGGTTGCCGTTCCGGTGATCCTCCCAGGCGACGACGCTGCCCGAGACCACGGCGTTCCGCTGGTCGGCGGGATCGGTGCAGACGGGGGTCTCCGCTCCCGTGGGGACGGCGATCGCCGCCGCGAGGGCGACCAGGATGACGAGTCGATGGAGCTCCATTCTTCCTTCACCCCCGGGCTGAACAGGGTATCGTGGTTATTGTCAAGGCCGGTGATAAGCGAATCCTCTGTGAACGACGACCGTGTCCCTCCCCCGTTCCGCTGCCGGCGGGCATGCCGTCCCGCGGGTCGCCCACGATGAGCCTTCGCCCTGCCTCCAGAGAAGCACACCCCGCTGGGATGCCAATTCATATCTTCACAGGACAACCGGATCGAAACGCATGCCTCCCGCGCGAGATCCCATGCCCCCACCCTCGGTTCCGCTCGACGCCATCAGGCAACCGGCTATCCTCTACGACGCCAGCGGCTGGGTCGTCGCCGCGAACGGGCCCGCTGAGGCGCTCGCCGGGAGGCCGCTCGCCGGGCTCTCGCTCGACGGGGTGATCGGCGTCTTCCAGCACCGCCACCACGGCGGCGCGCGGCTCTCGCCGGCGGAACTCCCGTCGGCCCGGGCGCTCGCGGGCGCAGAGATCGTCGATCTGCCGCTCGTCATCGCGACCGCCGGCGGGAACGAGATCATCATCCGTGCCAGCGCGTCCCCCATCCGGGAGGGCGAGGCAGTCAGGGGCGCCCTCGTGATCTGGCACGACGTCACCGAGAGCGAGTACGCCCTCGAGAGTCTCCGTGTGAGCGAGGAGCGACTCCGGCTCGCGCAGGAGAGCGCGGATATCGCGGTCTGGGACTGGGTCCTGGAGACCGGGCTCATCACCTATACCCCCGAGTTTCTCCGGACGTACGGGGTCCACGCCGAGTCCATTCGCGATTACGACTCGTGGCGACGGCTGGTCCACCCCGACGATCTCCGGCTGGTGGAGAGCGAGCGGAACCGTGCCATCGAACTCGGCCTGCCGTTCGCCTCCGAGTTCCGGGTCGTCACGCCATCGGGGGAGGTCCGCTGGATGGCCGGGCTCGGGCGCGGGATCCTCGACGCCCACGGCCAGCTCGTCCGGGTCATCGGGGTGAACCTGGACATCACCGAGCGCAAGGAGATCGAGGCCGAACGGGCGAGGTTCGCCACCGAATTGGAGCGGTCGAACGAGGAGTTGCAACGGTTCGCGTACGCGGCGAGCCACGACCTGCAGGAGCCGCTGCGGACGATCATCAGCTTCTCCCAGCTCCTCGAGCGGCGCTATACCGGGAAGCTCGACCAGGACGCGGACGAGTTCATCACCTTTATCGTGGAGGCCGGGATGCGGATGCAGCGGCTGATCGAGGACCTGCTCCGGCTCTCGCGGGTCGAGACCACGGCCCGGCCCCCCGTTCCGACGGATGCCGGGCGGATCGCGACAGCCGTCGTCCGCTCCATGGAGACCCTGGTCCGCGAGGCGGGGGCGACTGTCATGGCCGACGACCTGCCGGCGGTCATGGCCGACCCTGACCAGCTCGCGCAGGTCTTCTCGAACCTGATCGGCAACGCGATCAAGTACCGACGCGAGGACGTGCCGCCCGAGGTCCGGATCTCGGCCGAACGGCGCGAAGGGACCGTCGAGTTCGCCGTCGCGGACAACGGGATCGGGATCGAGGCCGAGTACTTCGACCGGATCTTCGTCATCTTCCAGCGTCTCCACACGAGGGACGAGTACGACGGTACGGGCATCGGTCTCGCCGTGGTCAGGAAGATCGTCGAGCGGCACGGGGGACGGTGCTGGGTCGAGTCGACGCCCGGCGAGGGCTCGACCTTCTTCTTCACCATGCCGGCCGCCTGACCGGCGGGCGTCGCCCGGCACCACCTCCGGCGGTGCCCGTGACGCGCCGTCCCTTCTTCCAGGCAGGCCGTGCCGACGGCATGATGGCACGCGGCAGGGTAAAAAAAACCAAGTACCTCGGGACCAATTGATCGATCATGAGTATCTCGCGAGGCGATGGCGAATCCGCGGGGGCGAAAGGAGCACCGGGCACCCGGAGGGGGGGCGCGGACCTCGCGGGGCTGGAGAAGGTCCCCTCGGGGGTCCGGGGCCTCGACGAGATCACCCTCGGGGGCCTCCCGAAGGGCAGGCCGATCCTCGTCAGTGGCGGCCCGGGATGCGGCAAGACCCTGCTGGCGATGGAGTTCGTGGCGCGCGGGATCGTCGACTACGGCGAGCCCGGCGTCTTCGTCGCCTTCGAGGAGCGGGTCGAGGACCTCGAGAAGAACTTCGCGTCGCTCGGCTTCGACCTTCCCGATCTCGTCGAGCAGGGGAAACTCGTCCTCGACCACATCCACATCGACCGGGCCGAGCTTCACGAGGCCGGGGAGTACGACCTAGAAGGGCTCTTCATCCGCCTCGGCGCCCATATCGACCGCGTGGGCGCGAAACGGATCGCCATCGACACGATCGAGGCCGTCTTCACCAGCTTCTCCAACGAGGCGATCCTCCGTTCCGAGCTCCGCCGGCTCTTCCTCTGGCTCAAGGACCGGGGAGTCACTGCGATCATCACGGGCGAACGCGGTGACCGCACGATCACCAAGTACGGCCTCGAGGAGTACGTGGCCGACTGCGTCATCACCCTCGACCACCAGGTCTCTCACCAGATCGCGACCCGCCGGCTCCGCGTGGTCAAGTACCGCGGCAGCGTCCACGGCACGGACGAGCACCCATTCCTGATCGACGATGACGGGATCTCGGTGCTGCCGATCACGTCCTTATCGCTCCGGCACACGGCCTTGCGTGAGCGAATCTCGACCGGCATCCCTCGCCTCGACACCATGCTCGGCGGCAGCGGGTTCTACCGCGGAGCCTCGGTCCTCGTTTCCGGCCAGTCCGGCACGGGCAAGACAAGCGTCGCGGCCACCTTCGCCGACGCCACGTGCCGGCGGGGCGAGCGGTGCCTCTACTTCCTCTTCGAGGAGTCTGAGAGCCAGCTCCTGCGGAATATGGAGTCGATCGGCCTCGACCTCGCCCAGTGGGTCGAGCGGGATCTCCTCCGGTTCCACGCAGTCCGGCCGACGGCGCACAGCCTGGAGATGCACCTCTCGACGATGTTGAAGCTGATGGAGGAGTTCGCGCCGCAGGTCCTCGTCGTCGACCCGATCTCGAACCTCTTCCCTATCGGTGACGACAGCCAGGTGCGGTCCATGCTGATGCGCCTGATTGACCAGGCCAAGTCGCTCGGGATCACCGGTCTCTTCACCAACCTCTCGGAGGACGTGCAGCGCGGAGCGTTTGCGTTGGAGTCCACGCGGGCGCATGTTTCGTCCCTGATCGACACGTGGCTCCAGCTCCAGAACGTCGTGGGGGAGGGGGAGCACAATCGGGCGTTCTGGATCGCGAAGTCCCGGGGCATGGCCCACTCGAACCAGATCCGGGAGTTCGTCCTCACGGACCACGGGATCGAACTCCTCGACGTGACCCGGGGCGGCAAGGTTCTCTTCGGCTCGGCACGGCTCGAGCATGAGAGCCGCCACCGGGCTGCGCAGATCCGGGGTGACGAGGAGATCGCGCAGCGGGAGCGCGATCTCGAGCAGAAACGCCGACTGATGAAGAGCGAGGTCGCGGCGCTCCAGGAGCGATTCGCCCGCGAGGCGGAGGAGGTCGCGGTGTTTATCGAACAGCAGCGCGCGAGGAAGGAGGCGACCGGGAGCACCGCCGAGGCCCTTGCCGCGCACCGCTGGGTGGACCGTTCGTGACCGGTGCCGGCCGCTCCGGCACGCGGAAGGCATCTCCGGCGGCTGGTCCCCTGGTGCTGCGGATGTCCGTCGGCGGGCGGACGCCGAAGGGATTATTACCCATCGTGAACTTGAGGAGAGGGAATGACGGGTCGTACGTCAGGGGATGGTGTGAGGTAACGCTGGTCGATCTCGTCGCCGCCCCCGGTCGTCCCGTGGAAGATCCGACCGTCAACGACCCGGACCGGACCATGCGTTCTCCACTGCCGTCGAATCGAATCCCCGGAGACCGTTCCACGACCGGGCAGGTGCTGATGGGCTCCCGACTTCGGGGTGGTGCCTGATGGACGACGAGAACGAACCCCGGGACGCAACGGCAGCCTTCGAGGAGGCGCTCGAACGGCTCGAGACGGAGCCGTTCGTGCTCCGTCTCTATGTCGCCGGGAACTCGCCCCGGTCCCAGGCGGCCATCGAGAATGTGAGGAAGATCTGCGACGAGTACCTCAGTGACCGGTGCGAACTCGTCATCGTCGATATCTACCAGGACCGGACCACGATCCCCGAGGATCTCGTCATCGCCGCGCCTACCCTGATCCGGAGACTGCCGCTGCCGCTCCGGCGCGTCATCGGGGATATGACCGAGAAGGAGAAGGTGCTGGTCGCGCTCGACCTGATCGCCACGGCCAGATGAACGCTGCAGAGGGGACCCCTGGTCAGCCGGACGCCGAGGCGCTCAGGCGAGAGAACGAGGAGCTGCGATCGCAGGTCCGGGAACTCACGGAGACCCTGGACGCGATCCGCTCCGGCGAGGTCGACGCCATCGTCGTCTCGCAGGGCGAGACCAACCAGGTGTACGCGCTCGAGGGCGCGGACCACCCGTACCGCGTCCTGGTCGAGAAGATCCAGGAGGGCGCCCTCACCCTCTCGGCGGACGGGACGATCCTGTACGCCAATGCCGCCTTCGCCGCGATGCGGGGCCTGCCGCTCTCCGCTATCCTGGGGACGCCGCTCCGCGGCCATGTCGTGCCCCGCGACCGTGAGCAGTTCGACGCGCTCCTCGAGACGTCCCTCACCCGCGCATGCCGGGGGGAGATGAGCGTCTGTGGTGGCTCCTCGTCGGTGCCCGTCATGGTCTCGATGACCCCGCTCGATGTGAACCGCGACACGACGATCAGTGTCGTGGTCACCGACCGCCGGCAGGACTACAGACGCCTCCGCCTGCAGGGGAGAATCCTGGACTCCGTCATGGACGCGGTCACGGCCGTCGATCCCGGGGGAACGGTCATCTACACGAACGCGGCGGCTGAGCGGCTGTACGGCTGGCAGGCCTCCGAGATGATCGGCGGGTCGATGCTCGATACCGTCGTGTCGGGGGCACGGGAAGACGAGATCCGGGAGGTCTTCGGCCGGGTGGCCGTTGGCGAGACGTGGTCGGGCGAGCGGGTAGTCCGTCGATGCGACGGCCGCTGCATCCACGTCCAGGCAACGCGGGCCCCGGTCTACGACGATGACGGCGCACTCGTCGCGGTCATCGGGACGAGCCACGACATCAGCGAGCGGGTGGCGGCGGAACGGGCGCTCCGAGAGAGCGAGGCGAAGTACCGGCGTCTCTTCGACTCCCTCGACGAGGGGTTCTGCGTCATCGAGGTCCTCTTCGACGAGGCAGGATCGCCCGTCGACTACGTCTTCCTCGAGGCAAACCCGGCGTTCGAGCAGCAGACCGGCCTTTCCGACGCTATCGGCAGGCGGATGCGGGAGCTGAACCCGGCCCACGAAGAGCACTGGTACCGGATCTACGGCGAGATCGTGAAGACCGGCGAGCCCCGGCGGTTCGTGGAGTCGGCGATCCCTCTCATTGGCGGATGGTACCAGGTGTACGCGTTTCCCATTGGCGGGCCCGGTGAGAACCAGGTGGCAATCCTCTTCAACGACATCACCGAGCAGATACGGGCCGAGGCATCGCTGCGGGAGTACGCGGAAAACCTGCGGCGGTCGAACGAGGACCTGGAACGGTTCGCGTACGTGGCGAGCCACGACCTCCAGGAGCCGCTCCGCTCCGTCGTCAGTTTCAGCCAGCTCCTCGAGCGGCGGTACCGGGGACAGCTCGGCGAGGACGCGGACGAGTACATCGACTTCATCGTCGAGGGCGGCAACCGGATGCAGACCCTGATCCTGGACCTGCTTGCGTTCTCGCGCGTGAACACGACCCGGCAGCAGATCGCCCGCACGGACGCCGAGGACGTGCTAGCGGAGGTGGAGCGGTCCCTCGACGCTTCGCTTCACGAGGCCGGCGTGACGTTCACCCACGACCCGCTGCCCGTGGTGATGGCCGACCCGACGCAGCTCGCGCAGGTCTTCACGAACCTGGTCTCGAACGCGATCAAGTTCCGGAAGCCGGAGACGCCGCTCAGGGTCCATGTCGGCGTCCGTCGCGCCGACGGCTTCTGCGAGTTCTCAGTCAGCGACAATGGGATCGGGATCGCGCCTGAGTACTTCGACCGGATCTTCGTCATCTTCCAGCGCCTCCACACGCGCGAACAGTACGAGGGCACGGGCATAGGCCTCGCGATCGTGAAAAGGATCATCGACCGCCACGGCGGGGCCATCCGCGTCGAGTCGACGCCCGGCGAGGGGACGACCTTCTTCTTCACCCTGCCGGCCGCGTGAGGATGTGCGATCAGGAGGCGGGCGCTTTGTCGAGAGGGGCCTCCACCCCCTCGTGGGGATCGTGGTCTCCAGGACCGTGCGCCGCCGGGGGGCCTGACCATCGTCGTGTTCGGCCTGGTCCTCTCCCGCGCATTCGTTCCCGAGGGGCCGGCGCCCTGTCCGACGATCGCGTCGCACTCGTGGCCGCCCGTTGATGGACTCGTGTCCGTCACCCGCCGCCGTGCAATCGTGGACAGTACCGATGGTGTAATGAAAGGACCCAGCGGGATCTAATCGGCCCCTTCAGGCACTTTCACCCCGCGATCGCGTACCAGATATATGCTCGGCGTCGAGGATCTGATCGTCCGCCGCCACCGAACCCCCAGCGGCGGCACCACATCGGATTTTTTCTGACATTCCGCACCTGGCCCGGCACACTCCGCCTCCACGGGTTCTGTGGGGGGAGTCGGAAGGGTGCAACGGCTCCCACGGGGGCGCGGCGTGACCTACGCTCCGGAGCTCCCGCCCGTTCACGAGCGCCACCACCGCCCGCGCCAGGCGCCAAATCGGACGACACCGGCGGCGGACGAGATCGTCTCCGCGCTGGAGAAGAACGGGCTGACGAGCTCCTCGGGTGCCCGGTGCTCGCGCTTGCCGACCGAGTGATCGGAGTAGGAGGAGATTCGTCATACCCAGGAGGTGGTGCGGGAGGCGCGGAAGCGGTACTCAGTCCCCGGTCCTCGTCCCCCCGGGCACGAGTTCGCGCGCGTGCTCGATCATCCGCGAGAAGAGCCTGCGCTGAACGCAAGTGATGAAGGGGAGCGTGATGACGACGGCCATCCTCCGTCCGTCCTGCGAGTAGACCAGCATCGACGCGCGGTCATCGGCGACGAGGATGCACTCGACCCGGAAGACCGCCCCCTCGCGGCTGATCGGGACCGAGAAGATCCTCTTCGAAGATGTCCTCCTCGAAGAGGTTTCTTCTCTCTCCCCGCCTCGAGGTACCGGACGCCGTCGCGGGGAGCGACGTCCGCGGCACCACCCCCCGGCACGAGGACCCTCACGTCGCGGTCCCCCGGCGATCGACGCGATCGGGCCATGGACTGCCGTCAGGCCTTCCGGACGGAGAGCGAGGACGATCAGTTCGCGGTCGACGCGCCCTCCACGAGCATCTCGATGTTCCTCTGGATGGTCCGGTCGGAGTGGACGTACCAGATCGGCGAGTAGCCCTGCTGGGCGTTCCCCGAGAGCGCCCTCAGCGTTCTGACGCTCTCCCCCGCCGCGGCGTCGAGGTCCTTCTTCAGGACGGCGACCACGACCTCGGGCGGGACTGCCCGGTACAGCAGCGGGCTTCCCCGCCGGATCTCGATGAACCCCTTCTGATCGAGACCGTTCAGGACGTCGTAGACCCGCGGGCGAGGGACGCCGCTGACCCCGTGAATCCGGCGTGCGGGGGCCTCGCCCAGCCCGGCGAGCGCGACAGAGACCCGGGCCTCGTACTCCCTGTGGCCGAGCTGGACGAGGTGCTCCACCGTCGGAACCATCTGTACCTTTTTTTGGGACAACAAAATGAACAAATTACCTGCAGAGCGCGACGGGGAGTCCGAGTGCTACCTCTGCGGACGGTGCACGGACGCCTGCCCGGTCGACGGGGCGTTGCGGTACCGGCGGCACGCGGATGAGCCGCAGCATTGAGCACGCATACCTTATCATCAACCTGCACGCCAGTGGTGTACAATCATGGTGGAGTTCAGACTGGAAGACCCTGAGAAACGGGTCAGAAAACGGGAGGACCTGCTCGCAAAGGTCCTCGACCTCAGGGAGATCGTCGAGTACCGGGACGGGACGGTGGCGAGCCGGATGCTCGTCAACAGCAAGGCGGGGAGCGTCACCGTCTTCTCGTTCGACGAGGACGAGGGGCTCTCCGAGCACACGGCGCCGTACGACGCCGTGGTGACCATCATCGACGGCGAGTGCGAGGTCTGGGTCGCCGGCGAGACCTTCCAGATGACGGCGGGCCAGACGATCATCTTCCCCGCGAACGTCCCCCACGCGCTCAGCGCGCTCACGAAGTTCAAGATGACGCTGACCATGATCCGGGGGTGACCTCATGGGCGGAAACGAGACGGATGGATACTACTGCACGATCTGCGGCGGGATCCCGCCGGACAAAATTTCTATCCGGCGGATCCCCATTGACGGTATCGATACGGGGATCGACCGGCTGGATTGGATCATCGCGGAGGTGAAGAAGCTCCAGCTCTCCGACGACGAGGCCATCACGGAGGAACTGCTGAAACGGACACGGGTGCTCAACTACGTCCCCTCGAAGAAGGCGGCGAAGTACGGCGAGGCGCTGCTGCGGGAGTACCGTCTCCAGGGGGCGTGACCGGTGCTCGGCCGCTGTCCAGGCTCCGCGAACATCAGAACCCCCACGCTCGCGGTCAAGACGTGCCCGCAGTGCGGCGCCGAGGTCGAGGTCTTCTCGAACGACGTCTCGGTGGCCTGCGACAGTTGCGGCTTCGTCGTGTACAACGACCTGCTCTCGTGTGTCCAGTGGTGTAAGTACGCGAAGGAGTGCGTCGGCGAGGAGGTCTATCGGAAGCTCATGGGGAACACCGGGGAGTGACGAGCGTTTGCCGCTCACGACGACGCCCCGAGCGAGGTGGAGACGGGCGACCCTGCCGCTGGGACCGTTCCAGTTTCATCGAGATCGGATGAGAGGCGCCGACCGTTCCCGCCCGCCGTCACCCTGCCGCGCGTCGGGAAGGTTCAGCGGTTCCCGGACAGGCAACTCCGGGCTACGCCGTTCCCCGGTACGGCGACGATCGTCCGCAGGGTGAACTGAGCACGTCCGCGGCGAGTATGGCAGGGACATGAAGCAGTCGCATCCTCCTTCCACTATCCAAGTCGTAGATGAAGAGCAGGGTGAGCACGGCGTTGATGATGAGGACGACGTTCGCCGCGTCGGGGTCGACCCCGGGGACGAGGGAGAGGAGGCTGTTGAAGACCGCGAGGATCGAGATCGCAGCGATAAAGAGCTCGTACCCGAAGTCCAGTCTCTCTGCGCGTGATCGGTCTCATACGGGTCTCCGAGAAGAGAGACCGACTCGCGCCCGGTTAAAGCTCACCCCGCCACGGGGCGGTCGCCGTGTACGCGGACAGGGCAGTGACCTCCCGACCATCACGACAGCCGGCATATTCCCGATGAAGATGCATCCGCGCAACGAATATACGACGGACCCGTGAGATCTTATCCCGGCCCTCGCCTGTCGTGCACGGAACGTCTATTTGTGACGGGCGGGGGTGCGAAAAACCAGTAGAGACACATCGTTCCGGCGGGGGAAGCGGCCCCTCCGCCCTCTATCGCGCCGGCCGCCGCGGGCCGCCCCACTCCCGGCGGCCCCGGCCGGCTCCGGGATTACACCCATCGCGGCATGCACTCCCGGTGACCACCCGTCGCCCATCGCGCCGTACGGGCGGGAGCATCTCCGGCGTCGGTGTCGAGAAAAGTGTGCGGGCCGCCGCCCTCTCACGCGGTGGCGGGTATTGAGCCGGGGGCCCGGGTCCAGGGGGGATAGAACCGACGGAAGGACCGGAACGTCGGCGTCTCCCGGGCGGAGGAGGGCTGCGTCACCGTTGGAGAGACCGCCGCATCGACACGCCGTGCGGACGTCGACGGCGCCTGCCAGGCCGCGAAGCGCTTGCCCCAGGCCTGCCACGGGGAGATGGTCACCGTCGGCTCGGGCGTGGGGATGACGGGCGCGGGCGCGAGCGTCACCGGCATGACGACGGGCAAGGAGCCCGGCGTCGCTGGAGTGGCAGGGACGAGCACCGGATTGCTCCACCCCGTCGGTCCCGGCGTGACGGGGGCGACCGTCGAGGGGGAGGTCGGGGATCCCGACGGGGCCGGTGTCGGGGCCACCGGGGGCGTCATGGTCGGGGAAGCCTGGGTCGGCGCGGCCGTCACGGTCGTCGGCGTCGGAGTGGGCTGGATGCTCGGCCAGTGAATGGCCGTCGGCGCCGGGGACGGGCTCTCGACCGGGGCCGGCGTGATGGGTATCCCGTAGATGGAGCCGAGGGTCAGGCCAAAGTAGGTTCGGCCGCCGTCCGCGGGGGTATCGTCCATGATCACGACCTGGTCGAGCGGCACGTGCTCGATGAACCGACCTCCCTGCTCGGCGATGAACGTGTCGCCGAAGACCTCCTGGCCGTGGATGTACGTGGTGACCACGTAGCGGCCCGAGGGCTCGAGCTCCACCTCGTAACAGCCATGGAGACGGCCGTCAGCCGAATCGCGCGAGTAGACGACGATATAGCGATACTGGTCGACCCCGTGCAGGGAGAAGACGTCGCCGGGCATCCATGTGTGGTTGGCCTCCTCGAGCAGCACCGGGGCGTCCGCCGAGGCGAACGAGTTCGTCGCGCTATGCAGGACCGGCGTCAAACGGAGCTGGTCGTCGGTGCCTCCGGGGCCGTTCGCGAACGTTCCGGCCGTGGCGGCGCCTGAGAGGACCAGGAGAAGAAGACCGCAGAGCGCGGTCGTTCGCACTCCCCGCTGGTGGGGACTCATGGATCTGTATTGAGCCCGGGCGTATATACCAATATTCATCCCCGAAGGGACCCGTGCATCCTCTTCAAAAACAGGGTGACGGTCAGTCCCTGCGGCGGGCTAGAAGGGTTGCGGCGCCGAGCGCGGCGACGACGGCCGCTATCGCGCCCGCGGGCGGGACGCCCGAGCCCTCGATCCGCGTCGAGACCGGGACGAACGTACCGGTGGCGCCCGGTGTCTGGGTCGACTCCGGGGGCGGGAGCTCGGTCGTGATCGCGGTGGCGGGCTGCGTGGTGGCGACCGTCGGGGGCGCGGTTGGCGCCGCCGTCTGTGCGGTCGTCGCCTCGATCGTGGTGGCCGTCGTCGTCACATCGTCCGGCCCGTTGTCCACCGGGTACGAGACCGGCGCGAGCGTGTTCTGCGTGAAGGTCACGAGCGGCTGGGTCTCGCTCGGGAGTGGGCCCGTCGAGAAGATGCCGTTTCGCGCCGTCGCGGTCGCGGTGATGTCCGTGAACTCCGTGAAGTCATTGGACCAGTACCGGACGTGGTCGACCGAGACCGTGAGCGTCGACGTCCCCTCGCGGAGCGCACGGAGGGTGATGGCCGCGAGTGGGAACCTCCCCTGGGGGTACCCCCGCCGGAAGTCGCCGAGCATGACCCGGACCGAGTGGTCGCTCGAGACGGCGGCGGTGGTGTTCAGGACCTTGATGGCCGAGGATCGGTACTCCAGCATGGATGGGTCCCAGCTGAGGTCGATGTAGGTGTCGGCAAAGAGCGGCTCCCACCCGTTGTCCACGATCAGCTGGACCACGCCGTCGCCGCCGACGGGCACGTTGCCGACCGATGTGACCGTGAAGAGACCGGTGCCCGGGGGGACCGTGAATGATCCGGCGACGACCGGTGGGGCCGTGACGACCGCCACCGGGGGGGGGAGGGCGGCAGCGGCGGGGGCCTGGGCCACGGTCGTCGGCTGCGTGGTCGGCGCCGTGGTCGGGACGGTCGTCGGTGGCGCCGTCGTGGTCGGGGCGCTGGTCCTCGGCGTCGTCGGCGCCGTCGAAGGACGCGTCGTCGGAGTGCTCGCCCTCGTCGTGACCTGCGCCGCCGTCCTCGTCGCCGCGGGTGTCGCCTTCTTCGTCGTGACCGCCGTCGTCGGCCTGGTCGTGACGAGCGTCGGCGCCTTCGTCGTAACGGGACTCGTCGCCTTCGTCGTCACGGGCGGTGTGGCCTTGGGCGTGGTCTTCGCCGGTTCGGTCGAGTCGGTCGAGACGGTCGCGGCACCCTTCGCGCCCTCGGGGGCGCCGGAGACCGGGAAGATGATACCTCCTGCGAGGGCCGCCAGGAACAGGAGCGTGACGAGCAGGCGGACTCCCCGTGTCTTCGAGAGGTGCATACATACGATTGGAATGATCGATTCATAAGTATTATCGAGAACGAGACCTTGAGAGAGCGGGGTTCGCCATCTCAGGCGATATCACTCGTTGACTGCTTATTGTTCCCTCTAATATCTCATTATATCCTTATAGGCCCAAAGAATTTTATACTATGACGTGCAGTGACCACGGGTGCAGGACCCCCCAATTGCCTGCACCGGTGTAACACATGACAGACCGCGAAAAGGGATCGAACGAACGCCGGGATATGGCCTCGGCCGATGAAGAAACCAGGGAACGCGTTGCCCGCAAGGGTGGCGAGGCGTCGCACGGCGGTCGCAGCTCGGACGAGCGGGGCGGTAGTTCGTCGAGCCAGTCGAGAGAGGGCTCGAGCTCGGGAGGCTCGCGCGGAGGTTCCTCCGGCGGCTCGCGCGGCCAGGACGAGGGACGCTCGAACCGCGGGCTCGCCTCGGCCGACGAAGAGACGCGCGAGCGCGTCGCCCGCGCCGGCGGCGAGGCTCCGCACCCCCACGGGCGCGGCCTCGAGGTAGCAGACGAGGAGACGAAGGAACGCGTCGCCCGCGCCGGTGGCGAAGCTCCGCACGAGAAGCGCGGGCTGCAGGCGGCCGACGAAGAGACACGCGAGCGCGTCGCCCGTGCCGGCGGCGAGGCATCGCATGGGGGCCGCGGCTCGGACGAGAAGGGCGGACGGTCCTCGGGCCAATCGAAGGAGAGTTCGGGATCCAGCGGCACCCGCGGCGGCTCGTCCGGGAGTTCGTCCAGCGGCTCCAGGGGACGAGACTAAAGCTCTCGGCACCCCCCTCTACCCCTCCTTCCCCTACTGAAACCTTTTCCTCGAAGCCTCCCGATACTCTTCTGATGGACGACCGGATCTGCCCGCTCGTCAGCGGGCGGAATGGGGTGCTCGTCTCCTGCCTCGGCAGTGCCTGTCATGCGTGCAGGACAGCCGTGAACGGGGAGAGCGGCGAGACTGTCAACCACTGCGCCGCGTGCCTTCGTCCACCGATCGAGGGGGGACGCTAGGCCGGCATGGACCGTCGGTGTCGGGTGCGATGGAGCATGACGCGGAATCAGGGTCGGGCACTCCTGGCGCGAGCACGAAACGGTTCGTAGCGACGTGGGGTCGCCGGAGAGGATCTCCGTGCTATGGCCGTTCGCTCCCCGGGAACAGGCATCGGCCCGGCCGTCCCCCTCGTTCCTACTGCCGGTTGAGGCGCCGTACCGAGAGGATGCCGAGACAGCCCAGCCCCAGGAAGACCGCCGACTCGATGGTGACGGCACCGCGGAACCCGATCAGGATGATGCCGAGGGCGAGGGCGAAGCAGATGGGAAGGCCGATGAAGAGGTACGTGGGCAGGGGCGTCGAGCACGCGCCGCTCGGCAGTCGCTCGAGGTGGGGGTCAAGCCGCTGCTCGTCCGCGAATTCCGTCGTTCTGGAGGGGGGGTCCCTGCACTGCGTCTCTCCGTACGGACCCCCCGCTGCCATGAACGTTCGTTTCAATAGTGATTGTATATGGTTATCAAGGTTCCGATGTTGCAAGGCAGAAACGCCGTGCAGTTGTGCCTGGCGAAGGGGTGACCGCACGTGGTAGCGGGTGGACTGGACCCGGGGCTTCTCTTCGAGTTTCTCGCGATCTTCGGCTTCTCCATCGCGGCGCTCTTCGTCTGCAACCGGATGGGAATACCGGCGATCGTGGGATACCTCGCGGAGGGGGCTCCTTATCGGTCCGTTCGGACTGCGCCTGGTCACCGATACCGAGATGATCGCGCGGTACGCCGAGCTCGGCGTCATCCTCCTGCTCTTCACCATCGGGCTCGAGATCTCATTCCGCGAGCTCCTCGAGGCCCGGCGCATGCTCGTGCTCGGCGGGACGCTCCAGCTCCTGCTGACCGGCGGCGCCGTCGCGGCGGCGTCCGTCCTCCTCGGCACGTCCTCGACCGTCGCCATCGTCGTCGGCGTGATCGTGGCGTTCTCGAGCACGGCGATCGTGATGACCGCCCTCGGAGAGCGTGGCGAGACCTTCTCGCCGCACGGGCGGTTCCTGCTCTCGGTCCTGATCTTCCAGGACCTCGCCGTGGTTCCGATCATGCTCCTCCTCCCCCTGCTCGCCGGCAGGACGCCCCCCTCCCTGCAGCAGGTACCGCTCTGGCTCCTCGAGGGGGCGCTCGTGATCGGGGGTATCCTCGACGCCCTCCGGTGAGGCGTCCCGGCCCTCCTCTACCACGCCGCGCGTGCGCGTTCGAACGAGGCCTTTCTCTTCTCCGTCGTCGGCATCTGCGTCCTCGCCGTCTACGTCTCGGGCCTGCTCGGCCTCTCGTTCGCCTTCGGCGCGTTCCTCGCCGGGCTCCTGATCGTCGACTCCGAGTTCCGGCACGAGGCGCTGACCCTGGTCCTCCCCTTCCGCGACATCTTCGCCGGGCTCTTCTTCATCTCGATCGGGATGCTGCTTGACACGGCCTACCTGCTCGCCAACCCGCTCGTCGTCGGCGGTCTCGCGCTCGGGATCATCGCGGTCAAGGCACTCTTCGGCACACTCTCGGCACGCGCCGTCGGCCTCCCGCCGTGCCCGGTGGTGATCAGCGGCCTCTCGCTCGCCCACGTCGGCGAGTTCTCGTTCGTGATCGCGGGCACGGCCGTCTCGCTCGGCGTCCTCTCGGGCGGACTGTACCAGCTCTTCCTCGATGCGGCCGTCCTCTCGATGGCCGCGTCGCCCTTCCTGATCCAGGCATCGCGGAGGATCGGAGACCGCCTCGCCGGCACCTACCCAGGCTGGCGGGGGACCCCGGAGCCAGCATCCGTGGAGAACCACCTGGTGATCGTCGGGTTCGGCCTCTCGGGCAGGAAGATCGCCCACGTCGCCCGGGAGTCGGGCATCGCGTACACGGTGATCGAGGCGAACCCCGAGACCGTGCGCTCCGAGCTCGAGGCCGGGGAGCCCATCATCTTCGGCGACGCGAGCCACCCGGGCGTCCTCCGGGGAGCCGGCGCCCACCGGGCCCGTGCCCTCGTCTGCGTCATCTCCGACCCGGGGGCGGTCGAGCGCATCGTCCGCGCCGCCCGTACCCTGAACCCGGGGCTCTACATCGCCGTACGGGTCCGTTACGCCAGCGAGGTCGAGGTCCTCAGGGCCGGCGGTGCCGACGAGGTGGTGGCCGAAGAGTTCGAAGCCCTGATCGAGCTGGTCGCCCGCGTGCTCTCGGTCTACACGGTCCCGTTCGACGAGATCGAGGAGTACGTCGAGCGCGTCCGCGCCGACGGGTATGCCATGTTCCGGTCCCTGAGGGCACCGGCGGGAGCAGGGGTCGATATCAAGGGGCAGCTGTACGACCTCGACATCCGCACCTACCGGGTCGCGCCCGGGTCGCCGATCGCCGACCTCCGGCTCGACCGTTCGGGCCTGCGGGAGCGGTATGGAGCCACGGTCCTCGCCGTGCGCCGGGGAGAGACGACCATCACGAACCCGCCGGGAGACCAGGTGCTCCTCCCGGGCGACGTCGTCGTGCTGATCGGCGATCCCGCGGGGCTCTCGGGTGCCGGCGCCCCCTTCTCTGGGGCGGGCGAGGGATGATAAAAAGGGCTGTACTGGATTGGAGTTTCCTATCCTCCACGGCCTCGACGTCTCGCGTCGTTGCACGGGTGTTCCGTATGAAAACACGAACTCGGACGACGACGCGCCTCCGGGTGCAGCTACGGCATCCGGGCCAAGGACAATCCGCCGGGATATCCCGGGGGCCTCGCATCACCGCGCCATCAGCGCGAACACGCCCCATCCAAGGTACTCACGCGTGTACGCGGCGTATCGTCCTGGTTCCACGGTCAGTGTGGCTCGAACCTCTTTCGCGAAGTCGTCGTCGGGATTTGCATCGAGCCATCGGCGCATGGTGAGCCACTTGGACGCTTCGTACCGATCCCAGCCTCCCTGGTCGGCCAAGACCATCTCCACAACGTCGTAACCGAGGTCGCCGAACGACGCGAGAAGTTCCGGAAGCAGGAGGAAGTCGGAGATGGACGTGGCATCGCATTCCCTGGCGATCTCTTCCGTCGGTGGCAATCGCAGCCAGTAAGGCTCGCCGACGAGGATGATTCCTCCGGGGCGGAGACTCGTGGCCAGAAGCGCGAGGGTGCCGGCGACTCCCCCACCGATCCACGTGGCACCGATGCAGGCGGCCACATCGACCTTCTCGGCGGCGACGTAGCCGGCGGCGTCGCCGTGGATGAACTCGACTCGATCGGCGACTCCGAGTTCTTCGGCGCGGCGTCTCGCGTGCTCGGTGAACAGCTGGCTCATGTCGATGCCGACGCCGATGATCCCGTAATCGCGAGCCCAGGTGCACAGCATCTCGCCCGAACCGCTGCCGAGGTCGAGCATGCGAGCCCCCGGTTCCAGGCGCAACGCTGCGCCGAGAGTGGCGAGGTTCTCCGGTGTGAACGGGTTGTGGATGCGGTGAGCACTCTCGGTTATGGTGAAGATACGTGGGATGTCCAATGCACCACCTCCTTTTCTCGGGTGTGTAATGACCGGATTATTCCTTGCGTGACGGTAGTACATAAGGTTTTGATTATCACATCACAGCCTCGACGTTTCGAGGTATTGCCCTGGTGTTCCGTGATCACCCCTGGAGTCGCCGGCTTTCAACGACAGTGGGAACGAATCCGTGTGGACTTCATTCTAGCTCCCGGGCACTCTCGATCCCGTCTCCAGCACAGTTCGATGCCGGTAACAGGACTCGTACCCCTGGCGAAAGGAGCCACAGCGAGCTCGAACTATTCAGGGAGCCTGCGTCGAGTTCTTTCCTGGTACGACAGCTGTCTGGCTTCATCTTCACGGGTCAGCCCGTCGGCCAGACCAGTACGGTCCACCTAAAAAATGGTCAGTGCCGGCCTCGGAGGACCAGGAGACCGGCGAGCGCGATGCCGGCAAATGCGAGACCCGTGCATGGACCGGAGCGGGTCGTGGTCGGGACGGCCGTCGGCGAGGTCGGTACCGCGGTCGTCAAGGCAGTGGTCGCCGTGGTCGTCGGCGTCACGTCCTGGACGAGCGTGGCCGATACCTGGGCCGTCTCGCCCTCGAGCACCTGGACCGAGGTGGACCAGTCCCGGTATCCCGCCTGCCGGACGAGGACCGTGTGTGACCCCTTCGGGACGTTGTTGACGATCAGGGGCGTGATCCCCCGGTAGGCGTTGTCGATGTAGATCCCGGCTCCGGCCGGCGACGAGGCGACGGCTACCTGCCCGTTCGGGTTGGCGCCCGGCTGGTCGGTCAGCGTCGCGACCACGTTCGTCTCCCTCCCCGAGCTCACGGTGACCGTGGTCACGTAGTCGTAATACCCGCCGAGCGCCAGGGTGAGGTCGTGCTCCCCGGGGACGACGTTCGGGATACTGAGCGTATCCCACGGGGTCGTTACCCCCTGGTAGACATCGTCGAGGTAGACCGAGGCGCCCGCCGGGTACGAGACCACGTCGACTGTCCCGTTCGAGGACGACGTCGTCGAGAGAGTGGCCCGGACCTCCGCCGTCCCGCCCGCCGGGACCGTGACGGTCGTGGAGTACTCGCGATACCCCGAGCGGCGCAGGAGGACGGTATGGCCGCCCGCGACGAGGTTGCCGATCGTCAGCGGCGTCGCTCCCCGGTAGGTCCCGTCGATGTAGACGGTGGCCGCGGGCGGGATCGACTGGACCCGGACCGAGCCCGTCGAGGTCGAGACCGGGCTCAGGGTCAAGGTTGCCTGGGCCGTCTGCCCGGGGTTCACCCTGATCGTCCCGGAGACCTGGGCATACCCGTCGAGGGTCGCGACGATCGTGTGAACGCCCGGCGCGACGTTCGTGAAGGTCGCCGGCGACGTGCGGGAGACGGTCTGGTCCAGCATGACCGTCGCTCCGGAGGGATTCGTCGAGACCTGGATCGCGCCGTCCTCCTGGTCGGACGCGAGGGTGGCCCGGACGTCCTCTCGCTCGCCCGAGGCGATCGTGACCGTGGTCGAGTAGGTGGTGAACCCGTCCTTCTGGACCGAGACCCGGTGCGTGCCCGTGTTGAGGGAGAGGACGAGCGGCGACTCGACCTGGACGGGTGTGGTCCCGGCGAACGTCCCGTCGATGTAGACCGTCGCTCCGCCCGGCGAGGACCGGACCTCGAGCGTGCCGTAGGACGAGGTCTCGCCGATCCGGGAGAGGGTCGCCGAGATGTCGCGGTACTGCCCGGCGCCCACCGTGAACGAGGTCGTGTAGTCGCGGTACCCCTTCTTGACGAGCCGGACGGCGTGCTGCACGCTGCCGGCCACCTCGATCGCGGCCGGCTGCTCCTGGCCGCTCGGGGTTACTCCCCGGTACGCGCTGTCGATGTAGACGAGCGCGCCGCCCGGAGACGAGGTGATCCGGACGAGGCCCGTCTCCTCCTGGGCGAGGACGGGCACGGCCAGCCAGGCGAGGACGAGGAGCGCGGCGAGGAGTATGTATCGATTCGGAGCCATCATGATCGAACAGGCAAGACGCTGCGTCGATTAAAACATTTCGTAATGGCCCGGGGATGAGAGGAAAAAAGGGTGGATCAGCCGAGGACGCGGATCGCCCGCGGCTCGCGCACGAGGAGCGCCAGGCTCTCGGAGAGGGAGAACTCGAGGGCGTCCCGCGTCGGTCCGACGAAGCCGAGCGAGAGGTCCTGGCCGATCACGATCGAGGCGTACTGCCGCCCCTCGGCCATGAGGATCCCACCGTCCTTGAGGGCCGGGAGCTTGACGATCGACCGGACTATCTGGGAGATCATCTGGTACGCGGACCAGCAGGTCTCGCTGTAGAAGAGCTGGTTGTACCGCCGTGGCGAGAGCCCGAGCACGTAGGGGCCGTGGAACCCGGCCTCGTCGAGGGCCGTGACGGCGCTGATCAGGTCGCTCGCGGCGGCGCCCGCCGTCGTCCAGTCGCCGAGCGGGCTCCGCTCCACGCCGGGGTAGTCCATCAGCCCCTGCGAGCCGCCGAGCCCGTTGAGGAGGAACTCGTCCTCCCTGCGCGCGGCCTCCCTCGCTGCATCGGCGAGGCGGGTGAGGTTGGGGGGCAGGTGCATGTACTCGTAGCCCGCGAGGTCGCGCTTGCCCAGCTCGACCGTGCTGCTGATCAGGGCGAGCGGGAGGCACGGGCTCGTCACCACGCCGTCCTTCTCCTCGCCGTCCTCGAGGGGGATGGACTTGAGTCCGAACCCGTAGGGCCCCTCGATCTCGATCAGTCGGCGGACCGAGAGCTGGCTCCGCGCCGCGTCCACCAGGGTCTCGTCGAGCAATGCCCAGATCTCGGCCCCGATCGGGGCATCGTCCCGTGTGAGGAAGTCTGTTGCCATGATCTCACTCCTTGAGCGACCCCACGGTCGTCTTCGGGCCTTCGGTGCCCTCCTCCGCGCCGGCAGGGGAGGCGAGCTCGGCGGCCATCTCGTCCACCTCGGCCGCGCCCTCCGCGAGCCACCGGTCCTCGTCGCCGGTCAGGATCTGGATCAGCCGGTTGAACTCGCCGACATGGACCCGCTCCTCGTTCGCGATGTCGATCAGGACTTTCCTGGCGAGCGGGTCGTCCGTCGCCTCGGCATGGGCCATGTACAGGAAGGTCGCTTCTTCTTCGGCCGCTACGTTGAGCCGCATGGCCCGGATCAGCTCCTCGTGGGTCATCTTGCGACCGGGCACGTTTCCGGAGAATGGCTTGCTGAAGTCTGGCATGTTGTGATCACCGTCTCCCGGGCCGCGGAACCCGGCGAGCGAACCCCCCGGTGCCGCGGCCGCCTGCGAGTACGAATCAGGTTCCTGGCGGGGCAAACCGCCCCTGAACCATCAAACTATCCCGGATCATTAAAAAGATTTCGCCTTCCCGTCGCGCGAAGGACGCCGCGCGTTCCCCCCGTCCGGGCGCCCTCAGGACGGCGGCGCGGGGGGTTGTTTCTCCGCCCCCGGGACGGCCGGCGCGAAGGTACCGGGCGGGAGGGGGTCGGTCGTCGGTGCCTCCGTCGGGAGGGTGGTCGCCGCGCCGGTGGGGAGGCTGGGCGGTTCCGGCATCGTGTCGTCCGCTCCGGTGTCGTTCACGGTGACGACGGGGGCCGGTCCCTGACCGTCGCCGCCGACCAGGACGGTCGCCGACGCCTGGACGAGCGGGACGACGGGGGTATGGTCACCCTTCATGAGCATCACCGAGAGGGTGTGGACTCCCGGGGTGACGTTCGTCCAGACGTGGGTCGTGTTCGCGGATTCGTGGGATGTGCCCGGCCCCGTCACGGCGGGCTCGCCCGGGGGGACGGCGTCGAGGAAGTAGCGGATGTGCCCCCGCCCCTCGACGGAGGTCTCGTTGACCGCGAGCGGGTCGACGAGCGTGAAGTTCGTCACCTCGACCGTGACGGGCACGTCGGGGCCGTGGCCCGTCTCGTTCGAGGCCGGGGAGAGGATGGCGATCCCCGTCGTGTTCCCGTCCCCGCCGTTCCCGGGCGTCGTCGGCCCGCCCGTGACGGTTGGTTGGGGCGAGGTCGTCGCCTCCGGGGTGAGCGAGGGGACCGGCGACGTCTCCCCGGGGGTCGGGGTCGTCGTGGTCTCGCCCGGTCCGCCCGCCCTCTCGAGGGCGACGGCGAAGACGCGGGCGTTCTCGCCCGTCCCGGCGTGCCAGACCATGGTCTCCCCGCCGACCGCCGGGGGCGAGGTGATCGGCCCCGCGAGGAAGCGCTGGTCGATCGCCCTCCCGGTCGCCCGGTCCCGGATATGCACGATCCCGTTGAAGGTCGCGGTGACCACCGCGTCGCCGACGACGGTCACGCCGCCGGACGGGGCGGAGTCGAGCGAGAGCTGCCACGTGGTCCGGCCTGTCGAGAGGTTGATCGCCGTGAGCCGGCCGCGGGCGCCGGCGAGGTCGAGGCTCGAGGTGATGCCCCAGGGCATGTAGCTCGTCGGGAGCTCGTTCGAGGCCACGAAGAGGTGCCCGTCCGCGACGGCCATCGGGGCCTGCACACCGCCGAGCGCGCCCGGCCAGGCGGTGATCCCGGCGTCGGGTATTCGCTCGAGGGTGCTGTTCTCGTTCCGCCCGACCGTGCTCTCCCAGAGGATCGCGCCCGATACGCGGTCGTACGCGGTGACATGGCCGTCCTCGCCCGCGCCGACGACGAGGTCGCGGTCCTGGCCCTGGACGACCGCGCTCGCGAGGACAGGCGGGGCCATGAAGTCGTGGTCGAAGATATCCGCCGGGATGGCCTGGGTGAACCAGGCGGGAGTCCCGGTCGCCGCGTCGATGGCGCCGACCCCGTTCGTCCAGAGGTTCGGCCCGGGCCGGGACGCGGCGTTCGGGTACTCGGACGTGCCCGGCGCCGGGTTCGGTCCCGCCGTGGACCAGAAGAGGGTCGCCCCGTCGGTCGCCGGCCCGTACCGCGCCCCGCCGCCGGCGTTCACGCCGGGGTTGCCCCAGATATCGGCCGAGTCGACGGTCGCGAACTCCCACCGGACCGCGCCCGAGGCGGCGTCGATCGCATAGAAGGTCCCGACGCCTCCGCCGTCGGGGCGGTCGGGGTCGGGGCCGGGCGAGGTCGAGGCGTAGACCATGCCGTTCGCGAATGACGGCTGCATCGCGATCACCATGGTGGCGCTCGATGCCAGCCCCGTGGTCCAGAGGACCTCGCCGGTCGCCTGGTCGAGGGCTGCTATCGAGGCGGGGTGGACCGTGACGTAAAGCCTGCCGTTGCCGGCGACGGGGCCGTGCTGTCCCCGGAACCGGGCCGAGGCGCTCGGTGGGGCCGTCGGCCCGTCCGTCGCGGTCGCTGTCGGGGTGGCGTTCGCCGTCGCGGTCACCGTGGCCGTGACGTTCGCGTCGCTGTCGAGCGTCGCGATCGTCGTGGGCCCGGGTGTCTCGTTCGGCGCCTGGGCGAGGACCGGGAGCTCGCGCGCCAGGAGGAGGTCCGCGGTGCCGTTTTCCGTCGCGTTCGTCGTCACGTTCGCCGCCGGCCCGGTCGGCTCGACCGTGACGTATTCGGCCGGCGGTTCCGTGGGCATGCCGGTGGGCGCGGCGGTCGGCTCCCCGGTTGCGTTGCCGGCGACGTAGTCGGACCGCCGCCAGAGCTCCTCGCCCGTCGCAAGATCGACGGCGTACGTCGTGCCCCGTTCGTCCTGCACGAAGACCCGCCCTCCGACGATGACCGGGTTGGCGCGGGACCCCGTCTCGACGTCGGCGCTCCACGCCAGACCCAGGGCGGAGACGGGGAGGTTCGCTCCCCCTGCCGGGGCGACGGCGCGCGTGTTGGCGCTGTCGCCGTTCGGAAGCGGCCAGTCCGCGCCGGCGAGGGGGCCAGGCGATGAGGTTGGCGTGCCCACGTCCGTCGGGACCACGGGCTCGGCCGTCACCGCAAGGGTCGCGTTATCGGTCTCCCCGGGGACGGTGCCCGGTTCATCCACGGCGCCGGTGCCGGTGGCCTTGGGCGGGACACCGCCGGGCAGGACGGTTGGGAGCGAGACGGTCGCTCCGGGGTCTCCGGTCTCGGAGAGGCCCGTCGCGATGCCGCCCATCACGATGAGCGCCAGGGCCATGACCAGTACGGGGGCTATCAGGTCGGGTCGTCGGTTCATGACCGCGGATTAGCGGGTCAATCCTGGATATACTTTCTGCAGGCCCCGTGGTGAAAAAGAGTCAAAATTAAAGGAATTTTTAATTTTTAACAGAAAAGAAGGGACTTTTCCGTGCCCGTGAAAAGAGATATTTTTATTCGCGTCGGCGCCTGGCCGCCACCATGTCGTAGACGACGAGCGCGGCGAGGACGATGAGCCCGCCGAGCAGGATGTACCGGGCCACCGGCTCCATGGCGGCGGCGAACGCGTCCGCCGGCGCGGGTCCCGGGATGCCGGTCACCACGTCGCCCCGTTCGCCGTTGACGCTGAAGAGCGACGGGGCCGTCCATGCCTGGAGCACGCCCACCACCAGGACGGCGCCGCCGAGGGCGAGCCCGAGGGCCGCGTACTTGCGCAGGAGCGACCGCAGATCCTCGCGGGCCGGGCTCACGATCACGACCCGGTCGACCAGGCGGTAGACCTTCTGTTCGCGCCCCTTGCGGCTCCACCGCGTCTCCGTCACCTCGATCACGCCCGCCTCGACCAGGTGCTCGAGGTGATAGGCCGCCGTCGTGATCGGGATCTCGAGGCGGGCAGAGAGCGCCGAGGCCGTCATCGGCTCGTCGCCGAGGGCCTGGATGATCTCGCCCGCCGTCGGCGACGCGATCGCTCTCGCGAGCGCCTGTGCCTCGGGGTCGCCCGGGTGCAGGACCCGAGGCTCGTTATCCATTCAGCGCCTGGCCGAGCAGCCGGCGTCCCGACTTCAGGGCGTCCGCGCTCTTCGAGCCGTCGGGGACGATCGCCTGCGCCATGGTCGCGTTGCCCCCGCCCTTGCCCCCGAGCGCGCCCGAGACCTCGCCCAGCACCGCCGCCGCGTTCACGCGGGGCGTGCCCGAGGCGAGGACCATGTGGACCCGGTCGCCCGCGGAGACGAGCAGGGCGACCCCGTTGGTCTTCGCGAGCTTGCGGGCCAGCGCGGCGAGCTGTGACGGGTCGACGTCGATCTCCCGGATCACGACCTTCGCCGGTCCCATGGTCTCGTACTCGATCTGGGCCAGCTCGAGGTCGACGAGCTTCTTCCTGAGCCGGTCGATCTCCTTGCCGCGCTCCTTCCACTCGACGAAGAACCGCTTGACGGTCGAGGGGAGGTTCTCGGGCTGGATCCGGAGCTCCGCCGCGGCGTCCGCGAGGAGCCGCTCGACCTCCTGCATGGCCGAGATCGCGGCCCGCCCGGCCGCGAACTCGAGCCGCTCGACCCCGTCCTGGATGTGCTCGACCCGGAGGATCTTGATGGCGCCGATCTCGCCCGTGGTCCGGACGTGCGTCCCGGCGCAGGCCTGGATCTCGCCGCCCACCTGGACCACGCGGATCGCGTTGCCCGGCGGCACGCCGCCTTGGTAGAGCGAGAACCCGTACTTCTCCTCGGCCCGCTGCCGCTCCTCGAGCTTGACGAAGACCGGCTTGTTGTTCTGGACCATCTCGTTCGCGCGGAGCTCGATCCGGCGGAGCTCGTCGTCGGTGATATGCTTGAAGTGCCGGATATCGAGCCGGGCCGAGTCCGAGCCCTTCTGCGCACCGGCCTGGTGGATGTGGGCGCCGAGCACCTCCTTTGCCGCGTGGAGCAGGACGTGCGTGGCCGTGTGGTGACGCATGAGCGACCAGCGCCGCTCCTCGTCGACCATCCCCTTGACCCGCTCGCCGCGCTTGAGCGAGCCGCCGGGGACCCGGTGGAGGAGGACGTCCCCGTACTTCACCACGTCCTCGACCCGGACCATGGACTCGGACGAGAGAAGGGTCCCCGTGTCCGCGGGCTGGCCGCCGCCCTCGGGGTAGAAGATGGACTGGTCAAGGACCGCGAGACCGTCGAAGAAGTCGAGGACCATCGCCTCGAACTCCACCTCGCAGGGCTGCTCGTAGTAGAGGGCGCGCGTGGGTGGCAGAACCGCGATCCGCTCCGCGTACGGCGCGAACGGGTCGGCTTCACTCTCCCGCTGGCTCTCGGAGTGCATGTTCGCCACGAGCGAGTAGAAGTTGTCGGGGACCTCGACGACGGCTCCCTCGGTCGCAGCCACCTCCCGCACCAGCTCCGGAGGGAGGCCGTGCGAGTCGTAGAGGGTCATGACCTCGGCGAGCGGCACCTTCTGGCTCTTCTTCTTGTAGGTCGCCGCGACCTTCTGGATGATCCGGGTACCCCGCTCGATGGTCGCCCCGTACTTCTCCACCTCCCGCTCGATGATCTCCCGGACCACCTCGGGCGACTGCTCGAACTGGTTCTCGCCGATCGCGAGGACCTGCTGCTCGACGAGGTCGGCCAGGGAGAGGTCGAGGTCGAGCTCGTTCATCACGCGGAGGGTCCGGCGGAGGACGAGCCGCGCCAGGTACCCCTCGCGGACGTTGGACGGGACGATGCAGTCGCCGAGCATGTACGCGAGGCACCGGGTGTGGTCCGCGATGGTGTAGACCTGCTCGATCGGGGTGATCATCTTGGTCAGGCGGTCGATCGGGACGTCGATCGCGGCCGCAACCTTCTTTCGCAGGGCGAAGAGGTTCGCGCCCGTGATGTCCATGAGCCCGGCGAACTTCGCGTTGAGCGCGATGACCTTGGTGAAGGTAGAGTTCGAGAGGAGATGGTCGAGGCCGGCCTCGGCGAAGAGGAACGAGACGAGGTCGGGGAAGACCGCGTCGTAGATCGTGGGCGAGCCGGAGGCGGCCCAGGTGAGCCGCTCGAGCCCGTACCCGGTGTCGACGATCCGGTTCGGCATGGGGTAGTAGAGCTGCCCGTCGAGCTCGACCGGCGGGTCGTTCGTCCGCTGCCTGCCGAGGGACATGAAGACCAGGGTAGCGACCTCGAGCCCGCCGATCAGCACCTCGACGGATGGCCCCGCGTTTCCGCCGCCGAACCACGGGTGCTCCTTGTACGTGACCTGGGTGACGTCTCCGCCGATGGAGGCGAGGAACTGGTCGCAAAGCTCGACGGTCCGGTCCTTCCAGTAGACCTCGTTCTCCGGGGTGTTGAAGGCGTGGTGGGCCATCATCTCGAAGAGCGTGAGGTGGCGGCCCGAGCGGCCCACCGAGTCGAGGTCGTTGAGGCGGATGCAGGGCTGCGAGATGGTGAGCGGGTTCGCGGGGGGCGGGGTGACGCCGCTCGTCACGAATGGCTGGAAGTCCGCGATCGAGGCGATGGTGAGGTAGATGTCGTCCCGCCATCTGGCCGCGACGGGGTACCGGTCGATCCGGGTGTGCCCGCTTCGCTCGAAGAACGAGAGGTACGCCTCGCGCATCTCGTCGAGCGTATGGGGGGCGAAGACCGGGTCACCGATGAAGGTGTACGGCTCGCACGGAGCGTCGCCGCAGACCCGCCGTTCGGGGTCGCGGGTCCAGAACGCGGCCCCGCAGCTCGAGCAGATCCGCCGCTCGAGCCCCTCGTTCCGGAAATACTCGAGCTGATAATCCTGTTCGCTCATGACAGTGCAGGCCACCTGCCGTCGAGTGCATGATCGGATCCAGCTCCCACACGGCGCATGATCAGCGTTGGACGGACGAGGTAAAAAGGGCGGCGGTGGATCATACCGGCGCGCTCCTGTCCGGAGCGGTTTTTTAAAACGGAGGAACGTCAGGGGGCGGCGCCGTTTCCCCGGTTCCGCCCGGTCCGGTGGTCCTCTGGGGGAGCGCGGCACCGCTGTGATTCCAGTTCCCGGTTCACCGCGCGGCATGTTCGCTTCGGGGTCCCCCGGGCACGGGGCTGCGGAACCCGTCACGGTCGATCCGGTGTCCCTCCCCGAGTCTCCCCGGGCCGACGAGAGAGAGAACTAAATAGCCGGCGTTCGTGATCTGAACCAGGACGGTCGGGATGAACCAGGCGACGGGGGAGCCGGGCGGCGAGGGTCCGGGGTATTCGACGCTCGACGAGTGGATCCATCACGAAGGGATACTGTTCTCCGACGATCCCCCAGCCCTCGAGATCGCGGTCGACCGGGTCGTGGCGGCGCTCGGGGAGGGGGTGCGGCTGCTCGGTCTCGGCGAGGCGCTCCACGGCGGTGCGGGACTCCTCGAGTTCAGGAACCGGGTCTTCCGGCGCCTGGTCGAGGAGCACGGGTTCTCCGCCATCGCGATCGAGAGCAGTCTCACGCGGGGACGCCTGGTCGACGAGTACGTGCAGGGTCGCGGCCCGGCGTCGTACGACGACCTGCGGGACGCCGGTTTCAGCCACGGCTTCGGCGCGCTCGAGGCGAACCGGGAGCTGGTGGAATGGATGCGGGAGTACAACGCCGGGACGTCCCACCGGGTTCCGCTCCGGTTCTACGGGTTCGACAGCCCGACCGAGATGACCCACGCGGACACCCCGAGACGGCTCCTGGAGCTGGTGCTCGACGCGCTCGCCCTGGTCGACGACGCGCTGGCCGCGGAGCACCGAGAACGGATCGAGCCGCTCCTCGGGCCGGACGCCGGGTGGGAGAACCCCGAGGCGATGATGGACCCGGGCCGGTCGGTGGGCCTCTCGCCGGAGGCCGCCGCCCTGCGGGTGGCGACGGAGGACCTCGTCGCCGATCTCACTGTCCGCCGGCCCGGGCTGGTGGCGGCGTGCGGGACGGATCGGTACCTCGAGGCCGCGCAGCACGGCTCGGCGGCGCGGCTCCTCCTCGCCTACCACGCCCAGATGGCGAGGAAGGTCGGGACGGGCGAGCGGCTCGTTCGGGGCCTGGGCCTGCGCGATGCGATGATGGCGGAGAACCTCGCGTTCGTCGCGGCCCGGGAGCGGGGACGCGGGAGGGTGCTGGCCTTCGCGCACAACAGCCATCTCCAGCGCGGGCTGGCCCGGTGGCAGCTCGGCCCCCACGACCTCTCGTGGGCGCCGGCGGGAGCGCACCTGGACGCGCTCTTCGGGGAAGGCTACGCCGCGATCGGTACGGCGGTGGGCGTCTCGGAACCCCACGGGATCGGCCGGCCGGAGGAGGGGTCGCTCGAGGCGCTCCTCGGCGCCGTCGCGGAACCGTCGCTGCTCGTGCCGACGCGCCGCGGGCTCGGGCTGCCGCGGCCGGAGATCGCCTCCCTCGCGATACGTTCGGGCGGCACGCCGGGCGAGGGGTACTTCCCCCTCACGGGGCAGAGCCTCGCCGACTTCGACTGGATCGCCTTCCTGGGCTCGATGGCGTAAGAGGCGAGTCCGAGACGGCCGGGACGTACCGTGCGGGGCCGGCACTGTCCGGATTGCCGGTCACCGAGAGTTGTCGGGGGACTATCGATTCAGGTGCCCCGTTCGATATTTGGGAACGGCACCATCCCCGGAGAGAGCGTGACCCCTATCGCATTCGTCCCATCGATCCCGATGGATTACCGCCTTTGCGAACGGTCTGTGCTGCACCGACAGCAGATGGTATGAGAGAGCGAATCACCGTGGAGCCGTGTCAGGAGAGCTACGAGTTCTCGAGCATGTAGCTCTCATGACACGGCACCAACCTCCAGTACGTACTGAGGTACGGGAAAGAGGAAGAGGAAGAGGAAGAGAGGCGTTCCCGGGTGGCAGGCGGGAGAGGACGGGGTCTCCGGGCCTCGACCCCGATAGTCCTGATCCCGCTCCGACAGCGTCTCCACGATACCGCTGAACTGGGCGAGCGCGTCCGCCGGGTTCTCGGCGATCTCGCGCGCGATCACCTCGGGCTCGGAAAACCGCACCCGGTCCTCGACCGGCATCGTGTTCCTCGTCGTTTCGCCACGCCACCGGGCGCCGCCTCGGGCTGGAACTCTACCGGCAGTTCAGCGATAACGAGACCTTCCGGCGGTGGCTCCAGGACAACGTCTTCGCACTGGCGTACTCCGCGGAATCGGCGTAGCCCGCCGCACAGGGACGGGCGCCGGGGACAGCTCACCCGCGATAAAGGTACCTGCCGTATCCTGTCACAGCGAGATGGAGAGAGGTAACGGGCGCTTCAGACCCCCGACCCCATGCCGAAGACGAACGCGGCCATCATCGCCGGGATGATGAAGACGAGCGCCAGCACGGCGCCGATGATCAGCTGCGCGACCAGGCCGTAGCCGAAGACCCCCAGCGCGCGCTTCCAGAACGAGTCGGATACCAGCCATCCCCGGTAACGGTAGGTATCTTCCATCGACGAATCTCCTCTCTGACGGGTATCGATCGGGGAAGGACGGTAATACCCATTTCGAAAGAGGTCCTGGACGGCCCGCCACCCGGAGGCCCGCGCCCCTCACTCCAGCGCCGCGTGGTACCAGTAGTCGTACTCCTCGCAGCGGCCGGCGAGCACCGCGATCCGGGCCGCGAGCTGGTGCCAGCAGAACCCGTTCCGGATCAGCGAGCAGTCGCAGGTGCAGAGCCCGTCCTCGACGATGTACTCGTCGTGCCGGCCGACCACGACCACAAAGTCCAGGTAGCGCTTGACCGAGCCGGCCTCGACGGCCTCGAGCGCCCGCCGGCCCTGCTCGCCGTAGCAGGCGAGCACGGCGCGCCGTGTCCGCTCGGGGATCGGCGGCGTGGGGGCGGGCGGCGCAGTCACGATCGCGTCGTCACCCGCAGTGTTCGAGGAGCGGCGGGTCGTCGAGGTACGTCCAGCCCATGCGCGCGGCCAGCGCGCGCATCCCCGGCGCCTCGAGGGCGTAGTGCGTCGACTCCAGGCAGGGGATCGGGGCGTCGCGCGCGACGTGGTGCCGGATCTCGGACGAGAGGAAGGCGTCGGCCCCGAGCCGTGCCGCCTCCTCGATCAGGCTCCCGTCGAACCCGCTGCCGCCGACCACGGCGAGCCGCTCGATCCGGCCGACGTCGCCGTAGACGCGGAGCGGGCCGAGCACCGCCGCGAGCCCGTCCGCGTCGGTCGAGACCCTCCCCACGAGTCCCAGCTCGAGCGGCACCCGATCCGAGAGCCCGAGCAGGTCCGCCAGGGCATCGTTGATCCCGCCGGGCGCCCGGTCGAAGTTCGTGTGCAGGGCGTAGACGTGGAGCCCGTAGCCGAGGACAACGCGGAGCAGGCGGGACGCCGTGCCCGTCACCCGCGTCATCGGCACGAAGAACGGCGGGTGGTGGACCACGAGGACGTCGGCGCCGAGCGCGATCGCCTCTTCCGCCACCCTGACGGTCGCGTCGAGGGCCGTGACGACCACGTTGGCGGGCCGCGTCCCCTCGACCACGAGCCCGATCCGCCCCTCGTCGAACGGCTCGGCCAGCTCGGGCGGCGCGATCTCCTCCATCGCCCGCACGAAGGCCTGGATCTCCATGCCCAGCAGTGGGCCGCGCACGGTAAAAAAACCAGGCCTTCATGCGTACCAGTAATTCAATAAGGTTTTTCTATTCTCACACAGAATGTTGACGGCATGGAGAAGACCATCGAGCAGATCAACGAGCGGATCCGCGATGGCAACGCGGTCGTCGTGACCGCCGAGAGGATGCCGGGCGTCGTCGCCGAGCTCGGCGAGGACGGGGCGCTCGCGGAGGTGGACGTCGTCACAACGGGCACCTTCGGCGCCATGTGCTCGTCGGGCGCGTTCCTCAACTTCGGCCATGCCGATCCGCCCATACGGATGGAGCGGGTCTGGCTCAACGACGTCGAGGCCTACGGCGGCATCGCGGCCGTCGACGCCTACCTCGGCGCGACGCAGCAGTCCGAGACGCGGCGCGACCAGTACGGCGGCGCCCACGTCATCGAGGACCTGGTCTCCGGGCGACGCGTCGAGCTCCGGGGGTCGTCGCGCGGCACCGACTGCTACCCGCGCCGCACCATCCGGACCGAGCTCGGCCTCGAGGACCTGAACCAGGCCGTCATGCTCAACCCCCGGAACGCCTACCAGCGGTACAACGCCGCGGTCAACACCACCGACCGCGTCCTCCACACCTACATGGGCATGCTCCTGCCGAACGCCGGCAACGTCACGTATTCGGGCGCGGGGGTCCTGAACCCCCTCTCCAACGACCCGACATTCCGGTTCGCCGGGCCGGGCGTGCCGATCTTCCTCGGCGGTGCCGAGGGGATGATCGTGGGGGAGGGCACCCAGGCCTCGCCCGCCTCCGGCTTCGGCACGCTGATGGTCACGGGCGACCTGAACGGGATGAGCCCGGAGTACCTCCGCGCCGCGACCATGCACGGCTACGGCGTGACCCTCTACGTCGGCATCGGCGTGCCCATCCCGGTCCTCGACATCGAGGCCGTCCGCGCGACGGCCGTCACCGACGCCGACATCGCGGTCGACGTGGTCGACTACGGCGTCCCGAGCCGGGGCCGGCCCACGCTCCGGCGGGTCTCGTACGCCGACCTCCGCTCGGGCCGGGTCGAGATCGGCGGCGAGGACGTGCCGACCTCCCCGCTCTCGTCCTTCCGCATGGCCCGGCAGGTCGCGAACGCGCTCGCCGACCGGATCACGTCGGGGGGCATGACGCTCGCGCTCCCCACGCGCCGCATGGACCCGACGAAGTCCGCGCGGCCGATGAGGGAGACCGGGCAGGCCCCCCGGGTCCGCGAGATCATGGACCGGAGCGCCGTCTCGATCACCGGCGACGACCCCCTCACGGCCGCGGCCACGAAGCTGCTGCGCGGCGAGACCAACCACCTGGTCGTCCTCGACGCCGACGGGCGGCTCACGGGGATCGTCACGACCTTCGACCTCTCCAAGGCCGTGCTCCGCCCCGAGAAGGCGAGGCGCGTCGCGGACGTCATGACCCGCCGTGTGGTCACCACGACGCCCGACGAGATCGTGGACATCGCGGCCCAGAAGCTCGAGCGGAACAACATCAGCGCCCTCCCGGTCGTGGACCCCGAGCGGCGCGTGGTCGGGATGCTGACCGGGACGAACCTCTCGAAGCTGATCGGGAGGCGGCGGACATGAAACTCGTGGTGACGTTCTCGCGCCGGCGTGGCCGCGAGCCGGTGATCGCGCAGGTCGTGCTGGACACCGGCGTGCTGATCAACGTCGAGCGGGCGCAGATCGACTCGCAGGAGGGCGAGGCCCTGATCGAGGTCCCGGACGAGTCCTGCGAGCTCGTGCGCCAGCGGCTCGAGGACCTCGGCGCGTCCGTGCACCAGCTCGACCGGACCATCCTCTACAACCGGGAGGAGTGCGTGGACTGCGGGTCGTGCATCTCGATCTGCCCCCAGGACGTCTTCGCGTTCGACGACGAGTGGCAGGTCATCGTCCACAGCGAGCGCTGCGTCCTCTGCGGCAAGTGCGAGGCGGCCTGCCCGCACGGGGCGCTCACGCTCCAGCTCTGATGCTCCGCGAACGGTTCCACTACCGCGAGACGCATGCAACGCTCCTCGCGGAGGAGGAGGCCCACCTCGCCGCCGCGAGGGAGGCCATCGTCGCCGCGCGGTCCGAGGTCGAGCGGGTGGGGGCCCGCGACCCCTTCTTTCTCTCGGCCCTCGAGCCGTACGACCCGGGGCCGGCCGGCAGGACCGTGCGGCGGATGGTCGAGGCGGCCGGCGAGGCCGGCGTCGGGCCCATGGCCGCCGTCGCCGGCGTGATCGCGGCCTCCGGCGTCGAGGCCATGGTCGCGGCCGGCGCCCGGTTCGCCGTGGTCGAGAACGGCGGGGACATCGCCTATGCGGCCGACCGGCCGCTCCGCGTCGGGGTCCACGCCGGCTGCTCCCCGTACTCGGACCGGTACGCGTTCGTGCTGCCGGCCGGCGGGGGGGTGCGCGGCTGCTGCACCTCGTCCGCGACGGTCGGCCCGTCGGTCTCGTTCGGCGTCGCCGACGCCGTGACCGTCTTCGCCGACGACCCGGCTGTGGCCGATGCCTGGGCGACGCGTCTCTGCAACGACCTCCGGCCGGGAGAGACGAGCGCCTTCGGCCTTCTCGGCGGAAGCCGTGTCGCGGGCGCCTGCGCCGTCTTCGGCGAACGGGTGGCCCGGTGGGGGAGCGTCCCCCGGGTGGTCCGGGCGCGGGTCGACCCCGCGCTGATCACCGCGGCCGACTCGACCTAGGAGTTCTCTATGGCGTACAGCCGTGCCTCGGACATCGCGTCCGGCCCCTCGAAGTGGGCGACGAGGTGCTCGCCGTCGCTGACGCCGATGAACCCGCGGCGGTTCTTGACGTAGAAGAGGATCTCGAAGAGCTCGCGCTCCTCGAGCAGCACCCCCGTCCTCGCGGCGATCGCCGCCTCGAGCTCCAGGCGTTCCTGCACGAGGATGTCGGGGATGATCCGGAAGAAGTAGTAGAAGGCCTGCCAGGCGTTGAGGAGGTTCGAGTCGAGCAGCTCCCAGCGGAGCTCCTCCTCGAGCCCGTCGAGCCTCGCGGCCACGCAGACCACGTCCTCGTCGCACTCGGCGAAGATGGCGTCGGCCGTGGCCTCGATCTCGTCCGCCGGCTCGTACCACTCCTCCTCGTCGTACTCCGTCTCCTCGTCGTACCCGTAGTCGTCGAGGTCGTCTGCGTCCGGTTCGTCCCCCATGTTCGCGCTCCGGGTCATTCCTGCAGGAAGGTACAGGGCGATCCCTTATTATTTATGCTCGTGGGCCGACCCTCCCGGGCATGGAGCTGCGCGGGTGGGTCGAGCTCGACGGCCGTCGCCTCGCTCCCGGCGAGGTCGCCGCCCTCGTCGCGGCGGACGACCCCCGCGTCGCGCGGTTCGGCGGCGAGTTCTGCCTCGCACTGGGCGACCTGCGGGCGCGCGACCGGCTCGGCATCGTCCCGTGCGACTGCCCCGCCGGCGTCCTCGAGCGCGACGGGGAGGCCGTGCTGCGGATCGCGCCGGCCGTGCCCGACCTCCCGCTCGCGGAGGCGATCGAGGAGGCCGTGGCCCTCCGCGCGGACGAGGGGGTCGTCGCGCTCTCGGGCGGCGTCGACTCGGCCCTGATCGCCGCGCTCGCCGGGCGGCCCTGCGTCGCCGTGGGCATGGCCGAGAGCCACGACCTCGCCCGGGCCCGCCGCGCGGCCGCTCTCATCGGGCTCGACCTCGACACGGTCGAGGTGACCCCCGGGCAGGTCGAGGAGGCGCTCCGCGCCGTCCTCGCCGTCCTCCCCCGCCCGGCGAGCCCGCTCGACGCCTCGATCGCGGCGACCCTGTACTTCGTCGCCGGCTGGGCCGCGGAGCACGACCACGAGCGCGTCCTCGTCGGGCAGGGCGCTGACCAGCTCTTCGGGGGGTACGCCCGGTACCGCGGCGGCACCGCCACGAGGAGGCTCCTCGCCGAGGACTTTGCCGCGCTCCCGGCCGAGCTGGCCCGCGACCAGGCCGTCGCCGGACGCTTCGGCCGCACCTTCTCCCTGCCGTACCTCGACTGCCGGGTGGTCCGCGCCGCCCGCGCGCTCCCGCCCGGGTCGCTCGTGCGCGACGGCATTGGTAAACAGCCGCTCCGCGAGGTGGCCGCGGCCCTCGTTCCGGACGAAATTGCCCGCCATCCCAAGAAAGCGATGCAGTACGGGTCGGGGATCTGGCGCGAGATCCGCCGGCTGTCGCGTCATAACGGTTATAAAAACTCGGTGCGAGGGTACTTAGTTACCCTGGAGAGAGACGCATATGGTCGATGAGGGCGAGGTCCGGCGCGTCGCCGGGCTCGCGGATATACGGATCCCCGATGACGAGCTCGCGGCCTTCACGGCGAGTTTCAACCGGATCCTCGAATACTTCGATATCCTGGATACGGTCGGGGAGGGCACCGTCGCGGAGCGGGAGATCCACACGGTCCTGCGCGAGGACGAGCCCTGCCCGTCCCTGCCGCGGGAGGCAATCCTCGAGAACGCGCCGGCAGGAGAAGACGGGTTCGTGCGGGCGCCGCGGGTGATGTAGATGGAGGGCCCGTACAACGCCTACATCACGCGCCGGCAGATCTGCGGCGCCGGCGACGGACCGCTCGCGGGGCGCACAGTGGCGGTCAAGGACAACATCTCGACCGCCGGCTGCGAGACCACCTGCGGGTCGCGGATCCTCGCCGGCTACATCCCGCCGTACGACGCCCACGCCGTGGCGCTCGTCCGGGCGTCGGGCGCCGAGATCAACGGCAAGACCAACATGGACGAGTTCGGCATGGGCACCACGACCGAGAACTCCGCCTTCGGCCCGACCCTCAACCCCCGGGGCGAGGGGCGGGTACCCGGCGGCTCCTCGGGCGGATCGGCCGCCGCCGTCGCGGGCGGCCTCGCCGACCTCGCGCTCGGCACGGACACGGGAGGATCCATCCGGTGCCCCGCCGCGTTCTGCGGGATCGTCGGTCTGAAGCCGACGTACGGCCGCGTCTCGCGGTACGGCCTCGTCGCCTACGCAAACTCCCTCGAGACGATCGGGCCCATGGGACGGACCGTCGCCGACGTCTCGGCCCTGCTCCGCGTCATCGCGCGCCCCGACCCGCGCGACACGACCATGCGCGGCCGGCCGTACGAGCACGACCCCGTCCGCGAGATCGAGGGCAGGCGGATCGGCGTGCCTGCGGAGTTCTTCGGCGAGGGCGTCGACCCCCGCGTGGCAACGACCGTCCGGGCCGCCATCGACCGGCTCGCCTCCCTCGGCGCGGAGATCGTGCCCGTCTCGATGCCGTCCATGCGCTACGCCCTCGCGGCGTACTACGTCACCTGCACCTCCGAGGCCTCCTCGAACCTCGCCCGCTACGACGGCGTGCGGTACGGCCCCGGGGGCCAGACGGCCCGCCCCTGGCACGACGCGTTCACCGACGTCCGGAGCGCCGGCTTCGGCCCCGAGGTCCGGCGCCGAATCGTGCTCGGGACCTTCGCGCTCTCGGCCGGGTACTACGGGAAGTACTACGGCAAGGCACAGGCCGCGCGGGCAGGCGTCGCGGCCGACTTCGCCCGGCTCTTCGGGGAGGTCGACCTCCTCGCGGGCCCGACCATGCCCACGGTCGCGTTCCGGCTCGGCGAGCTCGCCGACCCGCTCTCCATGTACCTCGCGGACATCCTGACCGTGCCCGCGAACCTCGCGGGCGTCCCGGCCATCTCGGTCCCGTGCGGCACCGTCGACGGTCTCCCCGTCGGGCTCCAGCTGATGGGCCGGCCCTTCGACGACGAGGGCGTCGTCGACGTCGCGGCTGCGTACGAGGGGGCGGCGGCATGAGCGACGTCATCATCGGCCTCGAGGTCCACTGCCAGCTCGACACCCGGACCAAGCTCTTCTGCGGCTGCTCGACCGACTACCGCGACGACGGGCCGAACACCCACGTCTGCCCGGTCTGCCTCGGGCTCCCCGGCACGCTCCCGGCCGTGAACCGGGCCGCGATCGAGTACGCGCTCAAGGTCGCGAAGGCCTTCCACTGCGAGATCCCCGCGGAGTGCGAGTTCAGCCGGAAGAACTACTTCTACCCGGACCTCCCCAAGGGCTTCCAGATCACCCAGTACGACCAGCCGCTCGCGCTCGGCGGGTACATCGAGATCGAGGCGGAGGAGGGCGGCGAGAAGCGCGTCCGGCTGACCCGGATCCACGTCGAGGAGGACCCCGGCCGGCTCGTCCACAAGGGCGGCGGCGACCGGGCCCGGTACTCGCTCGTCGACTACAACCGCTCGGGCGTGCCCCTGATCGAGATCGTGACCGAGCCTGACATGCGCTCGCCCAAGGAGGCGCGTCGCCTCCTCGCCCAGCTCCGCGCGACCCTCGAGTACCTCGGCGTCTACGACTCCGAGAAGGAGGGCTCGCTCCGCGTGGACGCGAACGTCTCGATCGCAGGCCACGAGCGGGCCGAGGTCAAGAACATCTCGTCGTACCGGGGCGTCGAGAAGGCGCTGACCTTCGAGATCACGCGGCAGCGCTCGCTCATTCGGCGCGGCGTGACCATCGAGCGCGAGACCCGCCACTTCGTCGAGGCCAGGGGGACCACCACCTCCTCGCGCTCGAAGGTCGAGGAGCACGACTACCGGTACTTCCCCGAGCCCGACCTGCCCCCGCTGCGCGTCGCGGGATGGGTCGACACGATCGAGCTCCCCGAGCTCCCCGCCGCCCGGCGCGAACGGTTCATGGCCCAGTACGGCCTCTCGGCCAACCACGCCCGGACGCTCACGGGCGACCCGCGCCTCGCCGCCTTCTACGAGGAGGTGGCCGGGAGCGACCCCGCCCTCGCGGCCACCTGGGTGGCCGACACCCTGCTCGGCGAGCTCAACTACCGAGACCGTTCGATCTCGTCGGTCGAGCCGGCCCCGTTCCGTGCCCTCCTCGACCTCCTGCGAGCGGGCACCATCACCGACCGCTCCGGGGTCGAGGTCCTTCGCGCGGTCCTCGACAACGACGAGCAGCCGGCCGACGTGGTCGAGCGGCTCGGGCTCGCCGCGACGGGCGACGACGCGATCGCGACGGCCATCGGCGAGGTGATCGCCGAGTTCCCGCAGGCGGTCGCGGACTACCGCGCCGGAAAGGCGAACGCGATCAACTACCTGGCCGGACAGGTCATGAAGAAGACCCGGGGCAGGGCCGACCCGCGCGAGCTGGGCCGGCTGCTCGCGGGCGCCCTGGAGGAGTAGCGACGTGCACCTGATCATCACGGAGAAGAACATCGCGGCCGAGCGGATCGCCCGGATCCTCGCGGACCGCGCCTACGTAGAGACCCGGAAGGACGGGGGCGTCAACACCTACTCGTTCGGCGACACGACCGTCGTGGGCCTGCGCGGGCACGTGGTCGAGATCGACTTCGAGCCCGGGTACACGAACTGGCGCTCGGAGGAGCACACCCCCCGGTCCCTGATCGACGCGAGGACGATCAAGATCCCCATCGACAAGAAGATCGTGAACCTGGTCCAGAAGCTCGCCCGCCGGGCAGAGCGGGTCACGATCGCGACCGACTACGACACCGAGGGGGAGCTGATCGGCAAGGAGACATACGACCTCATCCGCGCCGTCCGGCCCGACGTCCCGGTGGCCCGGGCCCGGTTCTCGGCGATCACGCCCGAGGAGATCCGGCAGGCCTTCGCCCAGTCGGCCGAGCTCGACTTCGCGCTGGCCGCGGCGGGCGAGGCCCGGCAGGTCATCGACCTGATCTGGGGCGCGTCGCTGACGCGGTTCATCTCGCTCGCCGCCCGGCGCGGCGGCAAGAACATCCTCTCCGTCGGCCGCGTCCAGTCGCCGACGCTCGCGATGATCGTGGACCGTGAGCGCGAGATCGAGACCTTCGTGCCCGAGGCCTACTGGGTCCTGAACGTCGACTCCGAGCGCGAGGGGCAGGCCTTCTCGGCCCGCCACACGACCTCGCGCTTCTCCGAGCGCGCGGCGGCGCTCGCCGCGCGGGACCGGACGCGGGCCCCGCTGGTGGTGACCGACTCCACCGAGGGGAGCAAGCTCGACCGCGCGCCCACGCCCTTCGACACGACCCAGTTCATCGTGGCCGCGGGCCGGCTCGGGTACTCGGCGGCCAACGCGATGCGGATCGCCGAGGACCTCTACGTGCACGGGTACATCTCGTACCCCCGCACGGACAACACGATCTACCCCGCCTCGCTCGACCTCGAGTCGCTCCTCCGCACGCTCGAGCCAACCGAGTTCGGCGCCGACGTCCGGTGGGTGCGGGGCCACCGCCGCGCGAGCCCGACGCGCGGCAAGAAGTCCTCGACCGACCACCCGCCAATCCACCCGGCGGGCCCGGCCTCCCGGGCCGAGCTCGGCGAGGAGCGGTGGCGCCTGTACGAGCTCGTCGTCCGCCGGTTCCTCGCCACCCTCTCGCCCGACGCACGCTGGACCACGCGAAAGGTCCTCTTCGAGGCCGGTGGCGAGCCCTACACCACCACCGGCTCGACCCTCGCCGAGGCCGGCTGGCGGACGGTCTACCCGTACTCGTCCGCGGCCGAGAACGAGCTCCCCCCGTTTTCCGTCGGCGAGCGGCTGCCCGTCACGGCCGTCCGGCTCGAGGAGAAGGAGACCCAGCCCCCGTCGCGGTACACGCAGTCCCGCCTGATCCAGGAGATGGAGGAGCTCGGCCTCGGCACCAAGTCGACCCGGCACGAGGTGATCGGCAAGCTCGTCGGCCGGAAGTACGTCGAGGGCAACCCGCTCCGGCCGACCCTCGTGGGCCGCGCCGTGATCGAGTCGCTCGAGGACCACGCGGCCACCATCACCCGGCCCGAGATGACGACCCAGATCGACGCGCACATGCAGGAGATCAAGGCGCGCCGCCGGGGGCGGGACGAGGTCGTGGACGAGTCGCGGAGCATGCTCCACCGGGCCTTCGACGAGCTCGAGGCCCACGGCGCCGAGATCGGCGCGGACATCATGGGCCGGACGGTCGAGGAGTTGCTCCTCGGGCCGTGCCCCGTCTGCGGGCGTGACCTCCGCCTCCACCACGTCCGGTCGAACCAGTTCATCGGCTGCGTGGGCTACCCCGACTGCCGGTTCAACATCGGCCTGCCGGCCACCACCTGGGGCTTCGCCATCCGGACCGACGACGTCTGCGAGAAGCACCGTCTCGCCCACGTCCGCCTGCTGGCCAAGGGCTCGCGCCCCTGGGAGATCGGCTGCCCGCTCTGCCACCACCTCGAGTCCAACCAGGAGACCATGAACCTGATGCCGTCCATGACGCCGGACCTCCTCCGGCGGCTCAACGCGGTCCACATGTACGCGGTCAACGAGGTCGCGGCGGCCGAGCCGGCCGAGCTCGCCCGCCTCGCCGGCCTGGACGCGCGGACGGCCGGGCGGCTGAAGGACGAGGCTGGCGAGGTGCTGGTCCTGCTCCGGCGCCGCTCGGAGCTCCGCAAGTTCGTGCGGGCCCACGTCCCGCCGCGGCGGGGGCGGAGCCACGCGAAGATCATGCGCGCCCTCTTCGCGCGCGGCATCGACACCATCGAGCAGCTGGCCGGCATCTCCACCGAGGCCCTCACGGCCACCGGGATCGGCGAGAAGGAGGCCGCGAGCCTCCTTTCCGCCGCCTCCGCGCTCTGCAGTGACCGCCGGCTCCGGGCGATCGGCATCCCGCCGATCAGCCTCAAGAAGTACTACGCCGCGGGCCTCACACGCCCCGAGGACTTCGTCGAGCTCCCCCCCGCGGCCATCGTGCTGCGGACGGGGATCTCGCCCGACACCGTGCACCGGCACGTCGAGCTCGTCTGCACCGCCCTCGGGCGGCCCGTCCCCCCGCGGACGACGCGGGGCCAGATCGAGCGGGGGCGCGCCCAGCTCCTCGCCATCCCCGGTGTGGGCGAGTCGACGATCGAGAAGCTCTACAGCGGCGGCGTCTTCGATGCCGAGTCCCTGGCGCGGGCCGACCCGAAGGCCGTGGCCGAGGGCTCGGGCCTGCCTGTCCGGAAGATCCAGGACCTCCAGGCCAGCGTCGCCGAGCCCCGGCAGGCGACCGGATGAGCGGGGCTTAAAGGCCCTCCCGTCGATACCGTACATGATGCCTCCCCGCTGGCAGGACTGGGTCCACGTCACCAAGCTGGACCCCGATCGGCAGCTCTCGCCCGGGGCGATCGATGAGATCGCCGCGAGCGGCACGGACGCCCTCATGCTCTCGGGCACCCTCAACGTGACCCGCGAGAACCTGTCCGAGCTCCGGCGCCAGGTCGCGGCCTACGACCTCCCGGTCGTCGTCGAGCCGGCCGGCCCCGAGGCCGTGCTCGTCGACGGGATCGACCTTCTCTTCATTCCGAGCGTGATGAACACCTCCGACGTCCGGTGGATCGTGGGCACGCACCACGACTGGGTCCTCGAGGGGATGCGCCGCGCGAGGACGGAGAACAGCCCGGACATCTGGGAGAAGGTCGTGCAGGAGGCCTACATCGTCCTCAACCCCGACTCCGCCGTCGGCCGCGTCACGGGCGCCCGGTGCCCGCTCCCGCCCGAGTCGGCGGCGGCGTACGCGGCCGTGGCCGACCGCTACTTCTGCTTTCCCATCGTCTACGTCGAGTACAGCGGCACGTACGGCGACCCCGCGGTGGTCAAGGCCGTCCGCGGCGCGGTCGACCGCGCGGTCCTCTACTACGGCGGCGGGATACGGACCGCCGAGCAGGCGGCGGAGATGGCGCGGTACGCGGACACGGTCGTGGTCGGCAACGCCGTGTACGAGGCCGGGCCGTCCGTGCTGAAGGCGACCGTGGACGCCGTCCGGTAGGCGCGATGCCGGAGGCCCAGGTCGTCCTGGTCGGCCCGCTCTACGAGGGGAACGTCGGGTCGACCGCGCGCGTGATGAAGAACTTCGGGATCACCCGCCTGGCCCTCGTCGACCCCTGCCCGCTCGGGAACGAGGCGAAGGCGATGGCCTCGCACGCCCAGGACGTGCTCGCGAACGCCCGCCGCGTCACGCTCGACGAGGTCCTGGCGGAGTCCGCGCTCGTGGTGGCGACCACGGGCGAGGTCGCGCTCTCGGTCTGCTCACCGGTCCGGATGCCGTACTTCTCGCCCCGCGATCTCCGGGGCCTGGTGGCCGACGTCGAGGGGACGGTATCGGTCCTCTTCGGACGGGAGGACCGGGGTTTCACGAACGAGGAGCTCGCGCGGGCCGGCGTGATCTGCACCATCCCGACCTCGCCGGCCTACCCGATCCTGAACCTCTCGCACGCGGTGGGGATCGTCTGTTACGAGCTCGCGGGGCTCGAGCCCGGGACGTACGCGCTCGCCTCGCCGTTCGAGATGGAGTGCCTCTACGACCACCTCGACCGGTTCCTCGACCGTATCGACCACCCGGTCCACAAGCGGCACGTCACGCTCCTGCTCGTGCGCCGCGTCCTCTCCCGCGCGAAGCTGACCGTCCGCGAGGCCTCGACCCTCCACGGGCTGATGCGACGGACCGAACGGCGGCTCGACGGGGAAAACCAAGATGAGCCGTCCCCGCACAGAGTGATAGAATGATCCTGGTCGACTGGCAGATCCTGGACCGGATCGGGCGGGGCCAGATCCGGATCGACCCGTTCGAGCCGAACCTCGTCCAGCCGAACTCGCTCGACATCCGGCTCGGCAACCACTTCGTCTGGTACCTGCCGGGCGACCGCGTGATCGACCCGTACGACCGCGACTCGGTCTGCGCCGAGGTCGACGAGTGCCATACGCGGGAGTTCGTGCTCGCCCCCGGCGCGTTCGCCCTGGCCGAGACGCTCGAGCGGGTGACGCTCCCGGACAACATCGTCGCGTCGATCGAGGGGAAGTCCTCGATCGCCCGCCTCGGGGTCGAGCTCCACCAGACGGGGGGCTGGATCGACGCGGGCTTCTCGGGCTCGATCACGCTCGAGATGTGCAACGTCAACTGCCGGCCGGTGAAGGTCTACGCGGGGATGCCGATCGGCCAGCTGGTCTTCTACACCACCGAGCGGGCGGAGCGGCCGTACAGCACCAAGGCGGACGCGAAGTACCAGGGGCAGCGGCAGGCCACGCTCTCGAAGTACCACGAGAACCCGCGCGTCGGCGCGGACTGACCCGCTCGTTTTCGCCGGCCCGGCAGTGCCTGGCCTGCTCCCCCCTCGACCAGGTCGTCCCTGTCGCCGTGATCGGTCTGCGGCGGACGGCTCACCGTCCCGGGGACACTCGTCCTCGCCGCCCCCCCTCCGCCGCGCCCTGCCGGGTTTCACGGGGCAGCCCACCGACACGGACGGCGACGGGACGTACATTGACATGAACGACACCGGCAGGATCGACGTCGCCGACGTCGTCTGGTTCTTCAACCCGCTCTGAGGAGCACCCCTCGCTCTCTCGCCAATGAGAGCCGGCCCGGTTTCGTGGAGACGCTAGGGGACCCTGGGGCCGGTCGAATAGGGAGATTTCGGAACATTCATTGCCTGTTTCAGCACATGGGCATCTATTGGTGATTGTTATGGGATGGAGACCGTTCCTGGTCCTGCTCTTCGTCTGCTGTTCGCTTGTGCTCACCGGCCCCGCCGCGGCCGGCACGCCGCCGGCGCAGGCGTGGAACCGAACTCTCGGCGGGAACAGCGATGATATCGCCTCCGCCGTGCAGCAGACGACCGACGGCGGGTACGTCGTCGCCGGGAGGACCTACTCGAACAACGGCGACGTCGCGGGCAACCATGGCGGCTGGGATTACTGGGTGGTGAAGCTGGACGCCGCCGGGCAGATGGCCTGGAACCGGACGCTCGGCGGGAGCAGATGGGATGAAGCCCACGCCGTGCAGCAGACGTCCGACGGCGGGTACGTCGTCGCCGGGTTTACCTACTCGAACGACGGCGACGTCGCGGGCAACCAAGGTTCAATCGACTACTGGGTGGTGAAGCTGGACGCCGCCGGGCAGATGGCCTGGAACCGGACCCTCGGCGGGAGCAGCTATGATGAAGCTTACGCCGTGACTCAGACGTCCGACGGCGGGTACGTCGTCGCCGGGAGGACCTACTCGAACAACGGTGACGTCGCGGGCAACCATGGCGAATACGACTTCTGGGTGGTGAAGCTGGACGCCGACGGGCAGATGGCCTGGAACCGGACGCTCGGCGGGAGCGGCAATGATCGAGCCTACACCATGCAGCAGACGTCCGACGGCGGGTACGTCATCGCCGGGGAGACCCAGTCGAACAACGGCGACGTCGCGGGCAACCATGGCGGGTTGGACTGCTGGGTGGTGAAGCTGGACGCCGACGGGAACATGGCCTGGAACCGTACCCTCGGCGGGAGCAAAGGTGACCAGGCCTACGGCGTGGACCAGGCGTCCGACGGCGGGTACGTCATCGCCGGGAAAACGTACTCGAACGACGGCGACGTCAACGGGACCACCAAGTTCGGCGGCGACCTCTGGGTGGTGAAACTGGACGCGGCCGGGCAGATCAACTGGAGTCGGACCTTCGGCGGGAGCGGATGGGATGAAGCCCGTGCCGTGCAGCAGACGTCCGACGGCGGGTACGTCGTCGCCGGGTACACCAGGTCGAACAACGGCGACGTCGCGGGCAACCATGGCGAATCCGATTTCTGGGTGGTGAAGCTGGCCGCCGACGGGGAGATGGCCTGGAACCGGACCCTCGGCGGGAGCATGAATGATTACGCCTACGCCGTGGAGCAGACGGGAGACGGCGGGTACGTCATCGCCGGGGAGACCCTGTCGAACAACGGCGACGTCGCGGGCACCCATGGCAGGTTGGACTACTGGGTGGTGAAGCTGATGGCCGAGGCCGAGGCCGAGCCGCCGGTGGCGTCGTTCACGACGAACGTCAGCTCGGGCCCGGCGCCGTTGACGGTCCTGTTCACCGACACCTCGACGGGCGAGGGGATCACCGGCCGCTCGTGGGAGTTCGGCGACGGGTCGACCTCGAGCGAGGCAAGCCCGACGCACACCTTCCTCTCGCCGGGGACGTACACGGTGACCCTGACCGTCACGAACGCCGGCGGCTCGAACACCGCGACCCAGACCGTGACGGCAACGGGAACGCCGGCGATCGACCTCGAGAAGATGATGTCGGGCGACGGCGGCAGCACCTGGATCGACGCGGACGATCCACCGGGGCCGTACCTCCGCGAAGGCACCAACCCGCAGTTCCGGTTCGTGGTGACGAACACCGGCAATGTCACCCTCTCGAACGTCGGCGTGTCGGACAGTGACTTCGGGCCCCTCGGCGGCATCGCCGCGCTCAGTGCCGGGGACTCTTTCGCAATCGAGACGGGCGCTCCGCGGCACGAGGGGCAGCACGAGAACACGGCGACGGTCACCGGGACGTTCACCTATTCGTCCGGGAAAACGGAGACCGTCTCCGACACCGATCTTGCGCACTACTACGGCATCACCGCACCCGTCGCCGGCTTCACGGCGAACGTGACCTCGGGTGTCATCCCGCTGACGGTCGCGTTCACCAACACCTCGACCGGCATGGGGATCACCTCCCATTCGTGGGAGTTCGGCGACGGAACGACCTCGAGCGAGGCGAACCCGGTGCATACCTTCGCCGCGCCGGGGACGTACACGGTGACCCTGACCGTCACCAACGCCGCCGGCTCGGACACCGCGACCCGGACCGTGACGGCAACGGGAACGCCGGCGATCGACCTCGAGGTCGATGTCTCGGTCGACGGCGGGTCGACCTGGTACGATGCCGACACGGCGCCCGGGCCGACAGCCCCCGTCGGCAGCACGGTGACCTGGACATATACCGTGACGAACACCGGCACCGTCCCGTTGAGCGGTGTCATTGTTACCGATGACGGCGGAACGGCAACGGATCCCGCCGATGACTTCACCGCCGTGCCCGTCCTGGCGGGCGGGTTCAACGTGGGCGACCTGAACAAAGACCGCCTGCTCGACACCACCGAGACCTGGAGCTATTCGGCATCAGCCCTGGCCCGCCCCGGCCAGTACGCGAACAATGGCACGGCGACGGGCACGCCGCCCGGCGGGCTCGCGGCCGTGACGGCCGCGGACCCGAGCCACTACTACGGCCTTGAGGGGGCCGTCGCCAACTTCACGGCGACCCCGTCATCCGGCGCGGCACCGCTGTGGGTACAGTTCACCGACACCTCGACGGGCGAGGGGATCACCGGCCGTTCGTGGACGTTCGGCGACGGGTCGACCTCGAGCGAGGCGAGCCCCATTCACACGTTCCTTTCGCCCGGGACATACACGGTCAATCTGACGGTCACCAACGCCGGCGGTTCCGACACCGCGACGCAGACCGTGACGGTAGCGACCCGTCCCTGGATCGTCGCGGGCTTCACCATGAACGCGACGACGGGTACCGCGCCGCTCACGGTCCAGTTCACCGACACCTCGACCGGCCCGGTGAGGTACCGCTCGTGGGACTTCGGTGACGGCGCCACCTCGACGGAGCAGAACCCGGTCCACGTCTTCACCGCGCCGGGCGAGTACACCGTCCGGCTCCTCGTCGGCACCGGGCAGTCGACGGACCGGCACACCGAGACCGTGAGCGTGTTCGAGGAGCCGCCGGCCGTCGGCGGCGACACGGGGTACTTCCTGGTCTCGACACAGCCCGCCGGCGCCGCGATCTACCTCGAAGGTCTCGAGGGCACGCGGTACCTCCAGGGGACCACCTCAGGCGGCCCGGTCAACGTGACGATCTATCTCACGGGGAGCCCGATGAAGAAGATCATCGCGAACCTCTCGGGGTACCATGACGCCGTCTTCGCCATCCCCCGGTACCCGCCGAAGGGGATGACCATCCCCGTCGGGCTGACACTTGCGCCGGCCCAGGCGCCGCCCGTGGCGAACTTCACGGCGAACGCGACTGCCGGGATCGCGCCGCTCACGGTCCAGTTCACCGACACCTCGACCAGCAGCCCGACGCAGTGGCACTGGGTCATCGACGACACGGTCTACACCGTGCAGCACCCGCGGCACACCTTCACGTCACCCGGCGCCAGGACCGTGCTCCTTGTCGCGACGAACGCGATGGGATCGTCCTCCGCGAAGGTGATGACCATCGACGTCGCCGGAGCGCCGCCGCCGACCACCGAGCCGACCACCGAAGTGACCACCCCCGTCACGACCCCTGTTGGCAACCATCCGTATCCGTCGACGCACATCGTGCCCGGCAGGGTCGAGGCTGAGGATTACGATGTCACGGGAGGCGACCTGGTGGCCTACTACGACACCACCGCCGCCAACGAGGGCGGCGCGTACCGTACCGACGGCGTCGATATCGAGGTCGGTGGCAGCGGGTACAACGTCGGCTGGATCCGCGCCGGCGAGTTCCTGACCTACACGGTCGCCTCCGCCGCCGCGGGTACGTACACCATCGAGTTCCGGGTCGCGAACCCCGGCGCGGCGAAGACCGTGACGGTCTCCGTCAACGGCGAGGCAAAGACCCTCACCATCCCGTCGACCGGCGGGTTCCAGAACTGGCAGACGGTCCCCCTCACGGGTGTCAACCTGAACAGCGGCGGGAACCTCGTCAGGGTCTCCATGGGCAGCGCCGCCTCGTTCAACGTCGACTACATGGACTTCACGACCGGCGGCTCCACGCAGCCCACGACCGTCGTGACCACCACGACCACGATCCCATCGACGGGCGGCGCGAGCTTCACGGCCGCTCCGATCCCCGTCAAGAAGTCGAGCCTGATCCGGTTCACCGTGACACCGGCCCCGGGCAAGACGATCAGGTCGGCCTGGTGGACCTTCGACAAGGCCGGCCACTACACCACGTGGAACTCGCGCACCGTCAACGCCGGGTTCTACTACCCCGCGACCGGCACGTTCACGCCGCTTGTAAAGCTCACCTACACGGACGGCTCGACCGAAGAGGTCTACCGGACTAACTACGTGACCGTCACCTAGCCGAGAGGTCGCCGCCCCCCCTCTCTTTTACCGAGACCGTGCGTGCAGCAGCATCGGGAAGCGAGCAGACAACAGGCAGAGGGCGCGTCCCCGTTCCTGTCGTTCCGGTGAACGGGTGATGCTGAGTCACGATCCGCCGCACGCTCGCCGCCTGGTCCCCGGGACCGGCCCCACCACGACGACGGTTTCTGCAACGATCGCAACACACGGATAGACATCGCGGACGTCGTCCGGCTCGCGAACCGACGCTGACCCACCTTTCCGCCACGTGCGGTATCTCGGTGACGGACCGGGGCACCGAGTGAGCGATTCCGGGAACGGTCCTGCTCGTCGTCCACGGGACCGTCCCGTCGCAGCCGACGGCGTACCCGCCGGGGTCGTGTGCCGGGGGGGAAGCACTTATTGCCGTCGCCGAAGCACCCTGAACGACCATGACGCTTCCCGCGACCGATCCTGCCGATCCGACGGAGCGGATCTGCCGGGCCTGGAACACGATCGACCCCGCGCTGCGGAACTTCAGCGTCCGCAACGCCCCTGGCAAGCAGGACGACTACTGGTGGTTCCTCGAGTGGCTCGCGTCGCTCAAGGACGACGATGTGAGCGTCGTAATCGACCGCGAGCGGTCGACCGGCTCGCTCGAGGAGGTCGTCATCCCGTTCGACGATGATCCGGCGAGCGCCAGGACGCGCCTCCTCTCGGACCGGGTCGACGGGCTCATCGCCGCGCCCTTTCTCGAGGTCTGGGAGGTCCGCGCGGTCACTGTGCGCCACCCCGGAGGCCGACCGGCGCGGCTCCGCCCCATTGCCCGGATCGCCGTCGCCGTGGACGTAAATTACAAGGACCGCCTCTGGTCGGACGAAACCGTGCTGATCTGGGCGAAGGTCGGGTTCGAGCCGGTCACCACGGAGCGATCGATCGACGTGCGGGGAGACGACGGTCCCGTGTACGTCATCGGCCTCGAGGGGCGCCCGGTGATGGTCTTCGACGAGGACACCCGCGCGTATATGCCGCTTGAGGAGTGAGCCGCCCCACACCGGAACGTTGATTCTGCGCGGCAGCATGGAGAAGCCCATGATGACCGATCAGGATTGGGCGCCGCCCGACCTCCGCCCCGGGCCGGAGATCGAGGCCCTCTCGCGCTTTCTCTGGGACGGCACCTGGACGGGGACGGTGGAGCCCGGCGGCATGGGGCCGGGATCGCCCCCGATGGAGGCGACGGGCCGGGCAACCTGCACCTGGGGCCTCCACGGCCTCTGGGCCGACTGCCTCTTCGAGCAGGACCAGTACGTCGACGGGAGGCCGGTGCTGAACTGGCAGGCCCGGTGGATCATGGGCTGGGACCGGGACGCGAAGGAGTACCGGGCCGTGGGCGCGGACACCAACGGCCGCGCGTTCATCTTCCACGGGCGGATCGAGGGGGACCGGCTGGTCATGGAGACCCTCGGGGAGTCGCCGGCGCGGCTGCTCTTCACGTGGGAGATCGTCGACGAGGGGACCGTCACCTGGAAGAACGAGGTCTCGTTCGGCGGCGGGCCCTGGCAGCTGATCGAGACGTACCGGATCACCCGGTCCGCGTGAGGGGGTGCCCGCACCCGCACGGTTATCTCCCGACGGGTCCATTCACCTGCGGTGCGACCATGACGCGAAAGACCCTCGCCCTCCTCGGGCTCGGCGCGCTGGCGCTCGGCGCCGCCACCGTGATCGCGATGGAGGTCCTGTCCACGCCCCGCGACGCTGCCCCGCTGGCCAGTGCCGACGCGGAACCCCGGGCGGCGCCATAAACGGGCCGAGACGGGATTCATTGCTATAAACGGAAGCTTCTTTGGTCCCCCCGTCCAAGAGGCGGGGATGGACGATGACAGCTACGGCATGCTCAGGGGCGTGATCGCGGCCGGCGTCCTCGCCTGTGCGCTCCTCTTTGCCATGGGGTTCGTCGCGCCGATGACCCCGGACCCGTCGATGGCGGTCACCCCCGCGAACGTGACGAACGCGAGCGCGACGCCGACCGTGGGCGAGACCCCCGTGCTCCCCACGGACACGGCCATGCCGATCGTGCCTGCCATGACCCTGCCCGCGACAGCGACTGCCACGACGCCGGGACCGAGCCGGACCACCGAACTCCCAACGACCGTTCGGACCATCGCGCCGACCACGTCCTGGACTCAAGCGCCGGCGGCGCCGCTCGTCACGGTCGTGCCCGCCCGGGAGGTGACCTCCGTGCCGGAGACGGCAAGGCCCGGCACGCCGGCGACGACCCCGGCGGTGGACGCGCAGAGGACGCCGGGCACGCCCGCCCCCACCCCGTCCGTCTCGTTCCCCCGGACCAGCGGCCCGACGAAGGCGGCGACGCCGTCGCCGGACGTGACCGGCCTCCCGCGCCGCGACCGGCCGATCGCGACGATCCCGCCCACCGTCGCGACGGACGCGGGGACGGTGCCCCCCGCGACGACGCCCGGGACCGACAGTGATCAACCGGTTGTGCCGACCCACTCACCGGCCACCGTCGACGTGACGCCGGCCCGTGACGCGTCCAGCGACCCCCCCGGGGAGCCCCGCGAAGCCCCCACGAGCCGGACGGACGGCCTCCTGGACGATGACGGTGACGACGACCGCGAACCGGCCAGCGAGGACGACCGAGAGCCGGAAGACGATCGGACGCCTTCCGACCGTGACGAGAGGCACGACGATACGGTCGACGACGATCGCGACGACGATCGCGACGACGATCGGGACGACGATCGCGACGACGATCGGGACGACGATCGCGACGACGATCGCGACGACGATCGCGACGACGATCGCGACGACGATCGCGACGACTGACACGACAGCAGGAGGGCGGAGAGGTGGACGGGATCTCCGGCGTCCTGCCCCGTCCGTGTTCCGCAGGCCCGGTGAGTGAATTCCGAGGGCGTCGGGCGTGCACCGCTCCCTGGCACCCATCGTATCGCCGTGGCGCTGACGGCGCGTGTTTCATCGCCCGGGGCCCGGAAAACCTTATCTCGTGCCGGCGCATCCGACACGGCATGCGGTTCCCGATGCTCTTCGTGCTCGTCGTCGCGGCCCTGCTCGCGGCCGGCTGCTCCGTGCCGGGCGACCTCGGCGGAGTGCCGCCGTCGGTCTCCACCTTCACGCCCGAGCGGGTGGCGTTCGACGAGTCGCTCCTCTCCCGCCTCACGCTCCCGCCGGGGTTCTCTGCCACCGTCTTCGCCCGTGACCTCGGCAGCGTCCGGGTGCTCGTCGCGGCCACCGACGGCACGGTCTACGCCTCCGTCCCCTCGACGGGCTCGGTGCTCCGCCTCCGCGACGCCGATGGCGACGGCTCGCCCGTGACGGTCGAGGCCGTCCTCGAGGGCTACCCCGGCGTCCACGGGCTCGCGCTCGGGAACGGCACGCTCTTCTTCGCGACGCCGACGACGGTCTACGCCGCCCCGCTCGGCGCCGACGGCACGCCCGGCGACCCCACCGTCGTCTCGGGCGGGATGCCGTCGGGCGGCAGCCACCAGGCCCGCGGGCTCGGGCGCTCCCCCGACGGCCGGCTCTTCGTCTCGGTCGGGTCGAGCTGCAACGCCTGCGACGAGGAGTCGGAGGAACGGGCAGCCATGCTCGTGATCGAGAACGGGACGCGGCGGGTGTACGCCGCCGGGCTCCGGAACACCATGGGCTTCGACTGGCACCCCGTCACCGGCGAGCTCTTCGGCGCGGACCAGGGTTCCGACTTCCGCGGCGACGACCTGCCGCCCGAGGAGGTCAACCGCATCACGGACGGCGGCCACTACGGCTGGCCGTTCGTCTACGGCGACAGGGTGGTCGACCGCCTCACGCCCTTCGATCCGCCGGGGACCACCAGGGAGGCGTTCGCCGCCACCACCGAGCCGGCGCTCCTCGGGCTCCCGGCCCACGCCTCGCCGATCCAGCTCCGGTTCTACGACGGGACAGCGTTTCCCGCCGGGTACCGCGGCGACGCCTTCGTCACCCTCCACGGCTCCTGGAACCGCGACCCGCCGAACGGCTACGCCGTCGCCCGGGTGCGGTTCTCCGACGCCGGCGAGCCCGAGGGCTACGAGCTCTTCATGACGGGGTTCCTCTTCGACGGGAACCGCGTCTTCGGCCGGCCCGCCGGGCTCGCGGTGATGCCGGACGGCGCGCTGCTCGTCGGCGACGACTTCAACGGCGTGATCTACCGCGTCACGTACGCCGGGACAGTGTAGGGGGCGGACCGGGAAGACCGGTCCTCCTCTCTCCTCGCGAGAGGGGAGATCCCGGGATCGCCCGGGTGGTCCCCCACCGCCCCGCGGTCCCGGGGTGGATCACTGGATCAGATGGACCGCGGTTTTCCGGAGAGTCCGCAGAGACCACTCCGTTTCTACGAGTTTCCGAATACCGCTGCCCCTCGTGACCATTCCCGATCCGGGCCCGGATCGGGCTCCTTTTCGCACGTCGCGGTACCGGGGTCCTATTAGGTGGATCACATGGATCACGTAATTCCGGAAAGTTGGTACAAACCCCGTGTCATGGGAGAGTTTTCCGGAATCCCGGGTCCCTGTGATCCACGTGATCCACCTCACCGTGCCGGGACCGGCTCGCCCAGGTACCGGAACCGGATCCCGCGGTAGTACCGGAGCGAGATCCGCTGGCCGCTCTCGTCGTGGACGTGGGCGACCTTCGGGTCGATGAAGACGCCGGCCTCCCGGAGTTTCCCCGCGAACTTCCGGGTCGTGGGCACGGGCTCGCCGTTGTCCCGGGCCCAGGAGACGAACTCGGCGTACCCCTCCCGTCTCGGGATGAAGTCCTCCATGTCGCCGGTGATGACGCATTCCTCGTCGAGGAACCGCTGCACCACGTCGACCTCGCTCCGGTACTCCTCGGTTGCGGCCGCGAACGCCTCAGGCGGCACGAGCTTCCGGCCGGCGTCGATGTACTCCCGCAGCCCGTCGAGGCACCAGTTCAGGATCCCCGACCGTTCGGCGAGCAACTTCGCCGCGATTTCCTCGTCCCGCTCCCCGGGGGGGATGGTGACCGTGAACGGCACGAGCCAGATCCGGCGCCAGATCGACGGGTCCGCCGAGACCGGCGGCCGGTGGTTGGTCGCGTACCAGATCTTGTACCCCGGCCGGTACTCGAACTCGGCCTCGTAGAGCCGGCGCACGGTGATCCGGTCGCGGCCGGTCAGCTGCTTGACCACCCCCTCGTCGAGCCGCGCGCCCTCGGCGCCTTCGGAGGTGGTGACCAGCCGCGCGCCGACGAGGGCCGCGAGCTCGGTCCGCGGGCCGTCGTGGTACTTGCGGGCGAGGAGCGTCCGCGAGGCGTCCACGTTCCGGGCGTACTCGCCCCAGATCGTCGAGAGGACCTCGAGGGTCTTGCTCTTGCCGTTCGCCCCGGTGCCGTGGAGGATGAAGAAGACCTCCGCCGGGTTCTCGGCGAGCAGGCTGTACCCGCACATCCGCCGGAAGCCGGCGATCGCCGCCGCGTCGCCGGCGAACACCCGGTCGAGGTGCGCCTCCCACGCCGGGCACCGCGCGCCCGCGACGTACTCGACGTCGGCCATCCTCGTCAGGTAGTCCTCGGGCCGGTGCTCGCGGAACGCGCCCGTCGCGAGGTCGATCGTCCCGTTCCGGACGTTGAAGAGGTCCGGGTCCGCGTCCAGGTCCTCGGCCCGTATGGGCAGCTCGGACCGCGCGAGTTCGAGCGTGGCCTTGATCCCGCGCGCGGACTCGGCCTGCCGCGCGAAGGCGAGCAGGGCCCGCTTCGCCCCCTCGTCCTCGATCCGCTCGACCTCGGTGTAGAGCCCGCGGGCGGTCCGCTTGGCCTTGGTCCGGATCGCGTCGGCGGTGTCCTTCTCCCAGACGCGGCCGTTCCAGACGAGCCAGGCCTTCATCCCGGCGCAGTAGAGGACGCTCTGCCAGTGCTCGTCGACGAACCGCTCGGCGAGGCCGACCTCGGTGTAGTGGTGCTGGTGCCGCCTGAACGGCGTGACGGGCAGGCGCGTCTTCCTGGCCCGCCCGAGCTCCTCGTGGACGAGCGCGGGCAGGTCGGCGGGGTCGAGGGCGTGGACGTACTCGCCGTTGATGAGCCGGACCTCCGCGAGGACGTCTTCTGGACGGTCGTCACGGTAGAGGAACGTTGCCCGGGCCGCCTCGCGGAGCGTGGTCTCGAGCTCGCGCCGCTTCGTCACGGTCTCCGGGTCCGCCGGCGTCGAGGGCGTGGCGGCCTCCATCGCCTCCCGCTGGGCCTGGAACTCGCGCATCCGCGCGGCGATGCTCGCGGTGACGGGCGTCTCCATGGCCGTCATCTCCACCGCGCCTCCCCGCGGAACCTCCCGCCGGCGCCGGGGCGGGACGGCGAGGGCCGCCGGCCTCTCGGATCGATGGTGTTATGGGCCGCAGCGGACACCCTGGTGTACCCCCTTCTGCTTCGGCCGGGTGGGGTTCCGGACGGGGCCCTCGGTGCTGCCAGGCTCGCCGGCACCGTCCGGATCTGCTTTCATCATCGCTGCCAGGTACGCGGAGAACGTCGCCGGGAGGTTCAGCCCCCGGCGCACCGCCCACTCCTTCACCTCCCGGGGGAGGGTGATGGTGGTCGGGCTCGTCGCGGTTCTCGGTCTCATCCGGTCACTCCCGGATGACATCTGTATCCACACATATACACAGATATATGTAAGTTGTCATGGTAAAGATATCGGCAGGTCCACGCAGAAAAGGGGCCCGGATCTGTCGTGCATGACAAATCCGGGTGTGCTACAAAGGATTACTCGGGGCGCTCCCGTCCGCCGCGGCCGGATTGTGGCGGCTCGGGGTGGCCGGGAAAACAGCCTCGCGGCGGGTGCCGTGGGTGGAGGAGTGATGCCGCCCCGATCCCGAGACGGGCGCCTCGACGACGGCGATCTCCGGGGGGACACCCTGTTGAGGGCGTCGACAAGCGCGTCGATCTCTCGATCGGTCGGTTCGACCTGCAGCTCGATCGACCGGCGCCGGTGGTCCGTCGCGCCGGCCAGCCGGTGTGAGCGCTTCGGGCCCGGGGTGGCCGCGGGGCCGGGGCGCGTCCCCGCACCGGCTCCGGTTACGGGCCCTGCACGTCGGGCGACCGGGATGGGAGGAAGAGGTCGTCGCCGGCGAACTCGGCGACGTAGACGGGGTGCTTGCCGTAGTACCAGGAGTACTGTTCGAACTCGAGGCGGTACGAGCCGTCTGCCCCCGTCGTGGCGGTCCCACAGTCGTGGAGGACGGACTCGGTGGGGAGCCGCCACCGCAGCGTCACCGGCCGGTTCGCGACGGGGCCGCCCGTCGCGTCGACGAGCCTGCCGTGGAGGTCGAGCAGGTAGCCCCCGACGCCGTTCTCCATCGGGACCGTGTACGCGAGCGTCAGGGTGGACAGGACGGTGCGATCCTCCCCTGGAGCGGTCCTGTCGGCCCGGCCCCCGAGAGCAGGAGGCCGACGTCGATGCCGACCACCGCGATGGCGGCGATCGCGATCAGAAGGGTGGTCCGCTTCATAGAACCTCGCTCCGTGCGATGCTGAAGGATATGGCGTTGGGATGATAAGGCTTCCTCTCGGTCGGCCGGGGGGTCGTGACGGGCGGGGGAGGGGTGAGAAACCTATCCCGCAACGGCCGACTCGACGGCGGCGCGCTCGTCGGGGGTGATGCCGTAGAGGTCGTCGACGAGCGCGTCGATCTCGCGATCGGTGGCCGGGAGCTGCATCTCGAGGAGTCGGCGCTGGTGCTCCGTCGCGGCTGCCTGCAGGCGGCGATGAAGGTCGAGCATCGCCTCGACGAGCGCGACCATTCGATTCTGCCCGGCGATGTCGTCAGGGTTCGCGGTGACGGCAGGGAATGATATATCACCTGATACGACAATTCTCTCGCATGGCCTCCAGCTCGCAGGCGGCCCGGTCGCCGCGGCTCGATACGATCCGGATGGTCGAGGCGTTCGCGCGCGAGCACTCGGGCGACTTTAAGCGCCGTGCGCTCTGGGAGGCGCTGCCGCGCCGGATGATGTACCAGACGTTCCGGCAGATCATCGAGTACCTGCTCGAGTCGGGGAAGATCGCGCTGGACCGCTCGGGCTACGTGGTCTGGATTCACAACCCCGAGCTCTTCGCGCAGTATCACGGCCGCGACGACCTCCGCATCGGGTAGGGCGCGGCCGATGCCGCCGCTGCCGCCCGGAGACGTCGAGGTCTACATCGCGGCCGACCGTCGCGCGGACTACGACGCGCTCCTGGCCTCGACGCGGAGCGAGGATCGGCGGGTGGCGGCGATGCTTGAGAAGGCGGTCGGCGTGCTGAAGGCGAACCCGTTCGCCGGGGACCGCATCCGGCGCCGGCAGATCCCGGCGGAGTACCACCGGCGGTACGGGCCGCTCGAGAACCTGTGGAAATTCAACCTCTCGCGGAGCTGGCGGCTGGTCTACACGGTCGCCCGCGACGCCGGCGTGATTGTGGTCGTGCTCGAGTGGTTTTCGCACGACGAGTACGAGCGGCGGTTCGGTTACTGAGCCCGGCTCCTCACCCCGCCTTCCCGACGGCCGCCTCGACGACGGCGATCTCGTCGGGGGTCAGATTGTAGAGGGCGTAGACGAGCGCGTCGATCTCGCGATCGGTGGCCTCGACCTGCATCTCAAGGAGCCGGCGCTGGTGCTCCGTCGCGGCGGTGGGAAGGCGGCGGTGGAGGTCGAGCATCGTCTCGACGAGCGAGACCATCCGGTCGTGCTTTTCCATGTCGTCGGGATTTTCGGGATCGATGGGGCGAATGGGGAGGTTTCTCATTACCACATACGCTGGCATGAAGAAACCGCCACGGAGCTTCGGCAACATCATCTCGTAGTAGAAAAATGTCAAGGTGCTATTGAGCAATCCAAGGAGATACCGGTCCTCCGAAGGGATGATGAAACATTTGTTATTTGCATAACTCCCGATTGCATCATACCCATACTCGGGACGACTACAGATCTCGGGGTAAATTATCTTGGGCTTCTCAAAGGCCGAATAGTAATCGCATGTCCGCAGCTCCCACCAATATTCCCCTTTATCATTTCGTGCTTCTGCTTCTTTCTGGAAAGGTTCGAGGTGCTCTGCCAAAGCGGGATAAGTCTGCTGGAACCACGCCCATTTATTTCTCACACCGCCAGAGTTCGCGTTTGTCCAACCTTTCGGAATGGCGATTACGTATCCCTGTGGGTGAGGGGCAAGATAACGTTTAACATCTCTTCCAAGAAGGAATGGTCGAATAAATTGCGCGCTATTTCCATCTCTGTGGATCAAACGTTGATAGGTCTCTTCGTCGATAACAAACGCTTTTGTCAGCCCTGTGATAATTCCACGATAGACTCCACCGTGAACGTAATCATCCAGGGTTGCGTTGTCTATTCTCAATTTTACTAACAGGTCGAGCGTCGATTTCGGAATCAGGGACCAGCGATCATCGTCAAGATCTGTTACCGCGATTACCGACCGATTTTCATTAACATACCCTTTCAGATCCTCAAATTGCAGATCTTCAACGTTTACTCCCGAGAGGGTCTCACAAGGCTCCCCGCCTGCGATCCGGATGATGCACGGGTACGTCGTCGCGTTCTCGAAGACGGGGAGATCGCCGAAGTCGATGATCTCCTCAATCCGCTTGCTCTTGAGGAACTGCCGGAGCGGTTTGCCGTAGTTGGCCCGCATCCACTTGTTTGCGACGATGAACGAGAACTGCCCGTGGTCGTTCATCAGCGAGAGCGCCCGCTCGATGAAGTACGTGTAGAGGTCCGCCGTCCCCGCGAACACCTGGTAATGGCTCTTCAGGTACGCCTTCTGCGCCGAGATCAGCTCCTGCCGGACGTACGGCGGGTTCCCGATCACCGCGTCGAACCCTCCGGCCGCCATTATCGCGGGAAAGCCCCGCTCCCAGTCGAACGGGTTTATTCTCATGATCTCCTCGTCCGAGAGCGTCCTGTCCGCGAGCACGTCCCGGCCGATCAGCGAGTTCCCGCACCGGACGTTCCGGTGCAGGCTCGGCAGCGCCCGCTCCGTCCCGAGCGTCGCCTGGCCGATCGTCGTCTCGTCCTCGAGCACCTTGAGCAGCAGGGAGAGCTTGGTCACCTCCACCGCCTGCTGGTCGATGTCGACGCCGTAGAGATTGTTCAGCAGGATACGCTTGCGCTCCGCCGTCTTGAGGCGCCAGTAGCTCCCGGCCACCTTCCCCCGCTCGTCCGTCCGCTGCCCCGTCCGGTACACCGGGAGCTCGACCGGCCGGAGCTCCGTCCTTCGCTTCTTCCCAGCGCTGACGATCACCTCTTCGAGCGGCAGCAGCGCCCGCACCGCCGGGTCCGCCACCGTCCGGCCTTCCGCGAGCAGGGGCACCAGGTGCTCCACGTACCAGTCCAGGTGCCAGTCGAGGAGATAGTCGTACGCGCCGAGCAGGAACGAGCCCGAGCCGCACGCCGGGTCCAGCACGCGGACCGACGACACCTCCGCCGGCGTCTTATCCGCCACAAGCCGGCCCACCGTCTCCTTCACGATGTAGTCGACGATGTACTCCGGCGTGTAGAAGACCCCGCCCGCCTTCTTCACCTCCGGCTTGAACTCCACCTTCGCCTGGTGGCCGTCCGTCAGCCGAATCACCTTCCCCAGGAACTGCTCGTACACCTGCCCCAGGATCGCCGGCGGTATCACCGAGAACTCGTACTGGCTCTCCGGCCAGTACAGCCGCTTGACGACCTCCTTCAGGACCTTGTCGTCGATCACAAGGCCCGGCGTCAGCGAGTCCGGCATCTCGTCCCACCCCGGCTCGTTCGAGAAGTGGAACAGCCCCGAGTTGTACCGGTCGTCCGCCCGCTCGAAGAGCGTGCAGAGCCGCCCGTACACCCCGTCGCCCTCCAGGAGGCCCTTCAATGTCTCGTATGTCTCAATACCCCGGTCCTCGCAGATCCGCAGGAAGAGGATCCGGTCGATGATCCGCTGCACCGCGATGTTCAGATCGTCCACCGAGAGCGCCGGGTTCCGGAGCGCGAGGTTCCGCGCCAGCAGATCGCGCCACGACTCGATCAGGGCCAGAATGTCTTTGTCGACGCTGACCGTCCCCTTCTTGCCCTTCGTCGAGGCCACGAACCGGTCGAACGATCCCTGCAGGATCCGCTCCTTCGAGAAGATCTCGACCAGGTGGTCCCACTTCTCCGGCAGCTCCCGGTACGTGAAGTACTCGATTCGTGCCGTTGCGGCCGTATCCCCCGCCGCCGGCTTCTTGGTGCAGTCGTAGATCGCCCACTCCTCGAAGTCCGTCAGGATGTTCAGCGGCAACCGCGCGTTCCATGCGTACGTCCGAACCTGGAGCGCTGCCGACTTGTCATCCCGGATGTTAACGCCCGGCTTCTTGGTCTCAACGATGAACTTCCGTACCCCACCGATGCGGAACGAGTAATCGATGTGGCCCATCGTGCCGCGGAGCTTGATGGGGTCCTCGACCACCACCTCCTTATAGGAATCGTGGTGGCCCTGCGCGTTGTCGATATCCCACCCGAGGGCGCGGAAAAAGACGTCGATGTACTCCTTCCGGAGCTGCGCCTCGTTGAACGTGCCGCTCTCGTAGGACTGCGCGAAATCGTCGTATCGCCGCACCAGCTCCTCGATGTACCGTCGGTTCTCCTCAGGCCGCATGGGAATTGTCCTGCGTTTACCATCGGCGACGGAAGAGAAAAGGGGAGCGATCCCTGTTACGGGCCGCTCCCGTTCTTTCCCGCCCTCGATCAACGGGGCACTGCGGCGGGACCAGTGGGTTCGTTCAACGGACGCCATCGGTTCCAGTCAGTAACCTCGTCGTCACCGGGGGCGGCGGCGCGAGCATCGCCGAGGTCCCCTGCCGCTGACGCGAGCCACCGGAGATCGGCATTGTCGAACCGCTCGCGCTCCTCCTCGCACTGAACCGGCGGAGCGCCGCGGGCCGAACGCGAGAGGACGGCCGATCGACGGGCCGAGTCTGCCCTCATTCTGCGACGGCGACCACTGATTCCCTATCCGGCGACTGCGTGCGGATGCCGGCCGGGACCGGGCGGGACTCCGGGGAAGACGTAAGAACCGGCGGGGCGCAGGGACGATCAGGATGATCGTCCAGTACATCGCCGCCGCCCTCGCCGACGCGCGGTACGAGAAGATCGAGGACGAGGAGCCGTTCTACGGGGAGATCCCGGGGCTTCGCGGCGTCTGGGCCACGGGCCGGACCGAGGACGAGTGCCGCGCCCGCCTCGCCGAGGCCCTCGACGGCTGGCTCCTCGTCCGTCTCCGCCGCGGCCTCGCGATCCCGCCCGTCGGCGGTGTCCGGCTCGAGCCGGCCGAGGCAACGCACGCCGATGCCGGCGGATAGGCGCCTCGGCCCCCATCTCGCGGGCCGAGCTCGTCCGTCGCCTGCGCACCCTCGGGTTCGACGGCCCGTTCCGCGGCGGCCGCCACCCTTACATGGTCCGGGGCGACCGTGTCCTCACGATCCCGAACCCGCACCGCGTCGAGATCGGGCCGGACCTTCTCGTGAGGATCCTCCGCCAGGCCGGTATTTCTCGCGATGAATGGACCGGTGCGTGACCGGTCCCGGCCCATTCACCTTGCCATCCGCGCCCGCGACGCGGCGTCCGAGCCCTTCGCCGGCGCCGCGTGCCGGGCCGTGCTCGTCGGGCCGTCCCCCGTCGCCGCACCGGCGCCTTGGGTGGTCGGGGCGAATGGGCAGCAGCGGTTGCCGGTGTCATCACCGTAGCCCCTGGCCATTCCCTTCATCGCCCCGCGCGTGGAACGTCCGGCAGGAGGACGGGCCGTGCAAGGGAATATCGAGATCGATCGATGGCGGAGACCACGCGTCCACCGTCTCGTCCTTCGTATGAGAACGGCATCCATGAAAGAAGCACGAACAGGTGATCTCAGTACGAATGAGCACCCTCAGTGAGCTGACATGGTTGTGATCCGGTGGATCATCAACGACCTCCTGGCTCATGCTCCGTACCCACGCCGGGAGGACCTCGACGATCTCTATCGCGAGGGGATACGCGCGATCATCTCGCTCGAGAGACGACCTGATCGTGATCTCGCCGTCATTCGGGGTATCGGGTTCGACTATCTCGAAGTACCGGTCCGTGATTTTTCCGCACCAACGGTGGAGCAGCTGGATGAGATCAATGCGTTCATCGACAGGAAACGGGAGGCAGGGGAACCGGTACTGATCCATTGTTTCCAGGCCGGCCGGAGCGGCACGGCACTTGCGGGCTACCTGATCCACCAGGGCTCGAGTTTTGAGATGGCCGTGCGGGGGGTTCGGAGCCGGATCCCCGGTGCGCGTGCAATCGAGACCGACGAGCAGATGGAGATTTTGATGCGGTATGCCGGGATGCAGAAAGACTAGGGATCTCGCTGTTCGGCGTGTCGGTCCTCCGACGTGATACCCGGCAGGATCGGAGGGATCGAACCGACGAGATGCATCGGAAGGCTGGTGAGTGGATCGAGAGAGGGAGGTCACCTCGTACGGCCCGGGATCGCCGGCGCCGGCGTCCGATCCGGTCCATTTGTGACTGCTTCGTCCTCACCCGACCCATTGCAGCACGTCCCGGATGACCGACCACCGCGGCGCCCGGCACGACGAGGCGGTTGCCGGCGGAAGCCGCCGCCGGCCCCTCCAGTCGCCTCGTGGCCGGGACGGCCGCACCCGTGACGACCGCAGCTCCGCGGGTCAGCGGGCGTTCTCCCACAGGCTCCGGGCAAACGCCTCGGCTCGCCTGAGGTCGTCGGCATCGGGCCGTCCCTTGTTCAGCCCGCCGATGTACTTCAGAAAGACGTTCGTGTTCCACCCCGCGCACGCGAACTCCCCGACGACGTCGTACCCCTTCTCCTGCAGCCTCTCCCGCATCCGCCGGTGGTTCTTCGAGACGAAGTCGCCGCCCGCGGCCATGGCGGGGGCCCCGTAGGTCGAGAAGAGGAAGGCTCTCCGGTTCCCGGCCGGCGGGAGCCTGTCGGCGAGGTCGATGAGGGCGGGATGGAAGGTCGCGTGGTAGATCCCCGAGCCGAACCCGACCAGGTCGCACGCCGCGACCTCCTCGGGCGATACCTGCAGAGGTGTCGTCACGGGTGCGCCGAGCACCCCCGCGATGGCGCGGGCGACCTTCTCCGTGTTGTGGTGATGGTACGAGCAGACGACCACGAGCGATCGCAGCGGCCCCGTTTCTCCGGTCCCGACGTCATCCGTCTCCATGAATTCACCGGTTCTATTCTTCCCTGTGCCACGGCACTATCACCGTTTCCTTTCGCGTGCCCGGTTCGACAGGGGGATGCACCTCCGCGGGACGTGCTGCCGGCTCGACGACAGCGCGCTGCACCGATGACGATCTCTATGGTGTGATCACCGTCCCGGCTTCGCCTTGCCGTGCCGTGGGGGTTGGTCACTTCGGGCAGGTACCTCCGGAAACACCCGCATATCCGGGTATCGCACGGGTGAAAGCAGGATATCACTGCCCCCTGTGCCCACGCCATCCCGGGGCAACGGGCTCCACCCCCGACCGCTCATCGTGACGGCTTCGGCACGAAGAGCCGCACCGGGCACCGGCCCGCGTCCCGATCGGCCGGCACCGGGCCGGCCATCCGGCACTCGCCGGCGTCCTTCTCCCTCGGCGTGTAGTTCGCGCACTCGCTGCAGGTCGGCATGCGTCGTAGATGCGCGCCATCGGCCATAGCCCTGCCGATCCGGACGCCACAAGGCTATACCCGATGAACGCACAATTTTTCTACCGGTTTATTCGAGGCTCACCATGCGACTTCTGCTGATCCATAGCGACTCCATCGAGTACGAGGCGAGAGAGAAGACCCCGATCGCAGAGGAGTGCTCCCTGCTCGCCGACGGGATGGAGGAGGCCCTGACCGTCTTCTCCGCCGTCGAGCAGGGGGACGGCGACAGCATCGAGGACGTCGTCCACCAGGCCGTCTCCGAGATCGTCGAGACCGCCGACCGCGTCGGGACGAAGAACATCCTGCTCTACCCCTACGCGCACCTCTCGAACGACCTCGCGGCCCCCGACGTCGCGATCAAGGTCCTGGCCCTGGTCGAGATCGGGCTCAACGACCTCGGCGCGTACACGGTCAAGCGGGCGCCGTTTGGCTGGTACAAGTCCTTCTCGCTCCGCTGCAAGGGCCACCCCCTCTCCGAGCTCTCGAAGACCATCGTCCCCTCCGGGGCGGACGAGGAGGGCGGACCCGAGAAGCCCGCGGTCGAGCACTCCTTCTTTGTCCTCACCCCCGACGGCCTCGAGCACGAGGTCGACGAGTTCCTCGACGACACCCCGTTCGGCTGCATGGTCAAGAAGGAGCTCGGCGTGGCCGTCCCCACCGGCGGCGACCCCATCCACGTCGAGCTGATGCGCGCCAAGGAGCTCGTCGACTACGAGCCCGCCTCCGACGTCGGCAACCTCCGCTGGCTCCCGCGCGGCAAGCTCGTCCGCGACCTTTTGGCCGACTACGCCCTCGGGCTCGTCCTCGAGTACGGCGGCTCGCCCGTCGAGACGCCGGTCATGTACGACCTCGGCGACCAGGCCATCGCCGAACACGCCGACAAGTTCGGCGAGCGGCAGTACCGCTTCCGCTCGGGCAACCGGTCCATGATGCTCCGCTTCGCCGCCTGCTTCGGCATGTTCTCGATCATGCGGGACATGCATATCTCGCCGAACACCCTCCCGATGAAGATGTACGAGCTCTCCACCTACTCGTTCCGGCACGAGCAGCGCGGCGAGGTGATCGGGCTCAAGCGCCTTCGGGCCTTCACCATGCCCGACATGCACACCCTCTGCCGCGACATGGACGAGGCCATGGCCTGCTTCGAGGAGCAGCTCCGGATCGGCTGGCGGACCGGTACGGACCTCCAGACACCGCTCGTCGCCGTCTTCCGGTGCACCCGCGGGTTCTTCGAGGAGCACCGGGACTGGGTGGTCGATCTGGCCCGCCAGTCGAACGAGCCGATGCTGGTCGAGCTCCTCTCCGACCGTGTCCACTACTGGATCGCGAAGGTCGACCTCGCCGCCATCGACGGCCAGGGCCGGCCGATCGAGAACCCGACGGTCCAGATCGACGTCGAGTCCGCGGACCGGTTCGGGATCCGGTACCACCTGGACGGCGAGGAGGTCCACCCGCCCGTCCTCCACTGCTCGCCGACGGGCTCGGTCGAGCGCGTGATCTGCTCCCTGCTCGAGCAGACGGCCCGCCACGAGGTCCCCCACCTCCCCGCCTGGCTCGCGCCCACGCAGGTGCGCGTCGTCCCTGTGGCCGAGCGCCACCTCAACTTCGCGGCCGAGCTCGTGGAACGGCTCAACGCGGCCCGCATCCGGGCCGACCTCGACGACCGGGACGAGAGCATGGGCAAGAAGGTCCGCGAGGCCGGCATGGACTGGGTCCCGTTCGTGGCCGTTGTCGGCGACGCCGAGGTCGAGACGGGCAACCTGACGGTCACGATCCGCCGGCTCTCGAGCAGGAACAAACCCCACAAGGAGCAGTTCACCATCGACGAACTCGAGCGGCTCGTCCACCAGGCGACCGCGGGCATGCCCTTCCGGCCGCTCTACACGGCCCGCCGGCTCTCGGTCCGGCCACGCTACATCTAGCCCTCGTTCTCTCCGGACCGGGCCCCGGGGTACCCCCGGCGACCGGTTCCTTTATAGCCCTGCGGTGAGAAGTCACGGCGAGGGGGCTCTCCCATGGTCGTCGTGCTCTTCTTCGACCCCGACCCTGGATGGCGCGAGCGGGCCGGGCGGTGCCGCTCCCTCCCGTCGGGTCCGGAGATCATCACCGCCGGGACGTTCGGCGAGGCGACCACACTGCTCCGCGAGCGCGAGGTCGATGCGGTCGTCGCCGACCCGCCCGGGACCGAGCTGCTGGCCCTGCACTCCTTCGTCCGGCTGCTCCCCCGTCCGGTCCCGCTCGTGCTCTTCATGCAGCCGGGGCGCGAGGCCCTGGCGATCCGGGCCGTCGACGGCGGGGGCGTGCGTTACGTCGAGAAGGGCGGGGACCCCGCCGACCGGCTCCGCGCCGTCTTCGCCCTGGTCGATTCACTCTGCCGGCGCCGGGACGAGGTCGTCTCTCTCCAGCGCCGGAACGAGGCCCTGGCGTTCCTCTCCGGGACGGCGATGGACCTCGTGCGCATGGACGACGAGACGGACATCTACCGGTACATCGCCGAGCAGGTGCTGCGCATCGTGCCGGAAGGGTTCGTGAACGTGGCGCTCTTCGACCCCGCGTCCCGCCTCCTGACGGTACACACGATCGTGCCTGAGGAACCGGCCGTCCGGGTCGCCCGGGAGGAGCTCGGGACCGATCTCGTCGGAAAGTCCTTTCCGATCGATGCCGACCCGACCGCGGTGACGATGCTCGGGTGCAACCGTCTGGTGGAGGCCGTGACATCGCTCTACCACGGCATGATGCAGACGCTGCCGGAGGGGGCGTGCCGCCGGATCGAGGAGCGGCTCGACATCGGCAGGTACTACTCGATGGGGTTCACGTGCCGCGAAGGGCTCTTCGGTCTGCTCACCGTCACCGTCCGGAAGGGGCGCGAGCTCGAGCCCGAGCAGCGGGAGCTGATCGAGGTCTTCGTCCGCCAGGCCTCGGTCGCCCTGCTCCGCCTCCACTCCCGCGCCCGCCTGCGAGAGAGCGAGGCGCGGTACCGCGCCGTGGTCGAGAGCCAGCACGAGCTGGTCTGCCGCTTCCGGCCTGACGGCACGCACCTCGTCGCGAACGAGGCCTACTGCCGGTTCTTCGGCCTCGACCCGGCGTCGATCGGCGGGGCGCGGTTCCTCCCCGTCATCCCCGACGCGGACCGGGGAGCGGTCCACGACTACTTTGCCGGGTTCTCGCCCGAGAGCCCCGACGGGGAGATCGAGCACCGCGTCCGCCTCCCGGACGGGAGGACGCGCTGGCTCCAGTGGTCGGACCGCGCCTTCTTCGGCCGGGATGGGTGGCTCGACGAGTTCCAGTCGGTCGGGCGGGACGTGACCGAGCGGAAGGAGGCCGAGCTCGCCCTGGCCGCGCTGACGGCCGGGCTCGAGGAGCGCGTGGCCACCGCCACGGCCGAGCTCCGGGTCGCCGTCCGCGACCTCGAGGCGTTCAGCCACCACGTCTCCCACGACCTCCGCGCGCCGCTGCGCGCCATCGACGGCTACCTCGGCGTCATGATGCTCCAGCACGGCCCCGACCTCCCGCCCGGGGCGATCGCGTTCGTGGGACGGGCGCGGGACGGCGTGTTCCGCGCGAACCGGTTCCTCGACGGGCTCGTCTCGCTGGCTCATCTCTCCCGCCGGCCGCTCAGCCTGGAGCGGATCGAGACCGCACCGCTCGTGGAGGACGTGCTCGGTGAGCTCCTGCCCGACCCGTCGGCGCGGCGCGTCGAGGTGACAGTCGGTCCGCTGCCGCCGTGCCACGCGGATGCCGAGCTGCTGCGGCATGTCTGGCAGAACCTCGTCTCGAACGCGCTCAAGTTCACGCGTAGCCGCGATCCGGCGCGAATCGAGATCACCGCGGCGGACGGGAGCGGCGAGACGACCTACTCCGTCTCCGACAACGGCGTCGGGTTCCCGCCGGAGCACGCATCCCGGGTCTTCGACGACTTCGCCCGATTCCACGACGCCCGTGAGTACGAGGGCACGGGGATCGGACTCTCCCTCGTGCGGCGGATCGTCGAGCGGCACGGAGGGCGCTGCCGGGCCGAATCGAGACCGGGCGGGGGCGCGACCGTCTCGTTCACCCTGCCGGCCTCGTGAGGCCCGCGGCCATGGGTCCGGGCGACGGCCCCGCACAGCAGCGCCGTGCGGTTCACCGTGACGCCGGCGCCCGGCAAGACGGTCGCGTCGGCCTGGTGGTCCTTCGACGCCCCGGCGCACCTGAACACCTGGAACTCGCGCGCGGTCAACCCGACGTTCTACTACCCGGCGAAGGGCACGTTCAGACCGCTCGTGAAGCTTACTTACACGGACGGCACGAGCGAGACCGTCCTGCGGACGGGCTCGGTCACGGCGACGTGACGGGCTCCCCCCACTCCCTCTTCTCCGGGCGCGGTGCCGTTACCCCACGAGCGCGAGCCAGGACCAGTAGCAGAGCCCCTGGACGACGACGAGGACGAGCCCGATCGCAGTGAACGCGCGGACGCGGACGGTGGCGCCCATCCGCCCGGCCGCCTCGACCACGATCAGGTTCGAGGCCGCGCCGAGGAGCGTGAGGTGGCCCACGATGGTCGAGCCGGCGGCGAGCGCCATCAGGGCGGCGGTGCTGTGCGGCTCGACGAAGGGGAGCGCGATCGCGACGAGCGGGACGTTCGAGACGACCTGGCTCCCGGCGATGGCCGCGATCATGAGGGCGGCCGTCGACCCCGACGCGGCCCCGAGCGAGACCTCGACCAGGCCCGAGTCGCGGACGCCGGCGGTCATGACGAAGAGCCCGACGAAGAGGAGGAGCGTGCGCCAGTCGACCCCGGCGAGGAGCCCGCGGCGATCGGGGCCGCGGGCCAGGAGCGGGGCCGCGGCCGCGAGCGCCACCGCGAGCGGCGGCAGGGGCGGGACGCCCGGGTGCCGGCATGGCCGCGACGAGGCCGGGGTAGGCGAGGCGGACGAGGAGGAGCACGGCCGCGAGGCCGGCGAGGGTCGGCGGTCCCAGGTACAGGAGGAAGGCCGCGAAGGACGAGTCGATCGCGGGGCTCGCCGCGATCAGCAGGTTCTGCGGGCTCCTCAGCGGGCTCGGGACGGACCCCGTCGTGAACCCGGCCATCAGCAGGAGGAGGAGCGGCTCGGGCGGGATTCCCCGGTCGCGGGCGAGCCGGACCAGGAAGGGCGCCCCGACCACGGCCACCGCGTCGTTGGTCACGAGCGCCGCGAGGACCGCGATCCCGGCGAGGAGCATCGCGAGGACGGGGGTCGAGAGCGGGACGCGCTCGAGCCGCACGAGGAGGTCGTCGGCGAGCCGGCTCCGGCCGAGCCCCGCCCCGACCACGAAGAGGGCCGCGAGCGTCGCGAGGACGCCCCAGTCGACCGCTTCGACGGCTCCCATCGGCGCGACACCGCCCGTCGCCACCACGACGAGGGCGCCGGCAAGGGCGATTGCCCACGCCGGCAGGGTCCGGCCGCGGACCTGGCGGACGGCGAGGAGCGCGGCGGCGACGACCAGGACGGCGACGGGAGGGACGAGGGGCATAATGGTCAAATAGCAACGGCGATGATTGGTATCGTATGAAGTACCGATACCTGATGGTTGCGCTCCTGGTCGGGCTCGCGGTCCTCGCGGCCGGCTGCACCGGCGGCGGCACGACGAACGCGACGACCACGGCCCCCGCCACGACGGCCCCGGCTGCGAATGCGACGACGGCCGTGGTGACGACGGCCGCGCCGGCCGCGGTCCAGTCCCTGCCGGCCGGCATGAACCTCGGCGTATCGGTGAACCGCCAGCCCTACAACCGGGAGATCGAGGTCACCTTCAACGGCGGCTCGGGCCAGGGGTCCGTGCGCGCCCTCGAGGCGACCGTCGCCCGGTCGGACGGAACGACCGAGACGAAGCCGCTCGAGGTCCGCGCGGGGTCCGGGGTGACCTTCACCGGCACGAGGGGCACGGACCGGGTCTTCGTGACGGCGACCCTGACGAACGGGAACACCTACCGGTTCTTCGAGCAGACCGTGGTCTGAGGACCCGTCAGCCCTCTTTTTGCACGAGCCAGTGGAGCAGCACGCCCTCGTCGCAGGGGGTGGCCGAGACGAGCTCGAGCCGCACGAACGGGCCGGCCGCGGAGAGGCCCTCGCCGTCCGCGAGGGTCGGGGCGGTGCTCCCGCCGATGATCATGTTCCCGACGTAGACGAAGAGCTCGTCCACCAGGCCGGCCGTCACGAGCGCGGCGATCAGGGTGCCGCCCCCCTCGACCATGAGCCGCCGGATGCCGAGCTCGTGGAGCCGCTCGAGCAGGAGGGCGAGGTCGACACGATCCTCGCCCGCGACGACGACCGTGGCGAACTCCCCGAGCGCCGCGATCCGATCCGGCGGGGCCGCCGCCGAGACGCCGACAACGCGGAGGCCCGGGCCCCGGTGAAGAACGGCGGCATCGGGCGGGGTGCGGGCGCGGGAGTCGACCACGACCCGCGCGGGGTGCGGCGCCGCGCCCGAGGCCTCACGGGCCGCGACGAGCTCCGGGCCCTTTACCGTCAGGGAGGGGTCGTCCGCGAGCACGGTCCCGATCCCGACCATCACCGCGTCCGCGCCGGCCCGGAGCCGGTCGACGCGCCGGAAGTCGGCGGGGCCGGAGATCCGCACCTGCCGCCGCTCGTACGTCGAGAGCTTGCCGTCGGCCGACATCGCGGCGTTCACGAAGACATGCGGTCGCATGGAGAACCGTTGGCCGCCCCGGGATATGGCTCCTCGCCCGCACGGGGATAGTCTTAATGGCAGGAGCGGCGATGGGCGATCATGTTCGAGCTCCTCGTCGCTCCCCGCTGGTCGCCCTACCTCGTCGGCGCCGGTATCGGGGTCCTGATGATCCTCGCCTTCCTGCTCTCGAACCAGCCGCTGGGTGCCTCGACCGGGTACGCCAAGGCGAGCGGTATGATCGGCCGCCTCGTCGCGCCCGGGCGGACCGCCGCGATGGAGTATTACGAGAAGGTCACGCCGACCGTGGACTGGAAGTTCACGGTGCTGCTCGGGATCGTCATCGGCGGGTTCCTCGCCGCCTGGCTCTCCGGCGCGTTCGGGATCGAGGTCGTGCCCGCATTCTGGGCCGCGCAGTTCGGTGAGAGCGTCCCGCTCCGCTGGGCCGTCGGCATCGCGGGCGGCGTCCTGCTCGGGTTCGGCGCCCGCTGGGCCGGCGGGTGCACGAGCGGCCACGGGATCGGCGGCAACCTGCAGCTCTCGATCGCCTCGATGCTCGCCTCCGCCGGGTTCTTCATCGGCGGGATCCTGGTCTCGGTCGCGCTCTTCGGCATCCCGTGGGGCGAGGGTATCTGGGCCCTCCTCGGGGGTGCCCCATGACCCTCGACGGGATCCGGAAGAACGTGCCGCTCCAGGTCGTCCTGAGCCTCGTCTTCGGCATCGCCTTCGGCTTTCTCCTGATGCGCGGCGGCGCGACGGAGCACGCGGTGATCTGGGGCCAGCTCCTCCTCTACGACTTCACGGTCGTGAAGATCATGCTCTCGGCCGTGCTCGTGGGCATGATCGGGTTCCAGGTCCTCCGCTCGCTCGGGCTCGCCGAGGCCCGGGTGGCCCAGCCGGCGCTGGGCTCCCACCTCGTGGGCGGCCTGATCTTCGGCGTCGGCTTCGGCCTGCTGGGCCTCTGCCCCGGCACGGTGGCCGGCGCCGTGGGCCGGGGCTCGGTCGACGCGCTCGTCTGCGGCGTGCTCGGGCTCCTGGTCGGGACATGGCTCTACGCGGCGGCGTACCCGCGGGCGAGCCCGTGGGCCGAGCGGACCGGGCGCCTCCCCTGGAAGACGCTCCCCGACCTCCTCGGCGGCGGCAGCCCCTGGATCGCGGTCGTCGCGATGGCGGTCGTGATCCTCGTTGTCTTCGCGGCACTCGAGTCGGTGGGGCTCTGATTCACCACCGGTGCGCGTAGCCGCGTCGCTCGACCGGTACGCCGTCGATGGTGACGCCGCCGGCCTCGCCCGTCACCCTCCCGATAGGCGTGGCCGCGACACCGGCCACGGGAAGGATCTCGGGCGGGCAGCAGAAGAGGAGCTCGAAGTCGCCTCCACCGTAGAGCGCGAGTTCGGTCGCCGCCGGTTCGGGCACGCCCCACGGCCGCGGGAGGGCCGCTGACGAGATCACGAACCCGCAGGCGTTCACGGCCGCGAGGTCGTACAGGGAGAGGGCGAGGCCGTCCGAGAGGTCCATCATGGCCGTGGCCCCGGCCAGGCCGAGCACCCGTCCCTCGGCCACGCGGGGCTGCGGCTCGAGGAGCGCGACACGGTGCTCGGAGTACCCGTTGAGCCCCGCCTCGGCACGGCCGGGCGTGCCCGTGACGCAGACGCACTCTCCCGGCCGCGCCCCTCGCCGGCGGACCAGGCGGGACGGCTCGACACGGCCGAGCGCGGTGGAGACGAGCGTCAGCTCGTCGTGCTTATCGATGTCGCCCCCGACGAGCCGCCCCCCGTGCCGGGCGCAGCAGTCCGCGGCGCCGCGCGTGATCCCGTCCAGCCGGGCCGGGTCGTCGAGACCCGCGGCGAGCAGGAGCGCGACCGGCTCGGCGGCCATGGACGCGACATCCGAGAGGGTGACCGCCGCGGCCATCCATCCCCGCTGCCAGTCGGTCATGCCCTCGGGGAAGTCCGTCGTCTCATGGAGCATGTCGGTGGTCAGGACCAGGCACCACTCGCCACAGGGGAGCACGGCGCAGTCGTCCTCGACGGTCGCGTCGCCGATCACGGCCCGGACGGCGCCGAGCAGGGCCCGGTCATCCACCGCGCCGCACCTCCCGGCCACGCTCGGTCCGGTAGTCGCGGAGCACCCCGACGAGCATCGCCTGCTGCTGCTGGCGCCGGTGCTCCTCCTGGCCCGCCGTCCACGAGGCCTCCGCGGCCGCGAGGCCCGCCGGGTCGGCCCGGCCGATCCGCCCCTGGAGCCTGACGCCGACCTCGCCGCCGGCCAGCAGCGGGAGGTCGTACTCCCGGCAGAGCAGCACGAGCTGGGGGTCGACCGCCGCGAGCGAGTCCACGTTGAGGACCAGCCCGCGGACCTGGAGGTCGGCGAGGTCGCGGACGGTGGTGCGGCCCCACCCGTCCGTCGCGGCGACGTAGAGGAGGTCCCCCGGCCGGATGCCGAGGGTCTCGTAGAGCCCGCGCACGGCGTCGCGGGTGAATGCCGCGATCACCTTGACCGGCACCCCCTCCGTGTCGAGCACGGCCTCCTCGTACCGTCGGAGCTGGGACACGCGGCGTTTCAGCCTCCGGACCTGCTTCTCCTCGCGCTTGAGGCGCGCGCGCAGGCTCTCGATCTCCGCGTCCCGGGCCGCGATCTCGGCGGACTCCCGCGCCCGCGCGGCCGTCCGGGCGCGGGCCGCCCTCAGCCGGACCTCGAGACGGTCGATGGCGCGGTCCTTCTCGCTGCTCTCGTCCTGGAGTTCGCGCACCAGGGCCCGGAGCCGCTTGTTCTGGCCCTCGAGGAGGCGGGCCCGCTCCTCCCCCTCGCCGATCGGCTCGGCCGGCTCCGCCGGCGCCGCACGGGCCGCGGGCGCCGGCCGCTCGCGCAGCCCGTCGAGGGCCTGCTCGAGCGACTGGCCCCGGACGACGGCCGCGCGGACCTCGTCGAGGTCGACCCCGGGCGGCACGCGCCGGAGCATGTTCGCGAAGCGGTTGCGGTAGTGCCGCGCGGCCTCGAGGGCGGCGGTCAGGGCGTCCCGCTCGTGGTCGTTGGCGTACGGGTACGGCCGGGCAGCCTCGAGCTTCGCCTCCACGCTGATGTCGGCCCGCGGGGTCCACGCCGTCGCGGAGAAGGCCCGGCGGACCTTCTCGACCGAGAACGGCATCTCGTGGACGTCCGAGGCGATGACGAGCGGCCGGCCGACGCGGGTGAGCTCCTCGACCAGGTCCGAGAGGGAGAGCTGCCGGCCCGAGCGGAGCGCGAGGAGGGTGCCGTCCAGGTCGAGGGCCGCGTACGCGGTCGTCGTCCCCGGGTCGACGCCCACGATCAGGTACCGCGGCTTCCCGGTGACGGGCCGGAAGCGGATCCGCGCCGACTGCTTGCCCGTGACCCGGACCTGGACGTCGGCCCCGCGGTAGGTCGAGACGGGCACCTCGCCCCGGGCCAGAGGCACGGTGAAGACGACCCGGCTCGCGCCGCCGAAGGCCCGGGACTCGTGCTTGGTGTACCGCACGCCGGCCTCCGCGAGCTCGGCCTCGATCTCGCGCGCCTTGCGCTGGACCGCCCCGTGGATCTTCCGGGCGTACCGGTTCTGGGACCAGCCCCCCCGCCCGGGCGAGCGGTGGCGCGTGACCGCGATCTCGGTCTGATTCTCGAAGGCGATCACCTCCGCCCCGGCGCCGAGCGAGGCCACGCGGGCGATGGTCCGCGCCTCGTCGTAGGGCGAGAGGCGGTTGAACCGTATGTTGTATCTCCCCGCGACCTGTGCCAGGCTCTCGGTCCGCTCGCCCCCGGTGACCTGGACGAGGCGCGTCCCGGTCGGCATGGCCTGGAGGAGGGCGTAGAGCTCGTGCTGATCGGCGGCGAGCTCCTGGAGGGAGTCGACGGCGAGGACGTCGGGCCGCTCCTCGGCGAGCCGGCGGAGGAGGCGGTAGAGGGTCACCTCGGTCTCCTCGACGATATCGCCATCGACGAGCATGACGAACGCGTAGCTCGGCCGGCGCGAGCGAGACCGGACCGAACCCCGGATCACGTCGACGCCGATCACCTTCATCGGACCACGGACTCCACGACCTCCTCCAGGTCGCGCGCGACCCGGTACTTCCGGGCGAAGTACGTGACGATGTTGCCGAGGTCGTTTTGGAGGACGGCGGACGCGTTCGGGTGGTCCGGCGGGATCCACTGCGGCCAGTCGATAAGGACGACCCGCTCCCCGTCGACCATCACGTTGAACTCGGAGAGGTCGTTGTGGATCGCGCCCTGCCGGTATGCCGCGCGTACCTGGTCGATGACCAGGTCGAAGACCGGTTCAGGGTCCTCGAGGCGGCAGCGGTTGAGGGTCGCGCCGCCGATCAGGTCCATCACGATCGCGTTCCGTTCGAGCGCGATGGGGGCCGGCACCGAGACCGAAGGGGAGAGCCGGACGAGGGCCTCGTACTCGCTCTCGGCCGAGAGGACGGAGGCGTGGAGCCAGGGGCAGTGAGCATGCTCGGGGAGGTAGTCGCGGTTGAGCCGCACCGACTGGAACGACCGCTGGCCGACGTGGTGGAGCTTGATGGCGACCGGGGCGAGCCCGAGCCCCTCGTAGACGAGCGACTCCTTGCCCTCGCCGATCCGGTCGCCGAGCGCCCGGAGGCTCCCCTTCGAGGTCAGCGCCCGGATGGCGAGCGTGTCGAGGCCGTTGAAGACGAGCGCGTAGCCCTCGTACGGGACCTTTGCATACCGGACCAGGTCGCGCTCCATCAGGCGGCCAATCCGGTAGCGGAGCTCGGAGTCGGAGAACCGGGTGGTGGCCTTCAGGTCGTCGAGGGGGACCCACTCGTACCGCCGCATGAGCCGTTCGATCGCGCGGAGCACGCGGAGATCGAATGGTTGGAGGGACCGGACCACCTCGGCCGAGAGGGGCATCTGCTCTCTCATTGGTACGCCGACGGTTAAAAGCAGCGCGAACCCGGCAGTCACTGTCAATACCGGGCGCGGCGAATCGTCAGGTATGCAGGAGCCGGAGCGGTGCAGCCGGTGCCGCCGGGAGGCCGTCGCCCGCCAGCCGTACTCGGGCCGGGCGCTCTGCGCCGCGCACCTCGTCCGCGACGTCGAGAGCAGGGCCAAGCGGGCCATCCGGCAGCAGGGCGGTCTCCGGCACGGGGACCGGGTCGGCGTCCTCGTCCCCGGCGGGCCGTACGGCGAGGCCCTGCTCACCCTTGCCGCGCGCCTCTTCGCGGCGCGCCGCGACCTTACCCTCGTGGCCCTTCGTCCCAGCGAGGGCCCCCCCTCCCCCGGGGCCTGTCCCGAGGGGATCGAGCCCGCCCCTTTCGGCGACGACGAACCGTCCGCGGCGGCGATCCGCCTCGGGTGCAGCCTCCTTCTCGTCCCCACCATCCTCGAGGAGCGGGCCGCCGACGTCCTGGGGGCCGTGCTCGCGGGGCGGCAGGCGTCGCTCGCGGGCGCGACGGGCGGGCGCCCCCGGGTCGTCCGGCCGTTCGAGAATGTCCCCGGGCTCGAGATCCGGCTCTACCTGGGGGCCGTCACGGGCACGCCGGCGCCGCCCGCGCCCGCCGCCACGGCCGGACCGTTCGAGGCGCTCGTCACGGACGAGCTCGCGCGGCACACGGCGCGCCACCCGTCCGCGCCGTTCGCGCTGGTCCGTCTCGCCGAGTCGATCGCGGAGCTCGCGAGCGGGGAGCCGGACCGATGCTGAACAGGGTCCTCGACCGGTTCCGGGGGTCGCGCAGTTCGTCTCGACCGAGCGGCTCCGTGTCTACTTCCTGTTGCTCGTCGTCATCGTCGCGGGGTTCACGGCCGAATTTCACGAGCTGTTCCCGATCCTCGAGGGAGAGCCCATCTCGTGGATCAGTTTGCTCCTCTTCGTCGTGGAGACCCTGACCACGACCGGGTACGGCGACCTCCTGCCGTTCTCGAACGAGCTGACCTCGCTCCTCGCGACCGTGATCATGGGGACCGGCGTCGTCCTCTTCTTCATCGGGGTCCCCGTCCTCCTGATGCCGATCATCGCCCAGGTCATCCGCACGACGCCCCCGCGCTGGCCCGGACGGGTTGTCGAGGGCCACACCGTGATCATCGGGTACGACGACACGGTCCGCTCGATCCTGGAGAGCCTCCGCATTGGAGACGTCCCGGCAATCGTCGTCGTGGAGGACGAGGCGACGGCGTTACAGGCCCACGGACGGCATCGCGGAGAGGCCCACGTCATCTGGGGCGATCCCGGCGTCGCCTGGACGCAGGGAGCGGCCTCCCTCGGCGCGGCGCGGCACGTGGTCGTGGTCGGGAGCGAGCAGGAGGTCGCGACCACCGTCCTGGCCGTGCGTGACCGGACGTCAGCCAAGGTGATCGCGATCGTCGACGACCCCTCCTTCGAACGATCATCCGCTTCGCGGGGGCGGACTACGTGCTCTCCCCCAAGGACATCGTCGGACGGATACTCGCCCGGTACGGGTTCGTTGCCGCAGACGTCGAGTCGGTGGCGGGCGCGGCCCCCGGGACGTGGATCCTCGACCGGTCGCTCGACCACGGCGACGGCCTGGTGCTGGTCACGGCCCCGGTCCCCCGCGGCGCCCCCGCCGTCGGCCGGACGCTCGACGAGATCGGGTTCCAGGACCGGCACGGAGTGGCGCCCGTCATCCTCTGGCGGGGAGGTCGGTTCACGATCCTCCTGCCGGGAGACACGGTGGTCGACGCGGCCTCGATGCTCTTCCTCCTCGGGCGGCCCGGGGAGGTCGCGGACGCGATCGAGCACGAACTGGCGGTGCCGGCGACGGACGACCGCCGGGCGATCATCGCCGGCTACGGCGACGTGGGCGCGGCCGCGTGCCGCGAGCTCGCCTCGCGCGGAGTCGAGATCACCGTCGTCGATCCGCGCGACCACGAGTTCCCGACCGTGATCGGACGGGCCGAGGACGAGGCCGTCCTGAAGCGTTCGGGGGTCGAGGACGCCCGGCTCCTCGTGGTCGCGGTCAACGACGACGCGGTCAACATCTTCACCACCCTGATGGCCCGGAACCTGAACCCTGACCTCACGATCGTGGCGCGGGCGAACCACCCGCGCGCGGTGGACCGGCTTTATCGGGCCGGCGCCGACTTCGTCACGCTCCAGCCCACGATCGGGGGCAGGTCGTCGCCGGGATCATCCTCTCGGACCGCGTCCGGATCCTGCTGGACCTGCCGGGCGGTCACCGCGTGGTGCAGCACCGCTGGACCCATGCCGGAGAGCGGACCGTCGGGTGGATCGAGCGGCAGACGGGGGCCCTCGTGGTCGGTGTCGAGGGCGCGGCGGGCGCCGTGGTCCGGCCTGATCCGGACGCCCCTGTCAGGGAAGGCGACTGGTTGACCCTGATCGGCGGAGTAAACGAGTTAAGGCACGCCGTCGAAGTGGTCTGAATGGAACCGATGGCCGGCGGCGGGTGCGGCTGCGCGCTCACCAGGATCGAGCAGCTCATCCGCCATGCCTTCTGGGACGCGGGGGCGAGCGGCGTCGTGGTCGGCGTGTCGGGGGGGATCGATTCTGCCGTCGCGGCGGCCGTCTGTGCGCGGGCCCTCGGGCCCGAGTCGGTCCTCGCCGTCTCGCTCCCGTCGGCGGTCAGCGACCCCGGTGACCTCGAGGACGCAGCCGAGCTCTGTCGCCGGATCGGGTGCGAGCACCAGGTCGTCCCGATCGAGCCCGTGCTCGCCGCCTACCGGTCACTGCCCGGGTTCGGCGACGACCGGTACCTGCTCGGCAACCTCATGGCCCGCACGAGGATGGCGGTCCTCTACTACATCGCGAACCGCGACGGCCGGCTGGTCTGCGGTACCTCGAACCGGACCGAGTACCTCCTCGGCTACTTCACCAAGTGGGGCGACGGCGCGGGGGACGTCGAGCCCCTGCTCCACCTCTACAAGCGCGACGTCCGCCGGCTCGCGGAGGAGCTCGGTCTCCCCGAACGGATCCTGGGGAAGGCCCCGTCGGCCGGGCTCTGGCCCGGGCAGCGGGACGAGGAGGAGATCGGTCTCTCCTACGACGCGATCGACAGGGCCCTCGAGACTCTGGTGGCGAACGGCTGGCGGGCCGAGACGCCGGTCCAGGAGCAGGTGCTCTCGCGGGTCCGGGCCTCGGGCCACAAGCGCCGCGACCCCCCGAACCTCTTCACGGAAGCCTGAGCAGCCCCTCGTACCACCCGGGATCGTCGAGCCAGTCGAGGGGGATCCGCTCCTCGACGACCTCGTAGAGCGTGTAGCCCTCGAGGATCCCGAGCGGCAGGACGTCTGGCGGCGGGACGGAGCGCAGCGGCGGCACGGACGGGTAGGCCGGGTTCGGGACGAAGCCGCGGTCGACCAGCTCGTAGTAGGCCCCGCCGCGGAGCCGCTCGTAGGGCTGGTACTCGCTCGCGAACGAGCGCGAGACCAGGTTCGACATCACGAGGTCATGGTCCCCGGGGTTGATCGTGACGTGGCCGTACCCGGGCGGGATGAGCACGACCGTCCCTGCCTCCGCCTCGACCAGGGCCACGTCCGAGAGGTCGGGGCGCTGGAGGAGGTAGTGCGCCGTGCCGCTCATCACCTCGTAGACCTCGGGGTACGGGACGCCCGAGGGGCTCGCGGGGTGGTAATGCCCCTTGGTCTTGACATACTCGTTGCAGAAGACCCCCGGCGGGATCCGGGTGATGTCGTACCGGGCCCGGAAGTCGGTCAGCCAGCGCCGGTCGGCCTCTGATCGGGCGACATCACGGTACATGTAGTAGATCTCGCCGGGGATGCGGCAGTCGGGCTCCGCGGTCATCCCGGCCAGCTCCGAACCGTCCCGCGCCACGGGCGCGGGGAGCTCGGCGTCGCTCCACCCTGGAATCATGCCGACCCTGTCGGCGTCGGTGCAGATAAAGCCCTCCCGTCGCGCCGGTCAGACGGCGACCGGCGCGGCGGACCCGTGGGAGCTCGTCCCGCCGTTCCCCCCCGCACCCTTACACGCCCGGGAACAGAACGCTGAGAACATGACCCCACGCACAGGCACGCCTCCCCGGGCGGGCCACCGGGCGCTCCGGATCGCCCTCGCGGCCGGTACCTGGGGAGGGGGCGCATGACCGCGCACGAGGACCGCCGCGACTATCTGTTCCCCAGGCCCCGGCGACTCGTGCGTATCGCGCGAAGACAGGTACCGGAACGGCTGGGCCCGACGTTCAGGGCCCTTCGGCTCCACCGCCGTCGCCGGTGAGCGGCGCGGGACCAGCCCCTGGTCTCAGGCGCCGGCCTCCGCTGCCACCCGCTCGATCCCGGTCATCTCGGAGACGTCGATCATACCGCGTATGGCCCGCGTCGTGACGGTGTAGCCGGCCTCGCGGATGGCCGCGATGGGGTTGGTCCCGCCCACCGCGACCACGCCCATGTGCTGCGCGCTGATCTGGACCCCCAGGAGGGGGCTGTTCGGCAGCCCCACCTCGAGCACGCCGAAGAACCGGCTCTCGCCGAGGTCGTCGAGGAGCTCCGCCACGAGCGACTCGGCCTCCATGTGGCACTCACGGATGTTCGCGAGGACGGTGCCGTTGCCGGTCCGGATCACCTCCGAGACCGAGGTGATCTCCTCGGTCATCAGCACCTGGAGCGGGTCGATGGTCGTCTCGTCGTAGTGGATCAGGTGCGTGAAGCGCCGGGGGACCCGGTTCACGATCTCGACCGTGCCGCCGCCGATCGCGTGCAGGGGGATGCCGCGCCGCAGCAGGATCCCGTCGAGCGTCACCGAGCAGAGGGTACAGATCCCCGTCTGGCCCTCGGGCACGGTGAACCCGTCGATGGTCTCTCCTCCCGGGACGAGGCGGACCAGGTCCGAGGCGCAGACACCCGATAGGCAGGCGCCGCGGAGCAGCCCGAGCACGGGCGCGAGGTCGGGCGTCGGGACGAGGGAGAGGTTGTAGACGGCCCTGCCGGTCCCCGCGAGCGGGTCGTAGGTGACCTGCATCGCGAGCTCCTCGATAGAGTGGCTGACGAACTTGAGGGGGGACGGGCTCATCATCCATAATCGCTCCTTGTGAAAGAAAAATTGTTCTATAGATGGCCGTCAAGATGTACGGGTGATGGACCGGCAGGTACGGGAGAGGGCGCGTGAGGAGATCAGCAGGATCCTGGAGTCGGCCTCGTTCGACATGGCGCCCATGGACCCTCCGCTGGACCTCTCGGCGGTCCGCGGGGATGAGTGCGTCCTCGTCCTCTGCAGCGACGACGAGCGCGAGTGCGCCGAGTTCGACGGGACCGTCTACCGCGTGCGGTCCGGGGACCGCGACGTGGTATGCCGGAAACTCCTCTTTTCGACCAGCGGGAGTATCGCCGTCCGGGCGTGCGCGCACTGGGACCTCCCGGCACTGATCGAGCACGCGGGCCAGGCGTCCTGCGCCCGCCTGCTCGGGCGCGAGCTGGTCCTCGACCTCGCACCCGCGAGCACGGCGCCCTGTGAAGACGACGCCGGGGGGCGGTCCGGGTTGCCGGGGGGCGTGGCCCAGCTGCCGGTCAGGGTCAGCGAGCGGGAGGCGCTGCAGCTCGCGAACTGCGAGGGGGCCGTCCGCCTCCGCCTGATCCCGTACTGGTGCGCCCATTACTCCTCGTCGGGCCAGGCCAGCTACCGCGACCACGAGATCTCGTTCGAGGACCGCGGGACGGTGGCGATCAACGCGATCAACGGCACCGTCTCCGTCCCCCGGGAAGAGGAGGCGGTGGTCCAGGCAGGGATACCGGAAGGGGCCGAGGTGCTGGACGCCCTGATCACGCGCGAGGAGGCCGAGGCGCGGGTGGTCGAGTCGGTGGTCGCCCGGCTCACCCAGAAGGTCCGGATACGCCAGGAGCGGCGCGAGGCGATCTACTACGAGGAGAAGGTCTTCCGGCCGGACCGGCGGGCCGTGCAGGTCGGGGTCTCCCGCGTCTTTGTCCCCGTCTGGCAGGTCCGCGGCCGCTCGATCGTGGAGATCAATGCGTTCTCGGGAGAGACCATCTCGACGCCGATGGACGAGGGCGTGGAGATCCTCTGATGGCGCCCGTGACCGTGATCGGCGGTGGGCCCGCCGGCCGGTTCGCGGCGATGCGCCTGGCCGCCGGCGGCCGGGAGGTCCGCCTGGTCGAGCGGCGGACCCTCGGCGGCAAGTGCGTCGCCTACGGCTGCATGCTGCTCACCGCCCTGAACGACGCGGCCCGGGCCGTCACCGAGGCCCGCCGGCTGGCCTCGCTGGGCGTGGTATCGGGCGAGCTCACGGTCGACCTCGCGGGGCTCTTCGCGGCTACGGCGGAGGTCCAGGCGACGATCACGGGCGTGCTCGACCGGGAGACGACCGAGGCGGGTGTCGAGGTGATCGCCGGGCTCTCCGCCGGGTTCGACGGGAGCCGCGCCGTCATCGACGGGCACCCGGTCGAGTCGGAGGCCGTGATCATCGCGACGGGGGCTCGCCCGGCCCTGCCGGCCGTGCCGGGGATCTCGCGGGATGGGGTCTACACCGCCGCGACCATCAGTTCGATGACGGAGCTGCCCCGGCGCGTCGCAATCCTGGGCGGCGGTGTCCAGGCGGCGGAGTTCGCGTACTTCTTCGACGCCCTCGGCGCCGAGGTCGAGCTGGTGGTCCGGAGCACCCTCCTCCCGGACCTCGACCCCCACCTGGGACAGCTCGCCCGGGCGGAGCTCGGCGGCGTTCGCCTCCGCGAGGGGACGGACCTCGTCTCGGTCGACGGGCGGCAGCGCGTCACGGGCATCACGGTCTCGTCCGGGGGGACCGAGGAGCGGGTCGCCGTCGACGCCGTCGTCGCGGCCACCGGCCTCACGCCCAATAGCGAGGAGTGCGCCGGGCTCGAGAAGCGGAAGGACGGGACGATCGTGGTCGACGACCGGATGCGGACATCGATCCGCGGCGTCTACGCCTGCGGCGACGTGATCGGCCCGCCGTTCCTGACCCCGGTCGCCCGGCAGGAGGGGCGCGTCGCCGCCGACACCATCCTCGGCCGTGACGCGCGGATGGAGTACGGGCTGGTCCCGCAGGGGTTCAGCCTGGGTACCCAGTACGCCTGGGCCATCGGCGACGACGCGGCGCGGTCCTGCGCCATCCCCGGCCCGGCCGGACCGGGGTCCTTCTTCGCCGTGCCGGCGCGCGAGACCGGCATGGCAAAGGTCTTCCTCGACGAGGGCGGCACCCGGGTGGCGGGGGTGGCGGCCGCTGCTCCGGCTGCGGGCCTCTCGGTGATGTACCTCGCCGAGCTCGTCCGGCGCGGCCTTGCCGTCGACGGCCTCGAGGATTTCTACGAGGTGCACCCGGCGGCCGACGGACTCCATGGCCTCATCCGGTACCTCGGCGAGCGCCGGGCCTGACGAGACCTCCTGTTTTAATACCCGAACGGTGTATGCATCCCGCATGAGCCCCACACTGGCGAACGGTCTCCGCGTCCTCGCGGTCCTCTGCCTCGCCCTGCTGCTCCTGCCCGGCGTCCACGCGCTCGAGCTCTTCGGCGACGGGGGGACGACCGTGATCACGGTGCCGACCGACGACGACGTGGTCGCGAGCAGCGGCACGCTGGTGGTCGATGCCCCCGTCGGGTCGCTGATCGCGGTCGGCGGGGACGTTCACGTGAACGCGCCGGTGACACGCGACGTGATCGCCGCCGGCGGTACCATCCGGGTGAACGGGACCGTCGGCGGCAAGGTCGTACTCGCCGGCGGGCGGGTCGACCTGAACGGATCGGTGGAGCGGAACGCGCTCGTCACCGGCGGCGAGGTCGCCTTCGGCCCCGGCGCCCGTGTCGGGCGCGACGCGGAGGTCACGGCCGGCACCTTCACGCACCAGGGCGCCGTGAACGGGACGCTCGGCGTGGATGCCGGGACCTTCACCAATGCCGGGACGGCCGGGACGCTCCGGTACGACACGGTGGGAGACCGCCCAGCCCGCGACAACCAGACCGTCAACCGGACCGGTGACCGCGACGGCATCGGTGCCCTCGGTGCTCTCTTCGCGACCATCGCCCTCGTCGTCTCCCTGCTCATTACGATCGGGTACCTGATACTCGGGCTCCTGCTCCTCGCCCTCGCCCCGGGCGCCGCCGGCGCCGTGGAGGAGCGGGTCCGCGAGCAGCCGCTCCCGGCCTTCGTGGTCGGTCTCGTCGCGCTCATCGTGGCGGTGGTCGCGGGCGTGGTCCTGGCTGTCACGATCGTGGGCATCCCCATCGCCGTGCTCGGGTGGCTCCTCGTCCTCGCCGGCACGATGCTCGCCGGGCTCGCAGTCTCCCTCGCGCTCGGTCGGCTGATCGCGGGGAGGACCGGGATCGGGGACAACCGCTACGCCCTCTTCATCATCGGGTTCGTGATCCTGAACGTGCTCTACCTGGTGCCGATCCTCGGCGCGGTCGTCGGCTTCGTCGTGGTCTGCCTGGGATTCGGCGCGATCCTGATGGCCGCGCGGGACGCATTCTCCGGGCGCAGGGAGGCGCTCTGATTCATTCTATTTTCCGTCCACTCTGCGGAATCATGAAATGCGCACATAATGATATAGTAGTTCGCTCATGAAGACGACCATATCCACCTCGAGGAACGCCGCATGAACGAGATCGACCGGGACCCGATGGCGGCTGCCGGGTCCGCCGGGGAGGTCATGGTCTCCTCCGTCCCGGAGCAGAGCCCGCCGGAACCGGCATCCGCTCCGAGGCCGGAGACGGCCCAGCCCTCCATAGTCACGCTCCTCGTGAACCCCCGCGCCTTCTTCGAGGCGCTCGAGCGGGGCGAGGTGAGCCTCCTCGTCCCGGCGCTGATCGTCCTCGCGGTCGGCGCGGTGGGCGCGGTCGCGGCCTACCAGATCTCGGCAGTACTCATGGATGCCATGCAGATACCGGGCGTGGAGGGCATCGGTGGCGTCATCGGCATCATCGGCGCAATCTCGGCCCTGCTCGGGACCCTCTTCTTCTGGGTGATCTACACCGCGGTCTTCTTCGTCATCTCGATGGCGTTCAACGGCCGGGGCGACTTCACCCGCCTGCTGGCGTACGTCGGCTACGGCCACCTTCCGCAGGCGATCGGCGGGCTCGTCAGCACCGCCCTGACCTGGAACTACCTCTCGAACCTCCGGATCCCCCCGCTCACGACGCCCGAGGCGATCCAGGAGTGGACCACGACCCTGGTCCAGGCCCCGACCATGCAGCTCGCGACCATCGTCTCCCTGCTCTTCCTGCTCTGGTCGGCCAACATCTGGATCTTTGGAGTCCGGACGGGGCGGAAGCTCTCGACGCGCGACGCGGCCATCACGGTCCTCGTGCCGGTCCTGCTGTATATCCTGTATTCCCTCTACACCCTGGTGGGATTAGCATGACACGACGCTTCCTCCCTGTAATCCTGGCCGTTCTCGCCTGCATCGCGTGCGCCTCCGCCGCGCTGCCGACGTTCCCGTTCCCGACCTCCGGATCGCTGCCCACCACGGCGTCGCCGGACCTCCCCGCCACCACGGCCCCCCTGGTCACCGTGGCGGGCAACCAGCTCCAGGTGGTCTCGACCTCGCTCGAGCCACCGATTTTGATGCGCGGCGATACGGGTACGCTGAACGTCGAGGTGGCGAACGCGGGCACGGCGCCGGTCCGCGCCACGCGCGCGTCGCTCCTGCCCGGAGGGGCCGTGACCATCGTCAACGACCCGTACGCGACCGTGGGCGAGATCGGGGCCGGGAACCGGCGGACGTTCAGCTTCCTGGTCCGCGCCGGGGCCCCCGACGGTACGGCCTACCCCGTCTTCACCCTCGCCGTGACCGACGGGCGGGGCCTCCGGCACCCGGTCCCGGTCGTCGTCGAGAGCACGCCCCCCGCCGTCTCGTTCCTCCAGCGGCCCGATGCGATCGAGGCGGGCGCCGGCGACGAGGTCGTCCTGTCGGTCGGCAACCCCCGCCAGCACCCCGTCACGGGCGTGATGGTCGTGCCGCGGGGCGACGGCTTCACGGTCTCGCCGACATCCGTCTTCATCGGCGAGCTCGCCTCGAACGCGCAGGCCACGGCCTCGTTCAACCTGACCCCGGCCGAGAATGCGACCATCGCCTTCGACGTCGTCTACTACAACGGGAACAACCGCCATGCCGAGAGCATCGGTCTCGACGCCGGGTACGGCCGGTCCAAGACCCGCGCGGACCTGATCCTCTCGAACTTCGTGGTCGAGCTGGGAGGCGACATCTTCCGGCTGACCGGGGACGTCTACAACGCCGGCCTCTCGCCCGCGCGCTCGGTCGTGATCGCGCCCGGGGAGGGGGTGACCCCGGCCGACCCGTACCCCCGGTACGTGATCGGCTCGCTCGAGACCGACGACTTCGCCTCGTTCGAGCTGAACTTCCGCGCCGAGAACCGGACCACGGTCCCGCTGGTCATCAGCTACCGGGACGAGGACGGCGACCCGTTCGAGCAGCGCACCGAGGCCTCGCTCGCCGTGAACGAGACCGCGCCGGGGGATACCGGCGGAGAGTTGCCGCTCGCCTGGATCGCGCTCGCCCTCGTCCTCGCGGCCGTCGTGGGCTACCTGATCTACCGCTCATGGAGACGGTGAATGGGAGGCAGGGAGGCCCCGCGGACCTGATCCGGTTCGAGGAGGTCTCCAAGATCTACCCGCTCCCGGCCGGCGACGTCGTCGCCCTGGACCGGGTCTCGCTCGCGTTCCGGCACGGCGAGTTTGTCGCGATCATGGGGCCGTCCGGCTCGGGCAAGACCACGCTCCTGAACCTGATCGGCTGCCTCGACGTGCCGACGTCGGGCCGGCTCCTGATCAACGAGCGTGACGTGGGGGACCTCTCGGACGACGAACTGACGGTGCTGCGGCGCGACACCATCGGGTTCATCTTCCAGCAGTTCAACCTGATTCCCCTCCTCTCGGTCATCGAGAACGTCGAGTATCCCCTGGTCCTCAAGTGCAAGAACCGGTCCCAGTGCGGACTCAAACCGTACGAGGCGCTGCGGGCGGCCGGGCTCGACGACGAGCGGCTGTACACGCACCGGCCGAACGAGCTCTCGGGCGGGCAGCAGCAGCGGGTCGCGATCGCGCGGGCGCTCGTCAACGACCCCGACCTCCTCCTCTGCGACGAGCCGACGGGCAACCTGGATCAGCGGACGGGTCAGGGGATCATGGAGCTCCTCGCCCGGATGAACCGCGAGGGCAAGACCGTGATCATGGTCACGCACGACCCGGGGGTCGCGGCTTACGCCTCCCGCCAGGTCCGGCTCGTGGACGGCCGCATCCAGGAGGACACGGGATGAGCTGGACCTTCTTCGACATCGCGCGGCGCAACCTGCAGCGAAACCTCTTCCGGTCCATGCTCGCGGTCACGGGAATCGTGATCGGCGTCCTCGCGATCGCTTCGCTCGGGATCCTGGGCAACGGCCTGACCCTCTCGGTCACGGACCAGCTCTCGACCGTCGGGGACTCGCTCACGGTGATCCCCCACATCGGCACGGGCGGGCAGTTCGGCGGCGGGCTGACCCCGGAGAAGATCACGAACCGGCAGGTCCAGGACATCCGTCGGATCGCGGCGCCGGACCCCGTGATCCCCATGTACTCGACAGCCGACCGGATCGAGGTGGGGAGCCAGCGGGGTGTGGCCTCGATCTACGCGATGGCGCCCGAGGACATCCCCTACCTCGTCGAGGTCGAGGATGGCGTCCCCCTTCGCGGCAACGACGGCATCCTCGCCGGGAGGCAGATCGCGGACGAGTTCGACCTGCGGGTCGGATCGCAGGTCCGGTTCTCTGACGGGTCCGCCCAGCGCGTGGTGGGGATCCTCCGCGAGCGCGGGCTCGGGTTCGATATCCAGCCCGACGTCGCCCTGATCGTCTCGGCCCGGTGGCACGAGGACCGGGCCGACCCCGAGGGCTACGACCAGGTGATCATCAAGGTCAGCGGGATCGATCGCGTGCGCGAGATCCAGGACGGGATCGACGACCGGTTCAACCGGCGCGATACCGTGCTCGACTCCTTCTCGTCCACGGATATCCTGACGAGCATCGAGACGGTCTTCGACCAGATCTCGACCTTCACGACCGCCATCGGCGGAATCTCGCTGATCGTCGCCGGGATCTCGATCCTGAACGTGATGATGATGTCCGTGACCGAGCGGACCAAGGAGATCGGGATCCTCAGATCGATCGGGACGCTTCGAAAGGAGATCCGGCAGATGTTCATCTACGAGGCCCTGATGCTCGGGCTGATCGGGTCGGCCATCGGGGGCCTGCTCTCCTTCGGCGCCGGTTACCTGGTCTCGCTCCTCGTGCTCCAGTCGACCGAGTACCTCTTCCACCCGGCAAGCCTCACGTCGATCGCGATCGGCATGGGCTTCGGGGTCGCCACCGCGCTGCTATCGGGGCTCTACCCGGCCTGGAGGGCGGCGGATCTCAACCCGATCGAGGCCCTCCGGCACGAGTAATCTTTTTTATCCCGGCGGCGCGCTCCCGCCAAGCGATGCCGTGATCCGCCGTGTTGCGAGCAGCCACATGGCCGGCACGAGGACCAAGATCAGCACGACCGCCCCCACGAGCCCCGCCCCGACGAGCAGGTTGAACGCCGCGTGAAGGAGGATCGCCAGCAGGAGCCCGTGGTAGATGAGCCGCGTCGCGAGCGGGTGCGGGGTGACCAGGCTCTGGCCCAGGGCGTACCCCCACATCGACGACATCAGGGCGTGGCCCGGGACCGAGAGGACGGCCCGCAGCAGGGAGAGCTCGAGCGGCAGGGTCAGGGTCTCGGAGTAGGCGGCAAAGAGGTAGACGAAGTTCTCGAGCGCGGCGAACCCCAGGGCCGCGGTGACCGCGTAGACGATCCCGTCCACCGGCTCGTCGAAGACCGGGTGCCGGAAGACGAACCAGTACACGACGAGGAACTTGCCGATCTCCTCGACGACGGGGGCCACGACGACGGCGAGGAAGATGTCCGAGGGGAAGACGATCCCGATCAGGCCCTCGATGAGCGCGATCGGGATGGTCGAGAGCATGCCGAGGAGAAAGATGCGGAGGATCCACGCCCGCGGCTCGGGGGCGTACCGGTCCTTGAGGTAGAAATACCAGAGCCAGAAGAGGGCCGGCGCGAACCCGAGGATCAGCAGGTACCACAGGGTGAGATCCATCGGATTCACTTGCGCGATGGATTATTTCAACCTGTCCCAGGATACGCCCCAAGGTTCATGCCGCCGGCCGCCGACCCAATCCCGATGACCGTCGCGTACGCGCTCACCTGCGCCGGCTCCGACCCCTCGGGGGGGGCCGGAGTCCAGGTCGACCTCCGGACCTTCGCCGCGCTCGGCTGCTGGGGTCTCTCGGCGATCACGGCCCTGACCGTCCAGACGCCCGCCGCCGTCCTGGACTCGACCCCGGTCGCGCCGGGGACGGTCCGGGCACAGGTCGAGGCCCTGGCCGATGCCTTTCCCATCGGGGCGGCCAAGACCGGGATGCTCGCGAACGCCGCCATCTGCACCGCCGTCGCGGACGCCCTGCCCGACGGGGTCCCGCTCGTGGTCGACCCGGTCATGGCCGCGACGAGCGGCGGCCGGCTCCTCGACCCCTCCGCGCTCGCCGTCCTGGTCGAGGAACTCCTCCCCCGCGCGACCCTGGTGACCCCGAACATCGGCGAGGCCTCGGTCCTCGCCGGCAGCCCCGTCCGGACGTTCGAGGAGATGCACGACGCCGCCCTGCGCCTCCGCGACCTCGGTGCCGGGGCCGTGCTGGTCACGGGCGGCCACGGCGCCGAGCCCGAGGCGGTCGACCTGTTCGTCGACGCCGCCGGCGCGTTTCCGCTCCGGGCGCCGCGCTTTCCGTACGACGTCCACGGATCGGGCTGCTGCCTCTCGGCGGCCATCGCCGCGCGGCTCGGCCAGGGTGCGGACCTCCGGGCGGCCGTGCGGGACGGCAAGGCCGTGGTCACGGCGGCGATCGAGTCCGCGGTCACGGCCCCGGATGGCCGGCGGATGGCGAACCCGCGTCCTCCCGTCGTCCCGTGCGGAGCGTTTCCTCCGCCCGGCGCGCCCTGATCTTCTTGTTGAGGAAGAGGCGCGCGTGCTCCTCGATGTCGAGCTCCTCACGCGCCAGCTCGATCCGGTCGCGCGTCGCGTGGAGGTCGGGCAGCACGCGGTGCTCGAGAGCGCGCACGCGTCGCCGGGTTCGGACGATCTCGCTCGTGAGCAGGCGCAGCCCGGCCTCGGCCTCGGCGGCCGCGACGACCGAGAGGACCAAGTCCTCGTGAGCCGTGACCACGTCGTCGATCACGGGCGTGGTCCCGAGCAGGCTGTAGCCCCGCTCGTCCAGGGACCGGGCGACACGCCTGACACGGAAGGCAGGGAGGAGGACGCCGAAGACGTTCGACTCCCGCCGCTCCAAAAACGGCGCGGCCTCGATCGACTCGGCCGCGATCGCGACCCCGAGCTCGCCCACCATCATCGTGGCGACCGAGAGCTCCTGGCCCGCCATGACGTAGTCCTCGTAGAGCGAGAACTCCGCCGTCCTCGCGGCCTCAAGGCGGCGCATCAGCTCGAACATGAGGCCGTCGAGCTTCCGCTTCAGGACCTCGTGGGCCCGTTCCGAAAGGAGGATCCGGCGCTTGACCGCGAGCAGCTCGCCGCGCGTCGGGGAGACGCGTTCCGCCGAAACCATCAGATCACCAGGTACCGGCGTATCCGCTCGTTCGGGACACCGAACTGCCGTCCGCGGACGCACGCACGGAGATTGCCCACCTCGATCCGCTTCTGCTCCAGGTACGAGATGATCGGCAGGACCGAGAACGGGTGGCGCGTCGCGAGCCGGTCGAGCGCCTCCAGCCGGACCCGGGTGACCGCGACCTCGATCACGTGCACGGTCGTGCGGTGCTCCTCCCACCGCGACCAGAGGAGGTCGGCCACCTGCTCCGGGCCGATCGAGGCGTCCTGGCGGAGGGCCTGCATGGCCCGGGTCGCGACGGGCAGGATCTCGGTCTTCTCGAACTCGGCGATGAACGCGTCCCGGCCCTCGATCCCGGCCATCCGGACGAACTCGTCGACCGGGAGGTTGCCACCGGGGATCATCGAGGCCGCGACGTCGGCGATCCAGCTCCCTGCCCGGAGCCGGAAGAGGTTCCGCATGTTCAGGATGTCGATCTCGAACCGGAGGTAGCGCGCGAACGCCTCGCCGCCGCGCACGCCGCTCGCCGCTACCGAGACGAGGTCGCGGTAGTACTGGCGGTACATCCGGTCCTCCACGCGCGCGAACTCGCCGGGCGGCATCTCGACGCAGGCGCAGGTGCGGGCCTGCTGATAGAGCGGCCAGTCCCGCAGCCCCTCGACCACGGCGTCCAGGTCGGGCGCGTCGATGAGGGACTGGAGGCGGGTCCGGCCCAGGTCGCCCGCCGGCACGAGCCCCCGGGCGACCTGCTCGCGGGAGAGCCCGTGGCGCTTTCCGCGGAGGATGGCCATCACGTTCACGATGTCCCACCGATGGAGGTATGCGGCCGTCATCTCGTGGAGCGTCCCGGGCGCCATGCGGAGGATCTGCCGGTACTCCCGGGCCTGGTTCTCGGTCAGGGCCCGCTCGAATTGGGAGAGGTCCGTCGAGGTCGGGTAGCGGTCGTAGACCTCCCGACGGTACCGCGGGTCCTCGCCGATCGCTCTCAGCATCTGCGGGAGGCTCATCTGGAGGAGGCGGGCGTAGTATTCGGGGGGATAGAGCGATGTCTTCCGCACCTGGAGCCTGGTGCAGACGTACTGGTACGAGCCGGGAGTCACGAGCGTCGCGGCCATGCAGGAGACGTTTCACCATCTCCATGAATCCAGATAAACACTCCGCCGAAGGACTCAAATCACATTACTCATGATTGATAATGTAGAATAGCGATGACCGAGACCCACAAGATTACCGAGCAACGCCAGTATCTGCCCGACCCGCAGATGGCGATGAACACCTGGATCGGGGACTACCAGAAGGCCTACGACGACTATCTCGCCGACCCCGACCGGTTCTGGGATCGGATCGCCCGCGAACTCACGTGGTTCCGCGAGTGGGATCGCGTGCTCGAGTGGAACCATCCGCACGCCCGGTGGTTCGTCGGCGCGAAGACGAACATCACGTACAACTGCCTGGACCGGCACCTCTACAACGGGCGGCGCAACAAGGTGGCCCTGCTCTGGAAGGGCGAGGGCGAGGAGAACGAGCGCGTCTATACCTACCGCCAGCTCCACAGCGCCGTCTGCAAGTTCGCGAACGGCCTCAAGAGCCTCGGTGTCCAGAAGGGCGACCGGGTCTGCATCTACATGCCCATGGTCCCCGAGCAGGTGATCGCCATGCTCGCCTGCGCCCGGATCGGGGCCGTCCACACCGTCGTCTTCGGCGGGTTCGGGTCGGCGGCGCTCCACGCCCGGATCGTCGGGGCCGGGGCGAAGGTGGTGGTCACGGCCGACCACTCGGTCCGGCGCGGCAGGACCATTCCCCTCAAGCACCTGATCGAGGAGGCGATCATCAACGCCCCCTCGGTCGAGTCGATCGTCGTCCTCCGTCGCGAGACCGAGCAGCCGATCGAACTCCACCGCGAGATGGAGGTCGACTTCGACGAGCTGATGGCGGCGGCCGACAGGAACTGCCCCTGCGAGGAGATGTCAGCCGAGGACCCGCTCTTCATCCTCTACACCTCGGGCTCCACGGGCGCGCCCAAGGGGATCGTCCACACCGTCGGCGGGTACATGGTCGGGACGTACTACACGTCCAAGTACGTCTTCGACATCCACGACAACGACGTCTACTGGTGCACGGCCGACCCCGGCTGGATCACGGGCCACTCGTACGTCGTCTACGGGCCCCTGATGCAGGGGACGACTATGCTCGTCTCGGAGACCACCCCCGACTACCCCGACGCGGGCAACTACTGGGCGATGATCGAGGAGTACGGGGTCAACATCTTCTACACGGCGCCGACGGCGATACGGATGTTCATGAAGATGGGCGAGGAATGGCCGAATAAATACGACCTCTCGTCCCTGCGCGTCCTCGCCTCGGTGGGCGAGCCGCTCAATCCCGAGGCCTGGGAGTGGTACTACCGCGTGATCGGCAAAGATACGCTGCCGATCGTGGACACCTGGTGGCAGACCGAGACGGGGATGCACATGGTCACGACCATGATCGGCGAGCCCATGAAGCCGGGCTTCGCCGGGAAGTCCATCCCCGGCGTCGTGGCCGATGTGGTCAACGCCGAGGGCGAGTCCGTGCCGCCCGGCACGGCCGGGTTCCTCGCCATGCGCCAGCCGTGGCCGTCGATGATGCGGACCGTCTTCGGCAACGAGGAGCTCTACCAGAAGTACTGGTCGACGATCGGCAGCCTGTACAAGGCCGGCGACCTCGCGATCAAGGACCAGGACGGCTACATCATGATCATCGGCCGGGCCGACGACCTGATGATCGTCTCGGGCCATAACATCGGCACCGCCGAGGTCGAGAGCGCCCTCGTCTCGCACCAGGCCGTCGCCGAGGCAGCCGTGATCGGAAAGCCGGACCCGGTGAAGGGGAACGTCATCAAGGCATTCGTCACCCTCCGCGTGGGCCACGAGCCGAGCGAGAAGCTCAAGAAGGAGCTGACCTACCACGTCCGGATCACACTGGGGCCGATCGCGATGCCGGCAGAGATCGAGTTTACGGACTCCCTTCCCAAGACCCGGTCGGGCAAGATCATGCGGCGCGTCCTCAAGGCCCGCGAGCTGGGAATGGACCCGGGAGACCTCTCGACCCTCGAGGAGTGAGCGCGGGGCTCCCTGATCAAAATATATATACACTCTTTAAGTTATTTTATATACTAACATGAAGCCGGAGGAGTCCCTGCGGATCGAGAATATCGTCGCTTCGGCCAAGGTGACGGACGCGCTCGACCTGCCGAGCATCGCCTCGCGCATCGAGGGTGCCGAGTACGACAAGAAGCGTTTTCCGGGTGTCGTCATCCGGATGAAGGACCCGAAGATCGCGGCCCTGATCTTCAACTCGGGCAAGGTCGTGCTGACCGGGGCGAAGTCCATCGAGAGCCTCGACCGCGGTCTCGATATCCTCGGCGACCTGCTCCGGAACCTCGGCGTCGAGATCCCGGACGAGCTCACGTACAAGGTCCAGAACATCGTGACCTCGGCCGATCTCGGCTCGACCATCAACCTGAACAAGATCGCGGTCGGCTTCAACCTCGACAAGATCGAGTACGAGCCCGAGCAGTTCCCCGGGCTCGTCTACCGCCTCGACGACCCGAAGGTGGTCCTTCTCCTCTTCGGCTCCGGCAAGCTGATCATCACCGGCGGCAAGACCACCGGCGACGCGCAGCGGGCCGTGGCCCGGATCATCGGCGACCTGGAGAAGCTGGGCCTCCTCTAGCGCCCGTACGTCGCCTGCGCCTCGCCGAACCCGAGCACGTGGCCCCGCATGGCGGCGGCGAGCTCGGGCAGACCGGCCCCGGGCAGGAGGTCGAGCATCGCGTCGAGCGCGTAGACCTTGAAGACGAACCGGTGGGTCGAGCCCCGCGGGTTGCAGGGCCCGCCGTACCCGATCCGGCCGAAGTCGTTCGTGCCCTGGCGGGCCGCGACGGGGAAGGTCGTCTCGGGCTCCTTGGGGATGTCCTCGGGCACGACGCTGACCACCTCCATGTTCCAGCAGAGCCAGTGGACGAAGTTACCGCGCGGGGCGTCGGGGTCTGTCATGACAATCGCGATGGCGCGGACCTTCTCGTCGTAGCCCCCCACCTCGATGGCGGGCGAGATGTCGGCACCGTCGCAGGTGTAGTTGGGCGGAAAGTGCGTGATCGGGAGCTTGACCGTGAGCGATAGCATCGTGGTTTCCTCGACTGAGGACTGTACGCCGGAGCGGATAAACCTGATGCCGGTCTTACCGCACGAACGCGATGGTCGAGCCGAACTGGACGATATGGACACGCATGGCCTCGATCAGCTCGCGCTCCGTGAACCCGGGCTCGAGGTCCGGCTCGTGATCGAGCCCGTAGACCTTCACCGTCAGCCGGTGCGGCGGGTCACCCGGCCGTGGACAGGGCGGTTGCCAGCCCGTCCGCCCGCCGTGGCCCGTGCCCTGCACCGAGGGGAGGGGGCCGGCGCCGTCGGGTCGCATGCCCGCCGGGATGAGGTCGGTCGGCGGAATGCCGGCGGCGAGCCAGAGCACGAACGAGCAGCCCGGCTCGAAGGGGTCGATCGCCACGACGGCGAGCGAGCGGACACGGGGGTCGAGCGGGCCAAGGCGGATGCGCGGCGAGATGCCCGGACCGCGGCAGGTATGCAGGTCTCCGAGCTCGGCGCCGTCGAGCTGCACAGCGAGGTCGTCCATTGCGGTTGCACCGGTACTCCCGTGGAGCGTCCGGTTGCTTATAGCCCGGGTATCTCCCCCGGAGGTCCTCCGTGCGCGTGAACTTCCGGCGGGCCCGGGGGACCGCGAACACCGAGGCCGTTCTCGCCGCCGCCCTCAGGCGCGACGGACGAACGCTGCACGGCGCGGCCGGCCCGTCGGGCGACGTCACCTGCTACTCGCTGAACATCGGCAACGCCCGTCCCCTCCTCGCCGAGCTGGCCGGCGCCGGGTGCGTGACGGTCGCCGGGGGCCCCTACGCGTCGGCGTGCCCGGCGGAGGTCGCCCGGGTCGCGGACTGGGTCGTGGTCGGCGAGGGCGAGCGGACCCTCGCCCGCGTGCTCGACGCCGTCGAGACGGGCACCGGCGACCCCGTGCCGGGAACGGCGACGGCCGCGCACGGCGTGGTCCCGGTCGACCACGCGGTCCGGCTGGACGCGTACCCCCCGTTCCTGCGGAGGAAGGGCTACATCGAGTGCTCCCGCGGGTGCCCGAACGCCTGCGCGTTCTGCCAGACCCCGCGCCTCTTCCCCGGCGGGATGCGCCACCGGTCCATCGACGCCTGCGTCGAGGCCGCGCGAGCGCTCCCCGACGCCCGTTTCGTCACCCCCAACGCGTTCGCGTACGGCTCGGACGGGAGGAGGCCTCGTCTCGAGAAGGTCCGGCGGCTCCTCGCGGCGCTCGCGCGGGAGGGGGGCCGTACCTGGTTCGGGACCTTTCCGAGCGAGGTGCGGCCCGAGTTCGTCACGGACGCGGCCCTCGAGCTCGTCGGTGAGTTCTGCGCGAACGACCGGGTCCACTTCGGCATCCAGTCGGCGAGCGACCGCGTGCTCGGCCTCATCGGTCGCGGGCACACGGTCGCGGACGGGCTCGAGGCCGTCGACAGGGTCCTCGACCACGGGTTCGTACCCGTCGTGGACCTGATCGTGGGGTTCCCGTTCGAGGCCGACGACGAGCAGGAGGAGACGGTCGCGCTCGCCGAGCGGCTCGCGGGCCGTGGGTGCCGGGTGCACGCCCACCGGTTCACGCCGCTGCCCGGCACACCGCTCGCGGGGGTGCCCGCGCGGCCCGTTCTGGCGTCGTCGCGCCGCCGCCTGGGCCGGCTCGCCCTCGACGGCAGGCTGACCGGCTCGTTCTCGGGACTGGGTTAAGGTTTAGTAGACGTCCCCCGAATGCTAGAGGAGTATGATGGACGTCCTCCTGATCGCGGATCTCCACGGCAACTACGGCAAGCTCGAGAGCTTTCTCGAACTCCATGCCGACGCGATGATCGTCGCTGGCGACATCACGAACTTCGGGCCAGTCGACGCCGTGAACGGTCTCTTCTCCCGCGTAGACATTCCCTGTTTCGCGGTCCAGGGGAACTGCGACCCCCGCGAGATCATCGACGTCCTCGAGCGATCCGATGCCGTCTCGCTCCATGGCTCCCGCATCTCTCTCGGCAAGATCACGTTCGCGGGCCTGGGGGGCTCCAACCCGACGCCGTTCGGCACGCCGTTCGAGCTCACGGAAGAGGAGATCGACCGGGTCCTCGGATCGACGGTCTCGCGGATGGACCGGACCGTTCACAACGTCCTGGTGAGCCACTGCCCGCCGCAGGGGGCACTGGACGAGGTCGATGGCGAGCACGTGGGGTCGACCGCGCTGCGGTCGCACATGAAGGCCTTCGACCTGGTCTGCTGCGCCCACATCCACGAGCAGCGCGGCATCGCCGAGCTCGGCGGCGTGAAGGTGGTGAACCCGGGCATGGCCTCGGACGGGCACTGCGCCCTGATCCACTTCGGCGACTCCAGCAGGGAGATCGAGATCGAGCTGCTGGCCGTCTGAAACGAGTGCCGGATAGCGGAAACCACTCCCGACCCTTTTCTGGAGAGCGTCCCGTTGCGCAGCTGCCCTTCCGAGCGGAGGGGTGGGCGCGGGGGGGCCGGCGTTACCCCGCGCGGGACCGGGCACGGGCCTCGAGGACCAGCTCGAGGTACGAGGCCGTGATCGCGGGTCCCGTGATGCCGAGCGCATGCGCCAGCCGGTGAACGCGCTCCTCGGTCTCGCCCCCGTCGGCGTCGCCGAGGATCTCGACCTCGGCGAATGTCCCCAGGGACTCGACCTCGTCGAGCGCGACCGACGCATCGCCGAGGGTCCAGAGCTCGCGCCGCTTCATGACGACCGCAGTCACCCCGAACCCGAGCCGCGCGAGCACGGTCTCGAGGACGTTCCCGTCCTCGACGGCCAGGTTCAGCTCCTCGCGGGCCTTGAGCCGGGTGCCCGGGAGCTTCGCCCCCTTGTACGTCATCACCGCGCTCCCGCCGGCGTACCTGACGCGCAGGGCCTCGTCGGTCACGGCGAAGTCGCGGGACGGGTGGTTGTAGTAGACGTCGTGCTCCTCGCGGGCCCCGTCCCGGCGAGCCCCGTGGGCGACAAGCGCCTCGCGGACGTCCCCGAGGTCGTCGACTTTCGCCTTGAGTTCGAACTCGATCATCCTATACCTCAGCTATGTTTCGTCGAGGGGATGTGTCTTGCCGTTCGGGCTTCCGCCCTCCCAGGCGCCTCGATCTCATCAAAGCTTATCTCTGATGGTTGCGACTTGATATAGAAAGGTGCGATATGGCGATCACCGAGGGCGACTATATCCGGCTCGACTATACGGGCTCCGTGGACGATATCGTTTTTGACACCACCAGTGCCGAGGAGGCGAAGGAGGCAGGGATCGAGAACCCGTCCGCGACGTACGGCCCGATCATGGTGCGGGTCGGCAGCGGGCACGTCATCCCCGGGCTCGACGACGCGCTCGTCGGCCGGGAAGAGGGCGAGGAGGGCGAGATCGAGGTCCCGCCGGAGAAGGGCTTCGGCGAGTACGACCGGGACCTGGTCCAGGGCGTGCCGCTCAAGTCGTTCGCCGAGAAGGTCCAGGTCGGCTCGCGCGTGAAGAGCGAGAACCGCGAGGGGGTCGTCCGCGACATCATCGGTTCACGCGCGATCATCGACTACAACAACGAGCTCGCGGGCAAGACCCTCCAGTACCGCTTCCGCGTGGTCGAGGTCGTCGAGGACGAGCTCGAGCGGGCGAAGGGGCTGATCCGCCTCTACTCAGGGCGGGAGATGGAGGCGGCGAACGAGGACGGCGTGCTGACCCTCGAGCTCCCCGCGGGGATCGCGTACGACCGCCGCTGGATGCTCTGGAAGCCGACGATCGTCCGGGACATCCTCGAGGCCGCTCCGTCCGTGCAGGAGATCCGGCTGCTCGAGGTCGTGCGCAGGCCCGAGCCGCAGCCGGAGCTCACGCTGGTCGACGAGGCACCGGCGGAGTAACCGGAGAACCGATCCCCCTTTTCCCGATGCCGTCACCTGGACGGCGAAATGGACACCTGTCGCCGCGGGCGAGCAGAAATGCTTAACTCGGTCCGCCCGAGAGAAGACCTGGAGCCAACCGTGGACGTGGACTACGAGACCGAGTACGACAACCTGCCCCCCGAGTGGACGCAGGAAGGGGTCGAGTTCGAGAGGACGCCGACGATCCCGACCGCCGACGAGATCCTCGACGTCTCGTTCCGCCGGGCCGCGGCAAAACGGAAGGAGAAGCACAACAAGGACCGGGCGAACGAGGAGTTCGTCCGGGCGGTAACGGCCTCGGTCCACGACCGGCTGGTCTCGATCCTCCAGCGGTTCCCCAGGATCGACGACCTTCCGCCGTTCTACCAGCACATGGTCGAGATCCTGTACGGCATCGACCGCATGAAGAAGGCGCTCGGGGCCGTGGGCTGGGCTGCGTGGCACGTGCGCGAGAAGGGGTTCTCGATCGCGTCCCGCATGCGCCGGGCCGAGGACGTCGCTGCTGAGCGGCGGCGGGCCGTGGCCCGGATCTCGTCGATCGTCCACCAGATCGACCCCGAGCTCCGGTTCCTGAACGACGCCCGAAACGTGCTGCGGAAGCTCCCGCACGTCTCGGAGGAGCTCACCATCGTCGTGGCCGGCTACCCGAACGTGGGCAAGTCCTCGTTCATCCGGGCCGTCTCGTCGGCCGCGCCCGAGGTGGCCAGGTACCCGTTCACGACCAAGGGCGTGATCGTCGGCCACCGCGAGACGCCCGGTGGCCGCATCCAGCTCGTGGACACGCCGGGGATCCTCGACCGGCCGGCCGCCGAGCGGAACCCGATCGAGCGGCAGGCGCTCGCGGCCCTGATGGACGTGGCAAACGTCGTCCTCTTCGTGCTCGACCCGAGCGAGCACTGCGGGTACTCGCTCGAGGAGCAGCGCCGGCTGCTCGAGGAGGTCCGAACCCTCGTCGCGGTGCCCGTGGTCGTTGTCTCGAACAAGGCCGACATCGCGCGGGCCGAGGAAGGGCTCGTCATGTCCACCGCGACGGGCGAGGGGGTCGACGAGGTCCTCGCGGCCCTGCTCGCTCACCGCGAGACCGCCGACGGGCAGTGACGTAACTCCCGGCAGCGAGCTGTTGACGGGCGGGCGGCGCGTCAGTCGCCCGGGGGAGGGTCTCCGCCGTCCCCGTTCGCGGTGACCCGCCCGTCGGCCCGCGCTGTCACCGCGGTGGGCATCGCCTCGCACGCGGGCAGGGTGAAGAAGAAGGTTGAGCCCACGCCCGGCTCGGACTCGACCCAGATCCTGCCCCCGTGCCGCTCGACGATCTTCTTCATGACGGCAAGGCCGATCCCGGTCCCGTCGTACTTCTCTCGCGTGTGGAGGCGGCGAAACATCTCGAAGATACGGGCGAAGTACTCGGCCTCGATCCCGATCCCGTTGTCCTGCACCGCGAACTCGACCAGGCGGCCGGTCCGCCGGGCCGAGATCCGGACCACGGGCGGCACGCCCTCGCGGCGGTACTTGACCGCGTTGCCGACCAGGTTCACGAAGACCTGCTCGAGCTGCGCGCCGTCGGTCATCACCATCGGCAGGGGGTCGATCGTGACCGTGGCTCCGGCGCTCCGAACCTGGCCGTTGAGGAGCGTGAGCGCGTCGGCCGCCACCCTGCCCGCGTCCGTCAGCTCGGGGGGGCGCGCCTGGGTCTCCACGCGCGAGACCTGGAGGAGGTCCAGGATCAGGCTCTGCATCCGCCGACCGCCGTCGACGATGAACTGTATGTACTCGTCGGCGTCCTCGCCGAGCTGCCCCCGGTACCGCCGCTCGAGGAGCTGGCTGAAGCTGACGATGGACCGGAGCGGCTCCTGCAGGTCGTGGCTCGCCACGTACGCAAACCGCTGCAGCTCCTCGTTCGAGCGCGCGAGGTCCGCGGCGAACCGGGCGAGTTCGGCCTCCGCCTCCTTTCGCGCGGTGATGTCCATGTTGATCCCGAGGACCCGGACCAGGCGCCCGTCGGCGTCGTAGTGGCCCCGGCCGATCGAGGCGAGCCACCGGACCGCGCCCGAAGGATGGACCACCCGGAACTCGAGAGCGAAGGGCTCGCCCCTCTCGATCGCGTCGTTCCGCTCCGCCTCCATGCGCTCGACGTCCTCGGGGTGGACGTGGGCCCGCCAGACGTCGTACTCCTGGAGCGCGGCCCGGTCTTCCTTCACCTGCCCATCGAGACCGTAGAGGCCGAGGAGCTGCGGCGTGAACGACTGCCGCCCCGTCCGGACGTCCCAGTCCCAGACACCGACGGCGGCGCCCTCCTGTGCCATCCGGAGCCGCTCCTCGCTCTCCATCAGCGCGTCGCGATCGGCGAGCCGCTGGAGGGCGATCGCGATCAGGGTTGCGACCGCCTGCATGGTCGCGAGCTCGTCGTCGGTGAACCGGTCGCGCGAGCGGGTGCCGAACGAGAGGGTACCGAGGGTCCTCTCCCCGACCACGATCGGATGGCAGGCGTAGGCCCGGACGCCGTATCCGGCGACGAGGTCGGTCCTCGGATCGGGATGATCGAGGATCGCCTCGGCCACTACCCTGCAGCCGTCGCGGGCGACGCATCCGCAGACGGCCGCGCCGTAGTCGAGCCAGCGGATCCGATCCGCCTCCTCCCCGGGGATGCCCCCGCTGGCGTTGAGCAGCAACCGGCCCGAGGTCTCGTCGGCGAGGTAGTTGAAGAAGACGTCGCAGTCGAGCACGGCCAGGGCCCTCCGGCAGAGGTCCTCGACGACTTCCTGGGGCTCGTCGGCCGCGAGGAGGCGGGCGGCGACCTCGGCGAGCAGCCCCTGGCGCGCCCCGCTCCGGCGCAGGGCCTCCTCGGCCTGGTTCCGCTCGGAGAGGTCGTGCACAATGCAGGTGGTGACCGGGTGACCCCCGATCTCCCTGCGCGAGACGCTCAGCTCGATCGGGACGAGCCTGCCGTCGCGGCGCCGGGCCTCGCGCTCAAGTGGGGCGTTCGCAGTGGCCGGCACGGCCAGGCCGCCCGAGACAAAGTCGGCGAACGGCCGGCCGGTCACCTCGTCGCGGCTGTATCCGAAGAGGCGCTCCGCGGCGCGGTTCCAGAAGAGGACGCGGCCGTCCGGGCCGAGGACGATGATGGCGTCGCCGGCCGTCTCGACGAGGAGGCGATACTCCGCCTCGGCCTCCGCGAAGAAGGCGGCCATGAGGGCCTGGACGGGGACGCTTTCGGTCGAGGCACGGCGCCGGAGCTCCATGAACGCCGCGAGGATGTAGCAGGCCCCCGCGAACTGGCCCGCGCGCGCGACCCAGTTGAGGAGGTCGCCGAAGACCACGATCAGGGCGACGGCGAGGAGCCCGAGGCCGAGAAGGGCCAGGCCGACTCCGTACCAGAAGAAGAACTTCTCCCGCCGCTTGCGAAAGAGCACGAAGAAGAGCCCCGACGCGAGCAGCGCGCACTGGACCGTGGCGGCAAGGACGAGGTCGCGGACCGGGGTCGAGCCTGCGCCGTCGACGAAGAACTGGGGGGTGAGCGAGAGCAGGGACGCGATGGTGACCACGCCCGCCACGATCAATGCCCCGGCGTAGACGGTCGCGGCGAGGGACGAGCGCCGGTCCACCCGCTCCTCGTTCCAGCCGGTAAGGGCCGCGAGGGCCCCCGTGAGCTGGAACGCCGCGCCGATGCTGAAACTGAGGTTGAAGATGGTGACGCTGAGGTTGGTCGAGTCGGGCAGGAACCCGACCACGCCGGTGGCGACGGCGCCGAAGGCGAAGAAGAGCATCCCCGCGCCGAGGAGGAGGGTGCTGACCGAGCCTCCCTGCCGGAACGAGACCAGGGAGATCGACGAGACGTAGACCGGGATCAGGCCGAGGAAGAGGCCGTTGAGCAGGAACAGAGTGACGGGGTCGCCAGACGAGACGGCGGGCTCCCAGACCACGAGGCCCGCGATGAGGAGCAGGTAGACGCCGACCAGGAGGAGGCTGAGGAGCATGCGCCCGTCGAGGCCCCGCGCCTTCGCACGTCCGAAGAGCGCGAGCCCCTCGGAGGGGGTGCCCTCGTACGTCGTGCCGGGGCTCATCCCTGGCGGTCCCCGCCGCCGAATCGCCCGGCGATCTGCCCGGCGCGGCTCCCTGTTGCTCGTACGGCCATCCCCGCTCCCGTTGCATTTGATGGAGAGGAATGGAAAAAAAATATCGCACGAACGCCCGCCGTGCGGGTCGCCGATGGGAAGCCGGCCGACCGGGCTCAGATCCGGTTGAAGAGCCAAACCACGTCGGCGAAGTCGATACGACCGTTCCCGTTGTAATCGAACGAAGCGACCGGCTCGTTCGCCGCGATCCAGCTCATCTGGTTGAAGTACAGGACGACGTCCGCGAAGTCGGCGCGACCGTTCCCGTTCACGTCGTCGCAGCGGGCGTCGGCATCCGTGTCCGTCGGAGGGGCGGTGCCGCCGGGGACCATCACGACGGGCTCGAGGGGGAGGCGTCCGGGCTTCATCCCCAGGTTCCCGTCCCAGATGCCCCAGTGAGCGCCCACTTCTCCCTCGCCGCTCGACGCTTTCCAAACCTCGTCGAAGGCCTCGAAGTAGAAGTACGGGACACTCTCCGCGTGCGCCCAGTCCGTGGCCTCGCGCAGGAAGCGGGCGGCGTTCGCCGCGCTCGGTACCGCCTGCCCCTCCGTCGGGCCGTCGTCAGGCCATCCCATCTCGGAGACGATGACGGGCCGCCCCCCCGCCACGGCAGTCATCTGAAGGTAGGCGGCGCGTGTCCGGGGAACGGCGTTCTCGATGGAGACCCCCTCCCAGTATGGGTAGATGTTGACGAGGAGGAGGTCCGAGGCCTCGACCACCGACGGGTACCGCAGGAACTGCCCGTAGGTGTCCGCCGTCGCGACGGGCACCCCGGGAACCTGCTCACGGACCCATTGCAGGTACGTGACGAGCTCGCGCTCCGTGAGGTTGCCCCGCTCGAGGGTCTCGCTCCCGACGATGAGGATGTCGGCGCCGCCCGCGCGGCCGACCTGGACGAGCGCCTCGAGCTGCGCCCGGTTGGCCGCGAGGTCGTGCGAGAGCCAGGCACCGACAGCGGCCTTCTTCCCCATCGAGTGCGCGAGGGGGCCGACCCGTTCGAGGCCGCGATCGACGCCGAACGTCCTGAACCAGGTCGTGTAGGGCGCGACCACCTGCATCCGCTGGACGATGGTGCTCTCGGAGAGGACGGTCCACCCCGGGTTCTCGCCGTTGAGATAGGGCCCGAAGTTCAGCCCGACGAGGTCGGTTCCCTCTCGCCGAACGGTAGGCACCGGCAGCGGCGTGGTCGTCGGCCGGGACGCGACGGCGTGCGGGTAGACCTCCAGCGAAGACGGGAGCGAGGACGCGCCGTGCAGTTCCGGCGGCACGACTCCCGCCTGCACCACGCTCCTCGGGAGGAGGTAGACGGCGAAGTCGGTGGCCTGGTCGTCATATCCCCCCGTGACGAAGGTCGTGTCCCAGAACCCGTCGGGGCGGATGGAGGTCAGGGGATCGGCGAAGGTCGGTTTCGGCCCCCACCAGGCCGAGCCGACCCTGACATACGCCACGACGGCGTGCTCGGCCGGAGCGGCGTCCGTCGCCACCCCGGAGATCCAGTACTGGCTGCTTCCTGCCGACGGCACGGACAGGATCTGGACCCCGGGAGCACCCATGACTCCAGGGACCAGGCTGAGTAGTACGATAGACGCAACGATCAGAGCACGATATGACATCCTGTTCGCCTCGCTCCGGGGGTACCACCTGGTTGCGGTGCGCCCCGGACTCCGCTCCTCGGCGCCGTGCCCGGTTGCTCCCGCCGGTGTTACGGCAGGAGTCGATCACCGGGCAGATCGCCGCGAGTACACCATGCTCGCAGAAAGAATATTATTCTTTCTATGATAGTAGGGCTCCGGTCTCTCCACAGGGCGTACCGATGACGTAGCATGACCGGAACAGTCACCGGCACCCCTGCGAACGTCCCCGGGCTGCAGTCATCGGGGATCGACCTGCTCCGGCACGAGGGATACGGCCAGCTTCCGTCCCGCCTCCCGGGCACGCTCGAGGAGGTCCGGGTGGTGCCGGACGAGGCCCCTATCGAAGAGGCCGAACACCGCGATCTCATCGATGACCTCGAACCCGAGCGCCGCGAGCGGGAGGCGCATCGCCTCGAGTGCCACACCCATGTTCTCCCGGCCCGGCTGCTCTGCGATCGCCGCGATCACCGCCTTTCTCCCCTGGCCCGCGAGCCTGCTCGACCATGACCGGGGGCGGGTGTCTTCGAAGTCGTAGAAGCAGTAGCAGCGGTCGATGAAGGATTTCATGAGCGCCGTGACGTTGTAGTTGTGTGTTGGCGAGACGAGGACCAGGCCCAACGACGCGAGAATGGAGGGGTAGAGAAGGGTCATCCCATCCCGGAGCCCGGTGCACGCGCCATCCCTCCGGCACTGTTCGCACCCGGTGCAGGACCCGAACCGGTAGTCGCGGAGGTGAACCGTCTCGGTCTCCGTGACGATGGAGGCCGCACCGCCCAGGATCGCGTCCAAGAGATGATCCGAGTTCCCGCCACGCCGGGGGCTGCCAGCGACACCCAGGACTCGTGACGGAGAAGGGCTATGCTCGCGGTGAGTGCGATCGGGCATGTCGCTCATGTGAGAATCGATGTTGTTCCCATAAAGACGTTTCGGGCTGCGCCGGGAACCGAACATGAGCATGATGGCGAGGTCTGTCCGTCGAATGGAAGAGGATACAGGAAGACGTCCCGGGCGGACGTCCCGAACATTCATGGCTGGTCCGATGGTGGTCTCACCTACCACTGTGGCATCCGAGATATCGGGCGGCCGGCCCGGTCCCCGGAGTGGTCCGGCGGTCGAGCACGGCCGTTCACCCCGGGGACGGCCGGACGGACAGGGGACGTAATCGTCGAAACGGGGCTCTCACAGAATACTGTACCCGGGCGTGGCGGGCTCCCATCTCAACCGTTGACCGACGCCACATGCCGCAAGAGAGCTATTTAATGGTCATCCCCAAGAAAATTGTTCAGGAGAAAAAGGCAGGAGCCCTGTCCGATCGGGAAAAAAAGCAGAGCCACAGAACAATCGGGAACGCCGGTGCTCGCAGGCGACGGCGGACACGAGCCCCAGGGGGGGTGCTGCGTGGAATATTGTGAAGAAGCAACACCTGAAATTCTGATCCGAGTCAACCATTTATTCAAGGTTTTTGGAAACGATCCCGAGCGGGGCATCGAGCTGCTCCGGGCCGGGACGACAAAGCAGGAGATCTACGAGAAGACCTCCCTGATCGTCGCCCTCGACGACGTCTCGTTCGAGGTGATGAAGGGAGAGACGTTCGTCCTGATGGGGCTGTCGGGATGCGGAAAGTCCACGCTCCTGCGGTGCCTGAACCTTCTCGTCGAACCCACTGCCGGTGAGATATACATCGGCGATAGGGAGATCGCCGGCATGAGCGATGAGGAGATCCGCGAGTTCCGGAGGACCAGCATCGGTATGGTCTTCCAGAACTTCGCTCTTCTGCCCTACCGATCGGTCATCGACAACGTCGCCTTCGGCCTCGAGATCCAGGGGATGCCGCTCGCCGAGCGTCACGAGAAGGCCCGCGCAGCCCTCGACCTGGTCGGGCTGGCCGGGTACGAAACGAGCATGCCGGACCAGCTCTCCGGCGGAATGAAGCAGCGCGTCGGGCTCGCACGGGCTCTCGCCAGCGACGCCGAGATCCTGCTCATGGACGAGGCATTCAGCGCTCTCGACCCCCTCATCCGGCGGGATATGCAGGATGAGCTGATCGACCTCCAGCAGAGACTGAACAAGACCATCATCTTCGTCAGCCACGACCTCGACGAGGCCCTCAAGCTCGGGAACCGGATCGCGCTCATGAAGGACGGGAAGATCATCCAGGTCGGCACGGCCGAAGATATCCTGATGAACCCCGAGAACGAGTACGTCGAGCGGTTCGTCGCCGACGTGGATATGACCAAGGTGCTGACGGCAAAGGACGTCATGAAGAAGGCCGACCCGGTCATCTTCTGTAAAAGCGGCCCTCACCTCGCCGCACGGCTGATGAAGGAGTACGGGATCTCCAGCCTCTTCGTGGTCAGCCAGCACCGGGTCCTGCGGGGGATCGTGATGCTCGACGATGTCGTCGAGGCGGTGAAGAAGGACAGAAAGACCCTCCAGGAGATCACCATCCAGGACATCCCCTGCGTCCGGCCCGATACTCCCATCTCCGAGATCATACCGATGATCGCCGACAGCCGGTATCCGCTCCCCGTGGTCGACGAGGACGCGAGGCTGCAGGGGTTCATCATGCGTGGCTCGGTCCTTCTCGCCCTGGCCAGAAAGGAGAGTGAGCCAAGTGCTGCCTAAGGCACCCATCGGGGAGACTGTCTCGGACCTCGTCGACTTTATCGAGACCCACCTCGGCTGGCTCCTCGATCACATCACCCTGGCACTGCGGGTCGTCCTGAACGGCTTCCAGGAGATCCTGATGGCCATCCCGCCGCTCGTCTTCATTCCCGTCATCACGGTCATCATCTACTTCATCGGCCACCGCGATCTTCGCCTGGCGCTCGTCTCCGCCGCGGGACTTCTCCTGATCTGGAACCTGCAGCTCTGGGAACTCGCGATGATGACGCTCGCCCTCGTGATCTCATCCACGTTCATCGCGCTCCTGTTCGGGATACCGATCGGGATCCTCGCGGCCGGCCATGACTCCTTCAATGCGTTCGTCAGGGTCCTGCTCGATCTCATGCAGACGATGCCGCCGTTCGTCTACCTGATCCCCGCCGTCATCTTCTTCAGCCTCGGGAATGTCCCGGGGATGATAGCGACGGTCATCTTCGCCATGCCCCCGGCCATCCGTCTGACGAACCTCGGGATACGGCAGATCCCCACCGAGCTGATCGAGGTCGCCGAAGCATTCGGCGCGACGCCCCGGCAGAAACTCCTCAAGGTACAGCTGCCCGGAGCCCTCCCGACCATCATGACCGGGGTGAACCAGTGCATCATGCTCGCGCTCTCGATGGTGGTGATCTCGTCCATGATCGGCGCGGCGGGGCTCGGGTACCAGGTCCTCGTCGGCATCCAGCGGGTCGATATCGCCATGGGCTTCGAGGCGGGCCTGGCCATCGTCGTCCTCGCCATCATCCTCGACCGCGTGACGCAGAGCATCGTCAGGTAAGATACCAAAACTTTTTTACATCTGGATATAAAAAGGGAATTCGGTCTTTTAGACTGTTTTCGACCCGTTTTCAAAACACGGGTCCAGGAGAAGAATAGATGGATTTAAAAACACTACTACTGTACTTCGTCGGCGGGGCACTGGTCGTCTCCGCACTCCTGATCTCAGGATGTGTAGGGGAGACCACGGCCCCGGCAGCAAATGCTACCCCTGCCGAACTCGATACCGAGATAGCCATCGGGTACGTCACCTGGGACTGTGCCATCTCGAGCTCGAACGTGCTCAAGCAGGTCCTGGAGGACGCGGGCTACACGGTCACCCTGCTCGCCGTGGACGCCGGCCCGCTCTATGCCGGGCTCGCGAACGGTGACATCGATGTGACGACGACTGCGTGGCTCCCCCACACGCACAAGGCGTACTGGGAGCAGTACGGCGACAAGGTCGATTACGTGCACGAGAACATCCCGGGATCGGCCAGGATCGGGCTCGTCGTCCCTTCATATGTGACCATCAACTCTATCGAAGAGATGAACGATGTGCGAGACCGGTTGGACGGTAAGATCATCGGTATCGATCCCGGCGCCGGGATCATGCAGTCGACGGAGACGGCCATCACCGAGTACGGGCTCGATTACGAGCTCATCGCGAGCAGCGGCGCAGGGATGGCGGCAGAACTCAGGTCGGCCATCAACAACAACGAGTGGATCGTGGTGACCGGCTGGTCCCCGCACTGGAAGTTCGGCCGCTGGGACCTGAAGTTCCTCGACGACCCCAGGGGGGCGTACGGGGAGGCCGAGGACATCGTCACGGTTGCACGCCTCGGGCTGAAAGAAGAAGCCCCGAATGCATACGGCATCCTGACCCGGTTCGAGTGGACGGCGGAGGACATCGCCTCGGTGATGACAAGCATCGAGGAGGGCGTCCCCGAGGACGAGGCAGCGCGTGCCTGGATCACGGCAAACCCGGAGAAGGTCCGCCACTGGCTCGAGGGATAGGTCATCCCCGCCCCTCTTCCCGATCGAGGGGAGGGTGCCTGGTGGGGGAAAACCCCTGCCAGAGAGTTGTATCCTTTTTTCTTACCCCCGGGGCGTCCCGAAGTAGACCGGGGCATCGTCCCGATTCCGCCGTGGATGGATATCCGGGGCTCGGGGATCGTGTCGTGTGGCTCCACAGAGATGGTCAGTCAGGGATCGTTGGCCGGGATGGCGTCGCCGGCGGAGATCAGACCGCCGCCGTCTCCGTCGAACCCGATGACAGGAGAGCCCGGCGCACTACTGTGCCGCTTCGTCTCCGCCCGTGTAGTAATAGTATTCCCCGTTCGCCTTCTGCTCGCGGTCGAGATACGATCCCGGCTTGTTGATCCGCGGGCGGCCCGACTGGTCGCGGCGGAACGTCACCCCGAGGTTGCCGAGGAAGCGGTTCATCCCCTCGCGCATCGAGAACGGCCCCACGGCTGTCCCCGAGACGCCGGGCTCGCCCTCGAAGACGAGGATCCGCTCGGATGCCATGTCGACCAGGTAGATGTCGTGGTCGATCACCATCACGCCGGCCTCGCGCCCCTCGGCGTGGCGCTTGATCAGCCTGGTCACCCGGACCCGCTGCTCGACGTCGAGGTGGGCCGACGGCTCGTCCAGGATGTAGAGGTCGGCGTCGCGGGCCAGGCAGCCGGCGATCGCGACCCGCTGCAGCTCGCCGCCCGAGAGCGTGTCCACCGGTGACTGGAGGAGGGGCTTGAGGCCCAGCGGCTCGAGGATGTCGTGCTGGAACTGGGACGAGTCGAACCGGGTCGTGATGCCCCGGAGCAGGAACTCCACCGGCACCGACGTGTCGCCCTTGAGGTACTGCGGCTTGTACGAGATCCGGACCGACTCGGGTAGCGGCTCGCCGTCGGGGGCCTCGACGCCGGCCAGGAGCTGCGCGAAGGTCGATTTCCCGATCCCGTTCGCGCCGACCACTCCGAGGACCTCGCCGCGCCGCACCTCGCCGCCCGAGACCTCGAGCCGGAAGGCCGGGAACGTCTTGGTCATCCTGGGGAACGAGAGGAGCAGCTCCCGCTCGCTCCCCTTCGTGTGCGCCCGCTTCTCGAAGACGACCGAGTGGTCGCGGAACCGGACGTTCTCTTCGGCGAGGTAGCCCTCGAGGTACTGGTTGATCCCGACCCGGACGCCCTTCGGCCTCGTCACCACGCCGAAGACGGCCGGCGTGCCGTAGCCGACGTGGACCGTGTCCGCGAGCATGTCCAGGATCGCGAGGTCGTGCTCGACGATCACGACCGGGCGGAAGGCGGCGAGCTCGCGGACAAGCCGGGCCACGACCATCCGCTGGTACACGTCGAGGAACGGCGTGCACTCGTCGAGGAAGTAGAAGTCCGCCTCCCGGGCGAGGCAGGCCGCGACCGCGACCCGCTGGAGCTCGCCGCCGGAGAGCGTGGCGATGGACCGATCCGCGATCGGGGCGAGACCGAGCGCGTCCATGTAGCCTTTGAGCGCACCGCGCTCGTCGGTCGTCCAGAGGAGCTCGGCGATGGTCCCCTGGAAGACCTTCGGGATCTGGTCGATGTACTGCGGCTTGACCGCGACCTTCATCTGCTTCTTCGCGACCCGCGAGAGGTAGTCGAAGAGCTCGGTCCCGGAGAAACCCTTCAGGACCTCGTCCCAGTCGACCTCCCGGTCGAAGATCCCCAGGTTCGGCCGGAGCGTCCCCGAGAGGATCTTGACCGAGGTCGACTTCCCGATCCCGTTGGGGCCGAGCAGGCCCGTGACCTTCCCCTCGACGGGGACCGGCAGCCCGTACAGGACGAACGCGTTCTGGCCGTACCGGTGGGTCGGCCGGTCGAGCTCCTCGGGCGTGGAGACGATCTCGATGGCGTCGAATGGGCACTTCTTGATGCAGATTCCGCACCCGACGCAGAGCTCCTCGGAGATGATCGCCCGCCCGTCTTCGCCGAGCACGACCGTTTCGTCCCCCGTCCGGACCCGCGGACAGTAGGTGATGCACTCGGTGCCGCACTTACGCGAGTGGCACCGCTCCCGGAAAACGACGGCGATACGCATGGACACCTACGGGGTGGGGGCCGAGGTGGTGAGCA